>Ga0233425_10001457_pt1 | contig 53112 bp, 44 predicted proteins | sample Watercolumn_Towu_2_FD_181712 | JGI IMG/M metagenome (GOLD analysis project Ga0233425, IMG submission 181712) | Freshwater microbial communities from Lake Towuti, South Sulawesi, Indonesia - Watercolumn_Towuti2014_140_MG | ecosystem: Environmental > Aquatic > Freshwater > Lake | place... | reverse complement strand
GCAACTCGACCATCGTGACCGGCAGCGCGCCGCTCGACGGCACCAATGCCGACCAGCTCGATACGATCGCGCACGAGTTCATCCACGCCTGGAATGTGGAACGGCTGCGTCCGGCGGGGCTTGAGCCGTTCGATTTCATACGAGCGAACACCACCCCGTCGCTGTGGCTGGCCGAAGGATTCACCAGCTATCTGGGGCCGCTGATGTTGCGGCGCGCGGGGCTGACCAAGGACGACGCCTTCCTGGCCACGCTGTCACCGATGGTCGACCTGATCGAAAATGCCCCCGCGCGTGCCATCGCCGGGCCGCGGGAGATGAGCATCCGCGCACCCTTCGCCGATGCCGCGACGTCGATCGATCCGGTCAGCCCAAGGGTCTATGTCTCTTATTATCCCTATGGCGCGGTGATCGCGCTGGCACTCGACCTGTCGATCCGGCAGCGCTTTCCGGGCAAGTCGCTCGACGATTACATGCGCTCGTTGTGGCGCATATATGGGCGGACCGAGCGGCCGTATCACCCCGATGACCTGCGCGCCGCGCTGGCGGAGGTGACCGGCGACCGGGCTTTCGCGGAGCGATTCTTTGCCACGGCGATCGCGGGGCATGCGTTGCCCGATCTGGCGCCGTTGCTGGCCCAGGCCGGGTTCGTGCTGGCGCCGGCCGCGCCGCAGGCGGGCTGGCTCGGCGCGCGGCGCGTGAGCGTTGCCGGCCGGACGGTGACGCTGGCAGAGGCGCCGAGCCCGGGATCGCCGCTTTATCTGGCGGGTCTGGACCGGGGCGACCGGATCGTGTCGATCGACAATGCGACGGTCTCCAGTGCCGCCGCCTGGAACACGCGGTTGTCGCGCCTGTCGCCCGGCACGACGATCAGCGTCCGGTTCGTGCAGCGTGGCCGCGAAGGCAGCGCGCGGCTGGTCGCGATCGCCGACCCGACGCTGCGGATCACCCGCATCGAGGCGCACGGCGGCACGTTGTCGCCAGCGCAAGAAGCCTTTCGTCGTGAGTGGCTTAGTGCCAAATAGCGACAGTCTGGCAGGTATCGCCACGCTATCGTGTGCCATTGATTGACACAGGACGCGACACGGCGCACTCCGGTGGTATGACGACCAGACAATCGCGTAATGTGTCGCTGACCCCGGAGCTGGATGCGTTCATCGGCGAGGCGATGGCATCGGGAGATTATGGCAATGCCAGCGAAGTGGTGCGTACTGCGCTGAAGCTGCTGCGCGAGCGTGGCGCGCCACCGCGGCACACGCCTTTTCCGGTGGGCGGCGGTGAGACCGGGGAGATGGTGCGGCGCTTCGACTGGGGGCGCACCTCGCTGGGGCCGATCGATGGCTGGTCGCGCGAGATGCGGGCGACGGTGTCGAACGTCGTCAATTCGCCGGTGCCCAAGGTGTTGATGTGGGGGCCGGACCACATCATGATCTATAACGACGCCTATAGCGTGATCGCCGGCGGAAATCACCCGCGTGCACTAGGCGGGACGACGGCGGCGGTCTGGCCCGAGATCTGGGACTGGAACCGCGCGATCCTGGAGCGCGGCTTCGCGGGGGAGACGGTCGACTATCGCGATCAGCCGATGACGCTGCTGCGGGGCGGTGCCGCGGAGGAGCTGTTCTTCGACCTGTTCTACACCCCCGTTTACGAGGCGGAGGGGCATGTCGGCGGGGTGCTGTGCACCGTCATCGACAATACCGCGCGACTGCTGCTGGAGCGGCGACTGGCTGGCCAGGCCGAGGCGCTGGCGTCCGCCAATGCGCGCTTCCGCGCGGCGATGGAGGCGATGCACGGCGTATTGTGGACCAACGACGCCGATGGCCGGATGGTGGGCGAGCAGCCCGGCTGGGCGCTGCTGACCGGGCAGGGGGAAGCGGAATACAGCGGCTACGGCTGGGCGGATGCGGTCCACCCCGACGATGCCGCGCCGACGATCGCGGCGTGGGAGCGCGCGGTGGCGACCAAGTCGACCTTCGTGTTCGAGCATCGCGTGCGACGTCATTGCGGAACGTGGCGGACCTTCGCGATCCGCGGCGTGCCGCTGATCGGCGACGCGGGCGAGATCGTCGAATGGGTTGGCGTGCACAGCGACATCACCCATCAGCGCGCCGCCGAGGCGGCGTTGCGCGATCATGCGCAGCAGCTGGAACGGCAGGTACGCCATCGCGAACGCGCCGAGGAGCAGCTACGCCACCTCAACGAAACGCTTGAGGCGCGCGTGATCGATGAGATCGCGACCCGTCGCGAGGCCGAGGCGAAACTGGCGCAGGCGCAGAAGATGGAGGCGGTCGGCAAGCTGACCGGGGGCGTAGCGCACGATTTCAACAATCTGCTGCAGGTCGTTTCGGGCAATCTGCAATTGCTGGCGAGGGATGTCGCCGGGAACGAGCGTGCCGAAAAACGCATCGGCAACGCGCTGGCCGGGGTGGCGCGCGGATCGAAACTGGCGGCGCAGCTCCTGGCGTTCGGCCGTCGGCAGGCGCTGGAGCCGAAAGTGGTCAACGTCACCCGCTTCGTTCGCGGCATGGATGACATGCTGCGCCGCGCGATCGGCGAGGGGATCGAGATCGAAACCGTCTTCGGCGGCGGCTTGTGGAACACCTTTATCGATCCCGGCCAGATCGAGAATGCGCTGCTGAACCTCGCGATCAACGCGCGCGACGCGATGGCGGGGCAGGGCAAGCTGACGATCGAACTGGCGAATGCGCATCTCGACGACGATTACGCCCGCACCCATGACGAGGTGGCGCCGGGGCAATATGTGATGTTGGCGGTCAGCGACACCGGCTGCGGCATGCCGCCCGAGGTGCTGGACAAGGTGTTCGAACCGTTCTTCTCCACCAAGGCGGAGGGCAAGGGATCGGGACTGGGGCTGTCGATGGTCTATGGCTTCGTCAAACAGTCCGGCGGGCATGTGAAGATCTATTCGGAGCCGGGCGAGGGCACGACGATCAGGCTGTACCTGCCGAGGGCGGTGGAGGCCGAGGACGTCGAGGTGGAGGTGCACAACGGCCCGATCATCGGCGGCACCGAGACGGTGCTGGTGGTCGAGGATGACGAAGAGGTGCGCGCCACCGTCGTCGAGATGCTGGCGGACCTTGGATATCGCGTGCTGAAGGCGGTGGACGCGCAAAGCGCGCTCAACGTGATCGAAAGCGGTATCCCGATCGACATGCTGTTCACCGACGTGGTGATGCCGGGCTCGCTCAAGAGCCCCGAACTGGCGCGCAAGGCGCGTGAGCGGATGCCCGAGATCGCGGTGCTGTTCACCAGCGGCTATACCGAGAATTCGATCGTCCATGGCGGGCGGCTGGATGCCGGGGTCGAGCTGCTGTCAAAGCCGTACACGCGCGAGGCGCTGGCGCGGAAATTCCGTCACGTCCTGGCCAATCAGCGACAGCGCAACGATGCCGCCGTGCCGCCGCTCACGGCACCGCTCGATCGGGTGTCGTCCGATCTGGCGCCGGCGCCGGCTGCACCAGCGCGCGCGGCGACGATCCTGCTGGTCGAGGATGATGCGCTGATCCGCGGCGCGACGGCCGAAACCTTGCAGGACGCGGGGCATATCGTCGTCGAGGCCGCCAGCGCCGAGGAGGCGATGGCGGCGCTGCAGACCGCGCCGATCGACGTCCTGATCACCGACATCCATTTGCCGGGATCGTCGGGCATCATGTTGGCGGAACGCGCCCGCGTGGTTCGTCCGGCGATGCGGATCGTCATCGCGAGCGGCGACACGGCGTCGATCGGCGATGCGCTGCCGGGAGCGATGGTGTTGGCCAAGCCCTATAATGCCCATCAACTGCTGACGGCGATCGGGGGCGGCGTGACGGTCGAACGCCGCGCGCTGGAGGGGGAAAGCGAGGGATAATCGGGCACGGCCGATCAGGCGCGCGCTCCCGGCGCGGCCGGGGATCCTCGGTCGCGAGTGCAGGTGGACGATGATCCCGAGCCGGGTTGGACGGCGATGCCGGACCTGCCGCCCCATCTTGTCAACCAAGCCCCCGCTCTGCCACGGGAACCCGCATGACGTTGCTTCTCCCGCTCCTGCTCCTCGCCGCTCCCGTAGCCCCCGACCCGCAGTCGGACGGGCCGCCGATCATCGTCAAGGGCCCCGAACCCGCGCAGCCGCAGACACCGGCGACGATGGTGGTCGAGCCGGTGGCGATGATGATCGCGACGTTCGACGCCGACGGCAATGCGCTGGTCGACCGGTCCGAAATGCAGGCCGGGGTCCGCGCATCGTTCGAGACCGCCGAGAAGATGGCGGGCGTCGCGGCGACGTCCGGCAAGCTGCGCTACATCGCCTTCGCCGATTGGGCGCTGACCTTCCTGGGGGATCGCAACGCGCTGCCCAGCCCGTTCGAGGTCGATCGCGATAGCGACGGCCAGATTACGCTGGAGGAATTGCAGGACCAGTTCTCACGCCTGTTCGCGCGCTACGACAAGGATGGCAGCAAGACGATCAGCCGCGCCGAGTTGCTGACGTTCCGTACCGCGCCGATCGACGCGCGGGGGCCGACGATGGGCCGCCGCCCCCCGCCTGGCGCGCAGGACGGCGAGAAGGGCGGCCGGAAGGGGCGACGCGGGCGTGAGCGTCCCGCGCCAGCCCCGGATACGCCCGCGTCACCGGACGGCGACGACCGGGACGCCCGGTGACGCGCTTCGCCTTCTCGATCCATGCCACCGATGGCGCGGCGCGAACCGGGCAGATCGCGATGGAACGCGGCACGATCCGAACGCCCGCGTTCATGCCGGTCGGCACGGCCGCGACGGTGAAAGCGATGAAGCCCGCCGACGTCGCGCGCGCCGGAGCGGACATCATCCTGGGCAACACCTATCACCTGATGCTGCGCCCCGGTGACGAGCGGGTGGCGCGGCTGGGTGGGTTGCATGCCTTCATGGGCTGGGACAGGCCGATCCTGACCGACTCGGGCGGCTATCAGGTGATGAGCCTGTCGGAACTGACCAAACGCTCCGAAGAGGGCGTCGCCTTTGCCTCGCATCTCGACGGGACGCGCCACCTGATCACCCCGGAGCGGTCGATCGAGATCCAGCGGCTGCTGGGATCGAACATCGTGATGGCGTTCGACGAACTGGTGCCGACCACCTCCACGCGCGAGGTGCAGGCGGCGGCGATGGAACGGTCGATGCGCTGGGCGCGGCGCAGCCGCGACGCTTTCGACGCCGGCGGCGATCATGCCGCGCGGAACGCGATCTTCGGCATCCAGCAGGGGGCGCTCGACGAGGGGTTGCGCCGGGCGAGCGCCGACGCGCTGATCGGCATCGGCTTCGACGGCTATGCGATCGGCGGGCTGGCGGTGGGCGAGGGGCAGGAGGCGATGTTCGGCTGTCTCGATTATGCGCCCGCGCAATTGCCGGCCGACCGGCCACGTTACCTGATGGGGGTGGGCAAGCCCGATGATATCGTCGGCGCTGTCGAGCGCGGGGTGGACATGTTCGATTGCGTGATGCCGACGCGATCGGGACGGACCGGGCAGGCGTTCACCCGCAGCGGCCCTATCAACATCCGCAACGCGCGCTTCAACGAGGATCAGGGGCCGCTGGACCCGGAATGCGGCTGCGCGGTATGCAACACCTGGTCGCGCGCCTATCTTCACCATCTGGTGCGCAGCGGCGAGATTCTCGGCGCGATGTTGATGACCGAACATAATATCGCCTTCTACGAGGCGTTGATGGCGGATCTGCGTGCCGCGATCGCGGAGGGCCGGCTGGCGTCATTTGCCGGCACCTTCCGCGCACGGTATGACGCCAAGCGCAAAGGAGAGTAAGCGTGACCGAGACCAGCCACGAACCGAACGAAATCCTCGCCACCGTCGCCGCCGCCAAGGCGCATGAGGACGCCGGCGCGGGCAAGGCCGAGGAGCGTCGTCGCGCGCGTCGCTGGCAGATCGGCAAGACCTGGCTGGGTGTCGGCATCGGCTCCGCCGCAGTGGCGGCGGCGGTGCTGTTCGCCAATGCGAAGCGGGACGATCAGCAGGACTGATGCGGGGTACGCCGTCATGGCCAAGGGCGCTTCGCACCGGCACGGTGAGGGGGGACGGCGGCGTGCCAAGGTCAGCGGGCAGACGCATCGAGGTCAACCGGGCCGCGCGGATCGCGCTGGCGGTGGTCGCGGCGCTGGTGTTGATCGCCTTTACCGCGCTGTGTGTGCAACTGGCGCTGATCGCGCTGGCCGGTGGGGCGCAACGGGCGACCCCGGCGCGGCGCGGCGGCAGCGCCACTGCGCCGATGCCCCCCGGTGGCGGGCCGATGCGGGCGGAGGCGGTCGCCTCGCCCGCGCGTGGCACCACCGGCACGATCGTGCTGCCGCCGGTGCCGCGTGACGCGCCCGTCGGTGACGATGTTGGCGGAACGCCCGCCGCCGCGCCCTTCGCGCTGCGCGGGATCGGCAGCATCGATCGCGCGCGCGCGATGGAGTGCCTGACCGCCGCCATCTATTATGAGGCGGCGTCCGAACCGATCGAGGGGCAGCGCGCGGTGGCGCAGGTGGTGCTGAACCGGGTGCGGCATCCGGCCTTTCCGGGCACCGTCTGCGGCGTCGTCTATCAGGGATCGGACGCGGCGGCTTGCCAGTTCAGCTTCGCCTGCGACGGCGCCGCCGCGCGTGTGCCGTCGCGTGCGGGGTGGGCGCGCGCCGCGGGCGTGGCGGCGGCGGCGCTCAACGGCGCGGTCTATGCGCCGGTCGGGCTGGCGACGCATTATCACACTTATGCGGTTACCCCGGCGTGGAACCGCACGCTGGTGATGACCGACGCGGTCGGTGCGCATTTCTTCCATCGCTGGAAGGGCTATTGGGGCACCGCCGAGGCGTTCACGCGCCGGTACACCGGGGGAGAACCGCAAGCCGGGGTGGCAACGGTGCCGAGCGGCGGCACGGCGGCGTCATTCGCGCCCGGGCCTGCGCCCGCGCCGGCAGCGGGCGCCACCGCGTCACCCGAAGGTGGCCCACCGGCAGGGGAGGATTCCGTTCGGTTACCCGAATCGCGGGTGCTCGACCGATGGAAGGATGCGGGCAAACCGCTGGCCGACCTGCCGGGGGCCAAGCCGACGACACCGTAATGCACGACGGGTAGCGCGAGCCGGCGGCGTCACTGCGCCGGGCGCAGCAGCATCTCGTGCAGTCGTGCGCGGAAATCGGTGGGGATGCCCCCTTCGGTGGGATGGGTCATCACGATCGTCGTGTCACAGGTCGCGATCGCGCGGCCGTTCTGGTGCATGACCGCCGCGACGTCCCACGAACGGGTGCCGATCCGCGCGACCCCGGTGGCGATCTCCACGTCGTCGGGGTAGCTGCCTTCGGCGAGGTAATTCACCTCGTTGCGCGCCACCACGGCGCGAAAGCCGTCGCCACGGTTCATTCGGCCCAGCGACCAGTTGAATCGCACGCGCGCGTCCTCGAACAGCGCGGCGAAGGCGACGTTGTTGATATGCCCCATCGAATCCAGGTCCTGGAAGCGCGTGGGGACGATCCTGCGAACAGGATAGCTGTCGAGCAGCAACCGTTCAGGCGCGGGGCGGGGCATCGAACGTGTCCGGGGCGGCGGCGGCCGGGGCTGGATGCATGTCCCGCCCCGGCGTCGGGCTCAGCGCGGCGCCATGCGGATCGCGCCGTCGAGACGGACGTCCTCGCCGTTGAAATAGCCGTTCTCGATCATCGTCAGCGCCAGGCTGGCATATTCCTCCGGATTGCCGAGCCGCTTCGGGAACGGCACCTGCGCGCCCAGCGCGTCCTTCACATTCTGCGGCGCGGCGGCGAGCAATGGGGTGTTGAAGATCCCCGGCAGGATCGTGTTGACGCGGATCGCCTCGCTCATCAGGTCGCGCGCGATCGGGAGCGTCATGCCGACAACGCCGCCCTTCGACGCGGAATAGGCGGCCTGGCCGATCTGGCCGTCCTCCGCCGCGACCGATGCGGTGTTGACGATCGCCCCGCGGTCGCCGTCCTCGGTCGGATCGAGCGTCATCATCCCCGCCGCCGACTTGGCGATGCAGCGGAACGTGCCGACCAGGTTGATCTGGATGATCAGGTTGAACGCATCGAGCGGGAAATGCTTGATGCTGCCGTCTTCCTTGCTGCGGCTGGCGGTCTTGATCGCATTGCCGGTGCCGGCGCAATTGACGAGGATACGCTCCTGCCCGATCGCGGCGCGCGCTTTTTCGAAGCCGGCGTCGACCGACGCCTCGTCCGTGACGTTCACCTTGCAGAAGACGCCGCCCAGTTCGGCGGCGAGCGCCTCGCCCTTTTCCTCGTTCAGGTCGAACAGCGCGACCTTCACGCCCTTCGCCGCCAGAACGCGCGCGGTCGCGGCGCCCAGGCCCGAGGCGCCGCCGGTGATCACGGCGGATACGGTATTGTCGAGCTTCATGATGTTCCCTTCCAGATAGAACACCGTTCGCGCCGGGGAGCGGCTGGGCGCCGCCGAAGCTGCGCACCGAAGCACCGCCCTTCAGGGCGGCGCTTCGACAGGCTCAGTGCCTCCTCGAGACGAACGGAGATGAGATCTTTCAGGCCGCCTTCGCCTCGGCGCCCTGCCAGTCGCAATTTTCGATGATCGTGACGTTGGCGACGCCGCCGCCCTCGCACATCGTCTGCAGGCCGTAGCGACCGCCGCGGCGGCGCAGTTCATGCACCAGCGTCGCCATCAGTTTCGTCCCCGATGCGCCGAGCGGGTGGCCCAGCGCGATCGCGCCGCCATTGACGTTCAGCTTCTCGGGGTTCGCCTTGGTATGCTGAAGCCACGCCATCGGCACAGAGGCGAATGCCTCATTGACCTCATACAGGTCGATATCGTCGATCGACAGGCCGGCGCGCGACAGCGCCTTGTCGGTCGCGAACAGCGGCTCCTCCAGCATCACCACCGGGTCGCCGGCGGTGACGGTCAGGTTCACGATCTTCGCGAGCGGCTTCAGATTATACTTCTTGAGCGCGTCCTCGCTGACGATCAGCACCGCCGAGGCGCCGTCGCAGATCTGGCTCGATGAAGCGGCGGTCAGCACGCCCTCTTCGGACAGTTTCTTCACGCCGGCCATGCCCTCGGGAGAGGCATCGTAGCGGATGCCCTCGTCGGCGGCGTGCGCTTCGCGCCCCTCCGGCGTGTCCACCTCGATGGGGACGATCTCGTCCTTGAAGCGCCCGCCCTGCGTCGCCGCGACCGCCTTGCGATGCGAGTGAAGCGAGAATTCGTCGAGCTTCTCGCGCGTGAAGCCGTATTTCTTCGCGATCATTTCCGCGCCGGCGAACTGGTTGAAGTGGATGCCGGGGAATTTCTCTTCCAGACCCGGCGACTTGTTCGTGCCGAGCCCGGCATCGTAGAACAATTTGTAGGTGGAGCCCATCGGCACGCGCGTCATGCTCTCCACACCGGCCGCGATCACCACGTCCTGCGTGCCCGACATCACCGCCTGCGCGGCGAACTGCATCGCCTGCTGCGACGAGCCGCACTGGCGGTCGATCGACACCGCGGGCACGCTCTGCGGCAGTTTCGACGAGGCGAGCACCGCGTTGCGGCCAACCTGACCGGCCTGTTCGCCGCCCTGACTGACGCAGCCCATCACGACATCCTCGACCGCCTCGCCCGGAATACCCGAGCGTTCGATCACCGCGTCCAGCACTTTGGCGGCAAGATCCACCGGATGAACGCCGGCGAGTTTTCCACCCCGCCGGCCACCCGCCGTGCGCACCGCTTCGACGATATAGGCCTCGGCCATCTTCCGACTCCCCATAACAACTGTTATCCCGGCCTTACTTGCGCAGATTGACGCGAACGGCAAGAGGTGGAGAGACGAATGGATGTGGCAGCGGCGATCCAGGCGCGACGCTCGGTACGTGGGTATCTCGACAGGCCCGTCGATCCGGCGTTGCTGAAGGATCTGGCGGTCCGTGCCGCGCGCGCCGCGACCGGGGGCAATATTCAGCCGTGGCATGTGGATATCGTGCACGGCGAATCGATCCGCCGCCTGAAGGAGATCATGGCGGGCAAGGTTGAGCGGCGCGAAACCGAAACGCCGGGCTACGATATCTACCCGCGCGAGATGGACGACCGCTATCGCCAGCGCACCTTCGCAATCGGCGAGGAAATGTATGGCCGGCTCGGCATCCCGCGCGAGGACAGGAAGGCACGTGCGATCTGGTTCGCGCGCAATTTCCAGTTCTTCGGGGCGCCGGCAGCCTATTTCGTCACTGTCGACAAGCGCATGGGGCCGCCGCAATGGTCCGACCTTGGCATGTATCTGCAGAATCTGATGCTGCTGGCGGTCGACAGCGGGCTGGCGACCTGTCCGCAGGAATGCTGGGCGATCTATCCCAGCACGGTCGAGAGCTTCCTTGCGGTGCCGGAGGAGCGGATGCTCTTCTGCGGGGTCGCGATCGGCTATGAGGACCCGCAGGATCCCGCCAATCTGACCCGCTCCGCCCGCGCGCCGGAGGAGGAATGGCTGCGCGAACTGGCCTGACGACGGCCAGGCGGCGGCGGTGCGGCGCCGCGCTCAACCACCGTAACTCTTGTTATCTTGTCGTTGACAGCGGCCGCGCGGTTGGTCCAGTCAGAGGGCGTTTGGTGGCGCCAGATTGCCAGCGGGAGAGCGTGCGATGGTCCTGACCAAAGGCGATGACTATCCGATCCACCAGACGGCGGATCCGATCGCTTATGCCGGGACGGACCGCAATTTCTACGATCGCTATTTCTTCAACGGTTATGCGCCGGGGGTCGGCGACGATGGCTTTCTTGCCGTGGCGATGGGCGTTTATCCGCACCTTAACGTGATCGATGCCAGCTTCTGCTGGCTGCTGGACGGCAGGCAGGTGAACCTGCACGCCAGCCGCGGGCTGGGCATGGAGCGGATGGATATGCGCGTCGGCCCGATCGCGATCGAGGTGGTCGAGCCGCTGCGGGTGCTGCGCATCACCGTCGACGCGCCGGAACAGCAAATCCGCGCCGAGATCACCTTCACCGGGCGTTCCTTTCCGCTGGAGGAGCCGCGCTTCACGCGCCGCAACGGCCCGCGCGTGTTGATGGACGTGACGCGGCTGACGCAGAACGGCCGCTACGAAGGCTGGGTCGAGGTCGACGGCACCCGCACCGACGTGTCGGGCTGGATCGGTACGCGCGATCGCAGTTGGGGCGTGCGCCCGATCGGCGCGCCCGATGCACAGCCCGCCAGCCCGCCGATCGCGCCGCAATTCTTCTGGTTGTGGAGCCCGTGCGTGATGGAGGGCGGCGACCTTTATTGCCACACCAACGACGATGCGCACGGCCGCTTCTGGAACCGCCGCGCGACATGGCGGCCGGAGGGCGGGTCGATCACGGACGAGCGTCATTATGACGAGGCGGCGTATCGGATCGACTGGCGCAAGGGCACGCGCCATGCCGAACGCGCCGCATTGACGTTGACCGACGGGGCGGGGGCGACCGACGTGGCCTTCGACGTAGGCGGGGCCTTCATGATGAAGGGGCTGGGCTACGGCCACCCCAGCTGGGGCCATGGTGTCAGCCATGGCGAGGCGCTGATGGTCGAGCGCGAGGATTTCTCGCCTGATCAGCTCGACGCGATGCAGCCGCACCATCTGCATATCCAGGCGGTGGTGGGCGTGACGATGACCGCGCCCGACGGCAGCGTGCGGCGGGGGAAGGGCGTGCTGGAACAACTGGCGATCGGCCCGCACGCGCCCTCGGGCTTTCGCGAGATGCTGGATCCGGCATGAGCGGTACGCCGCTGCATGCGGAGCAGGTCGCCGCCTATCTTTCGCGGCAATGGGATACGCCCGTCGCGGTCGAGGCGCTGGCGCGTATTCCCGGCGGAGCGAGCCGGGAGACGTGGCGGTTCGACGCGCTGGCGCGCGGCGAACGGCGCGGACTGATCCTGCGGCGCGATCCCGGCGGCAGCTTGATCGACACCGAGAGCGAAACCGAATTCCGCGCGTATCAGAGCGCTGCCGGGCTGGTGCCCGTTCCCGGCGCGATCGCGCTGGAACGCGACGGTGCCGAACTGGAGCGCCCCTTCTTCATCATGGAGCGGGTGGAGGGTGGTGAGGTGTGCTCGCCATTCGCGCGTGCGCCGTTCGGCGACCATGCCGCCACGCTGGGCGCTGCATTCTTCGGCGCCCTCGGCCGGCTGGCGGCGGCCGACCCGGCGGGCACCCCGCTGGCGCGCCATCTACGGACCCCGGCCCCCGGCGAGGCGTGGCGGATCGCGCTCGATTATTGGGAGAAGGTGATCGACGACGATGCGGTGACGCCGCTGCCGGTGGTGCGTGCCGCGATCCGGCGGCTGCGCGCCCATCCACCGCCGCCGGCGCAGAAGATCGCGATCGTTCACGGCGACTACCGCTCCGGCAACATGATGCATGACGGCGCCGGGCGGCTGCTGGCGATGTTCGACTGGGAAATGGCGCACCTTGGCGATCCGCTGGAAGATCTCGGCTGGGCGCTCGACCCGGTCTGGGATCATTTCGCCCCCGGCAGCGCCTGCGGCATGCTGCCGCGCGAGGAGGCGCTGGCGGTGTGGCAACGGGCGAGCGGTCTGGCGGTCGATCCGCGGGCGCTGCGCTGGTGGGGCCTGTTCAACTCCGTGAAGGGGCGCGCGATCTGGACCTCGGCGTTCCGCGAATTCGTCGACGGCGGGCGGAGTGATCCAGTCCTCGCCGTGTCGGGCTGGTACGTCGCGCGGCGTCAGGACGCGATCATCGCCGACCAGCTGGAGGCGCTGGGATGAGCGAGTTGGGCGCTGTGTTGACCGGGGTGGGGCTGGTGCAGCTGCGCACCGGCGAGCGGCTGGGCGCGGCGGATGCCTATGGCGGCGCGATGCTGACCGTGTCGGGGCTGCTGGCGCTGCTGTCGGCTCAGGAAAGCGAGCGCGGCGTCGCATGGCGGATGGCGGATATCGCCGCGATGCGCGCCTTGCTGGCGGCGGGCGGGGTGGCCGCGCCGGACAGCGCGACGGGATATACGCTAAGCGAACTGGACGCCGCCTGGGCCAGCCTGTCCGACGCGCTGGTGGCGCATCATGCGCTGGTGGAGGCGGCGGGAGACGCGGCGCAGGATGCGGCGATCTGCGCTTTCTATCGCGACAGCTGCCGGCGAAGGGAGCTGAAATGGCCGATGTGACCGACGACGGGATCGATTGGCCGCTGGCGGGGATGCGGATCGTCGATATGGCGCGCGGCCCGCTGGCGGCGGCCGCGCGGCTGCTGGCGGAACTGGGCGCGGAGGTGATCCGCGTCGAACCGCGCGCGGGCGACCTGGACCGCGATGCCGCGCCGATCCTCGACGGACTCGACCTTGGCTGGGCGACGCACCAGACCTCGAAGCGTATCACGTCGCTCGACCCGCGCGACGCGGCGTTCGACGCGCTGCTGGGCGAGGCCGATGTGCTGATCGAAACGACCGCACCGGGTAGCGCGGCGCATGTCGCGCTCGATCCCGCGCGGCGTGCGGCACGGCATCCGACCCTGATCGTGCTGTCGCTCAGCGACTTCGGGCAGCACGGCCCATGGGCGACGTGGCAGGCGACCGACGCGGTGCTGCACGCGCTGACCGGCGGACTGTCGCGATCGGGACTGCCCGGCCGCGAGCCGCTGCTGCCGCCGGGCGACCTGATGCTGGAAACCGCCGCCGCGCAGGCCGCCTATGTCGCGCTGGTGGCGTTCATGCAGCGGCTACGCGACGGGCGTGGCGATCATATCGACATGTCGGTGCTGGAAGCGGGGATGAGCGCGCTCGATCCCGCCTTCGGGATCGCGGGCAGCGCGCAATCGGGCGTGCCGGCATGGAAGATGTCGCGCGATCGGCATGACGAGCGGCATCGCTATCCGATCATCCCCTGCGCCGATGGCTATGTGCGCCTGTGCGTGCTCGCCCCCCGCCAGTGGCGTGGCATGTGGGAATGGATGGGGCGCCCGGCGTCATTCGCCGATCCCGCCTGGGAGAAATTGCCGACGCGCTTTCGCTCGCCCGACCTGATCCCCGCGTTTGCGCGCTTCTTCGCGGACAAGACCCGTGCGGAGATCGAGGAGCAGGGCGCCGCGCACGGCGTGCCGGTGGCGGGGTTGTTGACGCTGGAGGAGGCGGTGGCGACGCCGCAGATGATCGCGCGCGGCGCCTTCACCACGATCGATCTGGCGCCCGGGCGGCGCGTGACGGTGCCCGACGGAACGATCACGATCGATGGCCGGCGTGCGGGCGTCCGACACGCGCCCCGGCCAGCGGCGCAGCCGGTACGCTTCGTCACGCCGCGCGGAACATGGCAGGCACCCGCCGCCGGGCCGACGGCGCGGCCGCTGGAGGGCATCCGCGTGCTCGACATGGGGATCATCGTCGTCGGCGCGGAAACCGGACGGCTGCTGGCGGATCAGGGCGCGGACGTGGTGAAGGTGGAAAATGGCGCCTTCCCCGACGGGCAGCGGCAGTCGCGCGACAATGCGCCGGTATCGCTGACGTTCGCGGCCGGGCATCGCAACAAGCGCGGTCTGTCGATCGATCTGCGCAGCGACGCGGGCAAGGCGCTGTTCGAGCGGCTGGTGGGTGAGGTGGACGTGCTGGTGTCCAATTTCCGGCCCGGCACGCTGGATGCGCTCGGCTTCTCGATCGAGCGCCTGCGCGCGATCAACCCGCGTCTGGTGACCGTCGACAGTTCCGCCTTTGGCGCGACCGGGCCGTGGAGCCGGCGGCTGGGGTATGGCCCGCTGGTGCGTTGTTCCGCGGGGCTGGCGCTGCAATGGGTGTATCCGGGCGAGCCGGAAAGCTTTGCCGACGGCGTCACCGTCTATCCCGACCATGTCGCCGCACGAATCGGCACGATCGGTGTGCTCGCGTTGCTGATCCGGCGCTGGCGTACCGGCGAAGGTGGTAGCGCCAGTGTCAGCCAGGCCGAGGTGATGCTGGGCCATATGGCGAGCCGGATCGCGGCGATGAGTGCCGGTATCGCCGCGCCGCCGCGCGATCCGGCGGCGGGCGTCTATCCGGCGGCGGGCGAAGACGAATGGGTCGTGGTGTCGCCGCGCTCGCCTCGGGAAGAAACAGCGATCGAGCAAGTGACGGGCGGGGTCGCGCTGGCGGACTGGACGCGCGAGCGGCCCGCCGGCGAGGCGGCGGCGACGTTGCAGGCCGCGGGCGTTCCCGCCGGCATGATGCTGCGGGCAATGGAACTGCCCGACGCGCCGCAATTCGCCGCGCTGGGCACGTTCCGCAACGTATCGCATCCGTTGCTGGAGGGTCGCTTCAAAGTGGAAGGTGCGGCGGCGCGCTGGCGCGTGCCGGTGCCGGATCAGCGGCCCGCACCGCGCATCGGCGAGCAGAGTGCGGAGGTGCTGGCCGACTGGCTGGCGCTGCCACCGCACGAGATCGAACGATTGCTGGATGACGGGGTGATCGAAGGGCCGGTCGCGGCCTGACGGGCGCGTCATCGGCATAGTTGCGAAAGGGAAGTACGGGATATGAGCGAATTGGGTAACGACGCGGTCGCGGTGGAGCGGCGCGGGCACGTGATGATCGTCACGATCAACCGGCCGGAGGCGCGCAACGCGGTCAATCGGTTCGTCCACGAAGGTGTCGGCGATGCCCTCGCCGCGGCGGACAAGGACCCGGAGGTGCGCTGCGTGATCGTTACCGGCGCGGGGGACAGGTCCTTCTGCGCGGGCGCCGACCTGGTGGCGTTGTCGCGTGGCGAAAGCCTGGCGCCTGATGACCCCGTCAAGCAGGCGTGGGGCTTCGCCGGGCTGGTCAGTCACGCGATTTCCAAGCCGATGATCGCGGCGGTCAACGGACACGCGCTGGGTGGCGGGCTGGAGATCACGCTGGCGTGCGATCTGGCGGTGGCGGTGGACACCGCGCAATTCGGCCTGCCCGAGCCGAAGCGCGGGCTGTTCGCGGCGGCGGGCGGCGTCTTCCGTCTGCCCGAGCAGCTGCCCAAGAAGATCGCGATGGAAATGATTCTGACCGGCGATCCGATCAGTGCGGAGCGCGCGCTGTCGCTGGGGTTGATCAATGCGGTCGCGCCCGCCGGCTCGTTGATCGACACCGCCATGGCATTGGCGGAACGGATCGCGGTGAACGCGCCGCTCTCCGTACAGGCGTCGAAGCGCATGGCGCAGGGCATCGTCGACGGCACCGTGCCGCGCGAGGAAGCGGCGTGGAAACAGAATCGCGCCGAGACCCGCGTTGTTTTCACCAGCGCGGATTCGCGCGAGGGGCCGAAGGCCTTCGCCGAGAAGCGCGCGCCGGTGTGGCAAGCCAAATGAGCGCCGATGCCGAACGCATCGCGGTCATCGTCGGGGTGGGGCAGGTCAACGACCGCCCCGCCGATCCGGCGCAGGGCATGGAGCCGCTCGATTTGATGTGCGCCGCGTTGGAGGCGGCGGATGCCGATGCGGGCGGCGGCTGGCTGACGGACGTCGACTCGGTCGCGGTGGTGCAGCAGATCAGCTTCCGGCATCAGAATCCGCTGGCGGAGAAGGTGGGCGCGGCGATCGGCGCGACCCCCAGGCTGGCGTATGAATCGGTCGGTCCCAATGGCGACAGCCCGATCCTGCTGCTCAACGAGGCGGCGAACCGGATCGCGCGCGGCGAGGTGACGATCGCGGCGGTGGTGGGGGCCGAAGCGCTGCGCACCGCCAGTCAGCGCGCGGCACAGGCCGCGAAGACGAGCGTCGCGGATCAGAATCCGCTGCGCAACCTCGCGAAAAGCGCCACCCCCGGTTATCGCCAGCGTTATGGCCTTGCGGCACCCGTCGACGTCTATCCGCTGTATGAGAATGCCGGGCGTGCCGCTTACGGCCAGACACTGGCGGAGGGGCAGCGCGAATCGGGCGAGATCTGGTCGCGGTTCAGCGAGATCGCGGCGCAGACACCGGCAGCGTGGATCCATGTGCCGAAATCCGTCGACGAGGTGGTGACGCCCGGCGCGGACAACCGCCCGATCGCCTTTCCGTACACCAAGTTGATGGTCGCCAATTCGAGCGTCAATCAAGGCGCGGGCTTCCTTGTCACCAGCCTGGCGGAGGCGCGGCGGCGTGGCGTGCCGGCGGCGCGGATCATCTATGTCGGGCGCGGCGCGGCGGCGCATGAGAGCGAGGATTTCCTCGCCCGCGATCGCTACGACCAGTCGGCCAGCATGACGATATGCCTGCGACGGACGCTGGAATGGAACGGCGTGTCGACGGAGGACCTCGACCGCGTCGAACTCTATTCCTGCTTTCCCTGCGTGCCGAAAATGGCCCGGCGCGTGATCGGCTGGCCGGTCGATCGGCCAGCCACGGTGTTCGGAGGGCTCACCTTCGGCGGTGGGCCGATCGGCAATTACATGAGCCATGCGGTCGCCGAGATGGTCGACAGCCTGCGCGCAGGGGAGGGCGAGGGCGCGGGAGGAAAGGGGCTGCTGTTCGCCAACGGCGGGTTCGCGACGCACAATCACGCGATCGTGCTCGCCACCGCGCCGCTGCCGAATGCGGGCGAGCCGCATGACTTCGACGTCCAGGCGGAGGCGGACGCCGCGCGCGGGCCGGTGCCGCCGCTCGACAAAAGTTATGTCGGCCAGGCGACGGTGGAAACCTATACCGTCTTCTACGCACGGGATGGCAAGGCGCGTGCTGGCGTGGTGGTCGCGCGCACGCCGGCGGGGAACCGCACGCTGGCCAGGGTGCCGGGGACGGACGTCGAGACGATCGCCTGGTTGACCGATGGCGCGGCGGAGCCGGTCGGCAGCGTAGGCGAGATCGTGGCGGACGGGGACGATATGGTGTGGCGCCGCGCATCGGCGTGAGCGCCGCGCGCCCGAGCATGATGACGGCTTTATCGCCTCCGCTTGTCACGATAGGCATGGATTATGACCCAGGGCCACCGTCCGCGCCGCAGCGCGCTTTATCTGCCGGCGTCGAACCAGCGTGCGATCGACAAGGCGCGCACGCTCGACGCCGATGTCGTGATCCTCGATCTGGAGGATGCGGTCGCCCCCGATCGCAAGGCGGAGGCGCGCGCCGCGGCGGTGGCGGCGGTACGCGAGGGCGGATATGGCGCGCGCGAACTGGTCGTGCGGGTCAATGCGCCTGACACCGAATGGGGCATCGACGATCTCGCCGCGCTGGCCGACAGCGGCGTCTCGGCGGTGCTGCTGCCCAAGGTGTCGGATGCGGCGACACTGACGGTCGCGCGCCACGCACTGGGCGCGGGCCCGGCGCTATGGGCGATGATCGAGACTTGCCGCGCGATCGTTGATCTTCCCGCGATCGGGACGGCGGCGGCCGCGACCGGGCTGAGCACCTTCGTTGTCGGCGGCAACGATCTGGCGAAGGAAATGCGGTGTCGTCCCGGGCCGGATCGCGCGCCGCTGTTGCCGATCCTGACCCAGATCGTGCTGGTCGCACGGATGCATGGCCTGATCGCGCTCGACGGCGTCATCAACATCCTTGACGATGCGGCGGCGGTGGAGGCGGAATGCCGTCAGGGGCTGGCCTGGGGTTTCGACGGCAAGACGCTGATCCATCCGTCGCAGATCGCGCCTGCCAATCACGTCTTCACGCCCTCGCCGGAGGAGGTCGCCTGGGCGGAGACGGTGGTGGCGGCATTCGACCTGCCCGAGCATCACGGCAAGGGCGCGATCCGGGTCGACGGCAAGATGGTGGAACGGCTCCATCTCGATGAGGCACGACGCACATTGGCGATCATCGCAGCAGTACGCGCACGCAACTGACGGGCGGCGCGGGTCTCGTGCGCGATTGCCCGGCTACGTCCGGCAATAACCCTCGCCGGTCTTCACCGTGAGGCATTGCTTCTTCCCCGCCAGCCATTTGAGCCCGGTGGCATCGCCGTCGGTCGGCACCGCGATCTCGTCGGCGCCGTTGCGGGTGAAGCGCAGCCCCTTCGCGGTGATCGTGCCGGGGAAGGTGCCGCGATGATCGAGATCCCATTGCATTTCCAGCATCACGCCGCCGTCCGGCCGGCTGGTGACGTCGAGGAACATGCCCTCCACCCCGATCCAGCGCCCGAGATAGCGCGCTTTCTGGTCCGCGGGCGGGACGGGCGATGCGGCGGCGGGTGGCACTGCCTCCGGCCCCACGTCATTGGCGACCGCCATATTGGCGCCCGGCGACGGACCGCCACAGGCGGCGAGCGACAGTGCCAGCAGCAGCGCGGACGGGACGGGCGGGATCGTTCTGGTCATGAAATGACAAACGTGTGACCATCGACGCTCGTTCCGGGTGGCAAAGACCGGCGCGCGTCGCTACAGGCACGCGCATCTTCCATCGTCAACGGGAGTCGCCTCCTTTGCGTATCGCGATCGCCTGCGATCATGCCGCCGTTTCCCTCAAGGACGAACTGCGCGACTGGCTGACCGGGGAGGGGCATGAGATGATCGATCTCGGCACCCATGGCAGCGCCAGCGTCCATTACCCCGATTACGGCCGCAAACTGGCCGATGCGCTCGCCGGTGGCGCGGCGGAGCGGGGGATCGCGTTGTGCGGATCGGGCATCGGCATCATGATCGCCGCCAACCGCAACCCGGCGGTGCGTTGCGCGCTGGTGTCCGAACCACTGTCGGCCGAGCTGGCGCGTTCGCACAATGACGCCAATGCCATCGCGATGGGTGCCCGGCTGATCGGCGTCGAGATGGCCAGGGCGTGCGTCGCCGCCTTCCTTTCCACCGAATTCCTCGGCGGGCGCCACGCAGCCCGCGTCGACATGTTGAAGGAGCCCGCATGAGCACCAACCCCGTCTCGCTTTCCGACGTTCAGCCGGATGGTTTCTTCACGCGCGGTCTCGCCGAGGCCGATCCGGCGATCTTCGCTGGCGTCGAACACGAACTGACCCGCGAGCAGACGCAGATCGAGCTGATCGCGTCGGAGAATATCGTCAGCCGCGCGGTGCTGGAAGCGCAGGGCAGCGTCTTCACCAACAAATATGCCGAAGGCTATCCGGGTAAGCGCTACTACCAGGGCTGCCACCCGTCGGACGAGGTGGAGCAGCTGGCGATCGACCGCGCGAAGCAGCTCTTCGGGTGCGGGTTCGTCAACGTCCAGCCGCATTCGGGTGCGCAGGCGAATGGCGCGGTGATGCTGGCGCTGGCGAAGCCGGGCGATACGGTGATGGGCCTGAGCCTCGACGCCGGCGGCCATCTGACGCATGGCGCGCGCGCGGCGATGAGCGGCAAGTGGTTCAACGCGGTGCAATATGGCGTCGCGCCCGACACGCACCTGATCGACTATGACGCGGTCGAGAAGCTGGCGCAGGAAACCCAGCCCAAGCTGATCATCGCCGGCGGCAGCGCCTATCCCCGCCATATCGACTTCGCCCGGTTCCGCGCGATCGCGGACAAGGTCGGTGCGTTCTTCATGGTCGACATGGCGCATTTCGCGGGGCTGGTGGCCGGCGGGGTGCATCCGACGCCGTTCGGCCATGCGCATGTCGTGACCACCACCACGCACAAGACGCTGCGCGGCCCGCGCGGCGGCATGGTGCTGACCGATGACGAGGCGATCGCGAAGAAGATCAACTCGGCGGTCTTCCCGGGGCTGCAGGGTGGCCCGCTGATGCATGTCATCGCCGCCAAGGCGGTCGCTTTTGGCGAAGCGCTGCGCCCCGAGTTCAAAAGCTATGCCGCCAGCGTGGTGGAGAATGCCAAGGTGCTGGCCGCGACGCTGAAGGAGCGTGGCGCGGACCTCGTATCGGGGGGCACCGACACGCATCTGGCGCTGGTCGATCTCACTCCGTTGGGCGTCACCGGGAAGGATGCCGACGAAGCGCTGGAGCGGGCGGGTATCACCTGCAACAAGAACGGTATCCCCAATGATCCGCTGCCCCCGGTCAAGACCAGCGGGATCCGCGTTGGCAGCCCGGCGGGCACCACGCGCGGCTTCGGCACCGCCGAGTTCCGCGAGATCGGCAACATGGTGGCGGACGTGCTCGACGGTTTGGCCAAGAAAGGCGAGGCCGGGGATCAAGAGGTCGAGGCGAACGTTCGGGATCGCGTGCGCGCGCTGTGCGCTCGCTTCCCGATCTATCAGTAAGGAGGAACGTTCGTGGCCAAGTTCGACCAGAAGATGAGCGAAGTGCAGTCCAACGTGAAGGGCACGCCGGGGCTGGGCAAGAGCATGGCCAAGTGGAGCGCGCTGGGCGCGGTGGTCGCGATTCCGCTGCCGGTCGTCGGTCCGATCTTCGGCGCGATCGCGGGCGCCGCCTACGCCTACCGCAAGGGCACCAAGAACAAGGCCTTCTGAGGGACTGAATGCGCTGCCCTTTTTGTGGTCATGACGCCAGCCAGGTAAAGGACAGCCGCCCCACCGACGATGGGGCGGCGATCCGGCGTCGCCGGCAATGCGAGGGATGCGCGGCGCGTTTCACCACGTTCGAGCGGATCCAGTTGCGCGAACTGACGGTGGTGAAAAGCGAGGAACGGCGCGAGCCGTTCGACCGGGAGAAGATGCTCCGCTCGATCGCGATCGCCGCGCGCAAGCGGCCGATCGAGCCGGTCCAGCTCGAACGGCTCGTCAGCGGGATCCAGCGCCAGCTGGAAACCGGCGGCGACGCCGAAGTGTCCGCCAAGCGGATCGGCGAGATGGTGATGGAGGGGCTGAAGGGCCTCGATTCCGTCGCCTATATTCGCTTCGCGAGCGTCTATCGCGACTTCAGCGAGGCGCGCGATTTCGAGGAGTTCGCCGGGACCGTGGAGGAAGCGGGACGGGGGTGATTTGACTTTGCCGCCCGTTCGTCCTGAGGAGCGGCTGAGCGAAGTCCAAGCCTCGTCTCGAAGGACCTGAGTGTGAGTTTCCACGCCTATCTTCCGCGTTGTGCCGATGGCAGTTATTGCACCGGGCACACCGACGATCTGGATCAAAGGATCGCCCAACATCAACATGGCGCCGTGCCGGGCCACTTCCGGCCCCGCCGCCCGGTCGGACTGATGTGGTCGGAAGACGTCCCGTCCGGTCACGATGCACGCGCCGGCGAGCAGCGGATCACGGGTTGGCCGCGTGCGAAGCGGCAAGCGCTGGAAAGCGGCGATGCGGCTGCGGCCCGGTCCCGCGCCAGTCGCGTGGTCCTTCGAGCCGCCTCGGCGGGCTCAGTCCCTCTCGGGCCGAACAGGGGATGGCGGTCATGAACCGCCTCAGCCCACCCCCCGTCATCGTGCTCGTCCGCCCGCAACTGGGCGAGAATATCGGCAAGGCGGCACGGGCGATGCTCAATTTCGGGTTGACCGACATGCGCCTCGTCACCCCGCGCGACGGTTGGCCGAACCCCCAGGCCGGCCCCGCCGCGTCGGGCGCCGATGTGGTGCTGGAGCGCGCGCAGGTGTTTGACAGTGTCGCCGCGGCGGTCTCGGATTGCGCGCACGTCTATGCCACCACGGTGCGCAAGCGCGGCGTCACCAAGCCGGTGGTCACGCCGGAGGTGGCCGCGACCACGATCCATCGCGCGGCGGGGCGTTCGGCGATCCTGTTCGGCCCCGAACGATCGGGGCTCGAAACCGATGACGTGGCGGTGGCGCGGACGATCGTCACTGTCCCGATCAATCCCGAATTCGGCAGTCTGAATCTGGCGCAGGCGGTGATCCTGGTTGCCTATGAATGGTCGAAAGGGGTCGCGCTTGCCAGCCCGCCGGAGGTGGAACTCGATCCGCCGGCACCGCAGGACGAACTCGACGGGATGATCGCGCAACTCGATACGATGCTCGACGCCGCAGGTTATTTCTTTCCGCCCGATCGCACACCCGCGACCCGGCGGATGTTGCGCACCTTGCTGACCAAACCGGCGTGGTCGAGCCCGGAGGTGCGCACGGTGCGCGGGGTGCTCTCCACGCTGGCGCCGAAGAAGCCGCGCGTGTGACGCGCGCCGACGCGATCCGTGCGCATAACCTTGCCGCGCAGGCGGGGGATGCGGGCGATTTCGCGACGGCCTGGGCAGCGTGCGAACGCGCCTTCGCGCTGGGCGGCGATGCACCCGAAACCTGGCTGGTCGCGGCGCGGGCATTGCAGGGCCTTGGCCGGCTCGACGACGCGGATGCGGCGTTCGCGCAGGCGATCGCGCGCCGCGCCGATTACGCGGTCGCGCATCGTGATTGGGCGCAATTGCGCTGGATGCGTAGCGGCGATGCGGCCACGGCGATGATGGCGCTCGATGCCGCGCCCGCCACGCTCGACCTCGCGCTCGTCCGTTCGACCGTGCTGGCGGGGATCGGGCGGCCGGAGCAGGCGGCCAAGGTGCTTGATGATGCGTTGGCGCAGGCGCCGGGCGCAGCGGCGCTGCAGATCGCGGCGGCGCACCTTGCCGGCACGCTGGGGCGGGCCGATGCACAACTGGCGCATGCCACCGCCGCGTTGCGGGCCGCGCCAGCGTCGATCGAGGCGGCGCGCGCGGCGGTCGAGGCGTTGCTGCATCTCGGTCGGATCGCCGAGGCCGTCTCACTGGCGGAGCGTGTGGTACAGGCCGCGCCCGACAATCAGGCGGCGATCGCATTGCTGGCCACTGCCTGGCGGATGCGCGGCGACCAGCGCCACGCCGCCCTGTGCGAGGATCCGGCGTTGATCTCGACGCATCGGATCGCCGCACCGGCGGGATGGGACGACCTGCCCGCATTTCTGCACGATCTGGCAGACGCGTTGGGGCGCCTGCATGGATGGCAGGCGCATCCGCTGGAACAATCGATCCGGCAGGGCAGCCAGACGCAGGTCGATCTGACGAAGCTCGACACGCCCGTCATCCGCGCGCTGTTCACCGTGCTGGATGCGCCGATCCGCGCGCATTTGTCCGCGTTGGGGCGGGGCGGCGATCCGGTACGGCGGCGCCATACCGGCGGCTATCGCTTCGCGGGGGCCTGGTCGGTGCGGTTGCGGCCCGGCGGGTTTCACACCGATCATGTCCATCCGGCGGGCTGGCTGTCGTCGGCCTTTTATGTTGCGCTGCCCGAGAGCGTGGCGCAGCCGCCCGAAGGATGGCTGGCGCTCGGCCGTCCTGGCGTGCCCACCCGCCCCACGCTGGCGCCGTTCCGGCATATCCGGCCCGAACCGGGCATGCTGGCGCTGTTTCCGTCGTACCTGTGGCACGGTACCGAGCCGTTCACGGGCAATGCGCCGCGACTGACGATCGCGTTCGATTTGTTGCCGGGCTGACCTGTTCGCAGCGGGCCGGAGCCCGAAACGCTCCCCGCCTGATTTTTCTTTGCGGCGACATGTGGTTTGAGGCGCCGGATGCGTCTGTATCGCAAAAGACAATGTCGGCGTGCACGGCGTCGGCAAAAGACAAGGGGACATATGCGATGAAGACGGCCTTCCTGCTCGGCGCGGCGGCGCTGGTGCTGGCGATCCATGCCGGCGCCGATCCGATTTCCCCCAAGGTCGGCACCCTGCCGTCCCCCGCGGAGGCCTTTTCGACCGAGCCGGGCAGCGATTATTATCTGGCCGATTATGATGATTACGAACGCTATCTGAAGACGCTGGCGGCGCAGTCCGACCGGATGAAACTGATCGATATCGGCAAGTCGGCCGAGGGGCGTACGATGTGGGTGGCGGTCGTCAGCAGTCCGCAGAACCTCGCCAAGCTCGACCACTATCGCGACATCGCGCGGCAACTGGCCCGCGCGGACGGGGTGAGCGAGGCGCAGGCGCAGGCATTGGCCAGCGAAGGCCGCGCGATCGTGTGGATCGATGCCGGGCTGCACGCCACCGAGACGGTGACAACGCAAAGCCAGATCCACGTCCTCTATCGCATGCTCAGCGGACAGGATGCCGAGACGAAGCGCGTGCTGGATGAGACGATCGTGCTGTTCGGGCATGATAATCCCGACGGACTGCAGCTCGTCGCAGACTGGTACATGCGCAACAAGGACCCAAAGAAGCGCGAATTCCGCACGATCCCGCGCCTGTATCAGAAGTATGTCGGTCACGATAACAATCGCGACAGCTTCATGTCGCAAATGCCCGAGACGACCGCACTCAACCGCGTCTTCTTCCGTGAATGGTATCCGCAGATCATCTTCAACCAGCACCAGACGGGCCCAGCCGGCATGGTGGTGTTCGTCCCGCCGTTCCGCGACCCGTTCAACTACAATTATTCGCCGATCGTGATGAACGAATTGCAGGAGGTCGGCGCGGCGATGCACAGCCGGCTGGTATCGGAGGACAAGGCGGGGTCGGGCGCGCGTTCGGCGGCTCCCTATTCGACCTGGCACAATGGCATGGTCCGCTCGGTCGCCTATTTCCACAATTCGATCGGCCTGTTGACCGAGATCATTGGCGGGCCGACGCCGGAAACGATCCCGCTGATCGCCGACACGCAGCTGGCGCGCAATGACGAGACGCTGCCGATCGGTCCGCGCGAATGGCATCTGAAGGACAGCCTGGAATATCAATGGTCGCTCGATCGCGCGGTGATGGATTATGCGGCGCGCAACCGCGAACGCCTGCTGATGAACATCTGGCGGATGGGGCGTCAGTCGATCGACAAGGGTAGTAGCGATAGCTGGACGATCACCCCCAAGCGCATCGATGCGCTGAAGGAAGCGGGCAAGACCGCGAAAGCGGACGAAGGCTATGTCGGCTATAACAGTCGTGCGCGCGAAGGGATGGTCGCGCCGTCACTGTACAAGACGGTGCTGCAGGATCCGGCGCAGCGCGACCCGCGCGGCTATGTGCTGGCGCCCGCCGGGCAGCGCGATCTGCCGACGACGATCACCTTTCTGAATGCGTTGATGAAGAACGGCGTGGATGTCGAGCGCGCGACCGCGCCGTTCACCGCCGGGGGCAAGAGCTATCCGGCGGGCAGCTATGTCGTCCGCACCGCGCAGGCCTATCGCCCGCACATCCTCGACATGTTCGAGCCGCAGGATCACCCGCATGATGCCGAATATCCCGGTGGCCCGCCCAAGGCGCCCTATGACATCACCGGCTATACGCTCGCCTATCAGATGGGGGTGCAGTTCGACCGCGTGCTCGACGGCTTCCAGGGCCGGTTCGAGAAGGTAACGGGCGATCAGATCGCGCCCCCGCCGGGTCGCGTCATCGGCAGCGGCAAGGCGGGCTGGCTGATCGGGCATGAGGCGAACAACAGCTTCACGCTGACCAATCGATTGTTGAAGGCGGGGGTGCCGGTCAGCTGGCTCCCCGGCGAAACCAAGGTCGCCGGGCGCACGCTGGCCGCGGGGGCGCTGTGGGTGCCCGCGTCGCCCGGCGCGCAGGCCGTGATCGCGCAATCCGCGCCGCTGGGGGTCGATGCCTATGCGATGCCGCGCGCGCCCGCCGGCACGACGTGGAAGCTGAAACCGGTGCGGGTCGGGCTGGTCGATCGCTATGGCGGGATCATGCCCGCCGGCTGGACCCGCTGGTTGCTCGAACAATATGAATTCCCCTTCGAGGTGGTGTATCCGGGGCAGCTGGATGCGGGTAATCTGACGGCGAAATACGATGTGCTGTTGTTCGCGGACGGGACGGTGCCGGTCGCGCGCGGCGGCGCCTATCCCGGCGGCTATCGTTTCGATCTGCCCAAGCCGGAGGATATTCCCGCCGACTATCGTGGCTGGCTGGGCGAGGTGACCCAGGATCGCACGCTGCCCGCGGTGCGCGATTTCGCGCAGGGCGGCGGCACCGTCATCACGGTCGGCAGCGCCAATACGCTGGCGTCGTGGTTGAGCCCGGCGATCCAGCCCGCGCTGGTGACGAAAAAGCCTGATGGCAGCGTCACCGCCTTGCCGCACAAGGATCTTTATATTCCCGGCTCGCTGATCCAGGCGAGCGTCGATCCGCGCCAGCCGCTCGCCTATGGCATGACGCCTAAGGTGGATATGTTCTTCGACGAGAGCCAGCCGTTCGTCGCCGCACCCAGCCTGCGGCGGATCGCATGGTTCGAAGGCGCGACGCCGCTGCGCAGCGGCTGGGCGGTCGGGCAGGAGCGGCTGAACGGTACCGTCGCGGTCGCGGAAACCGATATCGGCCGCGGCAAGCTGTTCGCGATGGGGCCCGAGGTGACGCAGCGCGCGCAGCCTTATGCGACGTTCAAGCTGCTGTTCAACGGCATCTTCTACGGCCCTGCGGCGGCCCAGGCGCGCTAGGCGCGGGGCATTGATGCCGGCGCGGTGAAAAGGACAGGGTGACGGGCGTGCGGCGTAAGTATTCTACGCCGCACGCCTCCATCGGGCACTTTTTTTACCTTTCAGCCTGAGGGGGCCTCACAAGCTTGCGTCATCCCTATCGAAGCCGCCCGGAACGAGGCGGCCCATCAAAGGGACAGACACGACATGCACCAGCGACCCGCTCGCCGTTCGATCCTTGCTGCCAGCACCTGTGTGTTCGCGTTGATCGCCGCACAGGCCGAGGCGCAGACCGCGGTTCCGGAGACGCCGCCGGCGTCGGTGGAGGAGGCCGAGCGATCCGCCGCGCCGCTGCCCAGCGAGGATATCGTTATCACCGGCTCGCGCATCGCGCGGCCCGACTATGTCGCCAATTCGCCGATCGTCTCGCTGTCCCAGGACACGCTGGAGAATACCGGCCGGGTCACCGTGGAAAGCGCGCTGACGCAATTGCCGCAGTTCAGCGGCGCGTTTGGCGCGGCGAACGGCGGCAGCACCTCGACCGGGCTCAACGGCGGGCAGGCCTATGCCTCGCTGCGCGGGTTGGGGTCGAAGCGCACGCTGCTGCTGCTCGACGGCCGGCGCATCCAGCCATCGAACCCGGACGGCTCGGTCGACCTCAACATCCTGCCCGAGGCGTTGATCGAGAATATCGAGGTGATCACCGGCGGTGCCTCCACCACCTACGGATCGGATGCGACGGCGGGCGTGGTCAATTTCCGGCTGAAGCGCAACTTCAAGGGGCTGGAGCTGAACGGCCAGACCGGCGTCAGCGATCATGGCGACGGCAACACCTATCGCCTGACGGGCACGATCGGATCGAAGTTCGCCGACGATCGCGGCTCGGCGGTGCTGTCGGTGGATTACACCAAGCGTGAGCGCGCGTTGCAGCTCGGACGCGATTACTACACTTTCCGCCAGTCGACGCCGGGTCTGTCGACGATCCCACAGGGCACCGTGCTGTTCGGCAGCAATACCCCGACGCTGGCGGCGGTGAACGGCGTGTTTCAGGGAAGCTACGGCACCCCCGCGCTGCCAGGCACCACTGCTGGTCGCTATACCGGACAGATCGGCTTCAACACCGACCAGACGTTGTTTTCCACTGTCGGCGTGCCGGTCTACAACTTCCGCGATCCGCAGACCGACGAGGCGTATATCGTCAATTCGGGTACCAATTCGCAGCAGATCAACTTCGGCTATAACGGTACGTCGTTGCAGGCGGACCTCGATCGCTGGTCGATCTTCGGCAAGGTCGATTATGACGTGACCGACAGCATCAAGGCGTTCGTGCAGGCGACCTACACCACATATTCCACGCTGGGCATCACCAACCCGACGCTGGCGTCGAACGTCTATGGCCTGACGGTTCCGACCACGAATCCGTATATACCGGCGGCGTTTCGCACGATCCTGCAATCGCGCACGTCCCCGAATGCGCCGTTCACCTTCTACAAGGCGCTCAATATTCTGGGGCCGCGCTACCAGCGCTATGACTATGACGTCTATCAGATCACCGCCGGCCTGTCGGGCAAGCTGGGGATCAAGGACTGGACATGGGATCTGTACGCATCGACCAGTCGTACCAAATACGCCAATGAACAGCGCGGCGGCGCCTCGGCCAGCGCGATCGCGCAGCTGCTCAATTCGCCGACCGGGGGCACCGAATATTGCGCGGGCGGATTCAATCCGTTCGGCAATCTGACGCCGTCGCAGGCGTGCATCGATTATATCTCGCGTCGCACGCTCAACACCAACGAGTTGAAACAGCGCACCGTTGAGGGAACGATCCAGGGTGGCCTGTTCGCGCTGCCCGCAGGCGACGTCCGTTTCGCATTGGGCGGCGACTATCGCTACAACGGCTATGCCTTCACCCCCGACAGCCAATTGTCGCTGCCCAACGGCACCAGCGACATCCTGGGCTATTCGGTGCTGCGCGCCGCCAGCGGATCGGTCAATGTCGGCGAGGCATTCGCCGAACTGCTGGTGCCGGTGCTGAACGATCTGCCGCTGATCCAGCAACTCGATCTCGACCTCGGCTATCGTTACTCGAAATACGACACGATCGGCGGCGTCCACACCTACAAGGCGGATGCGACATGGCGGGTGTTCGATGCGCTGTGGCTGCGGGGCGGCTATAATCGCGCGATCCGCGCCCCCAGCGTCGGCGAGCTGTTCGCGCCGGTTTCGACCGGCTCGGTCGCGATCGGCACCGCCAGTGCGACAACCACCAACGGCGATCCGTGCGACGTCCGCTCGTCCTACCGTCGCGGCAGTAGTGCGGCGGCGGTGCGCAGCCTGTGCCTGGCACAAGGTATTCCGACGTCGATCATCGACACCTATCAGCTCGGCACCGCGCAGGTGTTCGCGCTGACCGGCGGCAATCCGCAACTGAAAGAGGAAACCGCCGATACCTTCTCGGCGGGCGGCGTGCTGCAATCGCCGTTTGGCGGCATGCTGAAAAACCTGTCGCTGTCGGTCGATTTCTATTCGATCAAGATCAAGGACGCGATCGGGCCGCTGTCGATCGCCCAAGCGTTCCAGTTCTGCTTCAACTCGGGCGGCAACAACCCGACATACGCTACAAACAATTATTATTGCTCGCTGATTACCCGCAATACCGACAACGGCGTGCCCGTGAATCCCTTGCAGCCGTTGCTCAACCTTGGCACCTATCAGGTGCGCGGCGTCGACATCCAGTTCGACTGGCGCTTCCCGATCGGGGCGAATGCGGGCAGCTTCGCGCTCAATTCGGCGGTCAGCTATCTCGATTCGTTCAAGATCCAGTCGCTGCCCGGTGCGCCTACCTATGACTATGCCGGATCAATCGGGATCGGCGTTGAAACCACCGCCGGCACCGCCCATCCGCGCTGGAAGGCGATCACATCCGGCACCTATACGCTGGGGCAGGCAAGCATCGGGTTGCGGTGGCGGTTCATCGACAAGATGATCAACTCCGCCAAGGTAGTCACCCCGACCAGCACGACGCGCGGGGTGGACGCCTATCATGTCTTCGATCTCAACGCGCGCTTCGAAGTGGATGAGAAGACCGAGTTCCGTATGGGCGCGACCAACCTGTTCAATCGCGCTCCGCCGCAGGTGGGCGATACCGAGGCGAATTACGATCCGCAGAATTACGATGTGATCGGCCGCTATTTCTTCATCGGTGCGACGAAGCGGTTCTAGACTATCAAACGATAACATCGCCGATCCTGGAGAATGACGTACATGAAGATCATCGCACTTGCCGCCGCGCTGCTCGGCACGACGACGCTGAGCGTCGCGGCCGAGCCGCTCACCCCCGCCGACAGCGAGCAGATCCTGTCGAACGTGACCGCCGGCGAAAAGCCGCTGGCGGACACCGCGTTGCAGATCTGGAAATATGCCGAGGTCGGCTATCAGGAGACGCAAAGCTCCGCGCTGCTGCAGCAGCGGCTGAAGGCGGCGGGCTTCACCGTGAAGGCGGGGGTGGCGGGCGAGCCGACTGCCTTCGTCGCCAGCTTCAGGAATGGCGCCGGACCAGTGATCGGTGTGCTCGCCGAATTTGACGCGCTGCCCGGCCTGTCGCAGGCCGCCGCGCCCGTGCGCCAGCCGCTGGGTGCGCCGGCGGGGCATGGCTGCGGTCATAACCTGTTCGGCGCCGCGAGCAGCTATGCCGCGATCGCGGTCAAGCAGTGGATGGTGAAGAACGATGTGAAGGGTGAAATCCGTGTCTACGGCACCCCGGCCGAGGAAGGCGGCTCCGGCAAGGTGTATATGGTGCGCGACGGGCTGTTCAACGACGTCGATACCGTGCTGCACTGGCATCCCGGCAATGCCAATTCGGCGGCGCAGGGGCCGAGCATGGCCAATATTTCGGGCAAGTTCCGTTTCCACGGCAAATCGGCGCACGCCGCAGGCAATCCCGACAAGGGCCGTTCCGCGCTAGACGGTGTCGAAGCGATGGATGCGATGATCAACATGATGCGCGAGCATATCCCCGACCGCACACGCATCCATTATGTCATCACCAACGGCGGCAAGGCCCCCAACGTCGTACCCGACGAAGCCGAAGTCTATTATTACGTGCGCCACGTCGATCCGAAGATCGTCCAGTCGGTGTGGGAATGGGTGAAGCAGGCGGCGAACGGTGCCGCGATGGGCACGCAGACCAAGGTGGATGTCGAAGTGACCGGCGGTGTCTATTCACTGCTGCCCAATGCGGCATTGATGAAGGTGATGGACCAGTCGCTCCACACCGCCGGCGCGATCAGCTGGACGCCGGAGGAAATCGCGTTCGGCCAGAAGATCCAGGCGACGTTCGCTCCCGGTGCCCCTGCGCTGTCAACCGTTGGCGAGATCGCGCCCGCAACGCTGTATGACGACGCGATGGGCGGCTCGACCGACGTGGCGGATGTCAGCTGGGTGGTGCCGACCGTCGGCCTGTCGACCGCGACGTTCGTGCCCGGCTCGGCGGGGCATAGCTGGCAGAATGTCGCCGCGGCGGGCAGCCGCATCGGTGTGAAGGGCGCGGTACTGGCGGCCAAGACGCTGGCGTTGACCGCCGCCGACCTGTTCCGTTCGCCCGAGACGATCGCGGCGGCGAAGCAGGAATTCACCGCCAAGCGGGGCGCCGACTTCCAATATAAGGCGTTGCTGGGCGACCGGAAGCCGCCGCTGGATTACCGCAAGACCGGCGCGGAGTGAGCCGTCGGTGATCGCCCCGACCCCTCCCGCGCGCGGCGAGCCGCGGGGGAGGGGCGGGGCATCACCGCTCGGCCGCGCGTCGCGTTGTCGGTGGCGACGCGCCGTATCGGAAGATGCTCGAGCGACGCTTGCCGAATGCGCCGACCGAGGCGGTCATCGTCCGGTCAGGACGATCGTTTGTGCATCCTGTCGTACCACGCGCGCGACGCGATAGGCTTCGAGCGCGGCGATCAGCGCGTCGACGCCCCCTGTGGTGCGCAGCGATCCGCTGAAGGGATGCGCGCCCAGCGCATCATCACGGATGATGAGGCGGCGGTGATCGTAGCGTTGCAACGCGGCTACCACATCGGCCAGCGGGGTGGCATCGAACGTCAGCCGCCCGCTCTGCCACGCGCCCGCCGTGGCGGCGGCGTTTGGCATCACCGTCAGCGCCTTGCCGGTCAGCGACAGCAGTTCGCCCGGCGCCAGCACCCGCCGGCCCGCGGGGGTTTCCACGCGCACCTTGCCCTCTGTCAAGGCGACCTGCATCGCAGCACCATCGCCGTGGTCGACCGAGAAATGCGTGCCCAGCGCGGTCACCGTGCTGCCGCCGCTGGTCACGACGAAGGGATGCGCGGCATCCTTCGCGACGGCAAAGGCCGCCCGGCCCGCGAGCAGATCGACGCGCCGCTCGACCCCGGCCGGATGCACCGCGACCCGCGATCGCGCATCGAGCGTCAGGATCGTGCCGTCGGGCAGGGTCAGCCGCCGGGTTTCGCCCGCAGCGGTGGCATAATCGGTTGTGGCGGGCGCGGTGGTGGGGACGATCGGCTGGCGGGGGGACGAGTGCAGTGCGATCGTTCCGCCGAGCCCCGCCGTCGCAAGGACGGCGGCGGCCGCCGCAACGACAGGCCAACGCCGCCACGCCTGGCGGGCGGGGGGCGTCAACGCTTGCGCGCGGAGTCTGGCGATCGTCGGATCGTCGCGGATGCCGTCCAGCGCGCTGTCGATCTCGACGGTATGATGCCAGGCCTCTGCGTGGGCGGCATCTTCGCGGATCCAGTCGGTCAATCGAGTCCGATCGGCGTCCGTAACGCCGTCCGCGCGCGTGCGCGCGTACCAGGCCGCGGCGGACGCGGCCGGATCAGGCCGGGGCGTGGACGTCATGCGTCGATGGTCGCCGCCAAAATGCGGATGGCTTTCATGATATGCTTTTCCACCGCGCTCACCGATATTCCCATGTGTCGAGCGATGGCAGCGTAGCTCATCTCCTCGAAGCGGTGAAGAACGAAGGCCTGCCGGGTCCGTTCCGGCAATTCGTCCACCGCCGCGACGAGCCGCGACCAGCGTTCCTTGCCCAATAAGACGCGCTCCGGCGATCGTCCCTCAACCGGATGATGCTTATCCTCCAGCTCGTCATGGCGGTGCCGGTGGCGAACGGTGTCGCGGCGGGCGCGATCGGCCAGCACGCTATGCGCGACCTGAAAGACATAGCCGTGGAGATTGGCGATCTCGCCATCGTCGCGGCGGACATGCATGCGGATCGCGACATCCTGCATCAGATCGTCGACATCGTCGATCGGTGCCCGCTTCATCAGGAAACGCCGGACCGCCGGCATCAGCGGCGTCAGCGAATCACTGCCGTCCGTCGAGGCGCCCGATCGGGCCCGCGCCATCAATCCCAATTTCGTTCCCCCTCGGGAAGGTTGCCACCCCCGCTTCCCGGCGTCCTCTCCAAATGCTTGTGATGCACAGACGAACATGTTGTAACCAGTTCGTCAAGAACGGATCCATTCCGGCTGACAACGATATCGCAACATCACGGAAACGACGCCGGGGAACCGTCGACGGGCTAGGGGCAAGCGCCGGAACAGGGCAGGTGGCAGTGCGTCGGGGGACGAACAACGCGCCGGGATCGGGTCGGCCGCCAGCGGCGGTCTTTTTGCTGGCGGCGGCGCTCGGGGGCGCATTGCTGGCCGGGCCGGCGGCTGCCGAGTCGACGCGCAAGCTGCTGCCGCGCGACGTGCCCGCCGGGCCGCTGGATGTCGTGCTGCGACGGCTTGCCATGGACAGCGATGAACAGATTCTGGTCGACCCGGCCCTGGTGGCCGGATGGCGTGGCCAACCGCTGGTGCGCGGGATGCCGCTGGAAGCTGCGCTGGTTCGCTTGCTCCGCGGCGCGGGCCTGACCTTTCGGCGCGTCGGGCCGGGCGTGCTGGTGATCGTGCGCCGGACGGCAACGCCGGACGAGACGGGAAGCGATCCCGATATCCTCGTCACCGCGCTGCGCCGACCCAGCCTGCTGAGCGATACCGGCCCGGCGCTGACGGTCGTGCCGGGCGCTGCTATCGAGCGTCAGCGCGCACCGGGGCGCGCCTCGCTGACGCGACTGTTGCCGGCGCTGATCGCGACGAGCACCGCCCCGCTGCAGCAGCGCCTGTCAGTACGCGGGGTGATCGGCACCGGCGAAAGCACCGTCGGCGTCTACATCGGCGAGACGCCGGTCAGCGCGCCGTCGGGAACGGGGTTCGATCCCGCCGCGATGTCACCCGATATCGATCTGATCGACGTCGAACGGATCGAGTTGCTGCGCGGACCGCAGGGAACGCTGTACGGCGCCTCGTCGATGGGCGGCACGCTGCGGATGATCCTGCGGGAAGCCGATGCCACCGCGATCAGCGGTAGCGTGACGATAGAGGGATCGGCCACCCTGGGGGGGCAACCCGGCGCGGCGCTGGCGGTGGTGGCCAATGTTCCGATCGTTCGCGACCGGCTGGCATTGCGCGGGGTGATCGGCCGCCGCACTATCGGCGGCTCGATCGACAATCCCCGCCTCGGCTATCACGACGGCGACAGCGCGCGGCGCAACAGCGAGCGCCTGTCGCTCGGCTGGACGCCCGACGACGCCCTGCGGATCGACGCTACCTATCTGGCGCAACGCAACCGGGTCGACGATGGCGGTGCCTGGCGGCTGGACGCCGGACGGCAGCAGACCGATGCCCCGGTGCGCGTGCCCAACAGTGAGCGGCTGCGCCTCGCGAACGTAACCGCGCGCGGGGCGTGGCAGCGCACCCGCATGACCGCGACGCTATCGCACTATGACTGGCAGGTCATCCGGCAGATCGATTTCACCAATGTGCTGGAACGGCAGCGCGATAGCGACGCTGCCTGCCTGCGCTACGCGGTGGCATGGCGTGCGGGCGGTTGCGACGATGCCACGCGGGCGGCGTATCACGCCTATCTGGACAGCCGGCTGCCCGCGATCCTGTATCAGCCGATGGCGGTACGCAGCACCAGCGGCGAATGGCGGCTGAGCGACGACGGCAATGGCGCCTGGCGCTGGACGTTCGGCGCCTTTGCCGAGCATCGCGTCGACCGGGTCGATTCGATTGCCGCGCGTGCCGATCCCGCGTCCGGCCTGCTGATCGAGCCGCTCGACGTCACCGGGCTGCGCCGGCTCGACATGCGGCTCGATCAGCAGGCGGTCTATGCCGAGGTCGGACATGCCGTGGCGCGCGGCCTCGACGCGACCGTCGGCTTGCGTGTCTATCGATATGTCCGCGCCGCGGGCGGATCAGTGCCGGTCCCCAATATCGTGACGGGGACCGGCTCGGCGGCGGAGGCGCGCTACCGCACCACCGCGCGAGGCCGGAACCTGAAATTCGCCCTCGATTGGCGGCCGGGCAGCAAGGTGGTGGTGCGGGCGATCGCGTCGGAGGGTTTCCGTCCCGGCGGCGTGAATATCACCCCGGAGCTGACGGCGGACGAGCGCATCTATCGCGCCGACCATCTCTGGAATTACGAACTCGGTTTGAAATGGGCGATCGCTGGACGGGCGGTGACGGCGGAGGCGAGCGCTTTCCATATCGACTGGGATGGCACGACGTTCCTCGCCAGCAGCTCCAATGGTGCATTCTCGTACAATACCAACCTGCCCGGCGTCGATATCGACGGCATCGAGGCGCGGCTGGGGACGACCATCGGGGCGTGGCGCGCCAGCGTGGAGACAATATGGCTGGATGCGCGGCTGGCGGCGGATACGCCGGTCGGGCCGAGTGACGGCATGGGTATGCGTGGCGACGCGCTGCCGCATGTTCCGGTGGTGTCCTACGCGATCAGCGCCGACTGGCGGCACGATGTGGCGGGCGGCGTGGTGACGCTGGGGCTGAGCGCATCGGGGAGCAGCGGCTTCGACAGCGCGTTCGGTCGCGATAACCCCTATCGCGAACATACGCCGGCGCGTTTCGTCACCGACCTTTATGCGACATGGAGCCGGGGGCGCTGGACGACGCGGGTGGGCGTCGACAATGTCTTCAACGCCGTGGCGGCGACGCGCGTCTTTTCCAGCGCCTTCGGCATGCGCCAGATCTATGCGGCGACACCATTGACCGGCACGCTGTCGATCACGCGACGCTTCGATTGATCCATCAGGCGGGGGGGCGCCTCACATCTCGAACGGTGGCCGGCCAATCCGATAGGCGAGCGCCGGGACGTGAAAGGGAAAGCCGGCGGCGGCGATCCGGCCGAGGATCAGCGTCATCGTGCCGTGGCGCCGGTCGCCACGAGCGACCAGGTCCAGACTGGCGATCCACTCGACCGAGATGAGCAATCCGCTCCGTACCCGGATCAGCGGCTTGCCCGGACCGACCATCGCCATCGCGCGTCGACGGACGGTGGTTTCGGCCATGCCGAAGTAGCGGGCGATGCTGGCGACGCGCAGCGCGTGGACGGGGTGGAACGGCCGCGTGCCCGGCGGGGGCGGCCCCTTCGGCTGCGGATAGGCCTCCAAGCGCCGCATATTGGTGGCCAGGACGGCGGAAAAGACCGCGAAGTCGTTCAGATCGGGCAATGCGCCGCGATGGCGCCCGACCATCGCCAGCGTCAGTTCTATTGCCGCGCGGACGCCGTCGATCCGTTCGAAAGTGCGCCCGGCGGGCAGGGGCGGCACGCGCAGGATCCCCGCCGCCGTGGCATCCGCCAGGAACCGCACGAGGCCGTCATGCAGCAGGTCCATCGCGCGTTGCGTTCCCTTGGTGCGCCATACTGCCGGTGCGACGCGCACGCCATCGGCGGTCCGCTCACACCAGCCCCGGGCGATCAGGGCGTTGACATGGCGTCGTACGGTTTCGAACGGTCGACCCAGCGCCAGAGCGGCCGAATTGATCGACACCGCCCCCTCCCGCCCGGCGCCGGCAATGCCCGTTGTGAAGAACAAGGAAAAGATTTCAGCGCGATCGAGATCCCCATCGAACAGACGAGCGCCGATCATGCAGACATGGGTCGATAACTCAGCGAGTAATCGCGTGAAGACCGGGATGCTGTCCCTGATCGTGCCTGGATCGCCCTCTACGTACAGATCACCGCTCGCCGACGACGATCTTGACCCATACCTTGGCAACGAAGTCTCCCAACGCCTCGCAAGCGCGCGAGGTCGGGAGTTCTACGACGCGGCCAACGGGCGCGACAGCAAAGCGATACTCGAAATGGGTTTATCGGCGCAGGTCGGGCGTTATTTGCCTGACAATCCGCGGACGCCAGCCATGACATGCCAGTGCGGCGCGGGGCCGCCTGCGGAACACGCCTTGAACAAGGATGCGCCGTGCGCGCGGCCCGTTAGGGGCCGCGCGAGGAGAGGGTCAGTAGGATCCCTTGGCGCGCAACACGCTGGGCACCGTCACCGCCAGGATGCGGATATCCATCGCGGCATTGCGGCGGCGCGAATAAGCGACGTCCATCGCCACGCGACGGCGATAGGTGGTGTCGTTGCGGCCGCTGACCTGCCACAGCCCGGTGATGCCCGGGCGGACGCTGCAATAATGCGCGATGTAGCGGCCGTAACGGCGCGCTTCCGCCTCGACGATCGGGCGTGGCCCGACGAGGCTCATCTCGCCCTTCAGGACGTTGAAGAGCTGCGGCAGTTCGTCGAGGCTGCTCTTGCGCAGGAAGCTGCCGATGCCGACGATACGCGGATCGTTGCGCAGCTTGTGGTCGCGATCCCATTCCGCGCGCGCCGCCGGGTCGGTGCGCAGCAGCTCCTGCAGCCGCGCCTCCGCGTCGGTGGCCATGGTACGGAACTTGAGGCAGCGGAACATGCGTCCGCCCCGCCCGATACGACGCTGGGCAAAGAAAATCGGCCCCGGATCAGCGGCATAGACCGACAGCGCGATGGCGATCATCAACGGTGCAAAAAACAACAAGGCAACGGCGGCGATGACGATATCCAGCCCGCGCGTGATGCGCAGGTCAAATCCCGACACCGGGGAAGCGGCACTGCCGCTGGCCGAACCATGCAACGTTCCTTCGAACGCGAACGGCGTTACGCTGGCCATGACACCCCTTTCATTGTGCGCTGCACCATTACCTCATTCCATTAAGAAAATTAAGGGAAAAAGTAGGTGCAACGCCTGATTTGGTGGCCAGAAATGGGTCAACTCACCGCGCCCTCCGGCCATCGGTAAACGCGGCGTTAAACTAAGCCGCGCAGACCAGAAAGTTCCGTGAAGGGCTAATAGTTTTCCTTACAAAGCGCGCGATACGGGGGTGGAGGAGGGGGTCGCGCCGACGCGAACGCCGCGCGCCGACGAAGCGGTACGGATCGACCGGAAGGCCAGGGCGGTCCGGATCGGCCAGAACGCCAGCGCGGGCGCAAGCGAGATCGACAGCGTGGTCAGCACCGCAGCCACCGACACGCCACACAGGAAGCGAACGACTCGCTCGCCGGGAAGCGCAGAACCGCTGCGCAGAAAGGCGATCGCCAGCAGCGCGGCCGCCGCGAGGCGCAGGCCGGTCATCGCCCCCCAGCCCGTTACCCCCGAGTCGCGGCGAAGCCGATGGGTGGTCGCGGCGAGCAGCAGCATCGCGACGGTGGACAGCAGAATGACCTCAAGCACGGGCGACCTCCAGGGACGAACGGCGGACGGGTGTCACGCGGGGACGTCCCGCGCGGCGACTGGCAAAGGCGAGCAGCGCGGCAAGCAGCAGCATCGCGACATCGAAGGAGACGAACAGCGGGTCGCCGGCGAGCAGCCGTGCGGGCGTCCATATCGCGTCCGCGACCGGGATGGCGGCGAAGGTCAGCGCGCCGAGCGCCAACCCCTCCCGCCAGGCGCGGGGCGTGGGGCGTAGCCATTGCACGATCGCGACACCGCCCCACACCCAGAACATGGTCGCGACTTCCAGATCGGCACGTCCCGGCCATGCCGCGGGGATCAGTCGGTTCGACAGCAGAAAGGCCGCCATTGCGATCGGCAGCCCGGCGATCGTGGCGATGTTGAGCCGCTCGACCAGCCGCAGCCCGAAGAACGGCGCCACATTGGGGCGGCGCCGCGCGCTGGTCCAGAGGATCAGGCCGGTGGCGACCATCGCCGCGCCGGTACCGCCCAGCAGGAACAGGATCCAGCGCATCGCGGGCGCGGCGAAGACGGCGGTATGCAGACCCAGCATCACCCCCATGGTCGCGGCGGCGGGGCCGGGCGGCGCGGCGATCGACAGGACACGCCCCGAGGGGCCGTCATATGTGATCGTCGGCGCGCGCGCATCCAGCGAGCGGCTGAGGTGGCGGGTCACCGCGATCGTCGCCGCGCCGTCGCCGGGATGTTGCACCACCAGCCGCGTTGGCGGGCCGCCCAGCCGCCGCTCGGCATCGCGCATCAGCGGCGCGATCGCGGTCAGCGGCGCGCGCGTCTCGCTGGCGGGACGTTCCGGCAACAGGCCGAAGGCTTCGTAGCTGAAGTCGATTGGCTTCGCGTAATTGGTGACGATCGGCCAGGGCATGTACATCACCACCAGCGTCATCAGCCCGGTATAGGTGATCACCGCGTGATAGGGCAGCGCCAGCACCGCGCTGACGTTGTGCGCGTCGAGCCAGCTGCGCTGCCCCTTTTTCCATCGCAATGTGAAGAAATCGGCGAAGATGCGCTTGTGGGTGATCACGCCGGACACGATCGCGGTCAGCATGAACATCGCGCACAGGCTCGCCAGCCAACGGCCCCAGGGATAGGGAAGCTGAAGCTGGAAATGGAAGCGATAGAAATGTTCGCCGCCACGGGTCTCGCGCGCGGTGATCGGTTCGCCCGAGGCGGGGTCGAGGACGAGTTCCGGCGCCCGCTTCCGGGGCGCGGTGCCATTGGGCGCGGGGATCGCGAAGGCGCGCGTGACCGCGGTGCGCTCATCGGGCAGGAAGATATACCATTGTTGATCGTCCGGCCCGATGCGCTGGAGATAGCGGATGGCGGCGGCGGCAGCGGCGGCGGGAGTGCTGTGGTTGGCGGGCTGCTCCGGCTGCATCCAGCGCGTGATCTCCGGCCGGAAATAGCTGGCGGTGCCGGTCAGGAACATCGCGAACAATAGCCAGCCTGCGATCAGCCCGAGCCAGCCGTGGATCCACGCCATCGACTGTCGCAGCGAGCCCTTCACGCGCGGACCCCCAGCGCCCAGGCGAGCGCGATCGTCACGATCGCGATGCCCCAGACCGTCGCCATCACCCGCGCCAGCCGCGCTTCCGCGAAGCACCACAGCGCCAGGACCGCATAGCATAGCGCCGACAGCGTCATGCCCCATAACGTCGCCTCGACCCGCGCGACCGGCAGCAGCCGCGCGATAAGCGTGGCGATGCCCGTCGCCGCGGCATAGCCACCCAGCAACGCAGTGACGCAGCGGAGCGACATCGCCACGGCCGCCGGCCGGATATGACGCGGCGCCATCGCCGCTGGCTGTCGTCGCATCAGCATTCGCCATCAATCCCCTTGCCCACACCAGTCGCTATGCATTAGCAGCATCTGCGAGTCACTATCAATATCAGACCAAATGGTCGAACAGGGGGAAATAATGCGCCTATCTCGCGCCACGGCGCTTTGCGCCGCGACGATGCTCGCCGGAATCGTGCCGGTCACCGCCCGGGCGATGACCGGTGCGGATGAGGCTCCCGCCGCGGAGGGAGCAGATGCGCAGGTACGCGATAATGACGACGTGATCGTCAACGGCGCCCGTGAGCGCCGCACCGGCGAGGCGGGATCGAAGACGGCGACGCCGCTGATCGCATTGCCGCAGGCGGTGACCGTCATCGATGGCAGCGAGTTGTCGCGGCGCAACGTGCAATCGATCAATCAGGCGCTCGGTTACGTCGCCGGTGTGTCTCCGAACCAGCGCGGCGCTGTCGCGACCCGTTACGACCAATTGTACATTCGCGGGTTCCAGCCCGGCATCTATATGGATGGGATGCGATTGTTGGGGGGCGTCTATGCCAGTCCGCAGATCGACTTCCACCTGGTGGAGCGGGTGGACATCATCAAGGGGCCGGCATCGGTATTGTACGGCAATGCCACGCCGGGGGGACTGGTCAATCTGACCAGCAAGATGCCCTATCGCGAGGCGGGCGGCCGGATCGAGCTGGCGGCCGGCAATTTCAGCCTGTTGCGGTCCTCGATCGACGTCAACCAGCCTCTCGATCGTGACGGCAAACTGCTGTTCCGCGTCATCGCCGGCGCGGAACAGTCCGACGGTTTCCTGCAACAGACCCGCAACCGGCGCTACTACGCGAGCCCGATGCTGACCTTCGCTCCCGACGATGCGACCAGCATGACCGTGATCCTCAGTTACCAGCGCGATCCGGAGGCGGCGTCCTACAGCGGCGTGCCCGTCCTCGGTTCGGCGCTGCCCAGCCCGCTGGGGCCGCTGCCGGTCGATCTGAACGTGTCGGAGCCGGCGTATGAAGCCTTCGACCGCACGCTGAAAACCGGCACCCTGTTGTTCCGGCACCAGTTCAACGATTCGCTGACCTGGACGGCGAACGCGCGTTACCTCGATATCGACCTGCACTATCGACAGATCTATCTGTCGTTCAACGCCAGCACCAATCTTGACGCTCAGGGCAATACCGATCTGTCGCGGATCACGCGCGGCGGCGGCGGCTCTGACGAGCAGTTCCGAACGATCACGATCGACAACCGCCTCGCGGCGACCTTCGACACCGGCCCGCTGCGCCATACGATGCTGTTCGGCGTCGATTGGCAGAACAATCGCGGCACCGGGGACCAGGCGTTCGCCACCGGCACCAACAGCGCCAACCCGGCGATCAGCATACCGGTGCTCGACCTGTATCGTCCGGTATATGGTCAGAACCTGCCGACTAGCAATCTGCTGCTTTTTCCGGCGGTCACGCGCACCTTCCGCAAGGTCGATCAGGTCGGCATCTATGCGCAGGATCAGATCGCGATCGGCGGGCTGAACCTGATCGCCAGCGGGCGGCAGGACTGGTACACCTCACTATCCCAGGCACAGAATCAGACGCAGATCCGGGCCAATGTCGCCGGTGGCGTGACCCGGCTGGCGCAGACCGCATTCACCGGGCGACTCGGGGCGCTATACGAAACGAAGCTCGGTCTTTCCCCGTTCGTCAGCTATTCGACCAGCTTCGAGCCGCAGACCGGCACCACCTTTGATGGTACGCCGTTCGTGCCGATCACCGGGCGGCAATATGAGGCGGGGATCAAATATCAGCCGCGTGGCACCAGCGCATTGTTCACGCTATCCGCGTTCGACCTGCGGCGCCGCAACGCCACCGTGCCCGATCCCCTCCATGCGAACTTTTCAATCCAGGCGGGCGAGGTGAAGGTCCGGGGCGTGGAGCTGGACGGTCGCGGCGATATCGCGCCGGGCTTGTCCGTTACCGTCGCCGGCACCTACACCGACGCGCTGACGGTGCGGGGCAATGTGCCGACGGGCACGGGCGATCAACTGGCCGGCGTGACGGGCACCCGTCCCCTCGGGATACCGAAATGGAGCGCATCAAGCCTCGTTTCCTACGACCTGAAGCAGGTCGCGGCGGGCGCGCTGGGCGGAATCACGGTCGGCGGCGGCGTGCGCTATGTCGGCGAATCAGACGGCACCATGCAGGTGACCCGCAGTGGCAAACTGGTGACGACCCGCTTCGCCTCGCCCGGCTTCGTGCTGGCCGATGCGCTACTGGGCTATGAATTCGGTGCGGTGGATCAGCGCCTCGACGGGTTGAGCCTGACCGTCAACGCGCAGAACCTGTTCGACAAGCGGCATATCGCGAGCTGCTTCTTCAACAACAGTTGCTATTTCGGCGCGTCGCGAACGGTGGTCGGGTCGCTGCGCTATCGTTGGTAGCGCAGGTTTCGGGCAGGCGCCGCGGCGTGTCGCCCCGCCGCGCGCCGGGATGATGGGTGGTCGGGGGTCATGCCCCCGCCACCGCATGGGCCTGCGTCCCCCGCGTGATGACATGGTCGGTCGGCAGAATGGTCGCCGGTTGCACCTCCGGCAAGGCGGTAAGGCGTTCGTATAGCGGCGCGAAGTCGGTATTGAGCGTACGGTCGAGCAAATCGTCGAAACTGTCGATGACGAAATAGCTCTGCTGGAAATCGTCGATCCGATACCGGGTACGCATCACCCGTTCGAGATCGAAGCCAAGGCGATTGGGTGAGGGGTCCTCCAAGGCGAAGCGGGATTCGGTGAAGGACGAGACGATTCCGGCGCCGTACAGACGCAATCCCTCATCACTGCGCACCAGCCCGAATTCGACGGTGTACCAATAAAGCCGCGACAGGCGCTCGATCGCGCCCATGCTCGCGGCGCGTTGCCCGCCCCGGCCATAGGCCTGCATATAATCCGCGAAGACCGGGTTCGCGAGCAACGGGACGTGGCCGAAGACGTCGTGAAAGACATCCGGTTCCTGCAGGTAATCAAGCTGATCGGGGCGGCGGATGAAATTGCCCGCCACGAACCGCCGATTGGCGAGATGGTCGAAGAACACGTCGTCGGGCACCAGCCCCGGGACCGCGACGACCTGCCATCCGGTGGCCTTCATCAGTCGATCGGACAGTTCCTCGAAATCGGGAATGCCGGGCTTCGACAGGCGCAATATGTCCAGCCCATCCATAAACTCGGGGGTGACGCGGCCGGGCAGCATCGCCGCCTGCCGGGCGAACAACCTGTCCCAGGTGGCGTGATCGTCGGCGCTGTACGACGACCAGTTCTGCGGAATCGTCCAGTCCGCGGCGGTGCCGGCGGGGCGGGTAAGGGATGCATCGGCCATGCGCGATCATCGCATCATCGCAGGGATGGTTGCAACTGTTACGACACGCGCCGCCGCGCTGGCGGTCGTTGCGCCATCCGCCCCGCCAGCGCCATCCCGCCCCACCATCCTGCTCACGCGGGAATGGCGGGCGGGGCGGGGGGCTTCAGAACGCGGCGATCCCGGTGATCGCGCGGCCGAGGATCAGCGCGTGCACGTCATGAGCACCTTCATAGGTATTGACCGTTTCGAGGTTCATCAGGTGACGCATCACCTGATACTCGCCCGAAATGCCGTTGCCGCCGTGCATGTCGCGCGCGACACGGGCGATATCGAGCGCCTTGCCGACATTGTTGCGCTTGATCAGCGAGATCATCTCGGGTGCGAAGCGATGCTCGTCCATCAACCGGCCGACCCGCAAACTGGCCTGCAGGCCGAGCGTGATCTCGGTTTCCATATCCGCCAGTTTCTTCTGGAAGAGCTGGGTCGCGGCGAGCGGCCGGCCGAATTGCTTGCGATCGAGGCCATATTGCCGCGCGGCGTGGAAACAGAATTCCGCCGCGCCCATCGCGCCCCAGCTGATCCCGTAACGCGCGCGGTTGAGGCAGCCGAACGGGCCTTTCAGCCCCTCGACATCCGGCAGCAGCGCATCCTCGCCCACCTCGACCTCGTCCATCATCACCATGCCGGTGATCGAGGCACGCAGCGACAGCTTGCCCTCGATCTTGGGCGCGGACAGCCCCTTCATGCCCTTTTCGAGGATAAAGCCGCGAATCGCGCCGCCATGCGCGTCGGATTTCGCCCAGATCACGAAGACATCGGCGATCGGCGCGTTCGAAATCCAAGTTTTCGCGCCCGAGATGAGATAGCCGCCATCGGTCTTGCGCGCGCGGGTCGTCATCCCGCCGGGGTCCGATCCGGCATCGGGCTCGGTCAGCCCGAAGCAACCGATGAACTCGCCGCTGGCCAGTTTGGGCAGATAGGTGCGGCGCTGTTCCTCCGATCCGAAGGCGTGGATCGGGTACATCACCAGGCTCGACTGAACGCTCATCATCGAACGATAGCCCGAGTCGATCCGCTCGACCTCCCGCGCGACCAGGCCATAGGCGACATAGCTCGCGCCGACGCCGCCATATTCCTCGGGAATGGTCGGCCCGAGCAGGCCCAGCGCACCCATCTCGCGAAAGATCGTGGGATCGGTATGCTCGTTGGCAAAGGCTTCGATCACGCGCGGGGCGAGCCGGTCCTGCGCATAGCTGCGCGCCGTATCGCGCACCATCCGCTCGTCATCGGAAAGCTGCTCGTCGAGCAGGAAAGGGTCGGACCAGTCGAAACGATTCATGGATTGGGTATGCCTTTTGCTTGTTCCGACCCGTTACCGCATCGACGCGCGACCGGCCACCCCCGACCGACGGGGCGGTATGCCTCGGTCAGCGTGCGCCGGCCTGCAACGTCAGCAGCGCGGCGACGATCGCATCGTCTTCCGCCGGGGCGATCGGCGCATGATAGGCCTCGCGCATCTTGACCACGGTGGCCTTCCACTTCTCGGCGGTCAGCGGCGGCTGTCGCGTCAGGAAATCGGGCGAGTGGCAGGCGGTGCATCGCTGGGTCAGCAGATTGCCCGCCGGGCTATCGGGCAGCGATGCGGTTTCCGCCGGCAGTTCGATCGACGTGACGGCGCTGCTGTTGGCGGCCGGGGCGGCGGGTTCGGACGAGCACGCCGCCAGCGCCAGCGCCACCACCGCTACCATGCTGCTGCGCAGGCGGAAGCCCGGGATGGCGGGCGATGACGCGGGTTGCGCGGCGGCGTCGAGTGATCCCCTGTTGCGGTTCATGCCGCGCGCACCGCGATCGTGGCGGGAGGATTGCGCATATAGCCGCCGGGATTCCACACCGGCGTCATCGCCTGCGTCTGTCCGGCGGTGTTCACGCTGCGCGCCCACAGGCGATAGCCGCCCGGACGCAGCCCCGCGATCGTCGCTTCCCACAGGCGGAAGCCGTAGCGGCCCTGATCGGGCCCCAGCCGCGCGGGATGCCAGGTCCGGCCAGCGTCCATTGACAGATCGACGCGCGCGACGCCCTTGTCGCCGCCCATCGCCACGCCGCGCACGTAGAAGGGATCGTCAGCCACCACCTTCGCCTCGCCGGCATGGCTGGTGATCAGCGCGCGGGGCACCATCGCGTTGATCGGCACGGTGGGAAAATCCTTCGCGCCGGGCGGCACATCCGCCCCCGGCGTGGTGGGGATGCGATAGGCCTTCGCCATCCAATATCCCGCATCGGGCGCGGTCAGCACCTCGATCCGGTCGAGCGCCTTGATCCAATAGGTCGAATACCAGCCCGGCACGATCAGTCGCAGCGGAAAGCCGTTGAGGAGCGGCAGCGCCTCGCCGTTCATCGCATAGGCGATCATCACCTCGCCATCGCGGGCATGATCCAGCGCGAGCGACTTTTCGAACCACGGCGCGCCGGGGGGTGGGCGATCGAGACCGGCGACGCGCACCTCCACCGCGCCGGGGCGCACCCCCGCGGCATCCAGCACATCGCGCAGGCGCACGCCGGTCCACAGCGCATTGCCGATCGCGCCGTCGCCCCATTGCGCGCCCGGCACGCGCGGCGCGAACAGCGCGCGCGAATTGCCCGAACATTGGTTGACCGCCGCCAGCTCGACGCGGGGCAGCCGGCGAAGCGCGTCGAGCGACAGCGCCAGCGGCCGGCGCACCGCGCCGCCCACCCGCAGCCGGAACGCGGCAGGATCGACCGACAAGGGGATATCGGCGTAATGCCAGCGCACGAAGAAGCGATCGTTGGGGGTGAAGACCTTGCCATCGAGCGCGTCGAGCGGGGTTTCGAGCAGTGGCGCCCGCTCACGCAGCACGATCATGCTGCCCTTCTGCGGCCAATTGTCCGCCACGGCGCGCGTCCCGCCCGCAAAGCCCAGATCGACCTGTTGCGCCGCTGCGCCGCTCGCCAGCCCGGCGCCGCCAAGCCCGATCAGCCGCAGCGCGTCTCGCCGGTCAGGCATGCGACGGTGACGGTGCGAGGATACGCGCGGGGGCGAAGCGAGCGACCTGCTGCCCGACGAGACGTAGTTGCGTGACCACTGCGGGATCGCTGGCGCCGCCGTCGGCATCGAACTTCGTCTGCGCCGAATTGACCGCCGCGGCGAAGGGCGTCGGCCAGCCGCGCAGGGCGTGGACGATCGAGCGCAGCGCCGCGATCGTCGAGCCGGTCGCCTGCCAGCCATAAGCGGTCGCGATCAGCCCGACGGGTACGTCGTGCAAATACGGCCGCTCCGCGTCGCGCGCGGTTTCCTCCAGCAGATCCAGCGCGTTCTTGACCACGCCGGATATGCTGCCGTGATAGCCGGGGCTGGCGATGATGATCGCGGAGGCATCGCGCACCGCCGCGACGAAATCGCGTTCCTCGTAAGTGCGGGACGCAGCACGCGGGTCGTACAGCGGCAGCCGCGCCAGTGCCTCGCCGCCGAACAAGCGGGTCCGATACCCTTCCTCGGCCGCCGCCGACAGCGCGATGCGCAGCGCATGTTCGGTCGACGACGTTCCGCCGACCGTTCCGCCGATGCCCACCACCAGCGGCTGAGTTGCGGCCTGATCCACCTATGATCCCCTTACAGCGGTGCGTGATCGATCCGCGGTAGCACATGGCGTGCGAACAGATCGGCTTCGGCGGCATGAGGGTAACCGGACAGGATGAAGGCGTCGATTCCCATCTCGCGGTACATCTGCAGTTTGGCGAGCACCTGATCCGGATCGCCGACGATCGCCGCCCCGCAGCCGGAGCGCGCCCGCCCGACGCCGGTCCACAGATTTTCCTCGGCATAGCCGTCGTCCGACGCATTCTCGCGCAGCGTGGCCTGTGCCGCGACCCCTACCGACGTCGAATCGAGCGACTTGGCGCGGATCGTGGCGCCTTCCTGCGCGTCGAGCTTCGACAGCAGGCGGTCGGCATAGCTGCGCGCCTCCGCCTCGGTATCCCGCACGATCATATGCGCGCGATAGCCGAATTTCAGCGTCCGGCCGTAGCCGGCGGCGCGCTGTTTCATGTCGGCGATGATCGCGGCGACATTCTCCTTCTTGTCGGGCCACATCAGGAACACGTCGCAGGCCTGGGCGGCGGCGTCGCGCGCATCGGGGGACAGGCCGCCGAAATAGAGCGGTGGCGCCTTGCCGGACACGGTGCCGACGCGCGGCGGATCGATGTCGAACTGCCAGAATTCGCCCTGGTGATTCAGATGCTCGCCGTTCAGCATCGTCTTCAGGATCTGCATCGCCTCGACGGTGCGGCGGTAGCGCGGGGCGGAGCCCAGCGTCTCACCCGGCATGTCCGACGAGATGATGTTGATCTTCAACCGGCCCTTGGCGATCCGGTCGATCGTCGCGATCTGCCGGGCGAGCTGCGGCGGCCACATCTCGCCAATGCGCGTCGCCATCAGCAGGTGGATCTTCGTCGTCAGCGTCGCGATCGCCGCGGCAAAGGCGGTGGTGTCGATCCCCAGCGCATAGCCCGACGGCAGCAGGATATTGTCGAACCCGCCGGTTTCGGCCTGCATGACGATATCGCGGCAATGTTCCCAGCTGGACTTGAGCGCCGGATCGGGCACGCCGAGGAATTCGTAGTCGTCGTCGCAGAGCGCGGAGAACCACGCGATTTCACAAGGGCTGGTCATATCCGTCTCCCCGTCCGTTCGTTCTTTTGGTCCACCCGCGTCGTCATGTCCGCGCGGGTGTTTACGGCAGCTTCTCGCCGCGCGCCGCGACCAGCACGTCGTACCAGTCCTGCCGCGTCCACCGGATCGCGAAGGCGTCGGCCAGTTCCGCGATGCGGCCGGCGTTCTGCGTGCCGACGATCGGGATCACGCGCGCTGGATGCGCCATGATCCAGCTATAGGTGGCCGCGGCGCGACCGACCCCGAAGCGCTTCGCCACCGCGTCGAGCGCGGCCGCCACCGCGGTTTCGCGCGGGGTGCCAGGCTGGCCGATCCGGCCACCGCCGAGCGGCGACCAGGCGAGCACCGCCAGATCCATTTCCATCGCCTGATCGATCAGCCCGTTGGTCAGCGGATCGAGGAACAGCGGCGAGAATTCGGGCTGCTGCGTCGACAGCGGCACCGACAGGAACGCGGCAAGCGCGCGCGTCTGATCGGCGGTATAGTTGGAGACGCCGATCGCGCGCACCTTGCCCGACGACACCATGTCCTCCAGCGTTCGCGCCACTTCCTGCGGGTGCGCCAGGATGTCGGGGCGGTGGATCTGGTACAGGTCGACCTGCTCCACCTTCATCCGGCGCAGCGAATCATCCAGCGCCTTGTTCAGATAGGCGGCGCTGCTGTCATAGGGGACGGGCGGGGTGATACCGCCCTTGGTCGCCAGCACCATGCGATCGCGCAGGCCCGGCGATTCGGCGAAGATATCGCCCAGCAGCGATTCGGCGTCGCCGAATCCGCCCTCGCCGTCGAAGCCGTAGATATCGGCGGTATCGAACAATGTGACCCCGGCGGCGAACGCGGCCTCGATCAGCGCGCGTCCCTGGGCGACGCCGACGCCGGCGAAGCGCCACATCCCCCATGCAATTGGGCTTACGGCGATTCCGCTCTTGCCGAGCGGACGCGAATCGGGCGATAGGATGATTTCAGACATCGTTGTCATACATAAGGACAAGAACCTTGGGAGAGCAAGTCCGTTACGGTCTGGTCGGCACCGGCATGATGGGGGTCGAGCATCTCAACAATCTGGCGATCACCCCCGGCGCGGTGGTGACCGCGATCGCGGATCCCGTCTCCACCTCGCTCGGCTGGGCGAAGGACGCGCTGGGCGAACGCGCCGATGGCGTGCGGTCGTTCGATTCGTCGGCCGCGCTGGCGGCGAGCGGGCTGGTCGATGCGGTGATCGTCGCCAGCCCGAACAACACGCACCGTGACGTGCTCGCGCCGCTGTTCGGCGAGGGGCTCGCGATCCTGTGTGAAAAGCCGCTTGCCACGACGATCGAGGACGCGCGCTGGATCGTCGACCAGGCGGCAAAGAGCGCGCGGCCGTTCTGGACCGCGATGGAATATCGCTACATGCCCCCCGCTGCCGAATTCATCCGCGCGGTGCAGGGTGGCGGCGTCGGCGCGCTGAAGATGCTGTCGATCCGCGAGCATCGCTTCCCGTTCCTCGTCAAGGTCAACGACTGGAACCGCTTCGCCGCGAACACCGGCGGCACGATGGTGGAAAAATGCTGCCATTTCTTCGATCTGATGCGGCTCATCAGCCGGTCGGAGGCGGTGCGCGTCTATTGCTCGGGTGCGATGGACGTGAACCATCTCGACGAAGCCTATGACGGACGGCGCCCCGATATCATCGACAACAGCTACACCACCGTCGATTTCGCCAATGGCGTGCGCGCGATGCTAGACCTGTCGATGTTCGCGGACGGTGCGGAAAATCAGGAAGAGATCACCGCGGTCGGCGATCAGGCGCGCCTTGACGTGCTGATCCCCGAGGGTGCGATCGTTCGCAGTCCGCGCGTCGGGTTCATGAACCCGAAGCAGGTCGAGCGCCGCATCGTCCCCGTCGACGAAACCGCGCTGAAGGCGGGCAGCCATCACGGCTCCACCTTCTACGAGCATCAGCGGTTCAATGCCGCGGTGCGCGGCGTCGGTGACGTCGAGGTGACCGCGCATGATGGCCTGATGGCGGTGGCGATCGGCACCGCGGCGGAAATCAGCGCGCGCGAGAAGCGCGTGGTGGAGATGAGCGAGCTGGGTTTCTGATCAAGCCGCGGTTGCACGGCATAAAGACGAACAATAGCTGACAACGTAATCAGAGCTGATATCCCACCAATAGAGTGGACATTCCGGGGAGGACAGAATGACGAAGACTCTTCTCATGGCGGGCGCGGGGCTTGCCGCGTTGCTGGCGATGCCGGCGGTGGCGCAGGATATGCAGCCCGGCACCGGCAGCGCGACGCCGCCGACCGAGGCGACCGACGTGCCCGCGGGTGACATCATCGTCACCGCGCAAAAGCGATCGGAACGGTTGCAGGATGTGCCGGTGGCGATTTCGGTGGTGTCGGGCGATGCGCTGGCGGCGCGTGGCGCGGTGAATATCGAGGGCGCGCAATATCTGGTCCCGACGCTGAACTTCCGCAAATCGGGCACCGCGATCAACCAGTCGCTGTTCCTGCGCGGCGTCGGCACCTCGACCTTTTCGATCGCGGGCGAGCCGTCGATCTCCACCGTCGTCGACGGCGTGGTCTACAGCCGCGCGGGCGAGGCGTTCAGCGACCTGATCGATATCGATCGGATGGAAGTGCTGCGCGGGCCGCAAGGCACGCTGTTCGGCAAAAATACCTCGGCGGGCGTCATCAACATCGTGACGAAACGGCCCGGCAAGGAATTCGGCGGCTATGTTGAGGGCGGCTTCTACTTCGACAATGGCAACGAATATCGCGTCCGCGGCGCGGTCGATCTGCCGCTGAGCACTGACGTGGCGCTGCGCGTCACCGGCTTCTACGGCAATTATGACGGAAATATCAAAAACCTCGCCTACAATGGCGAGCGCGTGAACGGCTATGAGCATTATGGCGCGCGCGCGATGCTGGTCGCGGATCTCGCCCCCAATTTCACCGCGACGATCATCGCCGACTATCGCGAATCGAAGGACAATTGCTGCGCCGAGGTGATCGGCACGACGCCCACCGGGGCGGCCGGCAGCGCGGGTGCCTTCGCCGCGACGGTGCTGCCGCCGGCGCAGGGCGACCGCACCCGGCTGATCAATCAGGACCTGATCACCCGCACCAATGAGAAGAGCTGGGGCGTGTCGGGGCAGTTCGATTGGGAACTCGGCAACCAGACCGTCACCTACATCGGCTCGTATCGTGAATATGACAATGAAGAGATCCGTGACGGCGACTGGCTGCCGCGTGCCTATTCAGGGCTGAACCAATTGCATGACGTCGGCCCGCAGGTGTCGAACACGATCACGCAGGAGCTGCGACTGACCAGCCCGGCGCAACAATTCTTCAGCTACGTCCTCGGCGCCTTCTATTCGCGCGCTGAAACGACACGCACGTTCACGCGCAACGACATCGTCTGCAATGGCGCGCCGGTGGGAACGCCGTGCAGCACCGTGCCCGCGCTGACCACCACGCCCAGCGGCACCGCGGTGTTCGGCTCCGTCTTCAAGAACTTCGCCTTGTTCGGTCAGGGCACGCTGAACTTCACCGACCGGTTCCGCGGGATCGTCGGCATCCGCTACACCACCGACCAGCTGGACGTGTTCCACCGGCGCGTCACCCCGCTGGCGGGGCCGGGCATCCAGCCAAGCTTCGGGCCATTCACCGGCAAGACGACCAACGACAATTGGTCGGGCAAGGCGGGCATCCAGTACGACATCGTCCCGCAGTCGACCTTCTACGCCACCTATGCGCGCGGTTATAAGGGCCCGGCGTTCAACATCTTCTACAATCTCACCGCGACCGGCACGAATGTGATCGAGCCGGAGACGGCGGACAGCTACGAAGCGGGCCTGAAAAACACGTTGTTCGGTGGCAAGCTGGTGGTCAACCTCGCCGCTTATTATGCCAAGTATAATAACTTCCAGGCGAATAACCCGGATATCGTCGCCGGCGTGCTGGTCACCCGCTTCACCAATGCGGGCGAGATATCGACGCGCGGCGCCGAACTGGATCTGTTGTTCCAGCCGATGCGTGATCTGACGTTCAACGGCGGCCTTGCCTATACCGACGCGCATATCGACCAGTTCAAGGTGCCGACCAACGGCACCACCACCGGCGTCGTGCCGTCGGGAACGCGATTGCCCTATGCGCCGGAGTGGAAGGGATCGCTGGGGGCGGATTACCGTATCCGCACCGGCGGCGCGATCGATGTCGCGCTGGGCGCGCAGGGATCGTACCAGTCGAGCCAGATCTCGCAGCTCGACGCCGCGCAGGCGATCCGCGACGCGACGACGATCAAGGCCTATGGCCTCGTCGACCTGTCGGCGGCGCTGGTCGATGCGGCGGATCGCTATCGCGTGACCTTCCAGGTGAAAAACCTGTTCGACCAGAGCTTCGCCGCGGCGATCACCTCGGGCGGTCCCGGCGGCAGCTACCGCTATATCATCCCGCGCGATGCCGATCGCTATTACGGGGTGACCGCGCGCGTGAACTTCTGACGCGCGCCAGTCGGCAAAAGGAAAGGGGCCGCTACCGAGAGGTGGCGGCCCCTCACATGGGGTTTACCGAGTCAAGCGCCTGTGCGGGCTGCCGCGCAGGCGCTTCTCGTTTCTCTCGATGTTGCATTGTGCGTCGACCATAGGGATGCCACAACCGGGGTATGGATGGTG
>Ga0233425_10001456_pt1 | contig 53118 bp, 51 predicted proteins | sample Watercolumn_Towu_2_FD_181712 | JGI IMG/M metagenome (GOLD analysis project Ga0233425, IMG submission 181712) | Freshwater microbial communities from Lake Towuti, South Sulawesi, Indonesia - Watercolumn_Towuti2014_140_MG | ecosystem: Environmental > Aquatic > Freshwater > Lake | place... | reverse complement strand
CAATTTTCTGCCGAGCTGACTATTTGTTTGGAAAGGTACTGTTCAGGCGGCTGAAATCGATTAGAAACCGCCTGTGTTTGCACTAAAAAATAGAAATGCCGTCTGTTTGCGCAAAAACAAGGTATGATATTTGTGACCGCAGGGGGCTTTATTTCGTATTCCGCGTGGGTGATTTCCCATTCCTACAATCCCGCTGTTGAAGATATCGTATCCAGCGCTTTACTGATTGTGCTTATGCTGTTTGTCGCCGTCTTGGGAAGCGCGATCGCGATGAATAAAATCTCTGCACCTGCCTTGCGCCGTCCCTGGCTACTGATTGCCTTGGCGGCATTTTCGAACGCGATCGCCGAGTTCTTGTGGTACTACTACAGCGTTGTGCTGCATAAAAGTCCTTTTCCCTCCATTGCTGACGTTTTCTATCTCTTGTTCTATCCTTTGCTGCTGGCCGGGATTTTGTGCCTGCCTTTTCTCCCGTTGGGACGCGAGCGGCGCGTCCTGTTTGGGTTGGATACGCTCATTATCGTGGTGGTTGGCGGATTGTTCCTGTGGTATTTCATTCTGGCGCCCATGCAAGTCCAGGGTGAGGGCAGCTTCGCAGACACTGTCGCGCTGATTTATCCGGTTGCCGATCTGCTTCTCTTGACAAGCCTCGTCGCGCTTATCCAGCGGGATGTGAATGATGTAGATCGGATGGTACTAATCTCCTTGAGCGTTTCCATGCTCGCCACCTTATTTGTGGATATCTTGTTCGCTATTAACGAAACTTATGGAATACCATATGAGATGCCGTCGTTGAATATCTGGTGGATGGCTTCCTACGCGGCGATGGTAGTTGCCGCCGCCCGGCAAATTCTCCACCCGACGGCGAAGGGGAGTGGCGCGAGCGGGACTTTCCACCCTCTGTTGCGAAACGCGTTGCTCTATCTCGGCCCGACGCTCGGACTAGGACTGGCTTTCTTCAACTTTATCACCGGCACAGCCGACGATCTGCGCTTGCGCGGCACCCTCGTGGTGAGCATTTTCCTTGTTTTTTTGGTGCTGCTGCGCCAATACGTTGTCCTGCGCGACAACATGCGCCTTTACAAGGAGATGGAGCAACTGGCCGTTACAGACGCCTTGACCGGCCTTTACAACCGGCATTACTTCAACACGGCCATCGAAACCGAGGTCAAACGCGCAGAACGGTACAAGCGGTCGCTTTCCATTCTGATGATGGATGTGGACAATTTCAAAGCCTACAACGACACGCACGGCCACCTAGAGGGGGATAAAATGCTGCAAAACATCGCCAATCTGCTGCGCAGCCGGATACGCGCCACCGACCTGCTGGCCCGTTTCGGCGGCGATGAGTTCGTTGCCATCTTGACAGAAACGAACCGCGAGCAGGCCCAGGCGGTTGCACTCAAGATCGAGCAAAGTATGGCGGGCCGTTACAAGCAGCACGACCTGGGAATGAGCATCGGCATTGCTGTCTCTCAACCAGGGCTTTCGGCGACGAACCTGTTGGCCGAGGCCGACAAACAGCTTTACCTGGTAAAACCCAAGCGAAAAAAAGAAAACGGGGGTGTCTAAAGAGCATCCTGTCACCCTGAGCGACCCGCACCTGCGGTGTGGGCAGGTGAGCGAAAGGTCTCCTCATTGTGAAGGGGATGCTTCGCTACGCTCAGCATGACTTTTAGACAGCCTCGTTGAGTTTATCCTTCCTCCCCCAGCCCAATCCCCAGCGGTTTCCACTTGGATTCATCCTTCAACCGGTGCTGCATCCCGTGACGGTCATGCACCTGGTCGAAGCCTTCGGGTTTGATGAACAGCGCCTCGCCATCCAAGAGGGCGGTGAGACCGGTCTGTCCCGGCTCGAGGCGTTTGTTCTGGCAGTAGGAGCAGGTTTTTGGGTTGTGCATCTTGTATTCCACCGGCTCCTCGTAGGTGGTTACGTAGCCCTCGAAGTTGCGCAGCACGATCTTGTGATCCGACATACTGAGCAAGTAATTGGGCATCACCGGGATCTTGCCGCCGCCTCCGGGTGCGTCGATCATATAGAGTGGCACAGCATAGCCTGAGGTGTGGCCGCGCAGGCCTTCAAGTATCTCGATACCCTTGGCAATCGGTGTGCGAAAGTGACCAGCGCCTTCCACCAAGTCGCACTGGTAGAGGTAGTACGGGCGCACGCGGATGCGCACCAAATCCTGCACCAGCTTCCGCTGGATGTGGACGCAGTCGTTCACCCCTGCCAGCAGCACGGATTGGTTGCCGAGCGGGATACCGGCGCGCGCCAGCTTATCAGTGGCTTCGGCCAGTTCTGCGCTGATCTCATTGGGGTGGTTGACATGGATATTGAGCCACAGCGGGTGGAACTTTTGCAGCATGTCGGTCAATTCCGGCGTGATGCGCATCGGCAGGAAGACCGGTACGCGCGAACCAATGCGGATGATTTCGACATGCGGAATTTCGCGCAGCCGCGTCAGGATCTCCTCCAGGATCTTTGGCGCCAGCACGAGTGGATCGCCACCTGAGAGCAACACGTCGCGCACCTGGGGCGTGCGGCGGATGTACTCGAGCTGCATCTCGAACTCGGCGCGAGAGAAGGTTGCGCTGGGGTCGCCGACGATGCGCGAGCGCGTGCAGTAGCGGCAATAGCTGGCGCACTGCGTGGTGACCAGCATCAGCACCCGGTCCGGGTAGCGGTGGACAAGCCCCGGCACCGGCGAGTGACGGTCCTCGGCAAGCGAATCTTCCATCATCGCGGTGAAGGCTTGCAGCTCCTCGGCGCGCGGGATGATCTGTTTGCGCACCGGGTCATCGGGGTCTTCGGGGCGGATCAGTGAGATGAAATAGGGTGTGACATCCACGCGGAAGAGGTTGCCCGCCTTGAGCGCCTTGCGCTCGGATTCGGTCAGCGGGATGATCTTTTCGATCTCTTCGGCGGTGTTCAGGCGGTGGCTGAGCTGCCAGCGCCAGTCGTTCCACTTTTCAGCGGGAACATCGGCGTAAATGGGAGCGCGTCGAGAAGTAAAGGGGGTAGGCATAATTTTCTCCGGGGATAGAATTAGGAACGTCTAAAATTGGGTACGCGGCGAACAGCCGGAGTCGGCGGGTCGTGATCGGGGCGAAAAAATCCCGCACAATATGAGTTCACGCTTGAAGGTTGACAGTGCAGGGAAACCACGTGGGTATTGTAAAAGCAAATGAAGGTCAGGTCAATATGGTTTGCAGAGTACACTCTCCCTTCATTTCCCCGTAAAGTACTGCAACGCTAGCCTCAGCCGCTCCTCCACATCCTCAGGGGCGTCTTTGGGCAGGGATTGCAGCGCGGATTGCGCCTCGACCACCGAGTAGCCAAGCGCGGTCAGTGCGGCCAACACCTCGCTATCTGCGTCCGACATGGAGGCGACAGCTTGCAATCCGCTGACCGGCTTGAGCCGGTCGTGCATATAGAGGATGATCTTCTGGGCGGTCTTTTTGCCGACGCCCGGCACGCGGCTCAGGATTTCATCCTGCTCATTGAAGACGGCGCGCTGGATGGTGTCCAGGGTCAGTGTCGAAAGCACCGAGAGGGCGGTGCGCGGCCCGACGCCATCCACGCCGAGCAACATCGTAAAAAGGCTGCGGTCGGGGACGGTTTCGAAACCGTAGAGGGTCAGCGCATCCTCACGCACCACCAGGTGGGTGTGGAGCAGCACGATCTCGCCGACCTTCATCCGCTCGCGCAACGGCGCTGGGACGAGGACACGCATCCCCACGCCGCCGACTTCGATGACGAGAGCGTTGTCTTCGATTTGAGTGATCTCACCTCGCAGGGTCGCTATCATAGTTCACCTTTATTCACCGCGAAGACGCGAAGGGCGCGAAGGTGCATTTTTCTTCGCAAAGAAGAGAAGAACTTCGCGGTCTTCGCTCCCTCGCGGTTAATACTTTCGGGTATGCAAGTGCGTGATCGCGATCGCCAGCGCGTCGGCGGCGTCATCTGGCTTGGGGATTTCCGGCATTGCCAGCAGCACGCGCACCATTTCCTGCACCTGTCTTTTGTCCGCACCGCCATAGCCGGCTACGGCCTGCTTGACCTCATTAGGAGTGTACTCGGCAATTTCGAGGCCAGCTTCGGCGAGGGCCAGCAGCACCACACCGCGTGCCTGACCCACTGCCAGGGCGGTCTTGACGTTGCTCTGGAAAAACAACTTCTCCACTGCCGCCGAATCGGGGCGGTGGAGAAGAAGCATTTCCTTCAAGTGATGATAGAGCATCGTCAGCCTTGCAGGGGCGGGCGATCCGGCTGGCGTCACGAACGTTCCGAAGGTCACGAGCTGGAGGCTGCCGTCCGGCAGGTCACGCACCAGGCCGTAACCGGTCGTCGCCGTTCCCGGGTCGATGCCCAGCGCCAGCGTCATTATTCCGCCTCGAGCGCTGCCAGGGCCTCTTCGGATATTATTAAGTTGTGGAAAACGTTCTGCACATCGTCCAGGTCTTCGAGCGACTCGACAACGCGCATCACCTGGATGGTTTGTTCTACCGGTAGTTCGAGATCTTGTTTGGCGATCAGGCGTAGACCGGCCTCTTCGGGCTGGACATCCACTGCCTGCAGGCGGTCGCTGATGCTCTTGAACGCATCCACCGGCCCGACAATCTCGATATTTTCGCCGTCCTCGGAGACATCATCTGCCCCGGCGTCGAGCGCCAGCTCGAAAGCCTTGTCGTAAGGGAGCGCGCTGGAGGGGAAATAGAAATATGAGGCACGCTTGAACTGCCAGCCAACCGCGCCGGCTTCGGCCATGGTGCCACCGCTGCGGGTTAGCGCGTGGCGGATCTCGGCTACGGCGCGGTTGCGGTTGTCGGTAACGCAATCGATCATGATCGCCACACCATGCGGCCCGTAGCCTTCGTAGGTGATGGCTTCCAGCGAGCTGCCTTCCTTATCCTCGCCGGTGCCGCGCTTGATGGCGCGCTCGATGTTATCTTTCGGCATATTGCCAGCGCGGGCCTTTTCGATTGCCAGCGCCAGGCGCACGTTGGTACCAGGGTCGCCGCCGCCTTCGCGGGCTGCCATCACAATCTCTCGCGCCAGGCGGGTGAAAGCCGCACCGCGCTTGGCGTCCGCTGCTCCCTTCTTGCGGCGAATAGTCGCCCAATGGCTATGTCCAGACATAAATACTCTCCTTGAAGACCACGAATTGTGGGGATTTGCTCAATGGCGGGGAAATTATACCATTATCAGTGGCGCTCAAAACGCAGTGCAGGATTGGCGAATCTGCCATACATGTGCTGGACTTGGCAGTCCAGCACAGCAGTTGTGACAAGACGGATTAGGCAAAGAACCCGACAGCCAGCACCTTTGGTCCGGCATGGACGACGATGGCCGGTGGCATCTCGTAGATGGGGACTTCGGCTACGTTCAGGCTTGACCTGAGGCCGGCAGCGAGCGATTGGGCTTCTTCCAACGCCTCGGCGTGCATCACACAAGGATGAGCCGCCGCACTCTTCGGGCATTGCTCCGCGATGATTTCCACCAGCCGCGCCAGGGCGCGCTTCTTCGTTCGCTGCTGCTCGTAAGGTTCCACCTGCCCCTCGCGAACAGTAAGGATCGGCTTGACTTGCAGCAACTCGCCCAGCAGCGCCCTGGCCCCGCCGATGCGCCCGCCCTTTTGCAGGTATTCGAGCGTGTCCACCAGGAAATAGATGCGCCCGCGCGGGATCCATTCCTCCAGGCGCTTGACGATGGTCGCCGCATCTGCGCCGGCTTGCGCACACTCGTGCGCCATCAGCACCAGGCTGGCCAGGTTCCCGGCGATGGTGAGTGAATCCACCACGCGCACGTCAAGCCCGGGGAAATCCTGCGCGGCCACTGTGGCGGCGCGCACTGTCCCGCTGACCTTGGCCGAGGGCGCGATCACGATCACGCTCTCGCCGCGGCGTTTGGCTTCCTCGTAGATCGGGTTGTAGAGCGCGGGCATCGGCGCGGCGGTCTTGGGCAGTTGCTTCGCCGCCCGTAATTTTTCCAGGAACGTGGCGGTATCCAGCTCTGTATCATCCCGGTAGGATTCCTCCCCGAACATGACGATCTGCGGGATGTACGGGATGCCCAGCCGCCGCATGTTCGCCGGCGGCAAGCCGGATGTGGTATCAGCGACAATGATGGTCATGGATGCCTCCTGTTAAATATTTCCGGGTAATCAATTCTTTGCTTTGGCTTCGACCGCAGCCCATAGCTCCTCGTGGCTAAGGCCTCCAGTCTCCTTGATATGCTGTTCGGCGGCATCCAGCATCGCCTGGAACGTCTTCGAGTTCGCTAGAAGGATACGTTCCAAATCGTCTTCATCGGCGATATTTAATAATAAGACAACCGGCCTACCGTTTTTAGTGATTACAACTGGCCCTTCCTTGGTCTTATTGATATACGCGCTGAATCGCGCCTTGACATCTGCGAGAGGGGCAATATTCATATGAAAGCAATGGTCACTAATACCTCAAAAAAACCCTTGCAAAAACACCGCTACTTTATCCGAGATGCCAACGATCTTGTTTGTTGCTTGGCGATAGAAATTGAAGTTTAGCTCGGTTTCGGGACGACCGTCGTTCCAGTTAATAAAAGGTTTTAGCTCGTTCCGCCCCAGGCATTGCTTTGCCAGCGCGGTGCGCCGGATGGTGATGCTCACGCGCGGCGTTTGCCGGGCGATCCCGGATTCCTTTACGACCGCTTGAGCCGAGGTGACAACGCCCTTTGCGATCAAGCCAGCCCCGCCTTCGTTCTCGCTCGCGAAGAGAAAGATTGTATCGCCTTCGGCGATGTGCTTGCCGCCATACATGGTCTTCTGTGCGGTGAAAATGAAATTCTCCGCCGATGGATCGTTAATCTCGGCTTTGATTGCATAGTTCTTGTTTCTCATCTTGCACCCATACCACTATAAAGCCGCGAAATCAATCTCTTCTGCGGATGCCGTGCCGTTTATCCGGCCAGGGTAGCTCAACCATTTCATTGCAATGTTGAGCTCAAGGATAATATCCGCTGCTTCGATTTTGTCGCCATCTTCTAATTCTATCGTACCAGTAGTATGTGCATCTTTAATCAGGGTCAGATCGTAGCCCCGATCCAGCGCGCCATACGCCGTAGCCCGAATACACCAATTCGTGGCCGCGCCAGCCAATATGATGCGTGTAGCACCAAGCCGGGCTAATGCTTCATCCAGTGTAGTTTGCTCGAATGACGAATTGAACTGCTTGTAGATTTGAATCTCACCTTCCTCAGGTAGCACTTCTGGCACTAGCTGCCAATCCGGGCTGCCATGGATCAACTCGTTGTCTGAATGTTGCACCCAAATAACCGGTATTCCTTGCCCGCGTGCTTTCTCGACAGCAGTGACGATGTTCTGGATGATCCGGGGAGCCTCCCAGGCGGAGCGCATTACTCCGGTCTGGACATCTACGACCAAAAGAACCGACTTGTTGCCTTCGCGAATGGTTGCCATTTTATAATCTCCAGGCCGATATTTTACACATTTTCACTTTACCGAATGCCGGCTGCGAATGAACATGGCAACCGAGCCGACTACGCCAATGAGGAAAGTCGCCACGCAGATCATCGTAAAAACCACGCTCAGTGCTTCGTTGACGGGGCCATCAATCAGATTCCGAAGCCCAGCCGAGGTGTCCGGATTCTGGACGATAGAATCGGAAATGATGTTGATGATGATGAAAAGAACAATGCCGAACACTGATGCCAGCAGGAGAAACAAGAACTTCTTTGCGGTTCGCCAGGGGTGGACGAATGCGAGGACAAAAGCAATCCCCGCCAGCAAGGCGAGCAGTGCGCCAGGTGGATTATCGTCGATTCCTACAATGACGGAAACAAATGTGGACAGGCCGCAGACCGCAAAAAGGATGAGCGTGGTGATTCTGTTGTGAGGGGTTGAAAAAGCAGTGCTCATGGCAGTGCCTATTCTTCAGTGGTAGTTAGATGGCTATCACTTCTTTTCTCGAGTATTTTCAAGATCTTGGTTTGTCCCAGGGCAAGCTCGTGAACTTCCGCAGTCAGGGTATGGATGGCCAGAAGTGTTTTATGGTCGCTCTCCGCGCGCGCATCACTAGCGGCGGCTTGGACATTTTGGCCCACAATTTAATGATGGGGAGTAGCACGAGCTGGAGGAAGGTTTGTGCGATCCAAGTCACAATAATAAGGGGGTTATGCGAGCGTATCGCGGCTGGAAACGAAACGAGGGCGATGAGTGCGAAAATATATGCACACCACATCGAACCAACCATCTTGGTAATGCGCACTGCCAGTCTGGTGTTGATTCGCCCCGCCAGGCTATCGCCATGGATGTCTTTGTGAACATGCTGGCTTAAGACCAGCCGGGGGATGTGAACTTTTGCATCAGAGACTGTTAGTTTATTTTGCATCATCAACTCCTCTCGAGACCTTCGCTGTAAAAACCTACAACTCCTTCGCGTAGCCCCTGTGCATCTTGTAAAAGTCAATCCCAAAATTCGCCATTTCGCGCTGCATCTTATCGTTCTCCAGGCCGATCTGCACCACCTCGGCGTGACGGTAGCGCGGGTTCTCCAGCACGCTTTTCGCCATCTCGCTGAAGAGGATTGCCGTCCCACCCAGGCCGCGATATTCCTCGATCAGACCCGCGCCGTTGATGTTGATCCAGTCGGTGGTGCGTAATTCGTGTAGCAGTATCAGCCAACCGAAGGGGAAGAGGCGGCCTTTCGTCTTTTGCAGTGCGGCGGAAAGATCGGGGTAGGCCAGCAGAAAGCCGACCGGCTGTTCGCTCCCCGTGCGGGGGTCCTCGACCGCTTTATGGAGATCTACGACCTTCATCACGATCTTGATGAGTTTGGGGTCGGCGAACCAGAGCATCTGGTCAGCAAGCGCTTTTACTTCCTCGTCGGTGATAGGCGTGCCGCCCTCCGAGCCAGCAAGCGCGCCGTTGTAGAGGGCTTTGAATTGGCTCAGGGCGGCGCGCAGTTCGCGGCGTGTGCGGAAGCGCGCGATAGTCAAGCCGCGCCGCTGCTGGATGCGCCTCGAAAGCTCATGGATGCGCTCGGGGAAGCGCGTCTGCGCGCCCAGGTAGCCGGAGACGTTATCGCCAGCCGAGGTGAAACCCTGCGCCTCGATCAGCGCGGGGTAATAGGCCGGGTTGTACGGCAGCCCGAAGGCAGGGCGGTGCTCGAAGCCTTTGACCAGCATCCCGCTCCCATCCAGAGTGGTGAAGCCCCTCGGGCCGATCAGCTTGTTCAAGCCGCGCGAACGAGCCCAATCACAGGCGGCGTTAAAAAGTCCGCGCGCCGCCTCGGGATTTTCCTCGCACTCGAAAAGATAGAAGAAAGCTGTCTTCTCGTGGTTATGCTCGTTGTAGATACGATTATCCAACACGGCCAGGCGGCCAATGGCCTGGTCGTTCTCGTAGGCCAGGAAAAAGGCTGCCACCGAATGTTTGTAGAATGGGTATCTCTTCGTGTCCAGGCGGGCGCGTTCGTCCATCGCCAGCGGCGGCACCCATTGCGGAATGTTGCGGTAAATGCGAAAAGGCAGGTCGAGGAAATCCCGTACCTGTCTTTTGTTCGTGAGGTCTAGGCGGATAATTTCCATGAAGCGAGTTACTTGTATACTCGTCTACTTGATACTTGACGCCTGACTTATGCCTTTGCCCGCTCTGCCTGCGCCCTCGCCGCCATTTGGTCGCGCAACGTCTGGATATCCTTATCCACAAAGAACAGCGCACCCAGGTAGAGGATGAAGCATAAGATCCAAGTGGAGACGCAGATGGTCAGGATGGCATACTGCTTGGTGGTCGCCAGGGCCAGCGCGCCGGCAATGATCGGGGCTAACGCTGCGCCACTGTTCTCGATTAAGTATTCCACCGACTGCGCCGTGGAGCGTACCTCGGGCGCGGTGATGTCGAAAATGGTCGAGAGCACGTTGGGCGAGGAGAAGGGCATGAAGATGGCGGTTAGCGCCATGAAGATAAAGAAGGTCGTGCGGTCTTGGACTGGCGTCAGCAGGGCAAGGGCCAGGAAGATGGCGCCCAGGATAACGCCCCCGCTGGAAACGAGAATGCGGCCTTTGCGGGTGCGCTTGAACAGCCAGTCGCCCAACGCGCCGCCGATAAAGTAACCTAGCGAGAGGATGAGGATGACCGGCCCCATGACGAACAGTACGGACGTTTCATCATAGCCTCGCTCGGTCAATAGGTAGCCGACGAAAAAGTAAGTGATCACGTTCCAGGGGAAGACGCCAGCGAACCCTTGCAGGAAGACGAACCACATGGTCTTCTTCTTGAGCACATCCTTCAACGCGCTCCAGTTGAAGCGGAACTGGCCGATCTCTTGCATCCCCTCGAACTCCGGCTCGGCCTTGCCGCGCGGCATATCTTTGACGCCGAAGAAGATGACGATGGCCATGACAATGCCCAGCGAGCCGGTGAAGAGGAAAATGGAACGCCAGCCTTCGAGGCCGAAGAGCTTGCCATCCAGCATGGGGGCGACCATCAATGCCAGCACCATGCCCGCCAGGTAGCCGAGCGGCTGAGGCACCTGTAGGATACCGTAGACCTTGCCGCGCACCTTTGGCCCGAAGTAATCGGCCACCAGACTGTACAGGCCGGGATAGGATGAGTCGTCAATGCCGGTGGAGGCGCGCGTGGCGAGAAACTGCGGGTATGTCCGCACCACTGAGCTAAGCCACGTCGTCGCGCCCCAGATGAACGAGGCCAGCGCCAGCAATTTAGCACGGGCGTAGCGGTCGTAGAGGTAGCCCCAGATGGGGTAGAGAATGGTGCCAATGATCAGTGCGCCGGAGTTGATCAAGCCCCATTGCAAGTCGTTGAGCTTGAAGGTCTTGCTGATGGGGATCTGCAGCGAGCCGATCAGCAGCTTATCGGTCTGGTGCAGGAAGATGAACAGGAAGAACACAATCACGACGAACACGGGATAGAAACTACGCTTCTTCTGCATGGCTGGCTCCTCTTTTTTTAGGGTGGATGCTCGAAGTGTACAACAGAAAAAGGGGTAAGTCAAACGATTCCACTCTGCGTGGTAAAATCAAGCCCGCCTTCCCGCCACCGACGGGTCAAAAGCAACAATCGCAAAACGTCAATCGCCAATCGTAAATCGCCAATCGTCAATCGCCAATCGTCAATCGCCAATCGTAAATCGCCAATCGTAAATCGCCAATCGTAAATCGTAAATCGTAAATCGAAAAATGGCCCTCGCCGAATTCACCCTTGCCCGCCAGCAACACTCAGACCAACGCAGCCCGCTGCGCTGGGTGGTTTCGCATACTTTACGATACTGGTGGCTGGTGGTCATCATGCTCATCGGTGCGGTCGGCAACGCCGCCCTGGCGGCTTACGTGCCGGTGCTGACCGGCGACGCCTTCAATGCCATGCTGAAGACCCCGCCAGAGACGAAAGTCCTGCTTCCATTGGCGCTCATCATGGGTGGCTCGCAGATTATCCGTGCCATCCTGCAACTGGGGCGTAACTTCGGCGCGGAGCTGATGGCGCAGAAGATCGAGCGCGATGTGCGCGATGAACTGTACGTCTCCCTGCTTGGCAAGAGCATGACCTTTCACAGCCTCCAGCCGGTGGGCGATACGATGGCGCGCGCCACTAACGACGTACGCGAGGTCAACTACTTGTTCAGCCCCGGCCTCAACCTGGTGGTTGGCTCGCTCATTTTCCTGGTGATGCCTTTCCTCTTTGCGCCGAAATACCACTGGTCGCTGCTGCTAACGCCTGCCCTCTTCGCCATCGCTTATGTAATTGCCCTACGTGGCTATCTACGCAGCCTTGACCTGGTCACCGAGCATGTGCGTGAGTCCTTCGGGGCGATGAACACGCATATCTCCGAAGCCTTGGATGGCATCGAGACGATGAAAGGCGCGGCGCAGGAGAATGCCGAAGTGCGCCGCTTCGAGACCAACGCTCGCACACTGAGGAATGCCAACGTCCGCCAGGGCGATATCGAGGCGCGCTTCCTGCCTTATCTGTTCTTTGGCACCGCACTTGCTGTCGGCTTGCTCCACGCCATGCTGCTTTATCGTCAGGGCATTTTGAACGTTGGCGACGTTGTCGCCTACTTTGGCCTGCTGCTGATGCTCGATTTTCCCACCTGGACTTCCATCTGGGCTTACTCGATGATCTCCTCCGGCCTGGCCGGCGCAAAGCGTATCCTGGAACTTATGAACCGCGAGAACACCCTTGACCAGAATGCGGCTGGATATACGGAAAAAATGCGCGGCGAGATCGAGTTCCGCAATGTCTCGTTCGCTTACCCGGGTGAGAAGGAAGAAGTAAAAAGTGAAAAGGGAGAAGGAGGAAGTGGGAAGGAAAATCCTTCTCGCTTTTCCCTTCTTACTCCTCGCTCTGAACACGTTCTCGAAAACATCTCCTTCAAAGTCCTCCCCGGCCAAACCGTCGCGATCGTTGGGCAGACCGGTTCGGGTAAGACCTCGCTGGTCAAGCTGGTTAACCGTACTTACGATACCAGCTCCGGCCAAGTGTTGGTGGATGGCGTAGATGTGCGCGATTGGAACCTGGCATCCTTGCGCTCGCAAATCTCCATGATCGAGCAGGATATTTTTCTGTTCTCGCGTTCCATCTCGGAGAACATCGCTTTTGGCAAGCCCGCCGCCTTACGCGATGAGATCGAACAAGTAGCCGCAGCCGCCCAGGCCGATGAATTCGTCCAGCAGTTCGAGAACAAGTACGAGACCGTGGTCGGCGAGCGCGGCGTGACCCTCTCCGGCGGGCAGCGTCAGCGTATTGCCATCGCCCGCGCCTTCCTGACCGACCCGCGCATCCTGATCCTGGACGACTCAACCTCCTCTATCGATAGCGCCACCGAGGACCGCATCCAACGTGCCATCGCTGCCGCGGCGCGTGGCCGGACGACCTTCATCATCACTCACCGCCTTTCCCAGATCCGCTGGGCTGACCTGATCATCGTATTGCGCAAAGGCCGCATCGCTGCGATAGGCAACCACGAGGAGCTGATGCAGACCTCGGAGGCGTATTCAAGAATATTCAGAGAGTAGAGAATGGAGAAGAGAGAGTAGTGTCGCCATTCACTATTCTCTACTCTCTAATCTTTACCCGAAGGGAACCATGGGTTTCTACGAAAGCCTCAACGAAGAAAAATACGACCGCCAGTACAAGGATAAAGACCTCGTCCGGCGCATCGTTGCGCTGTTCACCCCGCAACGCGGCAAGATGGCCATCATCATCTCGTTGACCATTCTGATGTCGGTGATCGCAGCCGCGCAGCCGGTCGTCGTCAGCCGCGCCTTGGATTACGTCAAGGGCAACCTGACGCTGGCGACCACCGCGCTTGTCACAAGCGCGGTCTTCCTCATCGGTGCGGTGGATTGGGGCATCAACTGGGTGCGGCGTAGATTGACCGTGCGCATGGTCGGCGACGTGGTGCTGGACTTGCGCATGCGCGCCTTCCGCGCCGCCGCCGGGCATGACCTCTCGTTCTACGACCAGTTCTCCTCCGGGCGCATCGTCTCGCGCATCAACTCCGACACCACCAGCCTCAGCGAGCTGGTGGTCGTCGTCACTGATGTGGGCGCGCAGGTTTTCCAAGCGATTGTGCTGGGGGTGGTCATCGTCCGAACCGAGTGGCACCTGGCACTCTTGCTCTTTGCCTCCATGCCGCTGGTGCTGGTCTCCGCCCTCGCCTTCCGCAGCTTGGCGCGGCGTGCCACCAAGCGCGGCATGCAGGCGATGGCCGACGTCAACGCAGCCATCAAGGAAACCGTCTCCGGTATTGCCATCGCCAAGAACTTTCGCCAGGAGCAGAGCATCTTCGGCGTGTTCGACACCGCCAACCAGACTTCGTATCGCGTCAACGTGACGCGTGGCCTGGTGCTGACTCTCATCTGGCCTACGCTCAACGCGTTAAGTGGCATTTTCACAGCGGTGTTGGTCTACGCCGGAGGCATGTCCGCCGCGCAGGGTGGGGTAACGGTCGGTGCGTGGTATCTGTTCATCCTCAGCCTGGGGCGCTTCTTCGACCCTGTGATGAATCTCTCGGCTTTCTGGTCGAACATCCAATCAGGACTTTCGGCTTCGGAGCGCGTCTTCGCTTTGATGGATGCCGCACCAAACGTAGTCCAGACCGAGAGCCGCGATGTACCGCCCTTACGCGGCGAGATCGAGTTCGAGCATCTCTCGTTCCGTTACGCGGACAAAGAGCCAGTGCTCTCCGACTTCAGCCTGACCATCCACCCGCGTGAGAAATTGGCCATCGTCGGCCATACTGGGGCGGGCAAATCCTCGCTGGCGAAGCTAATCGCCCGCTTCTACGAGTTCCAGTCCGGCAAGCTCTTGATTGATGGCGCGGACATCCGCACCTTCGACTTAGGGCAGTATCGCAGGCAGTTGGGCATTGTCTCGCAGATCCCCTTCCTGTTTTCCGGCACGGTGGCTGAAAATATCAAGTATGCCGCCTCACACGTCACCGAAAGCGATATCCTGACGATGGCGTGCCGCATTGGCGGCGGTGAGTGGCTGGAGACGCTACCGGATGGCTTGCAGACGGTCGTTGGCGAGCGCGGCGCAATGCTCTCGATGGGGCAGCGTCAACTGGTTGCGTTGCTGCGCGTGCTGATGCAAAAGCCCGCCATCTTTATTTTGGATGAAGCCACCGCCAGCATTGACCCCTTTACCGAGTGGCAGATCCAGCAGGCGCTGGGCATGATCCTGGCCGAGTCCACCAGCATCCTCATTGCCCACCGCCTCTCGACGGTCAAAGCGGCCGACCGCATCATCGTTATCGAGAAAGGGCAGATCATCGAGGAAGGGGACCACGCTGGGTTGCTGCTCAAGGGTGGGCATTACGCCATGTTGTACAATACTTATTTCCGCCACCAGAGTCTGGCTTATGTAGAGCGTGCCAGGGAGCTGGTGGCGGGGGGTTGATAGTGGGAATAAGATTTGCGATTTAAGTGTGTTTTTCATTTCGGTCTCTTTCAATTAAAAGTGAGCGTGGAGAGGCTCGAACTCTCAACCAATGGCTTAAAAGGCCACTGCTCTGCCATTGAGCTACACGCCCATAACGAAACGCATTCTATCATGGCAGTGATTCAACGTCAACGCCGATATTGGATTCCCAGCTTTGCTCGTGAAAAAAGGCACTTGACAATCCAGTTCCTCTGTACTATCATTCGCCCATAGACTATATAGAATTAGTAGACTTTTAGAGGAGCGATGAGACTTTCCAAACGCGGTGAATATGGGCTGCGCGCCCTGATTGACATGGCGAGCGAGATGCCACCACAGGCTAGTGGCCATCCTATGATCCAGATCAAGGATATCGCCGAACGGCAGCAGATTCCGCTCAAGTTCTTAGAGCAGATCCTGCTCACCCTCAAGAATGCCGGTATTCTACACAGCAAACAGGGCGTTGGCGGAGGTTATTACTTTGCAAAACCTGCCAATGAGATCTTCGTCGGACAGGTTATCCGTGCTTTGGATGGCCCTCTCGCCCCCATCCGTTGCACCAGCCAGACGGCCTATGAGCCATGTGATTGCCCGGATATCCAGACCTGTGGGTTGCGCCTGGTCATGTTGGATGTGCGCAATGCCATCACCGATATCCTCGACAAGACGACGCTGGCAGATGTTGCCTCACGGGTAGCGACAGCGAAAACGCGCCGCGCCGAGGCCAGTAAAATCTAGGTCTCCCGTCGCGGTACACCCGATGGGGCTTTCTTTTTATGGATTAATAGTCTATATAGACTATAGACTTTCTGGTGAATTCAATTGAAATGGAGGCACGTATGAACAAATCATTTTCACCCTTGTGGGTTCTCGTCCTGCTGGCGATGTTGCTCGCTGCCTGCGGTCCCAAGGCGACTCCTACTGATGTGGTTCCTGCTGCAAGTCCCACCCCGGCGCTCGAAGGCACCATTGCCATTTCCGGCGCATTTGCGCTCTACCCCATGATGACGCTTTGGGGCGAGGAATTCCAGAAGATCCATCCCGGCGTGCAATTCGATATTTCGGCGGGCGGGGCTGGTAAGGGCATGACCGACGCTCTCTCCGGCGCAGTGGACATCGGCATGGTATCGCGCGCTGTCAAGCCCGAAGAAGTGGACAAGGGAGCGTATGCCATCGCGGTCGTCAAAGATGCTGTCTTCGCGGTGGTCAACGCGAATAACCCGGTCATAGCTGACCTGCTGGCAATTGGCGTCACGAAAGATACCTTTCGCAAGATCTTCATCACCGGCGAGATCAAGACCTGGGGCGAAGTGGTCGGCAAGCCGGAGATCACCGACGAGATCCACGTCTACACCCGCTCGGATTCCTGCGGCGCGGCAGATATTTGGGCGCAGTACATGGGTGGCAAAGGGCAGGCGGATATTGCCCAAGGCATTGGCGTCAACGGCGACCCGGGTCTGCTGGATGCTGTCCAAAAGGACCCGCTGGGAGTTGGGTTCAACAACCTTAGCTTTGCCTTCGACCTGACCACCGGCCAGATCGCGCCCAGCGCGGCTATTGTGCCTCTGGATGCCAATGCAAACGGCGTCGCTGATCCAGAAGAGGTAATTGATGGCCTGGCGAAGGCCACGAATGCAGTCGCCAGCGGCTCGTATCCGATGCCTCCGGCGCGCGTCGAGAACCTCGTCACAAATGGGAAGCCCACAGGCTTGACGCAAGCCTTCATCGAGTGGATCCTGACCGATGGCCAGCAATTTGTCGGCCAGGCCGGTTACGTTCAACTCTCAGACGATCAGCTTGCCGAATCGCTTGCCAAAGTGCGATGAATAATTCGATAGCAATTCCTCTGCCCAGGGATGGTCGCTCACCGCGGCCACCCCTGGTTACGCGTCAGCGCCAGGACAAGATCATCGGGAGGCTGTATTTCGTTTTCTCACTCATCCCCATTCTCCTGGCCATCGTCATCCTTGTGATGCTCATCGCCCGCACCTGGCCCATCCTGCGCGTCCAATCCGTTTGGGACCTGCTGGCCGGAAAAGTCTGGAAACCCGAAGAGGGACTGTTCGGCTTCTGGCCCTTCATCGCAGGGACGGGCTGGGTGACGATCACCTCTGTTGCACTGGCGGTTCCTCCGTGTTTACTGACCGCCATTTACCTCTCGGAATATGCCCGCAGTTCGATGCGTACGATCATGAAACCGCTGCTGGATATTCTGGCGGCGATTCCATCGGTGGTTTATGGCGTCTGGGGGGTGGTTGTCATCGTCCCGTTTGTAGAAAAGACGCTCTCACCGACGTTGGGTGGTTGGCTGGGGTTCATTCCTTTGTTTCAAACGGAAAACCCAACCGGCTACAGCATCATCTCCGCCTCCCTCGTCCTGGCGGTCATGATCGCGCCGTTCATCATTGCCATTACATACGAGGTGATGAGCACTGTCCCGAACGGGCTGCGACAGGCTTCCCTGGCAGTCGGCGCGACGCGCTGGCAAACGGTGCGCCATGCCGTCCTGCCGCAAACCCTGCCCGGCATTCTGGCGGGCATCGTCCTGGGGCTATCTCGCGCTCTGGGAGAAACGATGGCGGTCCTGATGGTGGTCGGGAACGTGATCCGTGTGCCAGGCTCGCTCTTCGACGCGGCCTATCCGCTGCCAGCGCTGATCGCCAACAACTATGGCGACATGATGTCTATCCCGCTGTATGACGCGGCGCTGATGGGCGCGGCTTTGATCCTCTTGTTGATCGTCTTGACTTTCAACATCGCCTCGACCTTGATCTTGCGGCGCGTCCTGGGGAGGAGGTGGATGTGAAAAAACGTTGGCATAGGCGGCACATCGAAGAGGCCTTTTTCAAGGTCTTGATGGTGTCCTCTTTTACAGTGGTCATCGCCAGCTTGGGGCTGATCTTGTGGACGGTGGTCGCCAAGGGCCTGCCTGCCCTGTCGTGGGCGATGATCACCCAGGCGCCGAAGGGCGGTTTCTACTTGGGAAAGGGCGGCGGCATCCTGAACGCCATTCTCGGGTCGTTGTATCTAGCCGGAGGTGGCACCCTGCTGGCGCTGATCTTCAGCCTGCCGATCACGCTCTATCTCGAAACCTATTCGGAAGACTCGCGCTGGGGACGTTTCATTCGCCTCGCGCTGGACGTACTCTGGGGCATCCCCTCGATCGTGTATGGCGCATTCGGTTTCACGATCATGCTCAGCGTCGGCTTGCGCGCCTCGCTCCTGGCCGGGATCATCACCCTGGCGCTGCTCGAGCTGCCCATCATGACCCGCTCCATGGATGAGGTGATTCGCTTGATGCCGGCTGAGATCGAGCAAGCTTCTTTTGCATTGGGCGCCACGCGTTATGAGACGGCCATCAAGGTCGTCATACGGCAGATGCTGCCCGGCATCATGACCGCCATCCTTTTGGCCTTTGGACGCGGCATCGGCGATGCGGCTTCGGTACTTTTCACCGCGGGCTACACCGACCTTGTCCCTGGCTCGCTGTTGCGTCCGGCCGCCTCGTTGCCGCTGGCGGTCTTTTTCCTGCTTAGCACACCGTTCCCCCAAGTGCAACAACGCGCCTACGCGGCCGCTCTGGTGCTGACCGTCATCGTCCTTACGATCAGCCTTGGCTCGCGCTGGATTTCGGGGCGGTTGAGCAAGTATGTGATCAAGTAAGTCGGACTGCCAGTCCGACCTACCTATCGGATTGCCAATCCGACCCGTGTGAGTGCAAAGGTTTTCTGCTCGCGCCGGATAGCCATATCCGGCGTCTGAGGCCTGGATTTGGCAATCCAGGCAGAGCTATTTGCGTAGCACCTTGAAAGGGCTAGACTTCGGGCAAAATCTGGAGATTTTGCAATCCTACCTACAGGAGTTGACTTTAATATTATGCAAACCCATATCGAAATTCGTGATCTGAACGCCCACTATGGCGAAAACCAGGCTTTGAAGAATATCAATCTCGAAATCCCGCGCCAGCAGGTGACGGTCATCATGGGCCCCTCTGGCTGCGGCAAAACGACGCTGCTTAAAAGCCTGAATCGTTTCCTGGAGCTGGGAGATGGCGTCCGTCTTTCAGGTCAGGTGCTGATTGATGGGGAGGATATCTACGCTCGAGACGTGGACGTGACCGAGATGCGCAAGAAGACCGGCCTATTGGCGCAACGTCCCTACCCACTGCCGATGTCCATCTACGATAACGTCGCCTATGGTTTGCATATCCATAACATGTGCCGAAGAGGCGCGGAAATGGACAAGAAGGTTCAGCACTACCTCGAAGAGGCCGGGCTGTGGGATGAGGTCAAGGATCGCCTCCACAAGCCCGCCGTCGGGCTTTCGATCGGACAGCAGCAACGCCTGTGCCTGGCGCGCGGCTTGGCGGTACAGCCGGAGATCATTCTTGGCGACGAGCCGACCTCGGCGCTGGACCCCATCTCCGCCCAACACATCGAAAAACGCCTGCTCGACCTGAAGAAGGAATACACCATCGTGCTGGTCACCCACATCCTGCGCCAAGCCAAGCGGTTGGCAGATTATGTGATCTACATGTATTTGGGAGAAGTGGTAGAATGTGGTGCTGCTTCGGAAATCTTTGAGCATCCCCGCCAGGAGCGCACACGCGCCTACCTGGCCGGGCAATTCTAGTAAAATATCAATAGTTTGGAGGACCTTCCTCCCTATTGAGAAAATACCTAATTCTAAACTTTGGAGAACATCATGTTGGAACCAATGAACGACAATGGCGCCACCGGCGCCAAATTGATTTCCCCTTACGGGGGCAAGACACTAGTTGATCTGCTCGCCACAGGTGACGCCCGGCAGGAGTTGATCGCCCAGGCGAGTCACCTGCACTCAATCCAGATCTCGGCACGCGCCTTGTGCGACCTGGAACTGTTGGCGACCGGCGGTTTTTCCCCACTGGACCGCTTCATGGGCAAAGCCGATTACGAGCGTGTGGTGAATGAGATGCGCCTGACGAATGGCGTTCTCTTCCCATTGCCCATCACGCTGCCCGTAGATGAGAAGACCCTCAAAGACGCCGGCGACCAGGTGGTGCTGCGCGATGCGCGCAACAACATCATCGCCATCATGGATGTCGAGGAAACTTATCCTTGGGATGCCAATACGGAAGCGAACCTCGTCCTGGGGACCACCGATAACCGCCATCCGCTTGTCTCCGAGATGAGCACTTGGGGCAAGCTGTACATCTCCGGCCGTTTGCAAGTGATCAACCTGCCGCGCTATTTCGACTTCATCGAGCTGCGCCGCACACCGGCCGAGGTGCGCACATTCCTCGCGCGTATGGGCTACGAGAAAGTCGTCGCCTTCCAGACGCGCAACCCGATGCACCGCATCCATGAGGAGCTGACCAAGCGCGCCGCGAATGCGATTGACGGCGCCCTGTTGATCCATCCGGTGGTCGGCCTGACCAAGCCCGGCGACGTGGATCACTACACCCGCGTCCGCATTTACAAAGCGCTGGTTGAGCACTACTATGATCAAGACCGGACGCTGCTCAGCCTGCTGCCGTTGGCCATGCGCCTGGCCGGGCCGCGCGAGGCCCTTTGGCATGCCATCATCCGCCGCAACCACGGCGCCACCCACTTCATTGTCGGCCGCGATCACGCCGGCCCAGGCAAGGATAGCACCGGTAAACCGTTCTATGGGCCTTATGACGCCCAGGAACTGCTCGAGAAATACATTGATGAGATCGGCGTCACGATGGTTCCTTTCCAGGAACTGGTCTACCTGCCTGATAAGCAAATCTACGTGGAAGCAGATAAGGTCCCCGCTGGCGAACGCGTGGCCAATATCTCGGGTACGCAGGTGCGCGACGATTACCTCGCCAAGGGCAAGGTGCTGCCCGAATGGTTCACCCGCAAAGAGACCAGTGACATCCTATCAGAGGTCTACCCTGCCCGCCAGAAGCAAGGTTTCTGCATCTGGTTCACCGGCCTGAGCGGTTCTGGCAAGACGACAACTGCTGAAATCCTGACATCCTTGTTTATGGAGCATGGCCGTCAGGTGACGGTGTTGGACGGCGACGTGGTGCGCACGCACCTTTCCAAGGGTCTCGGCTTTAGCAAGGAAGACCGCGATACCAATATCCTGCGCATCGGCTTCGTTGCCAGCGAGATCGTACGTCACAACGGCATCGTCATTTGCGCGGCGGTCAGCCCCTATCGCGCCGCCCGCAACGAGAACCGCAAGATGACCCCCGAAGGCCGTTTCATCGAGACTTTCGTGGATACCCCCATTACGGTCTGCGAGCAGCGCGACATCAAGGGCATGTACGCCAAAGCCCGGCGCGGCGAGATCAAGGGCTTTACCGGCGTGGACGATCCCTACGAGCCGCCGCTGAATCCGGAGATCACGCTCGATACTGTGAAGTTCACACCCGAAGAGAATGCCCACAAGATCATGGCCTACCTCGAAAAGCAGGGGTTCATCGCAGCGAATTAGTGTTATTGAAAAGACCTCACAGGTTTCTGAAACCTGTGAGGTCTGACTTTGGAGGCAAAATGCGCGATCTGACCAACGAGATCTTCGAACTCATCCGCCGCACCTCTTCTGACCTGCCCCCGGATGTGGAAAGCTCCCTGCGCGCCGCAACCGAGAACGAAGAACCCGGCTCGGCAGCGCGCGGCGCGCTGGAGACCATCCTCAAGAACGTGGAACTCTCCCGTAAGAACTCCTCGCCCATCTGCCAGGATACCGGCACGCCCATCTTTTACGTCCAGCATCCCGAAGGCTGGAGCACACGCAAGCTGCGCGAGCAAATCCGCGCCGCGATGGTCGCGGCCACCAAGAAGGCTTACATGCGTCCAAACGCTGTGGACGTGTTGACCGAGAAGAACAGCGGCAATAACCTGGGAGGCGAGGATTTCCCCTATATCCATTTCGAGGAGGTTGAGGGCGACGAGTTGACCATCGCGTTGATGCTCAAGGGCGGCGGCTGCGAGAATTGCGGCGCGCAATACTCGCTGCCCGATTCGCGCCTCGGCGCCGGCCGCGATCTGGCCGGGGTGCGCAAGGCCGCCCTGGACGCGGTGCACAAAGCCCAGGGTCAGGGATGCGCGCCTGGCATCCTGGGGATTTCCTTCGGTGGCGACCGCGGCTCCGGTTACCTGGCCTCGAAGGAAGTCCTCTTCCGCAAGATGGACGAGGCGAATCCGGACCCGAAGCTGGCTGCCCTTGAGAAACAACTGACCGATGAAGCCAACCAGATGGGCATCGGGCCGATGGGCTTTGGCGGCAAGACGACCGTGCTCGGCACAAAAATCACCGGAATGCACCGCTTGCCGGCCAGCTACTTCGTGACCATCTCATATATGTGCTGGGCAGACCGCAGGCGCAAGATGACGGTTAAAGCGGATGGTGAGGTCGTTTACGATTGACGGTCTAAAAGTCTAACAAGTCCAACAGGTCTGATAAGTCCAACAGGTCTGACAGGTCTTGACCGACCGACTTGTAAGACTTCCTGACTTGTAGGACTTACTGAAAGGCTAAAGTTATGAAGACTATCAACATCCCGATTAGCGATAATGTAATCCGAGAACTGAAAGTCGGCGACCCCGTGGCGTTGACCGGCATCATGGTCACCGGGCGCGACACCGTCCACAAGTGGCTGATCGAGACCTTTATCAAGAAGACGCGTCCACCGCAGGGTGACGACCTGCAAGTGTACGAGGCGCTCAAGCCGTTGCTCAAGGGCGGCGTCATCTATCACTGCGGGCCGGTTGTGGCTGGGTTGGATACCAAGCAATATAAATTCATGGCTGCCGGGCCGACCACCTCCATCCGCGAGGAGCCTTACCAGGCCGATGTGATGAAGCACTTTGACCTCAAGGGTGTGATCGGCAAGGGCGGCATGGGGGCGAAGACGCTCAAAGGCTGCCAGGAGGCGCCGGGTGTCTACTTCCACGCCATCGGCGGCGCGGCGACGCTCATTGCCCAATCGGTGACCCGCGTGCTGGGTGTCTACAAGCTGGATTTCGGCGTGCCCGAGGCGATGTGGGTGATCGAGGTCAAGGACTTCCCCGTCGTCGTCACCATGGACGCACACGGCGGCTCGCTGCATGCCGTGGTGGAGGCGGCTTCCGGCAAAGTGCTGGCGGAACTGCTGGCAGAGTAATCCCCTAAATAAAACTAAAGGCCCGGCTTGTGTAGAGGCCGGGCTTTTAGATTCTTATCTCTTCACCATTCGTCGTCCAGGGAGACATTGTCATCGTACAGGAAGACATTCAAGCCTGCTTCCAGCGCCCAACACGGTTCCCGAAAAGCATATTCTCAAGGTTCCGAAATAATTGCCAGATTGGAGTTCCATATATTTTACATTTCACCTCTTGACAAATGGAAATGAACAATATATACTATGGAAAGCGCTTTCCGGAAAGCCTTTTCCGGAAAAGGCTTTCCATACACTAATCATGCAACTCCTGTTCAAGGAGTAAAACCAATGCCTTCCATTGCAGATGTTGCGAAAACTGCGGGGGTTTCAATCACAACCGTGTCTCGAGTCTTGAACAACGATTCCCACCCGGTCAATGAAAAAACGCGCGCCCGTGTCCTCTTGGCAGCAAAGGAATTAGGCTTTGTACCAAGTGCGTTAGCACGTGCTCTTGCTAAAGATAAAACCAACATCATCGGCGTCATCGTTGGTGACGCTTCTGACCCGTACTTCGCGCCTATTGTGCGCGGTATCAGTGACGTTGCCCGGGAGAATGGTTTTCTAACCGTGGTCTGTAACTCTGACCGCATCGCAGAAACCACACTTCATTATGTGCAACTATTGCGCGATTACCATGCTGATGGCATCATCTTCGCGGGCGGTGGACTAATCGACCCTTTGTATAACAACCAGCTCCAAGCTCTCCTCACCCAACTTAGTGAGCGCCACGAGCCGGTGGTAGTGTTGGGCCAACATAGCTTTGAGGCCCCAGCGGTAACAATAAATAATCGCCTTGCCGCACAAGAAATGACGGAATACCTGATTGCGCTGGGACACGAACACATCGGTTTCATAGCTGGTCCAGCGAGCCTTACCACGAGTGCAATACGAGCCGATGGCTATCGCCAGGCGCTGATCAATGCCAACATTCCATTTGATCCGGCCCTGGTTTTGGAAAGTGATTTCACATACGAAAACGGTATGGAGATTGCTGATCATATTTTGACTCTCCATCCACGTCCTACTGCTATCTTCGGTTCAAACGATATCACTGCCATCGGCTGTCTGGTCAGGTTGAAACAACGCGGAATTTCTATCCCACAACAAATGAGTGTAGTTGGTTTCGATGATATTGCTGCAACCCAGTTTGTTGACCCCGCACTGACCACAATTCGAGTCCCGATGAGAGAGATGGGCATGTTGTGTATGGAAAAACTTCTTTGCGCGATTAATAATGAACCAATCGAATCGCTTTACTTGCTGCCCCACGAATTGGTTGTACGGGCATCGGCTACCCCCCCAGGTAAGAGGGATTGATTATTGATAAGGAAGGAGGTTCAACATACATAATCATCCAATATGTAATTTCCGGGTCGCTATATAAATTCAACAATCCATTCAAGAGGAGATGTACACATGAAAAAAATAAATGCCTTACTTCTTTATGCGGTCCTTTTTTTGAGTGCCTGCACCGGACCGGCCGCCACGCAGCCGCCAACCACAGTGGCAACAGTGCCTCCCGTGGAGGTGGCAACTGAGCAGCCTACTGCCGTGCCAACCTCTGCGCCAACTCCTGCCCCGGTCACCTTGCGCTTCTCAAGTTGGGGCAACCCATCGCAAAATGAACCTACTACTGCCATGGTCAATGCCTTCATGGCCAAGTACCCCTACATAACCGTTGAAATGGAATTCGATCCATTTGGCGCTTATTGGGAGAAGAAGACCACCCAACTGGCCAGCAATTCCCTGCCTGATGTTTTCGGGATGTCCACCTCTTACATCTGTGATTATGCGGGTAACGGGCGACTGCTTGACTTGAGTCAAACCACAGCCAATCCCGAAGTGGCATCCTGGATTGAGGGTTTGCCCCAAGCCGCGTTTGAGAACCTGAGAATCGGGGGAAAACTCTGGGGATTCCCTTACGCCGCGGGTACAGCTGTTCTTTATTACAATAAGAACCTATTCGATGCGGCAGGCGTTGCTTACCCATCAGATGGATGGACATACGACGATATGCTGGCTGCAGCAGCCAAAATGACATTGGATACAAATGGAGATGGATCATTGGATCAATGGGGGTTTGATTCCGATATTACAGGAGGCGATACCTTCTTTGCCATGATCCATAGTTTTGGCGGACGCTTCCTGAGCGACGATGGTAAGAAATCACTCGCTAATTCGCATAATACTGTGGAGGCTTTGCAGTTCATCCAGGACCTCATTTATAAATATAAGGTCACTCCCCGACCGGAAGATATGGAAGGTGTCGAGGATCCATTTGGATCAGGGATGATTGCTATGCGGTTGAGCATCACCGCCCATATTGGTGGACTACAGGAAATCACTGATTTCGCTTGGGATATTGCTGCCCCGCCGCTTGGTTTCCAAGGCGAGCTTTCAGCAGGTGCACTGCGCGGCAACCCCAATTTTGTTGTGTCTGCCATTTCGGAACACCCCCAGGAGGCAGCACTGTTGGCGGCATGGATGTCAGGCACAGACGCGCAGACTATCCTTGGAGCGGCCAAAGGGCGTTTCCCCGTGCATCCAACAGGCCAAGGTTTGTGGCTGTCAGCACCGCCAGAGCATTACAGCATCATCATTGACCTGATGAAAAACGATGTGAAGAACGAACCCCTTTGTTATAACCACTCAGCCGATATCGGTGAGCTATGGGTTCGGGTTCTGGAGGGCGATATCCTTACGAATGCAAAACGTGCAGATGAAGTTGCACCGGATTTAGCTGCTCAAATCCAGGCTTTCCTGGACACGCCGTAGAAATTAAATCGTCAAAGACCTGCTCCCGATCCGAGCTGGCATCGGGAGCAGGCTGAAAAATAAGATGAAACCGAAATCTGGTCTGACCCCCGGAGAACGACGCAACGCAAGGTCCTTTTATGGATTCATCTCACCCGTACTCATCGGTTGGGTGGTATTCCTCTTTGGGCCTTTGTTGTATTCGTTCTATTTGTCTTTTACCAACTACAATGTTCTCACTCCACCGGTTTTTACCGGTCTGGCGAATTACATCAAACTGGTAAGTGACGAACGGTTTCATAAAGCGCTCTATAACACATTTTATTTCGTTATCATTTTTGTGCCTCTGTCAACTGTCATGGCATTGATGATGGCTATGTTATTACACTCAGTTCGGCGGGCTAAAGCATTTTTTCGCGCCATTTTTTATATGCCATCTATTGTGCCCTCTGTGCCTGCAACCCTGGTTTTTATCTGGATTCTTAATTACAAGTACGGATTGCTCAACGCCGGCCTGCGCCTGCTTCACCTGCCTGCATTAGCTTGGATGTCTAACCCTGTTTTGCTAAAACCCAGCTTGATTATTATTTCATTCTGGAGTTTTGGTACCAGCATGTTGATTTTCCTGGCAGGATTGGAGGCCATCCCGCGCGAGTATTACGAAGCCTCCTCAATTGACGGTGCATCCATCTGGCAACAATTTTGGGCGGTCACAATCCCATTAATTTCTCCTTCACTGCTTTTTGTATTTATTACCAAACTTATCAACGCATTCCAAGTGTTTACTTCGGTTTACATATTAGGCGGGACAAATTCAGTGGGTGGACCATCCGATGCGATTTTATTTATAGTACCCTATCTATTTAACCAGGGATTCAATCTGGGGAGATTTGGATATGCGTCAGCCATCGCCTGGGTATTGGCTGTCATTATCATGGCGTTAACATTGCTGTCTTTGCGCGCTACTGAACGCCATGTGTATTATGAGACTTCTGGGGAGGAGAATCGGTAATGGATAATAATGGAATCGCTCAGTTCTTCCACGCTTTTAGAAGACGCATTCCCGATGCGGTGTGGGGGATCATAAAGAAATTCCTCCTGGTTGCTGCTACCATCCTTTGCCTATTCCCGCTTTACTGGGTGGTAGTGACAGCTTTCAAGACCAAGGGCGATATCCTGCGCTTCCCACCAACATTATGGCCGGATCCAATTACTTTTGAAAATTTCAAATATGCCTTTAGCGTATTGCCCTTTGGCAGGTTTTTTATTAATAGCCTGGTTATTACAGTGCTCAACACCGTGGGAACAGTCATCTCCTCGGCGCTGATCGGTTATGGCTTCGCACGCTATCGTGCTCCAGGCAGTAATTTTTTATTCATAATTGTCCTGGCGACCCTGGCTCTCCCCCCTGAGGTTACCCTAATCCCTGTCTTCATGCTTTTCAAGCAACTTGGCTGGGTAAATACGATCCTTCCGCTGGTGGTTCCTGCCTTCTTTGGTAATTCCTATTTCATATTTCTCTTCAGGCAGTTTTTTCGTAGTATTCCACGAGATCTGCTGGATGCGGCAACAGTGGATGGGGCCAGCCAAATTGGAACGTTCTTTTATATCGTTGCACCTCTCTCTGGGGCGGTCTTTGCTACTGTGACAATCTTCAACTTCCTATGGAGTTGGAATGATTTCTTCACGCCCTTGATTTATCTGCAGAAGGTGGAGAACATGACAGTGGCAGTAGGCTTGGCTTATTTCCGCGGAGAGTATGGTACGGCGTGGGGCCCTCTCATGGCCGGGGCACTGGTTTCCATCTTGCCTGTGGTTGTCCTTTTTCTGATTGTACAGAAACAGATCACCCAGGGAATTGTCACAACCGGCATAAAGGGATAAATCTTTCGGAGCAGTATCATGACACAAATTAGATATGTTCTGGCTGGAACCGGCAGCCGTGGCTTATGGTTGTACGGCCAGGGCCTGGGAAAAGGCGCTTTTCAGGAGCACAGCAAACTCGTTGGGTTATTCGATATCAGCCCCGGACGCTTGGAGGAGGCTAAAAAGATCCTGGGCGTTGAACTCCCCCTTTATACAGATTTTGACAGAATGCTGACGGAACTTGATCCTGACGGCGTTATTATTGCCACCAATGATGCTTCCCATGCTGAGTATGTGATCCGGGTTCTACAGGCTGGTAAACAGGTCATTTGTGAAAAACCATTGGCAATTAATGCAGCCCAAATCAGAAGTGTGCTGAGTGCATCCCGCAACGCCAGCAGCGCGCCCAGGATAAGCCTGGTTACTCACAACATGCGATACAGCCCGGCAATCGCTCACATTAAGAAACTTATAATTGATGGGGCAATCGGTTCCTTACTGAATATTACATATTGTGATTATTTAGATCGACGGCATGGGGCGGATTATTTCAGACGCTGGCATCGGTTTCGGGAGAATTCCGGGGGATTGCTCATTCAAAAAGCCTGTCATGATTTTGATATTCTAAATTGGTTTGTCGGTTCGCTTCCATACAAAGTAATTGCACGCGGCGGTTTAGCGGTCTATGGGAAATGTGGGCCTTTCCGAGGTGCGCGCTGTAAGGGTTGCGCTCACGCGAAAAGTTGCGATTACTATGCTGATCTATGGAGCGGAAGCGACTATGCTTTATATAGCCAGGGCGAAGAAGATAGCGGTTACATTCGCGATGGATGCGTATATGATGAGCGGATTGATATTGAAGATCACGCAGATGTGCTATACGAGTACGACAATGGCGTTAAGGTCAATTACCACTTCTTGGCGTTTGCCAGTATTGAAGGTCTACGGATGGAAATCGAAGGCACACAGGGTAGAATAATTTACGAATCCACATCCTCCACCGAATCGAACCCGGGAAAAATGGTCATTCATGGACTAGAATCGCATCATGCCCAGCGCATGACATTGTACAGTTACAGCGAAGGAATATGTGATATCCCGGGTGATCAATGGATGTCTCTCAACCATTGGGAATCCGATAATTTGTACTTTCTTAAGGAATATTTTGGTCGTCCCATCGGCGCGCCTCTCACACCTCGGCAAGCAACACTGGAAGAATCAGCTTGGGCTGTGCTCATCGGTGCCACGGCCAACCTTTCGATTTCAGAGAATTCGAAACCAATAGAAGTAAAAAAACTGCTCGCCGATGAGTAGCATATTTTCAGTTCCAGGTAGCAATAATAGCAAGATGATCTATTATCGTTTTTCGTGACAATTAAAGGAAATAGAAGGTGAGGTTAAAATTTGGTTTTATTCCCACTGAAGGTGGTCATTATTACCAGGAGTCGCTGCGCGAAGTAATCCGCGGCGAAGAATTGGGATTTGACTCGGTTTGGCTGGAGGAACACCACTGTGTGAGAAATCACTATTGGCCCTCGCCACTCATTGCTCTTGCAGGTTACGGAACATGCACCTCGCGAATCTTCATTGGTACTGATATTGTCGTAATGTCGTTCTATCACCCAGTGCGGTTGGCAGAAGATTCAGCCATGCTGGACGTAATGACCAAAGGGCGCTTCATTCTCGGCACGGCTATCGGATACCGTCCGGACGAGTTTTCGCTGTACGGTGCACCGATGGAAATGCGCGGCGCTCGCTATGCAGAGGCCATCCGTCTGATTCGACGATTATGGATGGAGGATGGTGTTACGTTTGAAGGAAAATACTATCGTGTTAATAATGTCAATTTCGAACCGAAACCGACCTCTCCAGCAGGCATTCTTCTTTGGTTGGGAGGCTGGGGAGAACTCTCGCTTAAACGGGCGGCTGAACTGGGGGATGCATGGGTTCCTGGCCCTACTGCTGGCTTGCAAAAACTGCTGGATGCACAAGCAGCTTATCGCCAGAATCTGCAAGCATTGGGTAAAGATCCCGCAAATTTCCCTACCCCGCTCACACGAGAGGTTATCATCGCAGATACTAATAAGAAAGCGAATGAACTGGCTGAAAAGCATCTGATTGTAAACTATCGTGACGAATACGGCGGCGGCTGGGAACACCCGCTGATTGGCAATGAAGACTCATCGCCTGTGGATAAATTAGAAGCATTGGGTCGCGACCGTTTCATTGTTGGCAATCCGGAACAGTGTATTGAAAAGATAAAACGCTTTCAGAAAGCCTTTGGCGTCGATCACCTGATCTGCCGCCTATACTTCCCCGGCATGCCGCACAAGCATATACTCCACGAACTGGAATTGATAAGCAAGGAAGTGATGCCTGCGTTTTCCACTAATTGATTTTCGAAAAGAGCATTTCAGATAAGGATCACCCAATAGCTATGTGAGGAATAAACATGAGAGACATCAACATCAACGGCAATGTCCCGGCAGCCATTCTCCCAATGACCAAAGATTTCACTCCTGATATGGATGCTTATCGTGGTTATCTCGAATGGTTGATTGCCCAAAAAGCGGATGCTTTCGCAGTGAATATGGATACAGGCGAAGGGTCACAACTTACCATCGAGGAGCGGCTGAATGTCGTGCGGGTGGCAAAAGAGATCGCCAAAGACCAGATTCCCGTGCTGACCGGTGTTATGGGAGGCGCGACCACCGACGCCGTGACCCTCGCAAGACGGTACGCCGAAGCAGGCGCGGATGCCCTGGTTGTCTTTCCCAATGCAGCTTTCCGCAATGTTCCACTCGACCCTCGAATCCCTGTGAATTATCATCGGAGTATTACATGTGAGTCCGGTCTGCCCCTGGTATTATTTCAATTGGCGCCTGTTTTTGGAGGCGTCATTTACACCCGCGCAACGTTACTGGAGTTGCTCAATATCCCTCAAGTCATTGCTATCAAGGAAGCGTCTTTCGATGCTTCGTATTTTGCTTTCACCGTGGAAACGCTATCAATGGCAAACCGTCCCATCACCTTACTCACAGGAAACGATCGTTTCATCACCGAAAGTTTCCTGCTGGGTGCAACGGGGGCGCTGTTAGGATTTGCTGCCATCGGGTGCGGATTGGTGGCGCAACAAATAGCTGCGTTACACCAAGGTGATTACAAAAAGGTAGTAGACCTCCGCTCCAGAGTACAAGGTTTTGCGGATTATATTTATAAAGACCCAGTCCTCGATTACCGGGCACGCTGCAAGGCTGCCCTGGCCCGAATTGGAGTGATCGACAGTTCGAGAATTTACGTACGTCCACCGCTACTCGCTATGCCTGAAGAAGAGTTTCCAGTGATGGATGAAGCCCTGCGTCAGGCCGGTTTGTTATAGGGTAAATCAGGTGGAAATATCTCTGATCACTGATGAAATCAGCGCCGACCCGGAAACTGCCATCGAGATGGGAGTCGAATGGGGCGTACGCGATTTCGAATTGCGCGGCTATTTTACCGACCGCGTTCCGTGTATAAGCCCTTATCAGAAAGACAAATTGCGTGAAGTTCTGGACAGTTATCAAGCCAGGATCATTGCCATTTCACCCGGTCTGTTTAAATCTCCGCTACCTGCTAAAAAATGGGACAGCTTCCCCGTTGCCGCGATTGAAGCAGGGAATCACCGTCGTTGGAAAACGGCCCATGATCATGCGCAGATGCATCTATATGAATTATTGCCGGAATCGATTGCCTATGCCAAAGAAATCGGTGCAGCGATCATCCTTGCTTTTAGTTTTCAGCGCTGTGGCCAGTCTGCGGACCTGGCGCCAGACCCGGTTCTAAATACCTTGCACAAGGCGGCGGAGATGACAGCCGCAGAGGGCTTGACGCTTGCCATTGAAGTAGAATCCAACTTCTGGGCCGATACTGGCTCCCGAAGCGCTCAATTGCTGGAGGCCATCAACCATCCAAACCTGAAGATCAATTGGGACCCCGGCAACGCAATTGAAGCTGGCGATGTTCCATATCCCGACGGTTACGCACAAATTCGCAAATATCTGGCGCACGTTCATTTCAAAGACGCGCTGCGTCTGCCTAATGGCCGTTTTGAATACGCTTTAGCAGGCGATGTAGATTGGACCGGGCAAATCCAGGCACTCATACAAGACCATTATCCGGGATTCATCTCCATTGAAACACACATGCAATTCAAAGTTGCCAGCTCACGGTATGCATTGCATCATTTACGCCAGTTGATTGGACAAGCCAATGGCACTTGATTTACATTCCACGGCGATTGACATCGTCGCTGCCCGTCCAACCATCGCAGTTTTTGGCATCGGCGCGATCGAACAGCATGGTCGTCATCTCCCCATCGGCACCGATTGGATTGCCGTGTGCGAGGTAGCCCGGTTGGCAGCGATCGAACTGAATGCCTTACTCATCCCTTCCATCCCTTTCAGCATGAGCGAATGTCATGGGTTAATGCCCGGAACAATCTGGCTTAAGCCTGCTACCCTGGCGGCTGTATTACGGGATGTGGTGAGGTCACTGCGCGAGCAGGAAATTCATAAAGTGCTGGTTATTAACGGCCATGGTGGCAACTTTATCCTTGTACCTGCCATTCAAGCACTCAACCACGAATTCGCAGATATGCGCATTGTGATGCCACCCGAAGTGTGGACTTTCCCTGATGAAAGCACTCCCATTTTTAAGACATCTGCCTCCGAAGTGCACGCTGGTGAAGCTGAAACTTCGATTCTGCTGCACATCATCCCGGAGGATGTGAAACCAGAGCGAAAGGACTTTGACCCTTCTGTGGGCCGCGAGTTTTTGGATTATGCTTTCATCCACCAGATCAACCCTGAGGGGGTGTGGGGCCACCCTAGTTATGGGGAGGCGGCCAAAGGCGAGCGAGCTATCGCCGCACGGGTGAGGATAGTAGTTGACTATGCGCGGCTGGCGTTTGGAGATTTGTGATGATATTGACCTGGCATAATACATCATGGGAAATAAAAGCCAACCCACCTGAAATGGCCCTCCTTCCATTAGCGTGTTATGAGCCACATGGCCCACACCTGCCGATTGGAACAGATCTTATTATTGTTAATGAAATCGCGCTACGGGTGGCTGAAAAGATGACCTTCCCTGTGTTCCTGCTGCCTATATGGCCTCTGGGCACCTCAATTCATCACAGCGGAAAACCAGGCGTGCTATCCATTTCTTACGAGACCCTATGGGCAGTGGTCCGTGATCTCGTAACATCGTTGCATGCCCACGGTATTCAGCGGGTAGTAGTGATTAACAACCACGGTTCAGCCGCCTCCACCACCACCAAACCAATGGGCAATTTCATCGTCAAGACAGCGGTGCGCCAATTGAATTATGAAACACCCACCCTTACCGCCATCTGGGTTCAGCCTTTTTCCGCGGCACGCCAAAAATTGGCGTCGCTTTTTCCTTCAGCTAATAAAGAAGTGCATGCTGGTGCTGTGGAAACTGCCATCCTCTTGCACCTGGCACCTGACCTGGTAGGCACTCCCCCTCCTGATTACATTCCATCGGTCAGTCCGGATTACCTGGATATTGCGCCTCTATCGAAACTTGCGCCAGATGGAGTATGGGGATATCCAAGCGAAGCAACTTCTGAGAAAGGGAAACTTGCGCTGAACGCCATTATCGAAGCAACTTCACACTATATCAAAAAAACCTTTGAGCAGCTAAACGAGATCAAGCAATAAGACCAATTCATAAAAAGATAGTCCCGACCAGTGGAGTAGTTCTTGAAAAGTCTGACCGCTTGATCGGTAGTCAAGAAGGAGTAAATTGGATGTTCAAGGTGCATAAATCGGCAATACCCGCATTGTTCAGCCTGTTCCTGATAGCGAGCCTCATATTGGGTAGTTGTACTCCCGGTACCTCCCCGGCTAGGGCAACCACCATCACACCCACACTAGTCGTCGCACAAGTGGCAACACAGGGTACACTGGATGTGCGCGTGGGACAGGGCAGCGACGATGCCGTGGAGGATGGTTCAGGAATAATGAACATCGAGGGGGGTGAGTTAGCCACCGCCTCGGATGGTACTCTAAGCATAGGCTTGCGGTGGCAGGAAATTGCCATTCCCCAAGGCGCCCGAATTACCCGAGCCTATGTTCAGTTCACCGCTGCTCGCGAAGCAGTTGATGCAGCCGTCCTGGTGATCAAGGGTCAAGCCGCAAACAGTCCTGCAACGTTTAGGGATGATGAAAAGGTTTCAATGCGGTCGACAACCGAGGCATTTGTATCCTGGATACCCGACCCGTGGATTGCGACCGGTGAGAACGGGCTGCGTCAAGAAACACCAGACTTGCGTTCGCTTTTCCAAGAAATTGTGGACCGTCCAGCGTGGCAGAGCGGTAACGCTGTAGTGTTGGTCATCAGCGGCACTGGTGAGCGCGTCATGCAGTCTTATGAGGGCGCGGCGCGGCAGTCAGCCTTGCTGCATATCGAATACGCGACCCTGCCGGCCTTTCCCGGCGCGGAAGGGTTTGGAGCATATTCTATCGGCGGGCGTGGCGGGAAGATTATGGAGGTCACCAACCTAAACGATAGCGGCCCAGGCAGCCTGCGAGTAGCTCTCGAAGCGACAGGCCCCAGGATTGTCGTCTTCCGCACTGGGGGAACCATTTACCTGACGGATCAGATCTGGATTGATAATCCTTATGTGACAATTGCAGGTCAAACCGCTCCGGGCGGCGGCGTTGCTGTTGTAGGAGGACGTATTAAAATCAGGACCCATGATGTCATCATTCGAGGGATTCGGATGCGCGCCATTGACGCCCCGGAGATCAACCTCGGAGGAGAGAAACGCGATGCCATCACGTTGGAGAATGATCCACCCAGTTATGCCAAGATATATAACATCCTCATCGATCACTGTTCGATAAGCTGGGGAATTGCCGAGAGCTTTTCCACCTGGTCATGGGAGAGGTCGGACATATGGGGCATCACGGTTCAGTGGTCTATCATCAGCGAAACCTTGAGATACAGTCTGCATCCAGAGGGTGAGCATAGCCGGGCTGTGCTCATTGGGGAGGACACTACCGATATAACTTTCCACCACGATCTGCTGGCTGACAATCTTAAACGGAACCCAGAAATATCTCCTGCGACGGAAGGTTTGAGGGCTGAATTCATCAACAATGTGGTTTACAACTGGGGGACATGGGGGTCGCTCGTTTACGATAGCGCAACCAAGTACAGCAGGATTCACTATATCGGTAACTTTGGGATACCCGGACCGGACACATCCGAAGATGGCAATTGGATATCCAGGCACTTACTCCTGTTGACTCCGGCCTGGGGTTCCGGGGCTGCAACGATGAATCCCAATACCCGGCTTTATATTACCGGGAACCGGGATGCCTATCGCACGGACGATGCAAGCGACGATTGGCTGATCGTGCGCTACCAGGGCAGGGACGATATGGATAATTATCGCTCCGATACGCCGGTCTTTCCGCCGACTGGTGTCACGACTCAATCGGCAACAGACGCCATGAATCTCGTGCTCCAAAGCTCGGGCGCCATCGTTCCGGCCCGGGATACGGTGGATCAGCGTATTATCCGGGAAGTACAAAGTAATACAGGCAGCCTGCGCGACTGCATTGTCAATTGCGATGCAGGGGATGTGCAGGTGCCCGAAGCGGGATGGCCCGAGCTGAAAGCCGGCACGCCTCCAACAGACAGCGATCATGATGGGATACCGGATGAATGGGAGACCAGCCATGGAATTAACCCGAATGATGCTGGGGATGGCAACAGCTTAGCGCCGAGTGAATACACATGGGTTGAGGAATACATCAACAACCTGATCCCATTGCCGAGCGGCGCGCAAGCCGCTGTACCAGCCATTTCTGCCACCGCGACAGCGCTGCCCAGGCCAGCCCTGGCTACGATCCCCCCCGCGGTCACCGCGACGGCTGCTCCGACCCAGCGGGCAGGGAATGGGCCGGATGTGATTGCATATCGCCTGGCCGTTGCGCCGACCATAGACGGCAAGCTGGACGATTGGGCCGGCGTTCCCCAAGCCGACGTGATTGAACAGGCCGAGTATGTTGGTTATAAGGAAAGCGAGAAGATTACCTGGGATGGCCCTAAAGACCTGAATGGCACAGCCTATCTGGGGTGGGATGATCAGTCGCTTTACATTGCCGTCCACGTAACCGATGATGTGATCCAGCAGCGAAAGCGGGGCGCTGACTTGTGGCTTGGTGATCATATAGAACTGTGGCTGGACATGCAAGTACAGCCCGATTTTGACGAGGCGGTGCCCAGCAGCGATGATTTCCAACTCGGTTTCAGTCCCGGCGCGCGTGATGGCTCGACGCAGGCCGATATGGTGATCTGGGTTCCCAGTGCAGACCTGCTGCCACGGAAAGAATACATAGATAAAATTGGTTATGCCACAGCTTTTACCGATGACGGGTATATCATTGAGGCGCAGATTCCCTGGAGACTGCTGGGAAACTTGGCGCCAAGGACCGGGCAGGTGTTGGGCATTTCCATCCAACTGTCCGATACAGATTCGCCAGGGCGCGACGCCCAGGAAATGATGATGGCGTCTTCACCTCGCACGGTAGCGGTATGGGGTGACCCAACATTGTTCAACAATTTGATTCTGGAGGAAACTCATTGAGCACCTTGCGGTTTCCTGCGGGGTTCATGTGGGGCGCCTCAACGGCTGCCTACCAGATCGAAGGCGCATGGAACGAGGACGGTAAAGGTGAAAGCATCTGGGACCGCTTCGCTCACCGCCCGTACCGTATTCTGAACGGCGATACTGCTGACGTGGCGTGTGATCACTATCACCGCTTTTCAGAAGATGTGGAATTGATGCAGAGCATTGGGCTGAATTCTTATGGCTTTAGCATTGCCTGGACACGTATCCTGCCGCAGGGGCGCGGCGCGGTCAATGCGAAAGGAATGGGCTTCTATGACCGCCTGGTTGATACCTTATTAGAGGCTGGAATCCAGCCTGCCGCCACACTTTATCATTGGGACCTGCCTCAAGCGCTCCAAGACGAGGGCGGTTGGTCCAACCGCGACAGCGTTGCCTGGTTTACCGACTATGCCCGTAAAGTATTTGACCGGTTGGGCGACCGGGTGCCGTTATGGTTTACAATCAACGAACCCTGGGTAGTGGCTTTCCAAGGGTACGGCTATGCCAATTTTGCACCTGGCATCGCGGATTTCTCACAGGCGTATCAGGTTGCTCACCACTTGTTGCTGGCGCATGGACGCTCCGTACAGATATTTCGTCAAGGTGGATACAAGGGTGAGATTGGTATAAAACTGGATCAGAGTCACTTTGTTCCTGCTAGTGAGAATGAGGCTGACCGAGCGGCCTGCCAGCGGGCCTATGATTTGAGCGTGGCGCTCTTCAAGGAGCCTATTTTCAACGGACGCTACCCGAAGATGCTTTGTGATTGGTTGGATTCACATGTTCCGAACATACTGGCAGGTGATATGGACTTGATCCGGCAGCCCATTGACTGCCTAGGCGTGAACCACTATATGACGCACACGATCCGTTTTGACCACGATGGTGGCTTGCTCAAATTTTCCTCGAACGAACACACGTCGGCTCCGGGATGGGGGGCTACTGACGTTGGTTGGGGGATTAATCCTCCAGGAATGACGGCCATACTGCTTGATATAAAGGAAAAGTACGGCAATCCAAAGGTGTATGTGACTGAAAACGGTTGCGCCCTGCATGATACACCTGATACCGAAGGTTTTGTGGCCGACTGGGGTCGCATAGACTTTTTGCGGGCTTACCTGCGGGCGGTGCATAACGCCATCGAGGCGGGCGCGAACGTATGTGGTTATTTCCTCTGGACTCTGCTGGATAACTTTGAGTGGTGTATGGGTTACAAGGCGCGCTTCGGCATCGTGCGAGTGGATTTTCAGACGCAGAGACGCATACCCAAGCAGAGTGCGCGTTGGTATGGAGAAATAACCGCCAATAATGAACTGCAGGAATAATGGTCTGTCTTGTTGATTGGCTAATTTTATTTTGGCGAGCTCTTTTTAACCTGTTTGCGCTGGAGCTAGAGAATAATGAAAATTGTACGTGCAAAAATTTTTCTTCTTGAGATTGGCGGCCGTCATCCGGTTCTGATCGAGATATTCAGTGATGAAGGCACCACCGGCATAGGGGAAGCGGCTGTGGCCTACGGGGCCGGGGCAACCGCTGCGGCTGGTATGGTCAAGGACTTGGTCGAGAGTTTTTTATTGGGTCGTGACCCATTCCGGATAGAGGCGATTTGGAGCGAGATGTACGATCACTCGTTCTGGGCTAAAGGCGGTGGGCCTATTGTCTATGCTGGCATCAGCGCAATCGAGCAAGCACTATGGGATCTCAAAGGTAAGGTGTTGGGTTTGCCGGTTTACGAGATGCTGGGGGGCAAATACCGGGATAGCGTCCGCGTTTATGCCAACGGGTGGTCGTTCCGAGCCAACACGCCGTACGAGTATGCTAAAGCGGCTGAGCGAGTAATAAAGGATGGCTATGATGCCATAAAACTCTACCCGTTGGCTAACGCTCTAGACTTACCCGTATCTAAGAGCCAACAGGGCATCATCCGCCACGTATCGCTTCGCTCGATTGACCGCGAGGATGAGTATCTGGCGTTCGCCAGGGTTAAAGCCGTGCGTGACGCTGTTGGAGCTAAAGTGGATGTCATGGTGGACATGAGCGCCTCGCTAACCACCGATGTTGTCATTCGCCTGGGACGACGGATGGAGGAACTGGGGCTTTTTTTCTTCGAAGAACCGGTAGACCCTGCGGATGTGGGCGCACTGAAGAAAGTATCCGAACACGTTAACCTTCCGATTGCTGTGGGCGAAAGGCTCTATACGAGATCCGGGTTCCGCCCGATTTTGGAATGCCATGCCGCAGACATTCTCCAACCGGATATTGGCAACACGGGTGGGATTATGGAGACAAAGAAGATCGCTGCCATGGCCGAGATCTACAATATGCGTATTCAGCCACATGTCTGTGCCAGTCCAGTATCCACGGCCGCTGCACTCCAGCTGGATGCCTGTATTCCAAACTTCATCATCCAGGAAGTGTATCCCTACCGTGAGCCCGAGCATTATCAGGTAGTAGACTTTGCTCCTGAGCGCGAAATAACTAATAGCAGGATGCCTATCTCCAACCGACCTGGGCTCGGAGTCCAAGTAGATGAAGAGCGCGTTCGCCCATTCCTATGGGCTGATTGCAAATTAATATAGCATTTGGATTGACATTGGGTTGATAGTGTATACCCTCAATGAATATTAATCCCCCGTCCTCACCCACCCCATGATCACCCACGGCAGCATGGAGAAGAACCCAACCAGCGCCAAATCCCCCGCGCCGCTGACCAGGCAGGACAGAATCAGCCCAAGCGCGGTGATCAGGTAACTTATCACAGCCAGCCGGTCGAATCCTGGATCGGCCGGCTTTGCGCCTTTTCCCGTAATCAGCAGGTATAGGGCGAAGGTGGTGAACACGGTCAGCCACCAGCCCCAGTAGTTCTGCAATGGGATGCCATGATAGGGTCCTGCCACGTCCCAAACCCAGTGACCGCTGTAGACCATGACCGGATCCATGACCAAATCCCAGGCGGTCATTACCATCCCGCCCACCGCAGCCACTGCCAGCATCCTTTTCCATCCGTTCTTCCTTTGTGCCCCTTCGCCTCCTGCGTGGTGAGCACTTCCCACCAGCCGGTCGGCAATGACGAAGGAGGGGTAGCTCATCATGAACCAAGCCACCGGGATGAGGAAGGGGACAAGTCCCAGGAAAAGTGGGCCGAGTTTGGTGGTGTAATGATACGGTCCATAAATCCAGCCGGTCGCCACGCCAACGCTCTCGAACAAGAGGCTGACGCCGAAGACCAGCGCCAGAAGCCGCAAGGCGCGTCCCCAACCCTCGCGCTGGCCAGCGTGTAGTAGTGCAAAGGTAAACCCCGCCAGGGTGGTGATGGGCGTAAGGATGCCCATTGGCGAGATGCCAAGGGCAAGGCTAATTATCGGATAAGCATTCAGCAGGGCGAAAATTACTAGAAAGGCAACGGTGACGCGCCGCATGGTCATGGCAGGTATCTCCTCAGCATGATTTTACACCACTAAAGGATATTCGGTAACTTACACCACTGCTGTCGCCGGGGAGATAAATCCTTCTGCTTAGGCTAGCAAGCCGCATGAAGGCTGCTAATATCTGGCTTTAAGTCCGCTTCAGCGGACTTTGCATTCTGAGCCGGGGACTTCAGTCCCCCGGTGGCTCCCCCGAAACGCAGCGGATAGGTCGGGGTTGCAGTCTACGGAGCGATCGTCCCTCATCCGCCTATTTTCAGAACATTTGGTTGGGTGTATACTCATCTCATTAAATTTCGGAGGAGGTTGTCTTATGAAACGAGCAGTCAGCATCAGCATCGGCTCATCCAAACGCGACAAGGCTGTCGTTGTCAAGTTGCTCGGCGAGGAAGTCAGCATCGAGCGCATCGGCACCGATGGCGATATGGAGGCTGCCGCCCGTAAGTACCAGGAGTTGGATGGCAAGGTGGATGCCTTCGGCGTCGGTGGCGCGGATCTGGGCCTGATGGTGGATGATAAGTGGTACCGGCTCTACTCGGTCGAAAAGATGGTGCGCTTTATCAAAGAGACGCCCGTCGTGGATGGCACTGGCCTGAAGAACACGTTGGAGAACAAGGCCGCGCCCTTTGTCGAAGCCCAGATCGGCGATTACGTCAAACAGGCAGGCGGCAAGAAGGTCTTCGTCATGACCGGAGCGGACCGCTGGGGACTATCGCACGGTTTCGTTCAGGCAGGCTATGAGTGCGTATTCGGCGACCTGATCTTCTCGCTTGGCATCCCAATTGCTCTTCACACCGAGAAGCAACTCAAGACACTGGCGGGCATCCTGATGCCGCTCGCCGGGCGCCTGCCCTTCGAATGGGTCTACCCCACCGGTGAAAAGCAGGAAGAGCGCAAACCAAAGCATCCGGAACACTTCAAGTGGGCTACCGTGGTGGCGGGCGATTGCCATTACATCAAGCGCTACATGCCGGATGATATGAAGGGCAAGATCGTGGTGACCAACACGACCACGCCAGATGACGTGGCGCTGTTCAAGAAGTGCGGCGTCAAGTACCTGGTCACGTCCACGCCCGTGCTGGAGGGGCGCTCCTTCGGCACGAATATGATGGAAGCCGCACTGATTGCCATTTCAGGCAAGAAGCGCGCCCTGACCCGCGAGGAATACAACGAGCTGCTCGCCAAGCTCGGCTTCGAGCCGCAGTTACAGCAGTTGAACTGACCCTCACCCCCCGTCCCCTCTCCCCACGGGGAGAGGGGGGAAGGAGTTAATATGGATGCAATCGTGACGGCGGGCGGGATACCGCTCCCGGAAGAGCCGTTGTACCCGGCAACGCAAGGCCACCCCAAGGCTCTGGTGGACATCGCCGGTAAGCCAATGATCCAGTGGGTGCTGGATGCCCTCTCCAAGTCCACGGTCATCGAGAATGTGGTCCTGGTTGGCTTGAGCGAAAAGAGCGGCGTAACATGCAAGAAACCTCTCTATTTCCTCTCCAACCAGGGGAAAATGCTGGAGAACCTGCGCGCCGGGGCTAAAAAGGTGCAGGAGATCAACAAAAAAGCCAAGCACGCGTTGCTTGTCTCTTCGGATATCCCGGCCATCACCGGCGAAATGGTGGACTGGGTGGTCAACACCGCCATGCAGACGGACGATGATGTTTATTACAACATCATCACCCGCGAGGTCATGGAGGCACGCTTCCCCAGCTCCAAGCGGACGTACACCCATCTCAAGGATTTCGATGTCTGCGGCGGTGACATGAATGTGGGGCGGCTCGCGCTGCTCACCAGTGACGAGACCGACCTATGGGAAAAGATCACCAATGCTCGTAAGAGCCCGCTCAAGCAAGCCGGGCTGATCGGCTACGACACGCTCTTTCTGCTGCTCTTGCGCCGGTTGACCCTGGATAAGGCAGTTTCCAACATCATGAAGCGACTCAATATCACCGGACGCGGAATCGTCTGTCCCTATGCCGAGGTCGGCATGGATGTGGACAAATTGTTCCAACTGGAACTGATGCGCGCCGACCTGGCCAAGGCCAAGCAATAGAGAAGAGCCAGGTGAAACTAAGTCGTTTACTCGAACTGGACGCTCGTCTGTCCGCAAAATTACGGGTAGCCGAGCGTCCGGGCATTTTACGGACTTTGGCGGCCATCCTGGCCCATTCGGGGGACTCGTGGTTCTGGTGGGCGGGACTGGCGCTGCTCTGGTGGCGGGGCGATGCCTTCTGGAAACCCTGGGCGCTGACCGTGCTGGTCAGCATCGTTGCTCTGGCGGCGATCGTGCTGCCGGTCAAATTCCTCATCCGCCGTAAGCGGCCGGAAGGCGAGTGGGGCGCGTTCTACCGCAGCACCGACCCGCATTCTTTCCCCTCTGGTCATGCGGCGCGCGTCGTCTTGATCGCCATCCTGGCGACAGGGCTAGGCCCTGGCTGGCTGGCCGCCATTCTTTGGGTCTGGGCGCCGCTCGTCGCCTTGGCGCGCGTCGCCATGGGCGTTCATTATCTTTCGGATATCGTCGGGGGCGGCTTGTTGGGGATTTTGGCCGGGGTGATCGCGTTGCAATTCCGGTAACGATAGGGGCGGGTCTCAGACCCGCCCCTATCAACCATTTCGGTTATTTCGCTGCCTTCATCGCAGCTTTGAACTTTTCCAACGCGGCGACGGGGGTCGGGTCCACGCCGTAGGCCATCGCCAGATAATAAGCCACATAATCGCCAAAGTGCAACGCGGTCCACATCTGCGCCATGGGTGAATCGCCTTGGGCATCATAGAAATCGGTATTGAGTCCTTCGAGCATGAAGCCCTGCCGCGTCAGGTTGGCGCGTAAGCGGTTGCGCGGATGGTCGGACGGCGCACGCAGGAAAATGCTAAACGTGCGGCTGAGCATCTCCTCGGGGTTGACCAGCCCGGCCAGCGTATTGTGATCCGCCTCGGGCAGCAACTCGAACCCGGCTCCCGCCTTGGCGATCTCGTTGACCTGTCCCTTCCAGCGACGGGCAACCGGCGCCAACATTCCTGAGCCAAAGACGTTCACCCAGCGCCCGACCAATTGCCCGGCCAGACGCTTGGCCGGGTTGCGCGCCACAGGCACTTCGGCGCGCAGCGTCTCTTGTTGCTTTTTCATGGCCTCAACCGTAGCGATGACTTCGCGAAGCACCGCCGTGGGTCCTGTCGTTATTTTTTCGGGCGCATCACTCAATCCCAGCCTGGAAAACGCAGCCAGCAGCAACCCGAACGAAAACCCGACCGCGGCGCGAGGCTGTCCCTTATGCTCGAACTTCCAGAGCGGTACCCCCGCGGCTTTGGCGCGTTTCTCCAACTCACCTCCGGTGCAGACTGCCATGATACGGCAACCTGCTTTCAGCGCCATGTCGAATGAATCCAATGTCTCCTCAGTATTGCCGGAATGCGAGGAGGCAATGACCAGCGTCTGCGCGCCGCGCGCCCAGGCGGGCAGGCCGTAGTCGCGGTGAACGGCCACAGGGACGCGGCAGATCGGGGAGACGTAAGCAGTCAGCAGGTCCGCGCCGATGGCTGAGCCGCCCATGCCGGCGATCAGGACGCGGGAGACCTGTGAGGTCTCTGAGACCTCACAGGTCTGGCCGATTTCCCCGGCAGCTTGCAACTGATTCGGCAGATTTTCAATCTCGCCAAGCATGTTTTGGGGATCGTGTTGATGGATGAAACTCATGTCGTCGAGATTCATATCAGAGACCTCGTTCCTTCAAGAAATTCAGGATCGTGTCTGCCACCGATTGCCAGCCCGCTTCGAGCATCACGTTGTGCGCCATGTTGGGAAATATCTCAGCAGTTGTGCCATAGGCATGCGCCGTGGCATGGACGAGCTTTGGCGGGATGACCGTATCATCCGCCGCGCCGACGACCAACAGTGGCGTCTTGACCCGCTTCGTTCGCACCAGGTTCAATCCCAACTCGTCCAAGTAAGAGCGGAAGGATTCGTCTTGCAGGCGTTTCTGATAAGCCGCCACCTTTTCCTGCGGCATGTGTGCAGAGAAGAGGGCTTCCCTCGCCAGCTCCGGCGTTGCCACCATCGGGTAGAGGTGCAGGGAAAAGAGGGCTTTCAAGAAAACAACTGGATGGCGGCGGACGATCAGCCAGGTGGTTGGCCATAAGCCGAAGGGCGGTACGGTTGTGAGCAAGACCGCCGCCGGCGAAGTACGTGTTTCCAGGTACTTCTGTGCGATGAAGCCGCCCATCGAGTGCCCGATGAGAACCGGCGGCGCCTCCAGTTGACCGGCTGCCTGCTCCACATCCTTGACGTAATCGGCGATGGATGTCCAGCGCAAATGCGCATGGCCTGCGCTGGAGCCGTGTCCGCGCAGGCTGAGGGCATAGGATGTATATCCATGTCCGGCAAAATATGGCAGAAAGTGTTCCGCCCAGCACCAGGCCGCGTGCCACTTGCCATGGATGAAGAGCAAGGGCGTGGGGTGCACTGTTCCTTTGGGTTTCTCGCAAATCAGCTCCAGGTTCACTCTCACTCCTTCTTTGAAGGTTACTGCGCGGAGATGAGCCGGTACACTTCCTTGCGGCTCCACCTGCTCTCCTGCGCCACCCGCTTCGCCAATGCAGAGGGTGACTCGCCCAGTTTCAGTCCGAACTTGACCGCGATTAACACCTTGTCCTCTGCCCACCTTTTTACTTCTTCCTTCTTCCCTGCCACCACAAGTGTAAACTCCCCGCGCGGCTCGTTCTGCATGAAATGCTCCCGCGCCCCGGCAATCGTCCCGCGCCAAATCTCCTCGTGGAGCTTGGTCAGCTCGCGTGCCACCGCGATTTGCCGGTTGCCGAGGAGAGATTCGAGATCAGCCAATGCCTTGAGCAGGCGGTGCGGAGCTTCGAGGAAGATCAAGGTGTAGGGCGAATTGGCAATTCGCCCTACGAGGTCGTGGCGCTCGGTGGCTTTGCGCGGCAGGTAGCCGAGATAGAGAAAGGCGTCCGTCGGCAGGCCGGAGGCAGCCAGCGCGGCCAACGGCGCGGAAGGTCCTGGCACGGGGGAGATATTAAATCCCGCCTTGAGCGCCTCCCGCACCAGTTCATAACCTGGATCATTGATAGTCGGCGTCCCCGCGTCGGAGACAAGCGCCACATCCCCCTTTGCCAAAGCGGTGAGGATAAGGTCGAGCTTGCTCAGTTTGTTGTGTTCGTAGTAACTGGTTAGCGGGGTGTGAATGTCGAAATGGGTCAGCAGCTTGCGGGTTACGCGCGTATCTTCCGCGGCGATCAGACTCACTTCGCGCAGGATGCGCACGGCGCGCGGACTCATGTCCTCCAAATTGCCGATCGGGGTAGCTACGAGGTAGAGGGCGCCCATATTTTGATTGTATCACTTCATGTTCACGGCTATAAAAGGGAATAACTCGACAATGTCACATTCCCGCCGAAAGTAAAAATTTTTCACCACAAAGGCCACAAAGTATCACGAAGGAATGCGAATAAGGAGAACCCTTTGCGCCCCTTCGTGATCTTCGTGGTGAGAAAAAGACATTGTCAAACTAACCTTCTTCCCGATTGAACTGCGTTTCGTACAACTGGCTATACAACCCTCCCTGCGCCAGCAACTGCGCGTGCGTGCCGCGTTCGACGATCTTGCCGCGGTCCATCACCAGGATCAAGTCCGCGGCCAGGATGGTGCTCAGGCGATGGGCAATGACGATGCTCGTCCTCCTGGCCATGACGCGCTTCAAGGCCTCCTGGATCAGGGCCTCGGACTCGCTGTCGAGAGAGCTGGTGGCCTCGTCAAGGACGAGGATGCGCGGGTTCTTGAGGATGACGCGTGCCAGCGCAATCCGCTGTTTTTCGCCGCCGCTCAAGCGGTAGCCACGTTCTCCAACGATTGTGTCGTAACCATCCGGCAGATCCATAATGAACTGGTGAATATTGGCGGCGGTCGCTGCGGCTTCGATCTCTGCTTGGGTTGCGTTTAGCTTGGCGTACGTCAGGTTCGTGCGGATGGTATCGTGGAAGAGATACGTCTCTTGCGTCACCATGCCGATCGCCGCGGCGAGCGAGTCGAGAGTCACATCGCGCAGGTCACGCCCGTCAATGCGAATGACGCCGCTCGTGGGGTCATACAGGCGCGGTATGAGATAGGTGACTGTCGTTTTGCCCGCTCCGGAAGGGCCGACGAGTGCAACCAACTTTCCGGCTGCGGCTTTGAAGCTGACTTCTTCCAGGGCAACCTCGCGCGCCTGGGAGGTCGCCTCAGCCTCCCCCGAATGTGCTTGCGGCTCTTCATCCTTTCTTTTCCCATCCTCACGTCCTGTCAAGGACAAAACCGCGCCGACATCTTCCATTTTCCCATAGCGTTTGACATCCTTGAGCAGCCTGGATTCGTCAATGCTGTAGTTGAAAGTGACATCCTCGAATTCAAGCTCGCCGTTTACATCGCTCAGGGCAATCGCCTCTTCTTTTTCTGGGATGTCTTGAGGCAGGTCGATCACCTCGAAGACACGCTCGAAGCTGACCATGCTGGTGCTGAAATCGACCGGCGCGCCCGCCAACCCCTGCAGTGCGCCGTAGAGTTGTCCGAGGTATGCGCCAAATGCCACGATGGTCCCAATGGTGAACGCGCCTGTGATCACGAAATAGCCACCCAGCCCATAGACAAGCGCCGTACCGACGGCGGTGACCAGACCCATAAAGACGAAAAAGATCGAGCCAACCACGGCGCGCTCAACGCCCAAGTTGCGCACGCTGGCCGCGCGCTGGCGGAAACGACCGTCTTCTTCGAACGTGCGTCCGAAAAGTTTGACCAGCAGCGCGCCGCCGATGTTGAGCGTCTCGTGCATGTGCGCGTTCATCAGGGCGTTTGCTTCCAATTGCTTGTGCGCCAGGTCGCGCAGGCGCTCGCCCAGATTGCGCGCGATCAGGATGAATAGCGGTAGTATGACCAGGCCAGCGAGGGTCAACTTCCACTGGAACGTGAACATCACGACCAGGATGGCCACGGCCTCAATGCTGTTGGTGATTATGCTGGTGATGGTATTGCTGATCGCATTTTGCGCGCCGACCACATCGTTGTTAAGACGGCTCATCAATTCACCGACTTTGGTGTTGGTGAAAAAGCGCAAACTCATTCGTTGTAGTTGGCTGAAGAGTGCGACGCGCAGGTCGTAGATGACACCTTCGCCAACGGCAGCGTTCCAGCGTCGCTGGATAACGGCGATAATGCCATTCAGGATGGGGACAAGTAAAAGCGCGAATGCCAGCAGGGCGAGCTGGCTCAGGTTCTTGGACGGTAAAACCTTATCGATCATCTGCCTGAAGATCAACGGTGTGATAAGGGATAGTCCGGTGTTGAGCAGGATCATCACCAACATGCCGATGATTTGCCGCCAGTAAGGCCTGGCGTAGTTGAGCACGCGCAACAGCAATTCACGCGTGACTGTGGGCTGCTCGTCGTTCGAACGCAAGTATGTATGCCAACCTCTGCCAAGGAACATAGCCGGTTCCCTAATTTTCAATCGGAACAGGCGCGGGGATCTGCCGCGCTTTAGGGCGGAAGAAAATCCAGGTCAAGCCAATGCCAATCGCATAAAGTATCCCAGTAGTGACGAAAAGGGGCATAAATCCCCACCTTTCCTGTACCAGGCCGGAGATATATGGGCCAACCGCCCAGCCGGCATTCCACGCCCAGGCGCGGATGCTGTTAACCGCGCCCTGCTCGGCTTCCGGCGTCTGCTCCATGGCAAAGGCGTCGAAGAGCGGCGCGACCATATTCATCAACGTGCCTCGCACCAGGAAGCCAATTACAGCCAGCCAGAGCAGGGACGAAAATCCCATTATCAGTAGAAAAACCAGGCTGATAGCCTGCACCAGCACGATCATGCGGATCTTGCCGCCCAGGTTGCCGACCAGCCGCGGCCCGATGAAGCTGGCGATGCCGATCAGCAATGCTGAAGCGCTGAACAATAAGCCCAGGGTCTGGTCGGTCACGCTGTGCCGCTCGACGAAGAAGATATTCAGGTAGGGGATGAGTAGCGCCGCCCCGAAGCCGGTGATCAGGTTGGGCAGCGAGAGCTTGAGGGTCAGCGGGCGGGCGAGGACTTTCCAGACCCGCTGCCGGTTCGCACTTGGCGCGGCGTCGCGCGCTGCCTCCAGTTTTGTCTGCGGCTCACGGATAAGGGCGATCGGCAACAACACTAGATAAGAGGAGATGGCGCAAGTCAGCAACACGGCGCGATAAGCCAGCGCGCTATGAGCATCCACGTCGAAGATTTGCCCGAACAGACCAGGTAGCAAGCCCGCGACCGCGTTGCCGAAGGTGTTGGCGAGTGGAATGACACCAAAACTGACGCTGAACAGCAGGTCACGGCTGGCATCGTCCGAGACCTTCATCATGAAAGGCGCCTGGCTCAAGACGTAGAGCTGACCACTGATGCCCAAGCAAGAGGCCATCGCTAACATCACCAGCGGCTGGCGTACGAGGCACATGGTGATAACCGACGCGTTCGCAATTGTAAAGCCCAGGATCATGGCGCGCTTGCGCCCGATGCGGTCGGAGAGCATGCCCATCGGCACACCGAAGATCAGCGCGGCGATGGATGGCGTGGCATTGATCAGCCCCAGGTATTCGCGGCTGAAGCCGGCTTCCAAGATATAAAAGTTGAAGAACAGGTTCCAGCCGGCGAACAGGAATCCATCCAACAGCAGCGCCAGCAGAAAAAGCTTGGCCGGGCGGCCAAGCTTGCGCACTTGGGTGAATGGCGATAGGAAAGCTTGCAGGAGTTTCATCTGTGATCGCTAAGCAGCCTCTTCAACTCTTCCAGCGTGGCATCCGGTCGAGTAAACTGGATGGCGTACATCCCAATCGCCCGCGCCCCATCCACATTGACAGGAAAATCATCCACAAAGACGGCCTCGGCAGGTTCTACATCCAGCCTTTCGAGTGCAAGCTGGTAAATGCGGGCGTCGGGCTTTATCAGGCCGACCTCGGCTGAGATAATCATGTCATCGAAGACATCCTCGAAGCCCCGGCTTTTGATAAATGCCCGCAATCCCGACCAGGCGTTGCTGATCAGCCCCACCTTTTGCTGTGGGCGCAGGCCGCGCAGGAAGCCGAGCAGGGCAGTATCCACCCGGTCCCCGGCGAAAAATTCGGAACCGATCTCGGCTGCTTGTGAACGGGTAACGCCGAGTGCTTGCGCGACCGCTACCCAGTGTGCTTCTTCGGGGATTTCGCCCGTCGAGGCGCGCCGGCTGCTTTCGCTCTCGAAGACGATTTTCTCCAGTTCACGGTAGGTCAGACCCAGGCGCTCGGCGGCGCGGGTGCGCGGCCCTTTATCCTCCGTGCGGACGAGCACGCCGCCGAAGTCGTAAAAAACAGCGCGGATGGTCATTTCGATTGGGTTCCGGTCACCGGTTTCTTCGCCTTGGGGGTTGGCGGGGTTTGGGCAGTGATCGGTTTCTTATCCGTTCCGCCCTTCGCGGGAGCTTTGGGTTGTTCCTTCGCGGCCTCTTTCTTCATCTCAGCCAATGCCTCGCGCCAACCGGGAAAGGCCAGCCGGTCATGGGAGATGCTGTTGGCGCGGCGACATTTCGGACAATGGGCGTCGTAGTGATGCAGCCCCTCGGCTTCCATGTGTTTGAGAGCGATTAGGGTCGTCTCGCGGTTCACTGCGAACATGGTCTGGCAATAAGAGCAGCGCAGGTTCATAGAATTATCTCCTTTTTCCAGGTGAGTCTAGCGCGATTGTACCCTGATTTTTCAAACTCCTCACCGATTGCTTTTGCCTCTCTCCCACTCCTCGCGCAGGATGCCCATATAAAGTACATCCCAACGGCGACCCTCGCGCAGCACAGCGCCGCGCTCGCGACCTTCCAATACAAAGCCGGCCTTCTCATACGAGCGAATGGCGCGCGGATTGTACTCGAAGACATTCAGGGTAACGCGGCGCAGATTTAGCTCGGTAAAGGCATAGTGCAGGATGACGCGCATGGCATCCGTGCCGTAGCCTTTGCCCCAGAACTCGCGCTCGCCCAGGGCAATGCCCACGAAGCTATCCCCATGCGACCATTGGACGCCGCCATCCAATCCCACCTCGCCGATGATGCGATCATCCTCCATGCGTCGAATGGCAAAGATGTAGGCCATCTCTTCTTCGCGGTGCTTTTCGATCCAGTCGCGCATCGCTTTGACCGACAGGCTTCGCGCCGGATCCCAATCCTCCAGCCTCCAGAACTCACTGTCGCTGCTCCAACGCGAGATGAGCGGGGCCATGATCTCCGGGTCTTCGGAGGTCAGTCGTACCAGTTTGCCGCGCAGCAAGTCGTTCATTGGAACCTCCCGCGCCATTCGTGCGCCAGCAAGCCATAGTGATATAGATCCCAACTGCGACCATCGCGCTCCAGTGCCTGGCGACGGCGCACTTCCTCTACGAAGCCGAACTTGCTGAACAGCGCCAGCGCGCCAGCGTCGTACTCGGCGATGAGGGCGGTCAGGCGATACAGGTTGAGTTCGGCGAAGGCATAACGCAGCAGCAGGCCAAGCGTCTCCGAACCGTAGCCGCGCCGCCGGTCCTCGGGCGCGCCGAGACCCAGGCGGATCATCCCCATGCCGTTTGTCCAGACGATGAAATATACTTCAGCCAGGCCGACCAGGCGGTTATCTGCCCGCGCCCGAATGCGGAAATGGAAAAGATTCTTCTCCTCTTCCAGGGATTTCTCCAACTTCTCATAGTTCTTTTTTACCTGCCAGGGCGAGAGCGGGCGCGCCGGCTCGCGGTACATCAGGCGCATGAACTCCATGTCGTGCGTCCAGCGTGATTCGATTTCCGGGTCTTTCTCGTGGTCGATCGGCGTCAGGTTGACGAGTTGACCTTCGAAGAGAGGGGTGGCAATATCCATGACACAACTCCTAATTATCCTTAGACATCACAGGTCTCCAAGACCTGTGATGTCTGTTTCTTACATTGGCTTACGGAAGATGGTGCGCCGCTTGACCTCGCGGTAGCCGACGCTCTGGTAGAGGCGCAGCGCGCCGGAGATGTTCTCGGCGTCCACGCCGTGGGCGGTCTCTGTCATGCCCATTTCTTTAAACATCTTCATACTCTGGACGATCAGGGAACGCGAGAGGCCGCGCTTGCGCCAGGGGCGGCGGGTGCAGATGCCCTCGGTGTAACCGCGCTTGCGGTTGTATTCCTTGTTCTCGTTCTCGTTGAGGAAGTTCAACACCATGCCGGCCACCTGGTCGCCATCCCAGGCCACCTTCCATAGCTTGGGATTGAAAGTGGGGCTTTTCATGCCGCGTTCGAATTCCTCGCGGCTCTCCTCCCGGTAGCTCCAGTGGTCACGGAAAGCCTCGTTCATCGCGTCGAAGATCTGCCAAATGTGCGCTTCTTCAACCGGCCGCACTTCCAGACCCTCGGGCATGGGCGCATCCGGGAAAGGCTCGTTCAGGTCGCGGCGTAGATCCAGCTCGTAACGCACCGCCGGGTAGCTTTGGCTTTCCAATAACGCCAGAGAGCCTTTCTCGGTATCGGAGGCGAAAGCCTGGAAGAAGCGTTCCCCGTCGTGGGGATGTTCCGCGGCGATCGCGCGCAGGCGCTCTTCGGCGTGAAGCAGCATGGCTGTGCCGATCCCCTTTCGCCGCCACTCGGGCAGTAAGAAGCCAAAGAGATTGTAGAGGCGGGTCTTGTCTTCCAATTGCTCCCAGAAGACGCGGTTGTAGGCGATCACCTGCCCGTTGACCTCGGCAAAGAGCATATCCTTGTAGGGGTCGCAATTGATCAGGTGCTGGTAATTGTTCTTGACCTCCTCCAGCGTATCGGCGCGCTGGATGCCGTCCTCGTCCTTGCTGCCGTTGATCACCGCCAGCATGAGCGGGAGATCGGCCTCGCCGCGGAAGCCGCGGAAGGTCAGGCCGGGGATGGCAGGGGCATTGGGTGGAACGATGTTCTCTTGCTTCGATTGTGTAGTCATTGCATTCTCCAGTTCTATATGGTTTTTTCGAATGTGTACAGCTTGTGGATAAGATGAAATCCGGCTGATTCGTATAATTTAAGCGCTGCCGGATTGTTATATTCAGTGCAGACGATGGCCTGTTTCATACCTTGGGCTTGTAAACGGCGTAAGCCTTCGGTGACGATGGCCTTGCCCAATCCTTTGTGCTGGAAATCAGGGTGGGTTCCCACTGGCTCGAACAGGCCTACCTTCGTGACCGGGTCAGGCCAGATGATGCAGAAGGAGGCAAAACGCCCATCCGGCGCAACCGTGACCAGGTCCTGTACGTTGCGGTAAACAGGCGACCGCATGAAGTTCAGCATCCGCTGCTGGTAGCTCTCGAAGGCACGGCTGGAGCCGAACGCGGCGTGCGAGACCGTGGCGCGCTGGCGTACTTCTTGCTCTCCATTCACACGGTGGATGGTATAGCTATGCGGTAACTGCGTTTCGGGTAGTGGCTCGTCCAACGTGCGGTGCAAAACCCTCATGAAGAATGCACTGCGGTTGAAACCGCGCATTTCCAGCCAACGGGTACGCAGCACGTCGCTTTCGTTCACCCACATCATGCGGATATTCGCGCCGCCGTGGGTTTGAACAATGCCGCTCAGGCATTCCTCGGCCCAAAGCATGATCTTGGCTTCCAGCGCCCGGCCGCGCATCTCCGGGCGGACGAATACGTCGAATGTCCTCCAGGTTGGCGAGAGCAGCGACCAGCCCATCGGGTCGGAGCCCCATTCCCACAGGCAGAGATGGTCCTGGCAGGAATCGGAATCCATAAAGAACAGCCACCAGCGCAAGTCGCCCACGTGGAGGTAATATGCGTCGCTGTCCGCCTTCCAGCCAGCGGTCAATATGCTTTCCATTTTCGAAAGGTCTTGTTCGTTCGTGTAGTGTCGGGCAGTGATGGTCATATCTGCCTCCAGAATAAACCAAGGGAAAGAACAAAAAAGCCACGGGGTTCGCCCATGGCTGCGTGAGAAAGAAAAAGGCCACGGGCAGGAGCGCACCGTGGCCGAAACAAACGAAAAGCTGGCTTACCGGCGAACAGGCGCACTCCGCGGACGCGCGCAGATACCGCTAGCGGCATCGGTGCGAATGCAAGAAGAGATGCTTTTTACCATGAAGTGCGCCTCCTTTCTTTGAGGATGGGCTGAGTTTATCATGAGGAAAATTAGCGGTCAAGGGTTATGGAAAAATTGTTAACCCAAAGTAGTAGAGTCCCCTTTTACCAAAGTTAAAATGTCCCCTTCGAGAAAAAACGTGAAAGGGACAAGAAATGGACGAACTACTGAAGATGAGCACAAAAGAACTAAGCAGGTTGGA
>Ga0233425_10001455_pt1 | contig 53121 bp, 50 predicted proteins | sample Watercolumn_Towu_2_FD_181712 | JGI IMG/M metagenome (GOLD analysis project Ga0233425, IMG submission 181712) | Freshwater microbial communities from Lake Towuti, South Sulawesi, Indonesia - Watercolumn_Towuti2014_140_MG | ecosystem: Environmental > Aquatic > Freshwater > Lake | place... | reverse complement strand
GTGGACGGCTGGGAAAGCCTCGCCGAAAAGCCTTCCGATCAGCTCATTGACCTCGCCGCTTGATCGGATAGCATCATGCCGCTCGGAACTGCGTCAGCAAATTCCAACACGGTTCGCGACGGGACCTCCTGCGCGGCCGCCGCGGTCTCTCAGGCACTATGTTACGCTGCGTGCTTATGCGCGTGATGGCGCGCTCCGTCGTGCAAGAAGAAAACATGAACAAGCGCGGCACACGTTCTGCACGCCATATGATGTAACTAATTGAAAAAATTTTAAATCTGTCCAGTCCATCATCGGCGCGACGGAAAAGCGGATGTCTTTCGATTGGAGCATTGTGCGAGAAGCTTCGTGCTGTCCGTCAGGGGCCGTCATCGCGGCCCGGTCTCCATTCGATACACTGTCTTCGAGCGGGCGGATCGAGAGCGAGCAGTCCGCAGCGCCTCGATGTCGCGCGTGCGACGAGGAAACTCTGCGCGCTTCGGTCGCGCATTTGTCCGCCTGAAAAATACGTCCGTCGAACGCCAAAATTTTGACAACCCGAATGACCATTCTGCGCCAGGACATCCCAAGAGTAAAATCCGAAAAAGCTGATAGACTTTTTCGACGAGAATTCGTTACAACGTTATGATCTGGCGCGATTTCTTATCGATCGAACGATTGTTGTTCGATCGGAAAGCGCGCGAGCCGCCGCAAGGCCGGGGAGTCTGAGACATGAAGCGCAGTCTAGAGGATATTTACATCGAAAATTTCGCGCGTCCCCGCTTCGCTCGCTTCCACCGCTTTCTCTATCTTCTCGGTCTGCGCGGGCTCGGCGTCCTCAACTATCAGAACGAGGAGCAAAGCGGCGAGACCTATTTCCTCAAGAGCATCGTCAGCGAAATCGACCGGGAAGGGCGCTGGGTTCTCGACGTCGGCGCCAACGAAGGCGACATCGCGGCGTCAGTGCTCGCCGCGTCGGAGCGGCTGAAGGTTCTGGCGATCGAGCCGCACCCGCAAATCTTCGCGCGGCTGAAGGCGCGCTTCTTGGGCGAGGCGCGCATCGAACTTGAAAACATCGGCGCGGGCGCGAAGGACGCGACTCTCTCGCTTTTCGACTATGACGACCGCGAGGGAACCGGCCACGCTTCTTTCTTCAAGGACGTGATCGAAGGCATTCATCGCGGCAGAGCGAAATCCGTGGACGTGCCCGTTCGGCCGCTCGATCCCGTCGTCGCGGAGCACAAGGCCGACATCGCCCTCATCAAGATCGACGTCGAAGGTTTCGAATTCGAAGTGTTGTGCGGGCTCGCCTCGACGATCGAAAAGCACGACGTTCGCTATGTCATCGTCGAGTTCAACGAGATGAACGTCGTCTCGGGCTCCTTCGTGAAGAACTTTATCGACATGCTGCCGGGCTACAAGCCGTATCGCATCCTGCCGATGGGCCATCTTCTGCCGCTGGAGCCCTACCACGCGCTGTTTGTCGAGATTTTCGCGTATCAGAACATCGTGTTCGTCAAGTCCTGAACAACGACGCGCGCCCGAACGTCGAAGGGACCAGCCGTCGGTGACGAACAAGGACGCGAGGGTGCGCGGCGGTCAGGTTCGGGCTGCCGTGCGCAGCGCCGACGAGGTCGCGAGAAGCTCCTCGTATATATTGCGATAAGCGCCCGCCTGGACTTCGAGACTGTAGCGAGCCACGGCGCGGGCGCGGCATTCGCCCGACAGACGTTCGCGCATTGTCGCGTCGGAAAGCGTGGCCATGATCGCGTCGCGCAAGGCGGGGACGTTGTTCGCGGGCGCAAGCAGGCCCGTCTCGCCGGGACGCACAAGGTCGGAAACGCCGCCCACGTCGAAAGCGACGGTCGGGACGCCGCAGGCGGCGGCCTCGAGGATGACGTTCGGAAAATTGTCGGCTCTCGTCGGGCAGACGAAAACATCCGCAGCCGACAGCGCGAAGGACATGTCCGTCTCGTCGCGGATTTCGCCCAGCGGGTGGTGGCGTTCGTCGAGCTTCGTCTCGGCGCCCGCGGACGCGCCGACCGAGACGAGCGTCACGGGCGGGTCTTTCGGCAAGGATCGAAAGACCTCTGCGAGCAGATCGAATCCCTTGCGGTGATTTTGAACGACATGTGACGAGAACATCGCAATCGCCCGGTCCTGCGGCAGCCCCAGTCGCGCGCGCGCGGCTTCGCGTCCGCGCGGTCGGAAGATCTGCGTGTCCACCCCGTTGGGAACGCATTGGATGTCGAAACGGCCAAGCAACGAGCTCCCCTTCGCCTCATTGGCCATCCACTGGCTTGGCGTAACGATACGCGTCGTTTGCGGCGACAAGCGTTTCAGCGCGTCGGCCTTGCGGGCGTGGATGGCCGCTGTGAGGTCGTTTGGATCGCGCGAGCCGAGCTGCGGACAGGCGCCGCAGCATGACTTGAAGCGCTCGCAGCCGAGCGCGTAGTGGCAGCCGCCCGAAAACGGGTTCATGTCGTGCAGCGTCCATACCAGCGGCGAAGCCTTGGGCAGCGCGCTGAAAAATCTCCGGTAGTCGAGAAAGCCGGCGACCCAGTGGAGATTGAGAACATCGGTCGCCGGCAGGCTGGCGACAAGATCGGCGCCGTCAGCCGCGCGATCGTCGGAAAGCGCTTCGAGCGTCGCGAGTTTGGTTTCATCGTAGTAGCGCAGGTCGTTCGCGATCGCGCGCGCAGTTCGCGCGCGGCGCAGGCGGGCGAGGGGCCAACGGCTGCGCCGGATTTCGGCGACCGTGGGGTCGCTGCTCGCTCTGTGGGCGACCAGCATGGCGGAGGAGACGCCAATGCGGCCGAGGCCCGAATGCAGCCGATAGGCGGCGATCGCGGCGCCGCCGGTCACGTCGTGCGTGCAAAGGTGCAGAGCCCTTATTGGAGTCGCAGTCGTCATCGCCGTGGGTCTTTTGGACGATAGTGGGAAGCCGCGAGCATAGCCGAATATCCGAGCTGCGCGCGAACTCTCCCGCGCGCCCCGGACAATCCGGGCGCACAGTTCAGCGTAGGCCCGCCAGTTTCAGCGCCAGCGTCCCGACTAAGCGTTCGAGCGCCGGCCGCTGTTCGCAATAGCGGAAGACGATGCGGGAAAGCGCCTCCCATTTGCGGAGCGCGGAAATATCGTCGCCCGCCCCCAGTTTTACATAAGCCCAGCCATGCAGCACCGGGCCTTCCAGCGCGTATCCGAGGCGGGTCATGAACGCGTGCCATGTCGACCTGAAATGAAACGTCTGCGGGAGGTGGCAGGCGATCACCGGGTAGAAACAATTGGCGATCAGAAATTTGCCTCCGACGTTCAGATTGCGGGAAATATCGCTGACCAGCGCCAAAGGGTCGGGAACATGTTCGAAAACGTCCGTCGCTAGAATGACGTCGTAAGACTCATACAGCTTGGCGTGGTAGGAGGCGTTCGGAACGGATGCGAGCCGATCAAGCGCAAGCTGGTGCGGAAACGGTTCGACGACGTGAACTTCCACGTCGGGGCATTTGGCCGCGATCATTCGGCCAAGAGTGCCGAATCCGCCGCCGAAATCCGCGACACGCCTGGGCGACTGCTTGCGAACCCAATCGGAGAATTCTTCGCGATGCTGTAATGACGCTTCATCCTGTTCGACGAACAGCCCGTTCAGCAGCCATACGGGATGCCGGTAGTAACGGGCGAGCATATCCGCGTTCGGCGAGCGATTGTCGCAACCCAGATTGCGCCATACGAAATCCATCGCCGCCCAGATTTGTTCGAGCGAGGGTTCGTCCGAGCCGAAAAGCGTCAACAGCGCGGCCAGGATTTCTCGTTCCGATTGCGAAAGCTTCGGATTGCCAAGGTCGATCACGACACGCGATCTCCATCTCCATCGTGGACGCTCGATCGCCTGGCGAAGCATCGTCGCAATGATGCAGAAATTGAGTGAGGCAGGAGCGCTCGCCTTTCCGCGGGCGCCGCGATTTTGAAATGGTCGCTGTCGGCAAAAGCGTCGAAGCCCTCGTGAGGGGTCATGATCGAAGGATGCGAAAGGGGAAGCGTCAGCGCGCCGGTCGCCTTGTTTGCGCAATCGTTTCCGCCGTCGATCGTGTGCGTGGCGTCGTCGCCGAAGCCGATATTCGACACCAGATTGACGCGAGGAGTCGCCGTCAAGCCGTTCTGCGCCCAGCACGAATACGTCCACACATAGGCCCAAGAGTCGATTTTCCGCTCCTTTACGAGCTTGAAACGCTCGAGCCAATAAGCCGTGAAGCCCGGAGTCGCCGACATTGCGGAAAGACGCTGCGCCTGCGAAAAATCGTCGAACGTCTCCATGTCTTTGTCGTAGAGCCGCCAGGCTCGCCGCCAACTCGCCCATCCCCAGCAGTGATTGTATTTCGAAAAGTAGTAGCTGTGCGCATAATCGCTCATGTCGGACTGGAAATTGTCGCCGGTGACGCACATGATGCGCGCATCGTCCCGGTAACGCGCGAGGAGCGCGGCGCAGAAGGAAAAGAAGCTCGGCGCCGGCACGCAGTCGTCCTCCAGGACAATTCCTTCGTCTTCCGCCTGAAAGAACCAATCGAGCGCGCCGCTGACGGCCGCGCGGCAGCCAAGGTTAACGTCGCGGAACAGCGTGAAAACTTGACACGGCCAGTCGACGCTTGTTGCGACTCGTCGCGCTTCCTCGCACAACTCGGCTTCTCCCGGTCGGTCGCGCCGCGGACCGTCGCCAGCGACGTAAAGCCTCGGCGGACGCGCCGCCCGAATCGCGGCCATCGTCCGCGCCGTCGTCCCGGGGCGGTTAAAGATGAGTAAGAGGACCGCAGGGTTTTCTTCCATAACGCCCCTACACTTGGATGCGCCGATTTCCGTTGAGGATTGCACGTCGCTTCAGCAAGCGCTCGCCATTCCGGCGCGCTGCAAGGCGTTCGCGGCGATTTCTTCCGGCGCCTGCATCTCCAGCGTCACGCGGACCCAAATTTCCAACAGGATGAGCTTGAACAGGGTCATCATGTCAATACAATTGCCGTCGGCGCGGAAAATCCCCATATCGACAGCGCCTTGTCGTTCAAGCGCGCCTTCGTCGGTCAGGAGAAACTTGTATCGGTTGACAATCTCTCCGATCCATAAGTGCACGGGCGGCGTAAAGCCCTGTTTTTTCCGGTCCTTAATTTCGGAGGGCAGCAGGTGTCCAAAGGCCGCGAGAATCATGAATTTATGCTGCATCTTGTCGTCGCGAAGGCCAGATCGGCGCAGCCCGGCCATGCCGTCGACCAGATCGACGTCCAAGAACGGAATCCGCCCCTCGACGCTGTGCGCCATGCTGACTCGATCGAAGAGCGTCAGACTGTTCCCAAGCAGCCAAGTGCGGTTCAAGGTCGCCCAAACCGCCAAGTCGGCCGGCGCGTCGGGGTCGGTCCGCGCTTCCGCGAACCAACTTTCCGGCTCCGCGTTCTTGCCGCCGGAAACGAGCTTATGCGCCAGGGCGGCGGCTTGAACGATTTCCGGATGGCGCGCGAATATCGAACGATCCTTGACAAAGCGGTCCTCAAGCTGAGGCCGCCGCCACGGACGCCAGGGTCGCCGCGGCGGCGGAAAGCCGCTGTCCTGAACGGCTACGGCGTTCCTCACCCAATCGTAGCCCCAGAACACTTCGTCTCCGCCCAGTCCCGAAAGTAGAACGGGCACTCCCGCCCTGCGCGCCGCACGTGCGACCGCGTAATAGCCATAGGCGGCAATGTCGCCAACGGGCGTGTCCATGGAATGCACGAGCGCGGGGAACGATCGCGTCACCTCTTCGGCCGTGATTTCGACTTCCGTCAGCGAAATGTTCAATTCCTTGGCGAACCGCTTGGCGATCGCTCGCTCGTCCGTCGGCACCGGCGTATCGTAGCCGACCGTGAAGCCGTGGATTTGCCCGGGATAGTGCTTGGCAGAAACGGCCGCGACGAGGCTGGAGTCGATCCCCCCGGAAAGCGACACGCCGACCGGCACGTCGGCGACGCCCATGCGCAGGCAGGCCGTCTCGAACCAGCTCCTTACGGCCTCGACCGGCCTGGGCTCGGCGCGCGCCTCGACGTCTTCAAGGGACCAATAGCGTTCGGGGACGCCGTCCAAATTATCCGGCGACAGACGGAGCGTATGACCCGGCGCCAATTGCGTAACCCCCTCGACGAGGGTGCGGGGCTCGATCAGGTATTGATATGTCAGGAACTCGCAAACGGCGTCGTGGTTCAGTTCGACCAGGTTGCGGGATCTGACCATTAAGATCGAACGAAATTCGCTGCTGAACCAAACCCGTTTCGCGTCGCCCTGACGTTCGCGCCAGAGATACAGCGGTTTCTCGCCGAGCCGGTCGCGACCCAAGAGAACCGAGCGGTCGTTTTCGTCCCACAAGGCGAAAGCAAACATGCCGCGCAGTTCATCGACGACGCGCTTTCCCCGTTCTTCATACATATGAAGAATTGTCTCGACATCGCTATGCGAGCCGAAGCGGTGTCCGCGTGGCTCCAGTTTCCCTCGCAGTTCGCGGTGGTTATAAATTTCCCCGTTGCAAACGATGGCCAGCGAGCGATCTTCGTTGAAAATCGGCTGGTTTCCGCCGCCAAGGTCGATGATCGCCAGCCGGCGCATGGCGAGGGCGACGTGCTCGGATAAGAATTCTCCCTCGCTGTCCGGGCCACGATGAAAGAGCTGGTCGTTCATCGCGCGCACCGCCCTCTTGACCCGATCGTCAAGTGGGACGCTGCTTACCACGCCAGCGATGCCGCACATGTCGGAACCCTCCCGCCCGAACGCCTCGTCGGGGGTGAAGTTTCCCCTTTGCGTTGTTATGTTGACTGAGGCGAATAGCCTTGCGTCAAACTACGCAGCCAGCGAGTCTTTGACAAGCAGAAACGTGTATTCTGCATGGACGCGCATAGCCTTTCAGTTTGTCCGGGCTCTATTAAGTCCCGGCCTCGCGTCGACGGGGTGACGATTTCGCACGCAATGGGCCGTGGCGATATCGGGTCGCGGGTGGAGCGCAGAAAGTTCGCCACAGCGAAAAAGTCTTGCGCGCCTCGATGGCCTGACCGCCGTCATCCCAGCGCGATCGGAAGGTTCTTGCGAAACCATGCGTCGATCTTTTCGCGCGGCCCGAATTCGCGCGCGATGCGCAGGATTTCGGCCGCCGTCTTGCGGTCGTTGGCGCTGGAGAGGCCGCCCGCCGTGTAAACGCCGATGACGCCGCCGCAATGCGCGAAGCGGCGCCCGCGCCGGCGCGCCTCGTAAAGAAAGGCGTGATCGGCGGCGATGCGAAAGCTCGTGTCGAACGGTTGTTCGCGCAAGAGTTCGCTGCGGATGAACACGGCCTGTCCGCAAGGAACGCCGTTCCACCACTCCCAGGAGAGTTCGCCGCGGGCGAGGCGGTTGTATGTCCAGTCGAAGTCGGCGTTCTTGTTGAGGCTCTCGACGCCGTTCGGATCGACATAGACATGGTGGCCGACGACGATGTCGGCGCCGGGCGTCGCGTCTCCTTCGAACGCTTCGGACACCGCGCGCTCATGCGCGAAGAAATCGCCGGCGTTCATGAAGATGAGGAAGCGTCCGCGCGCATGGCGCGCCGCCTTGTTCATCCCGTCATAGGGGCCTTTGTCGCCTTCGCTGATCCAGCAATCGAGCGCGTCGTCGTGGGCGGCGATTTCTTCGCGCGTGCCGTCGCTCGATGCGCCGTCGACGGCGACGACTTCGAGGTTCGGATAGTCCTGCGCGAGAATCGAAGCGAGCGTCGGCGCGAAACTTTCGCGCGCATTGCGCACGACGATGGCGGCCGTGACAAGCGGCGCGCCGGGGCGGTCCGCCTTCGCGTCGCCGCGCAGGCGCTTGCCGCCTTCGCGCGCTTCAGGAGAAAGCGCGGCGCCGGCCGGGGCAGGGGGCCAGACGATTCGCGCAATCGTGCGGCGCGAGAGCGCGCGGCCGTGCGCGAAATCGCGCAGCCTTTCGCGATCCTCCTCGAAACGGCGGCGCGCCTGCGCGCAGAAACGTCGCGCCGCATCGCCGATTTTCGTGCGCGCGAGGTCGCCGTCGATGTCGCGTCCCTCGATCAGGCCGTCGACGCCATGAGTCAGAAATTCCGCGGCGAGCCCGCGCGGCGGCGCAACGACGAGCGCGCCGCGCGCCATGGCGTCGAGGAAACCGCCGTCGAGCCCGGAATGCGCTCGGGCGGCGATAAAGACGCCGGCGCGCGCCAGCGTTTCGGCGGCTTCCGCGTCCGCGAGCCGCTCGGCGCCGCCTTGCGCAAAACCGTATACCCGCTCTGCGATTCCGCGTGGCGCGCGCGTGACAAACCGCGTAACGCCGAGGCGTTCGCGCAGCATGGCAAGCGTCTCGCGCGCGGGCCAGGCGCCCGGTTCGACGAAGGCGAGAGCGTCTTGAAGCGCGCTGGCTTCGACCGGGCGCGGCGCCCAGGAAAATTGCGCGGCGTCGGCGCCGACGCGGCGCAGCGCGGAATAGAGCGGAAAGGAGAAGCTCGCGACGCGTAGACCCGCGAGCCGTGCGGCTCGGCGTTCGTCATAGCCTTCGGCGCCGTCGAGAATGAGCGACAAGCGGTCGCGCAGCGTCGGCGCGAGAACCAGCGCGAGTTTCGGCAGGCCGAGCAAGACCACGGGCGCGGCGCTTTCGCGCGCGCGCCGCGCCTCCGCCAGCGTTCCGCCGGTCGCGGGACGCGCCTCGAACGGCGCGCCTTCGCCGAGCGCAACGCACAGGTCGGTCAAGAAGGCCGTCCCGAAAAAGCGCGAAGCGTAAAGGAGCCGCACGGGCGTGTCAGAACGGATGATACTGATAGAGCCAGTTCTCGGTCAGCACCATCTCGCCGTTCCTGAGGAACAGCCGCATTTCGACCGGCTCCGTTCCGTCGACGACGAGGTCGAACTGCGCGCGCCAATGGCCGGGCACGCCGTCCGGCACGGCTTCAGTATAGAGATAGGACGAGAACGTGCCGCGCGAGGCCCACAGCACCGGCTCCGGCTTGACGCCGAAGGGAAGCTTTTCCAGCGGCCCGCCCTGAAACTCCACCATGAATTTGCGCACGCCCTTGGGTCGCGGCCTGCCGGGCTGGCCGCCGTTGCCGAGCCGCGTTCCGACGCAGCGCGCCAGCGGCGTCGGATAGGGCTCGTCCGCGAGCCAGTGCAAACGGTACGAGAAATCGAACTCCGTGCCGGAGACCGCGGGCTTGTCCGGCACCCAGACGACGACGATATTGTCGTGGATTTCGTCGTCGGTGGGAATTTCGACGAGATGAATCGCGCCCTTGCCCCAATCGCCTTTTGGTTCGATCCACACGCTAGGGCGCCGGTCGTACATCACGCCGTCGAGATAATGGTCGAAATTGCGGTCGCGCTGCAGCAGGCCAAAGCCTTTCGGATTGGCGTCGCCGAAGGCGGAGGCCATCACGCGCGAGGGATTGTTGAGCGGGCGCCACAGGCGTTCCCCGGTCCCGGTCCACATGGCGAGGCCGTCGGAGTCGTGCACTTCCGGCCGCCAGTCGACAGCCGTCTGCTTCTTCGTTTCCGAATACCAGTACATGGAGGTGAGCGGGGCGACGCCGAAGCGCACAAAGGCGCCGCGCAGGAACAGTTTGCAGTCGATGTCCATGACGACGCCCTTGCCGCGCGTCATCACGAAGCGATAGGCGCCGACGATCGACGGCCCTTCGAGTAGCGCGTGCAGCACGACGCCGTTGTCCGTCTCGGGCCCGACATAGATGTGTGTGAAGTCGGGAAACTCCTCCTGGCGGTCGGAGACCCAGGTGTCGAGCGCAATGCCGCGCGCCGAAAGGCCGTACTGGCGCAGTTCGCCGATGGCTCGAAAATAGGAGGCGCCGAGAAAGGCGACCCAGTCGTTTCTTTTCCAGTCGAGCGGGCCGCTCTTGCTCTCCTGAATGCGGAAGCCCGCGAAGCCGGCGCCGGGCGGCAGTTTGCGCGCGATCGAATCCGCCGGCATGTGAAAATAGCTCGGATCGTAAAAGATCTCGCGCGCCTGCCCGCCCTCGACGGCGTGCACGCGAATGGCCTTCTTGAAGAACATGCCGAGATGGAAGAACTCGACCGGAAAGCGCTCCTTCGTGTCGGCGTAGAGCGCGTAATCGGTGTTGTAGGTGATCTTGCCCCAGGTTTCGTAGTCGATCTGGCTGGTGATCTCGGGCGAGGGGACGGCCGGCGCGCGATAAGTCTCCTTGACGAGCCGGCGCGCCTCTTCGACCAGCGTCTCGAAGCTGAACGGACGCGACGGGCCGAACTTGATCTTGCCGGACTCCGGCGCCGTCTCGGCGCGCGCGCCGCCCACCGCGCCCAGCGCGCTGGCGCCGGCGGCGGCCCTCAGGAAGGAGCGGCGGTCCGTCTTGTCGATCATACGGGAATCCTCGCGCGAGATTGTGTCGGGATTTCAGCGGCGCCGGAACCGGCGTTCGCGAAGCGCGTCGACGAAGGGAGAGCCGGGCCGGGCGTCAGCCGCGGATAGGCTCGTTGCGAATGGCTGTGCGCATGAAGAAGTAAAGGCCGACGAGGCCGGCCAGCGCGAAAACCGCCTCAATGGCCTTGCTGACCGTCGGATCGAGCTGAAACAGGCCGCCCAAAGCCCAGCCCGCCGCCCAGGAGGCGCCGATCAGCTCCGTGCCGACCAGGATCGCAACGGCGATCAGGGTGGAAAGGTTAAGGAGATTGATCGGCTTCTGGCTCATCGCAAAGTCTCTCGATCGTCGCGTCCTAACCTGCCGCGCGGTCTTCGGGGCATAGTCGCGGCGGGCGGACCGCGCCCGCGTCTTGCCGTGCTATAGGATCGGCCTAGTCAGAGCAAGGCCGCCGCCTCGGGCAGGAACGTTCGGCGAACGCCGCCGGCGCCTGCAGCGGCGGACCGATGGGAGGGGCGGGATGGCGTGCGATCTTCTCGTCGTCGGCGGCGGGATCAACGGCTGCGCAATCGCGCGCGACGCGGCGGGGCGCGGTCTCTGCGTGCGGCTCGTCGAACAGGGCGATCTCGCCTGCGGCACGTCTTCGGCCTCGACCAAGCTCATCCATGGCGGTCTGCGCTATCTCGAACTCTACGAGTTTCGCCTCGTCCACGAGGCGCTCGCGGAGCGCGAACTGCTGCTCGGCGCCGCGCCGCATGTCATCCGGCCCTTGAAATTCGTGCTGCCGCACGAGCCGAGTCTGCGGCCCGCCTGGCTCGTGCGGCTGGGGCTCTTCCTTTACGACCATCTCGCTTGGCGCAAGCGGCTGGAAGGTTCGCACATGGTGACGCTGCCGGGCACGCCCTTCGGCGCGCCGCTGCGTGACGGCTATAAGACGGGATTCACCTATGCGGACTGCTGGGTGGACGACTCCCGCTTCGTCGTGCTGAACGCGCTCGACGCCGCCGCGCGCGGCGCGACGATCGAGGTCGGCGCGCGGCTCGTTTCGGCGCGGCGCGCGGGCGAGGTCTGGCGCGCGCAGGCGGCGCATGGCGGCGGCGTCGAGGAAATCGAGGCGCGGGCGCTTGTTAATGCTGCGGGGCCGTGGGTGTCGCAGGTTCTCGATGAGGCGCTGCATGTGCGCTCGCGCAAGCATGTGCGTCTGGTCAAAGGCTCGCATCTCGTCACGCGCAGGCTGTTCGAAGGCGAGCACGCCTATATTTTGCAGAACCCCGACAAGCGCATCGTCTTCGCCATTCCTTACGAACAAGACTTCACGCTGATCGGCACGACGGACGTCGCGCATGACGGCGCGCCGGGGCCTGTCGCCATCGGCGACGCCGAAACCGATTATCTCCTCGACTCGCTCAATCGATTTCTGCGCCGTCCCGCGACCCGCGCCGACATCGTCTGGAGTTACGCAGGACTGCGACCGCTGTACGACGACGGCGCGCTCGACGCCTCTGTGGTGACGCGCGACTACGCCTTCGATCTCGACGCGCCGCCGGGCGAAGCGCCGGCGCTGTCCGTGTTCGGCGGCAAGATCACCACCGCGCGTCGTCTCGCGGAACACGCCATGGACGATCTCGCGCCGTATTTTCCCGACCTCAAGCCGGCCTGGACGAAGGGCGCGATCTTTCCCGGCGGCGACATGGGCGACGAGGGCTTCGAGGGGTTTCTCGCGCGCCTCTCGCTCGAAAAACCGTTTCTCGAACCCGCGCTCGCGCGCCGTCTCGCGCGCGCGTATGGGACACGCGTCTTTCGCATTCTCGGGAGCGCAAGCGGCGTGGGCGATCTCGGCCGCGATTTCGGCTGCGGCCTGACGGCAGCGGAAGTTGCCTACCTCGTCCAAGAGGAATGGGCGCGCGCTGCCGACGACGTTTTGTGGCGGCGCTCGAAGCTGGGCCTGCATATGAGCGCGGAGCAGCAAGCGGCGCTGCGGGAATTCATGACGCGGATTCCGGCTCCCCATGCGCGGCTAACGGAGTCACGCATCTCTCCTCACATCAGGAACGGCCGGGCGCGACCCCTTCTCCCGTGAAACGGGAGAAGGTGGCTCGACGAAGTCGAGCCGGATGAGGGCTCTTGAGACTGCAGTCGCCGTGACGCGAAAGCGGGCTTTCTCTCGCGTTGGCTGCCCCTCGTGGCGCTGAACCGCGCCGGCCCTCATCCGTCATGCTTCGCATGACACCTTCTCCCGCAAGCGGGAGAAGGAGAGCGCGACCCTCGCGAGATGCGTGAATCCGAAAGCCGTAAGCGACGAGAGAGGGCGCTATACCTCCGCCAGTCCCTCCATCGTCACCGAATCCGCGCCGTCGACGACGCTGCGCGCCAGCCCCGGCGCCGCGACGGCGACATGGTCGATGAAGAACCTGGCCAGCGCCAGACGCCGGGCGGCGTGATGCTCGCCTTCGCGCTGCGCCGTCAGTGCGCCCTTGACCAGCAGCGTCGCGCCGCGCGCCAGACCGAAGAGCCGCAGATAGGGCGTTGCGCCCGCGAGGGCGTCGGCCGGCGCCGACTCGATCGCGCCCGCAAGAAAATCGCTGGCGCGCGCCAGCGCTTCGACTGCTTCGCCGGCCTGCGCCGCGAAGGCGAAGGCGCTTTCGCGCGCCGCGTCGGCGAGGATCGCGCGCATGTCGCCGATTTCGCGCGCGAGAACCGCGCCGTCCGCGAGCTTCAGCTTGCGGAAGACGAGATCGATCGCCTGAATGCCGTTTGCGCCCTCGTAGATCGCGCAGATGCGCGCATCGCGCATCAGCCGCGCGGCGCCCGTTTCCTCGATGTAGCCCATCCCGCCGTGGACCTGCACGCCGAGCGAGGTCGTCTCGTCGGCGATGTCGGCGGAAAAGGCCTTGGCGATCGGGGTGAGCAGGCTCGCGCGCGCCTCCGCCATGGCGTCGCCGAGCCGTCGCGAGCGGTCGAGCGCCGCCGCGGTCTCGTAGCAGATGGCGCGCGCGGCGGCGGCGCAGCTCGCCATGGTCAGCAACATGCGCCGCACGTCGGGATGGTCGACGATGGCGCTGGTCTGCGCCGCGCCCGGCGCGCGGCCCTGCCTGCGTTCGCGGGCATAGCGAAGCGCGCCCTGAAACGCGCGCTCCGTCATGGCGACGCCCTGCAGGCCGACATTGAGTCGCGCATTGTTCATCATGGTGAACATGCAGGCGAGGCCCTTGTTCTCCTCGCCGACGAGAAAGGCGGTCGCGCCATCGCCGTCGCCGAAGGTCATGGTGCAGGTCGGCGAGCCGTGAATCCCGAGCTTGTGCTCGATGCCCGCGCAGCGCAGATCGTTACGGCGCGCGAAGGCGCCGGTTTCGTCCGGCAGGAACTTCGGGGCCAGAAACAGCGATATGCCGCGCGTGCCCTCCGGCGCGCCGGGCAGCCGCGCCAGCACGAGATGCACGATGTTGTCCGTAAGATCGTGCTCGCCATAGGTGATGAAAATCTTCTGGCCGAACAGTCGATAGGAGCCGTCGCCGGCCGGTTCGGCGCGCGTGCGCAGAAGCGCGAGATCGGAGCCCGCCTGCGGCTCGGTCAGATTCATGGTCGCGGACCATTCGCCCGAAACCATTTTTTGCAGATAGGTTTCCTTGAGCGCGTCGCTCGCGTGCGCCTCCAGCGCTTCGATGGCGCCGTGGCCGAGCAGCGGGCAGAGCGCGAAGGCCATGTTGGCGGAATTCCAGATTTCCGTGCAGGCGGCGTTGAGCAGGACGGGCAGGCCAAGTCCGCCGTGTTCGGGCGAGGCCTGCACGGCGTTCCAGCCGCCCGCGCGCCACTCGCCGTAAGCCTCGCGCCAGCCGGGCGCGGTGACGACGGCGCCGTCCTGATATTTTGCGCCGATGCGGTCGCCGGCAAGATCGAGCGGATAGAGCGAGCCCTCGGCGAATTTCGCCGCTTCCTGCAACGTCTGCTCGGCGAAGCCGCCCGAAAGATCGGCGTAGAGCCCGTCCGCGTCGAATGCCCCTTCGCCGGCGGCGAGACGCAGCGAAAAGAGAATGTCGTCGAGCGGGGCGCGGTAGGGCATGGGGGGCTCCGGGATCTTCGATGCGAAGCCATTTATGCCGCCGGAGAGGCGGGGTCCAGCGGCGGGGGCGCGGCTTCGGAGGCCGGGGAAGGGTTGGAGTTTTGTCCCGGCGGCGCCGTCACCGCCTGCCCCTCGAAATCGGCGCCTGGAAGGCGAGGGCGGTGTCCCAGGGAAAGTGGATCCACGTGTCCTGCGAGACTTCGGTGATAAAGGTGTCCACCTCGGGCAGGCCCTGCGGCTTGGCGTAGACGGTCGCGAAATGCGCCCTGGGCAACATTTCGCGCACGCAGCGCGCGGTGGCGCCGGTGTCGACGAGGTCGTCGACGATCAGCACTTCCGAACTCGGGCGGGAAAGAATGGTTTCGGTCAGCGGCTTCAGGACTTCGATAGCCTCCTGCCGCGTTTCTTCGTGATAGCCCGCGACGCAGACCGTCTCGACGACGCGAATGCCGAGTTCGCGCGCCACGATGCCTGCCGGAATGAGGCCGCCGCGCGTCACCGCGACGATCGCCGAAAACCCGCCGACCGACGCGAGGCGCCAGGACAGCGCCCGGGCGTCGCGATGAAACATGTCCCAGGAGACCGGAAAAGGCTTGTCGACCGCGCCGCGCATGTCATTCTCCTTTGCTTTTCACGTCACGCCGCGATCGTTCGCGAGGCCGGCGATCAGGTCGCGAACCGCCCGCGCCGCCTCTCGCAGCCGCTCCGCGTCGCGGCTGCGCAGCACGATCTGATTGCGCACGCCCGCGCTGGAAAACGACGGGTATGAGCCGACGCTCACGCTCTCATGCGCCCGCGCGATCGCTTCGAGCCCCGCGGCGTAGCGGCCTTCCGGGATATTGCCGGCGTCCGCCGTCTCGACCAGGACGCGCGCGCCGGTCTTCAGCCGCGGCGCGACGGCGTCGAGCATGGCCTGCATGATGACCGGCACGCCCGCCATCACGACGACGTTTTCGATCATGAAGCCGGGCGCCTTGGAAATAGGGTTTTCGACGAGCGCCGCGCCCTTGGGGACGCGCGCCATGCGCCGGCGCGCGGCGTTGAGCTGTTCCGGGGCGATGCGCTCCAGCAGCATGGCGATGGCGCGCTGGTCTTCGCCGACCTCGACGCCGAAGGCGCGGCCGATCGCGTCGGCGGTGATGTCGTCATGCGTGGGGCCGATGCCGCCGGTGGTGAACACATAGTCGTATCGCGCGCGCAGCGCGTTGACGGCGGCGACGATCTCGTCCTCGTCGTCGGGCACGACGCGGATTTCGCACAGATCGATCCCGACCTGCGCCAAGTATTTGGCGATGTAAGGGCTGTTGGCGTCCTGCGTGCGGCCAGAGAGGATTTCGTCGCCGATCACGAGAACGGCGGCCGTGACGCGCTCCTTGTCGTCCCCCGCGTCCGCCATCCTGCCGTTCTCCTAGAGCGCTTTCCGACCAGACGGAATCGTCTGGTCGATAAGAAATCGCTCCAGATTCAAAAAGCTGGAGCAAAATCTTATCGAAAAAGTCTATCAACTTTTTCGGATTTTGCTCTAGCACGCCGTCGCGCGATTATCGCCAGCGCGCGGGACGAAGGCAATAAGTTGGCGCATCGATTAAAGAGCCGGCCGGCCGCCGGGGCTCTCAACCGATCCTCGGTCGCCCCGCCGCTCCGCCCCGCCGCAGGACGAGCGTCGCCCAGCCGTCGATGTCGCGCCGCTCGCATAGGAAAAACCCCTGCGCGCGATAGGCGGCGAGCACGCCGGCAACGTCGCGCGACAGAAGGCCGGACAGGACGAGTTCGGCGCCCGGCGCGGCGCGGGCGGCAAGGCTCAGCGCCAGAAGACGCAGCGGCTTCGCCAGAATATTGGCGAAGATCAGATCGTAACGCCCGCGCAGCGCCGCGTGGCCCGCGCCCGCGGCGAGAACCGGCCGCACGAAGGCGCCGGCCCGGTTGGCGCAGGCGTTGGCGCGCGACGTTTCGACGGAGACGGGATCGATGTCGCCGCAGGCGACCGGGGCGCGCAGCAGCCGCGCGGCGGCGATGGCGAGCACGCCAGTCCCGGTCCCCACGTCGAGAATGCGGCGCGGGCGCCGGCGCCGGACGATCCGCTCCAGCGCCAGCAGGCACCCCAGCGTCGTGCCGTGGTGGCCGGTGCCGAAGGCCAGCGCCGCCTCGATCTCCACGCCGACGTCGTTCGGCCGCACGGCCGCGCGATCATGCGACCCGTGCACCAGCACGCGGCCGGCGCGCACCGGCTTGAGGCCGGACAGCGCGCTGCGCACCCAGTCCTGTCTTTCGATTCGCGAAAAACTGGCGCGCGCCGCGGCCTCGGCGCCGGCGGCGGCTTCGACCAGGCTGCGTATTGCGTCCTCGTCGGGGTCTTCGGCGAAAAAAACCTCGAGCGTCCAATGGCTTGCGTCTGGCGCCTCGAAAGCGGCGGCGGCGGTTTCGGCCGGGTCGAAGGTCTCGACCACGATGTCGGCGACGGCGCGCGCGCGCCGTTCGTCGCAGGTCAGACGCATCACGCTGGCGGCGTTGTTGGGAGGCAGACCTTCGAGCATGGCGCCGCTTATCATGCGCCGGGCGACGCGTCATCTGTGGCGCGTCACGGCGCGCGTCATCTTTCGCTTCCGCCGCGGCCCCTGTATCTTCCCCCACGCGGGGGCGGCGGCGAAAGCCGCCGGAAGGCCGGGGCGACGAGCGTATAATGGCGGAAAAACTCACGATTTGTCTCGTGGGGCCGAAGAAGGGCGGAAAATCCTCTCTTCTCGCCTCGCTCGCCGACTGCGTCGCCCAGAGCGCCTTCGGCTATTCTCCGAAGCTTCGTCCGGCGCTCCAGCCGATCTCCCTGGCGGAATTTCGCGCGAACGGCTCGACGCCCGCCAAAGGCGAGATGCTCGACGGCCTCGCCGGCGACTACGAGCGGCTGCGGCGCGAGTTCGCGGAGGGCGGCGTCGCCACCGACACGCTCGACACCTACAGCTATTTCTTCCGTCTCGCGGTCAACGGCGAGGCGCCGCCGGATACGCTGGCGCGCCAGCCCTATCTCGTCGAAATCGTCGACGCGGCGGGCGAAATCGCGGTGCCGCCGGACGGCGCCAAGGTTGCGATCCTCAACGACGTGAAGGACAAGTTCGCCGCGCAGTTGCTGAACGCCGAGGCGATCGTCTTCGTCCTGCCGATGGTGCGGCTCGAGGACAGCGCCTGGATCGGCGCCATGACGCGGCTGATCGACCGCCTCGCGCGCGCCTCCGACAGGAAGCTCAAGCGGCTCGTGGTCTGCTTTTCGCAATATGAGCGGCTGTTCGTGCGGCTCGGGCCGTCGGCCTTCACCTACGCTTGCGATCCCGCCGTGGCGCTGCATGTGCTGCGCAAGGCGTTGCGCGCCGCGCAGTGGCTGGACGGCCTGCGCGCGCTGGAGCCGGCGGTTTCGGTGCGCTTCACCGTCTGCTCGGCCTATGGGTTCGCCAAGCGTTTCCAGACCCCCAACATCGATCCGCATCAGCCGGGCGAAAAGCGCTTCCGCCGCGCTGGGCTCGAGGGCGCGCGCGGGTTCGGCGAATATTGGCGGCCGTTTCTGACGGCCGAGCCGATCCTTTACGCCGCGCTCAACTTCGACAGCGCCTTCACCTTCTCCTACGCGCAGATCGACGCGCGGCGGGAGACGCAAGGGTGACCCGCGCCGCATGACTCTTCCAATGGCCCGCGCGACCCTCTAAACAGCGGGACATGATCTACGTCATCTTCGCGCTTCTCACCAGCGCCGCGGTCATGAGCGTGCTGGCGCCGCTCGCGGGCGGAGCCGGCGCACGCGATCCCGCCGACGCCGACATAGCCTTTTTCGAGGAGCAGATCGCGGAAATCGAGCGCGAGCGCGACGAGGGGAGGCTGGAGGCGACGGAGGCGGAGGCCGCCAAGACCGAAGCCGCCCGCCGCCTGCTGCGCGCCCAAGGAGGCGCCCAAGGCGCGCGAGGGACGAGGGCGACAGCCTCCCGGAGCCGGGCGCTCGTCGCCGCGCTCGTCGCGCTCGTCGCCATTCCCGCTCTGGCGCTGACGCTCTATTTCCGCCTCGGTCAGGCGGCCTTGCCCGACATGCCGCTCGCCGTGCGGCTGGAGAACCGGCCCGAGCAGTTCGACATCGCCAGCGCGGTGGCGCGGATCGAAGCGCATCTCAAGGAGCATCCGGAAGACGGGCGCGGCTTCGAGGTGATCGCGCCTTACCTGCTGCGAACGGGCCGCATCGACGAGGCGATCCACGCCTATGGCGAGGCGCTGCGCCTGCTGGGGCCGACGGCGACCCGATACGCGGACCTTGGCGAAGCGCGCGTCGTCGGGGCGCGGGGGGCCGTGCCGAAAGAAGCGTGCGGAGATTTCGAGGCGGCGCTGGCGCTCGATCCGTCGCACCCGATGGCGCGCTATTATCTCGGTCTCGCCGCGGCGGAGGACGGCGACAGAGACAAGGCCGCCGCGATCTGGACGAAGCTCGCAGCCGACGCGCCGACGGACGCCGCCTATTTGCCGGCCGTGAAATCCCAGTTGGAGCGGCTGCGCGCGCCGCCGCAGGCGAGCGGCGAAGGGCCATCGAGCGAACAGGGCAAGGCGATCGCCGCCATGCCGGCGAACGAGCGCCAGGCGGCGATCCGCTCCATGGTCGAGCGGCTCGCCGGGCGCCTCGCGCAGAACGGCGACGACGTGGAGGGCTGGCTCAAGCTCATCCGCGCCTACAGCGTGCTGGCGGAGGCGGAAAAGGCGAAACAGGCGCTCGAAGACGCCCGCAAGGCGCTCGCGGCCAGGCCCGCCGAGGTCGAACGCGTCGAGGCGCTGGCGAAGGAATTGAATATCGGGGGGTGATTTTCCCTCTCCCGCTTGCGGGAGAGGGTGGCCCTGCGGAGCAGGGTCGGGTGAGGGCGGCGCGACTGTCTCTGCCCGACGGCCCTCATCCGTCACGCCTTCGGCGCGACACCTTCTCCCGCAAGCGGGAGAAGGGGAAAACTGCTACTGACGAGAAAGACATGACCCGCAAAGGCAAAAGACTGGCGCTTATTTCCGGCGCGCTCGCCGTTCTCGCGCTCGCGGCGGGGCTCGTGCTGTTCGCGCTGCGCGACAATATCGTGTTCTTCTATACGCCGTCGCAGCTCGCCGAAAAACATCCGGCGCCGGGCGCGCGGCTACGCATCGGCGGGCTGGTGAAGGCGGGCTCGGTCGCAAAAAGCGGCGCGCGCGACGTGGCTTTCACGATCACCGACAATACGAAGGATGTCGACGTATCCTATACGGGGCTTCTCCCCGATCTGTTTCGGGAAGGGCAGGGGGTTGTGGCCGACGGCGCGCTCGGCGTGGATGGGAAGTTCAAGGCCGACAGCGTGCTTGCCAAGCACGACGAGCGCTACATGCCGCGCGACGTGGCCGAGGCGCTGAAGAAGCAGGGCGAGTGGCAGGGGGAGAAAAGGTGACGACGCGTTCGGTCCGCCAGCCGGTCGGCGCAATCCATGCCGATTGAATACGATCCCGAGAAGAGCGCTCGCAACGTCGCGCTTCGCGGGTTGTCCTTCGATCTCCTCAACGATTTCCAATGGCGGACGGCGATCGTCGGACAGGATGACCGTCGCAGTTATGGCGAGGATCGCTGTTGGGCGCTCGGCTTTATCGGCGAAGACCTCTATAATCTCGTCTTCACGGTGCGCGGGACCGCTCTGCGCGTGATCTCGCTGCGCAAGGCGAGCCAGAAGGAACGAAAAGCCTGTGGCGAGAAAGCATGATCCCTCCCTCGTCGACGACGAGAACCCAGAACGCGACGCCGCGGAAATCGCGCGCGCGCGGCTGGCGCGCGACGTCTTGCCAAAGGCCTTGTTCGACGAGTTGACGCGCCGGGAGGCGCCGGAGGGAGAAATGGTGACGCTGCGGCTCGATCGCGACATCGTCGAGCGGTTCAAGGCCGCCGGCCCAAACTGGCGCGAGCGGATCAACGAGGCGCTGCGCAAAGCTTCCGGTCAATGACAAGAAAACCTTGAAATTCCCATGATCGTCGAAACCGGCCACTACGCCCTTGTCCTCGCGCTGGCGCTGGCGCTGGCGCAGGCCGTCATTCCCTTCGCCGGCGCGCGCCTCAACGACGCGGGTCTGATGCGCGTTGCGCGTCCGACGGCGATCGCACAGTTTCTGCTCGTCGCCCTGTCGTATGGCGCGCTGACCTACGCGCATGTCGTCTCGGATTTCTCGCTCGTCAACGTCATCGAGAATTCGCACTCGCTGAAGCCCTTCGTCTATAAAATCTCCGGCGTGTGGGGCAATCACGAAGGCTCGATGCTCCTGTGGGTTCTCGTGCTGTCGATCTGCGGCGCGCTGATCGCGATTTTCTCCGCCGCCATGCCCGATAAACTGCGCGCGGACACGCTCGCCGTTCAGGGTCTCATCGGCGCGGCCTTCTCGCTCTTCATTCTGCTGACCTCGAATCCCTTCGCGCGCGTCGCCGAGCCGCCGTGGGAGGGGCGCGACCTCAACCCGATCCTGCAAGACCCCGGCCTCGCGATCCACCCGCCGCTGCTCTATCTGGGCTATGTCGGCTTCTCCATCGTCTTCTCCTTCGCCGCCGCCGCGCTGATCGGCTCCCGCATCGACGCCGCCTGGGCGCGTTTCGCGCGGCCCTGGGCGCTGTTCGCCTGGATCGCGCTGACGCTCGGCATCGCCATGGGCTCCTACTGGGCCTACTACACGCTGGGCTGGGGCGGTTTCTGGTTCTGGGATCCGGTCGAGAACGCCTCGCTCATGCCCTGGCTCGCGGGCACGGCGCTGCTGCACAGCGCCGCGGTGATGGAAAAGCGCGAGGCGCTGAAAGTCTGGACAATCTTCCTTGCGATCCTCGCTTTTTCGCTGTCGCTGCTCGGCACCTTCCTCGTGCGTTCGGGCGTGCTCACCTCGGTGCACGCCTTCGCCAGCGATCCCGACCGCGGCGTGTTCATTCTGGCGATTCTCGTCTTCTTCATCGGCGGCGCGCTGGCGCTGTTCGCCTTGCGTGCGGGTTCGCTTCCCGTCGGCGGGCTGTTCGCGCCGATCTCGCGCGAGGGCGCGCTCGTCGTCAACAATCTGCTGCTGACGGCGAGTTGCGCGACGGTCGTCGTCGGCACGCTCTATCCACTGGCGCTGGAGGCGCTGACGGGCGAGAAGATTTCCGTCGGCGCGCCCTTCTTCAACAGCGTGCTTGTCCCGCTCGCCCTGCCGCTCGCGCTGCTGATGCCGATCGGCCAGATGCTCGCCTGGAAGCGCGGCGATCTCGGCGCGGCTCTGACGCGCCTGCGCGCCGCCTTCGCGGTCGGCGTTCTCGGCGCCGCGGTCTTCGCCGCCTGGTATGGGACGCCGTTTCTCTCCATCGTCTCGGCCGGAATCGCGATCTATCTCGTCGTCGGCGGCGTCAGCGACATTGCTCTGCGCGCGCGCGGCGCATCCGGTTTCAGTCTTCGCCGGCTGACGGGCCTGCCGCTTTCGGCCTGGGGAACGTCGATCTCTCACGCGGGCATGGGGCTCACGCTGCTCGGCCTCGCCGCAACCGGCTGGGGCGTCGAGAGCATCGTCGCCATGAAGCCGGGGGATTATTACGATGTCGGGCCGTATCGGCTCGGCATCGAGGACGTTTCCGCGCGCAAGGGCGCCAATTACACGGAGACTTTCGCGCTCATGGCCGTGCGCGCAGGCGGACAAACGATTGCGCGCATCGAGCCGGCGAAGCGCTTCTATCCCGCGCGTCAGACGGCGCGCTCGGAGGCCGGCATCGTCACGCTGGGCCTCGGGCAGGTCTACGCCGCCATCGGCGAGTCGCATGACGACGGAAACATTGATGCGCGGCTGTATTACAAGCCGCTGGTGACGCTCATTTGGATCGGCGCGCTGGTGATGGCGTTGGGCGGCGCCTGTTCGCTCGCCGACCGGCGCCTGCGCATCGGCGTCGCGCGGCGGTCCGCGATCCGCGCCCTCCCGGAGGCGGCCGAATGAGTAAGACCCCCTCCCCAACCCTCCCCCGCTTCGCGGGAGAGGGAGCAGGGCGCCGCGCTTCATCGACGCTACGCCAATGCCGGTCGTTAGCGTCCCCTCTCCCGCGAAAGCGGGGGAGGGACAGGGAGGGGGCGATGGTTGTCTTGCTTGCCATGCTGCTTGCGGCGCCCGCCCACGCCGTCACGCCGGGCGAGATGCTGGCGGATCCCAAGCTGGAGGCGCGGGCGCGCACGATCGCGTCGGAGTTGCGGTGCCTCGTCTGCCAGAATCAGTCGATCGACGATTCCGACGCGCCGCTGGCGAAGGACTTGCGCATTCTGGTGCGCGAACAGTTGAAACTCGGCAAGAGCGACGCCGAGGTGCGCGAGTTCGTGCACTCGCGTTACGGCGATTTCGTGCTGCTGCGTCCGCCCGTGAAGCCGGGGACGCTGCTGCTGTGGGCGGCTCCGGCGCTGGCGCTGGGCGCCGGCGCGCTGGCGATCTGGTTCGCGTTCGGCCGCAACCGCCGCGTCGTCGCGGAAAGCGGCGCGCTGACGGCGGAAGAGCGCGCGCGCCTCGAGGCGCTCGGCATCACGCCGCTTTCCTCGCCCCGTGAACGGGGAGAGTGAGCGTCACTCCAGCGACACCGCCACGAAATGCGTGTCGCCCTGGCCGTTGGCGACGATCAGCAGCGCCGTCTTCTTGCCGGCGTCCTTCAGCGCCTTGATTTTCTTCACGGCGTCGGCGGGATCGCTGACCGGCTCCTGATTGATCTCCAGCAGCACTTCGCCCGGCCGCAGGCGCTTTTCCGCGGCGTCGGAGCGCGGATCGACATTGGCGATCAGCACGCCGGACTTCACCGTGTCCTTGATCTGATAGCGCGCGCGCGCTTCGTCGGTGAGGCGTGAGAATTCGAGGCCGAGCGCGCTCTGCGCCGCGCCCGGTTCGCCGCCGCCGGGCGTTTCGCCGCTTCCCCCCTCGCGCGAAGCGGTCTTTTCGCCGTCTTCGAGCCGCCCGAGCTTGATCGTCTTCGTCTGTTCCTTGCCGCCGCGCACGATAACGATTTCGACATCCTTGCCCACCGGCGTCGCCGCGACGAGCTTGGGCAGATCGCGCGACTCCTTGATCGGCTTGCCGTCGAATTTGACAATCACGTCGCCGGTCTTGAGCCCGGCCGGCTTGGAGGGGCCCTTTTCGTCGACGCCCGCGACCAGCGCGCCGCGCGTCGAGCCGAGGCCGAGGTTTTCGGCGATGGCGTCGTCGACGTTCTGAATGCGCACGCCCAGCCAGCCGCGCCGCGTTTCGCCGAATTTCTGGAGTTGCTCGATCACCGGCGTCACGGTGTTGGCGGGCGTCGCGAAGCCGATGCCGACCGAACCGCCCGAGGGCGAAAGAATCGCGGTATTGATGCCGATGACTTCGCCGTCCATGTTGAACAGCGGACCGCCGGAATTGCCTTTGTTGATCGACGCGTCGGTCTGGATGTAGTTGTCGTAGGGGCCGCTGTCGATGTTGCGGTTGCGCGCCGAGACGATGCCGGCCGTCACCGAGCCCCCTAACCCGAAGGGATTGCCGACCGCCAGCACCCAGTCGCCGACGCGCGCCTTGTCGCTGTCGCCGAAATGCACGGCCTTGAGCGGCTTTTCCGGCTTCACGCGCAGCACGGCGACGTCGACCTTCTGGTCCTTGCCGATGATTTCGGCCTTCAGCTTCTGGCCGTCGTTGAAGATCACCGTCACTTCGTTGGCGTCGGCGATGACGTGATTGTTGGTGATGACGACGCCCGAAGCGTCGATGACGAAACCAGAGCCGAGTGAACTCGATTTGCGCTGGCGCGGCATTTCCGGCATCCCCGGACCCTGCCCCTGGCGGCGCTTGAAGAACTCTTCGAACAGATCGTCGAACGGCGCGCCCGGTCCCATGCCCGGGGGCATCCCGGGGATAGCGTCGCCGCCGTTCTTGCCGCGCTTGGCGTCGACGGTCTGTGTCGCGGAGATATTGACCACCGCATCGGAGACCTGCGCCGAGAGGTCCGCGAGCGAATCGGGGCCCTTGGCGTGGGCTGGCGCCGCAAGGGAAAAACTCACGATCAGCGCGGCCGCAGCGGCGCGAAGCGGGACGGATGTCATGTCAAGTCTCCGTGGGGAGCGTCGGCTCCCGATTGGCGAGCGCTACCCCAACCGTCGTCCATGTTTCAATGTTTTTCGTCGGCCGGCGGAGAAGAGTCCTTCGCGCTTGACGCAGCGCTCCCTTCCGGGGCCGAGAAGAAACGGAAGAAGTCGGACTTCGGACTGACCAGGAAACGCGTTTCGCCGGGCTTGAAGGCGCTCTCATAGGCTTGCATCGAACGGTAGAAGGCGAAGAAGTCCGGATCCTTGCCGAAACTCTCGGCGAAGATGCGGTTGCGCTCGGCGTCGCCTTCGCCCTTGACCTGATCGGCCTGACGCTGCGCTTCCGCCTTGAGCACGATCACGTCGCGATCGGCCTTGGCGGTGATCGTCTGCGCATGTTCCGAGCCCTGCGCGCGATACTCCGCCGCTTCGCGCGCGCGCTCCGTCTGCATCCGGCCATAGACCTTTTCGGAAATCTGCTGCGGAAGATCGACGCGGCGGATGCGCGCGTCCACGACGGAGACGCCGAACTTGCGCGCCTCGGCGTTGGCCTGCTCCTTGATCTTGACCATCAGCGCCGCGCGCTCGTCGCGTACGATCTGGCGCTGATTGGCTTCGCTGAGCACGCGCCGCACGGCCGAGTTCAGCACGGAGGCAAGCTGGTTGTTGGCGCCCAGAATGCCGCCGACGCTTTGATAGAATCGCAGGGCGTCGACGATGCGGTAGCGGACGAAGCTGTCGACTTCCAGCCGCTGATTGTCGGAGGCGAGCACTTCGAGATTGGGGCTCTCCACGTCGAGAATGCGGTTGTCGAGAAAGACGACATTCTCGATCAGCGGAATTTTAAAGTGGAGTCCGGGCTGCGTGATGAGGCCGCGGCCGGCCACCGGCTCGCCGAAGCGCAGCACAAGCGCCTGCTCGGTCTGCGCGACGGTGAAGAGCGCGCCGCCGACGGCGATGACGGCGACAAAAAGCGCAACCGCGCCGAGGAAGAGAAGGCTGTTCTTCACTTGCGGCCTCCGCCCGGGAACGGCGTGAAAGAAGGCAGGGGCATGAAAGGCGCGACGCCGCCGCCGCCCATCGGCTGATCGAGAATCACCTTGTCGGCGCCGCCGAGCACCCGCTCCATGGTTTCGAGATAGAGGCGCTGCCGGGTGAGCGCCGGCGCGCGCTTGTATTGCTCGTAAATCTGGTCGAAGCGCGCCGCCTGGCCCTTGGCCTCGGCGACGGTCTGCTCGCGATAGGCCTCGGCCTCCTGCACGATGCGCGCCGCCGCGCCGCGCGCCTCCGGCACCACGCGATTGGCGTAAGCTTCCGCCTCGTTGCCGAGCCGCTGCAAGTCCTGCTGCGCCGCCGTCACGTCGCGAAAGGCGGCGATGACGGAGGCCGGCGGATCGACCGAGAGCAGCAGCACCTGCAAGATCAGGACGCCGCTGTGGTAGTCGTCCAGCACTTTCTGCATGAGCTGCTGGCTGGCGGGTTCGATCAGCTTGCGGTCGGCGGTCAGGATTTTCTGAATCTGCGACTGGCCGATGATTTCGCGCATTGCGCTCTCGGCCACGGCCTTCACGGTGATCGGCGGTTCGAACACGTTGAACGCGTAGTCCTCTGGATGAGCCGGGTCGATCTGCCAGATGACCCGGAACTTCACGTCGGCGATGTTTTCGTCGCCGGTGAGCATCAGGCTTTCCTCGGGCGCCTCCGGCCCGCGCGCCGGGCCGGGGCCGCGGCGACGCCCTTCCGGCGCGGGCGCCTCCTCGCGGAAACCCACGTCGATGACGTTGCGGTCGGTGACGGCGAGCTTGATGACGGAGCCCACCGGCGCCGGCAGATTATAGTTGAGGCCGGCCTGGGTCTTGCCGCGATATTTGCCGAAAACGAGGTTGAGGCCGATTTCGTTTGGCCCCACGGTGTAGAAACCGGAAATCAGCCAGGCGAGCAGGGTCAGCAGAACCAGAATCGCGACGCCGCCGCCGCCGAAGCCGGACGGCAGCACCTGTTTCAGACTGTTCTGGCTGCGGCGCAGCATTTCCTCGAGGTCGGGCGGGGGGGAGCCGCCGCCGCCCGGGCCGCCGCCCCAGGGTCCGCCTTGCTGGCCCCAGGGATCGTTGTTCTGGTTGTTCGGGCCGCCTTGATTGCTCCAGGGCATATCGTCTCGCGGGTTAACGGAAAGCGGATTGGGGCGCCGCGCGGTCTCTCGTGGCGCCGCGCCGCGGATGCGCCAAGTTGGATGGGTCAAGTTATAGGGGCGCCGCATTCCCGCGGCAACGTTGTCCGTGACGCCGCGTCGAAAAATCGCGCAAATCCACGCTTTGGTTACGCTTGCGCGATAAGACTGCGAATGCGCCCCGCCACTTGGCGCGCAGCCGGCGACCTCCTGCGAAAAGAGGTCGCTCCTCGACGAAATCCCAGGGATCGGGCGACGCATGACAGCCACAGTCAGCCGAAAGGCCCAGTTCGCGAATTCGGGGCTGCGGATGCTGCCCATGGCTGCGAAGCTTCTGCTGACGCTCTACATGGGCCGCTATTTCTCGCTCGCGGAAATGGGCGTCTACGGCCTCGTCTTCGGCGCGGTCACGATCTTTTGCGCGATCTTGGGGCAGGGCTTCGGCTTCGTCGTCGCCCGCGACGTGGTCGACGCGCCGCCGGCGACGGCTCTGCGGCAGATGCGCGATCAGGCCCTGCTTCTCGGCGCGAACTATCTCGTTCTCGTCCTGGCCGCCGTCGTCGCCGTCGCCTTCGACGTAACGGGCGTTTCGCCGGAAATCGTCGCGCTCACGGTCGCCCTCGCGATTCTCGAAGGCTACGCGACGGCGCTCTATAACAACATGAACTCGCTGAACCAGCAGTTGCTGGCCAATGCGACCTTCTTCATTCGCGCGGGTCTGTGGGTCTTTCCGGTCGCGCTGCTGGGCTGGCTCGATCCCGCCTACCGCACGGCCGAGGCGGTGCTGGTCGCCTGGGTCGTCGGGGTCGTCGTCTCCCTGGCCGCGACGCTGTGGTTCTGGCGCGCCATGCCCTGGGGCGAGGCGCTTCGCCAGCCGGTCGACTGGGACTGGCTGCGGACGGGCGTTGCGAAATGCCTGCCGATCTGGCTGGGCGGCATCGGCGTCACCGTCGGCGTTTTCGTCGACCGCTTCGTCGTCGAACGATACCTCACGCTCGAAGCCGCCGGCGTGCTGACCTTTTACTTTTCCTTCGCCAACGCCTTGGCGAATCTGATGCAGAGCGGCGTCCTCGCCTTCGCCTACCCACGCCTCATCGCCGCGCATCGCGCCGGCGACGAGAGCGGTTTTCGGCGCGAGGCGCAGCATTCGACATGGCAGGCGGCGTTGGGCGCCGGCGTCGGCGCTCTCGCTCTCGCCGTCGCGGTTCCGCTGCTTGGGCGCTTCGCCGCTCGGCCGGAGCTCGTCGACAACGCCGAGACGCTGTGGCTCCTGCTGTTCGGCGTCTGGATCAGGGTCATCGCGGAGGCGTTCAATTTCGTTCTCTACGCCCGCCATCAGGATCGCGCGATCTGGCTCGGCAATCTGCTGTTTCTTCTTCCGGCGACTGGCGGCAACGCTTTGCTCGTTCCCTTGATCGGCCTTGCCGGCGCCGGCTGGGCCTCGGTCCTCTCCAACGCGTTCCTCGCGCTGTGGCGCTGGCGGCGCGCCCAGGAGGACGATGACGAAAGCGCGCTCGTTTACGCCAGGGAAACCCGCGAAACCTAATGTTGTGACTCTAACGCTTGTTTACCGCGGGTGTCATTCCGGGGCTTCGCGAAGCGAAGAACCCGGAATCCAGGAGCCACGTCAGACATCCTTGTCGTTGCCCTGGATTCCGGATCGCTCGCGTTCCGCGAGCGTCCGGAATGACACGCCGGAATCATCCGTTGGAAGCGGAACACTAACCGCGCCTGTCTGCCAGCCACGCCTCTTTCGGACTAGAGACCCATGGCCCTTTCCGCTCCTTCCGTCGTGATCTTCGGCTCGGCCCGGCCGGTGACTTGCGCGATCATGGATTATTCGCGCCGGCTCTGCGACGCGATTAATGCGCAGCGGCCTGGATTCGTCACGATCGAGACGATCGAGCCGGATCGTCCCTTCGCCTTCGTCGGCGCCGTCGCCAAGGTTCTGCGCGAGGGCCGGATCGCGCATTTCCAGCTTCCTGTCGAAGGCTGGGGCAACAGCGTCCTTCCCGGATCGGCGCTGATGGCCGCGCGTCTCGCGACCCGCAAAGGGAAGATCGCCGTCACCCTGCACGAATGGAAATCGCTCAACCGGCTTCGCTATCTTTCGATGATTCCGGACCTCCTGGCCACGGACGGATTCGTCTTCGTCTCACCGCAGCAATACGAAGCCTTTCAAGAAACGCCGCTGGCCAGCGACGCGAAAAAGCGGGCGGCGCCCGTCATCCCGATCGGGCCGAACATCATGCCGGCGCGCATCGACCCCGACCGCGTGGCGCAAGAGCGCGTCAAGGCGCTGGGCGAGGGCGCGAGACGGGCGGACATCGTCGTGGGCTATTTCGGCGTTCTCTACGCCAGCAAGCGGCCGGACCTGCTGCTGCAAGTCGTCAAGGCGCTGCACGAGGGCGGCGACAAGGCGCGGCTCTTGGTTTGCGGCGATTTCCTGTGGGACAAGCCGCAGGATCGCGAGGCTTTCTTCGCTCTGGCGCGCGAACTCGGCGTCTGGGACTGGCTCGATTTTCGCGGGCGGATCGACGACGAAAGCGAACTGATGGCGACTCTCTCCGCCTCGGACGTGTTTCTGCTCCCCTATTCGGACGGGATCAGCGCACGCCGCGGCAGCTTCCAGGCGGTCAGCCAGCTCGCCATTCCGCTGGTGTCGACGCTGCCCGAGCGCGCCGACGAATTCGATCTCGCGCCGGCCTTGAAGGCCAAAATCGAAAGCCCCGCCACCGTGCTGCGCCCGATCGGCGCATCGCCTGAAGTCTTTGCGCAGGCCGTGCAGGAGGCCGTCGCCCGCAAGGATGCGGCCTTCGGCGTTTCGCTGGACGAAGCCTGGACCAGGGCCGCGACGGAGCATCTGGCCTTCTACGACAGGCTGATCGCGGGCGAGCGCACGGCGTAGGGACGAGCGTCCCGCTTACCGCCCTGCGTCCTCCGCCTCCGCGGCGATCTCCAGCCATTGCTCTTCGGCCAGCGCCAGCGCCCTGGCGAGGTCTTCGCGCTGGGCGGCGAGTTTGGCGGCCTCCTGCGCGTTTTTGGCGAAGGCTTCCGGATGCGCGAGGGCGTCGTCGACGCGCGCCAGCAGCGCCGTGAATTTCTCGATCTTCTCCTCGGCGGCGGCGAGCTTCTTTCGCATAAGCCCCGCGTCGCGCCGTCTCGGCGCTTCTGTCTTGCCGCTATCCGATTGCGCCGCGCGTGGCGCCTGCTTCTCCTCGGCGCGCGTCTTCGACAGGACGAGGCGCGCGTATTCCTCCATGTCGCCGTCGAACGCCTTCACCGTTTCGTCCGCGACAAGCCAGAGACGGTCCGCACAGGCCTCCAGCAGATAGCGGTCGTGCGAGACGAGCACGACGGCGCCTTCGTAATCGTTGATCGCCTCGATCAGCGCGGCGCGGCTGTCGATGTCGAGATGGTTGGTGGGCTCGTCGAGAATGAGGAGATGCGGCGCGTCGAAGGAGGCGACGCCGAGCAGCAGCCGCGCCTTCTCGCCGCCGGAAAGGTTCTCGACCTTGGTCTCGGCGCGCGCGCCCGAAAAACCCGCTTGCGCGGCGCGCGAGCGGATGCGCGCTTCCGGCGCGCCGGGCATCAGCCGCGCAAAGACGGAATAGGGCGTGTCGACGAGATTGAGATCGTCGATCTGATGCTGTGCGAAGAAGCCCGCTTCGAGTTTCGCCGCGCGCACCATGTCGCCGCCGCACGGCGCGAGTCGTCCGGCCAAGAGCTTGGCGAAGGTCGATTTGCCGTTGCCGTTGGCGCCCAGCAGGCCGATGCGGTCGTCGTGCGAAAGGCTCAGCGACAGGCGTGAGAGCACCACGCGCTCGCCATAGCCGACGCTCGCATTCTCCAGCGCGATAATGGGCGGCGACAGCGGCTTTTGAGGCGAAGGCAGGCGGATCGGCAAGACGGCGTCGTCGACGATCGTCGCGATAGGCTCCATCTTTTCGAGCATTTTCAGGCGCGATTGCGCCTGACGCGCCTTGGTCGCCTTGGCGCGGAAGCGATCGACGAAGGCTTGCAGATGTTTGCGCTGCTCCTCCTGCTTCCTGGCGCCTTTGGCGGCGAGACGCTGCGCCTCGCGCCGCTGCTTTTCGAAGGCGCTGTAGTCGCCGCGGTAAATCGACAGCTTGCCGCGGTCGAGATGCAGAATATGCGTGGCGACGGCGTCCAGGAGGTCGCGGTCGTGACTGATGACGACGACGCTGGCGGGGTAGCGCGCGAGATAATCGACGAGCCACAGCGTCCCTTCGAGATCGAGATAGTTCGTGGGTTCGTCCAGCAGCAGCAGATCGGGCCGCGAGAACAGCACGGCGGCGAGCGCGACGCGCATCCGCCAGCCGCCGGAGAACTCCGACAGCGGGCGCGCCTGCGCTTGCGCGTCGAAGCCGAGGCCGTGCAGAATCGTCACGGCGCGCGCGGGCGCCGAATGGGCGTCGATGTCGGCGAGCCGGGTCTGGATTTCGGCGATCTCGTGCGGATCGTGCGCTTCGTGGGCGCGCGCCAGCAGTTCCGCGCGCTCGAGGTCCGCCGCCAGCACGAAATCGATCAGCGGCGTCGGGCCGCCGGGCGCCTCCTGCTCGACGCCGCCGATGCGCGTGCGAGCGGGAAGGGCGATGGCGCCGCCCTCCGGCGCGATCTCGCCGCGGATGAGCCGGAACAGCGTGGTCTTGCCGGCGCCGTTGCGTCCGACGAAGCCGGCGCGGGCGCGGGCCGGCAAAAACACGCCGGCCTTGTCGAACAGCAGCCTTTCGCCGAGACGGTAGGTAAGATCGGTGATGGTGAGCATGGCCGCCCGCCAGTATCAGGCGCGCGCAGCCGCCGCCAGGGCCGAGTCCGTCCGCCCCGGCGGAAAGGGGGCGAGCGTGGATGGTCGCCATGCTCGCGAGGGCCGCGGCGGCTTTCCATCGTTATCGCGCGGGTCTTCCATGGCGCGATCGCGCGGAAATTCATTCGCTCGAAACCGAACGGCCGCGCCGGATCGCGCCGCTCGCGTAAATCGCGAACATCACGGCAAGAACGAAGGCCAGCGTAAACCACGTCACGGCGTAGGCGAAATGACTGTTGGGGATTTCCGCCGCTTCGAGGCGGGCGCGAAACAGCCCGTCCGGCGCCGGCCCGTCGCCGGGCTCCTGATCGAGCACAAAGGGCGCGGCGTCGGCGAGGCCGAGACTCGCGGCCATTTTCTCCGGATCGCGCGTGTACCAGACGCCCTTGGCCGGATCGTCGGCGGGCGTGAAGGCGTTGCGCGATTGCGGCGCCCGCAGCGCGCCGACGATTTCGATGTCGTCCTCCGCCGGCGTCCGACGGCGCGCGGGATCGTCGCGCCGGGATTGCGGCGCAAAGCCGCGATTGACCAGAACGGCGCCGCCGGAGGCAAGGACGAAAGGCGAAAGGACATAATAACCCGGCTCGTCGCCCGCGCCTTTGGGCGGCGCGGAAAACAGCAGCGCTTCGCGGGTCGGATCGAGCCGGCCGCGCAGCCCGACGCGCAGATATTCATAGTCGTCGGGCGCAAGCCGCGCCCAATCGCGTTGCGGCGGCAGGTCCGTCGGCGCGGCGCGGATGCGCGTCTCGATGCGGGCGATCAGCGCCTCCTTCCATTCGAGGCGGCGCAATTGCCACAGGCCGAGGCCGACCAGCGCCGCAAAGAGCAGACCCGCAGCGACGCCCTGAAGCGCCAGAGACCGGCGCGACACGCTCATTCCTGGATGCGGCCTTCCTCGGCCTTGGTCGCATATTGCATCGCGATCATCAGCCCCTTGGTCGGCCGCAGCAGCACGAGGCAGAGAATCGCCGCCAGGGGAACCGACACCGCCGCATGAACCCAATAGGGTGGCTGATACAGGATCTCGATCGTAAGGGCGAGGCCGAGCACGATGAATCCCGCCACCGTCATCACGAAGATGGCCGGCGCGTCGCCGGCGTCGGCGAAGGAAAAGTCTAGACCGCAGACCTCGCATTTCGGCGCGACGGCGAGAAGGCCGGAAAACATCTTCCCCTTCCCGCAGCGCGGGCACGCGCCGGTCACGCCGGTGACATAGGGCGAGGGATGGTCGCTCTGGGTCGTCGTCATTCGAGCCTCCGAAGTCATTAGCGTCTCCCAAAAACGAATCGAAACGGCCACGGACGCTCCGTGACCGTTTCGGTTGGGATACACGCCTCCGCCCGCCTTCGTGAGAGACTTTGTTACACGCGGGGCGCCACGTTTTTTAGCACGCCCGGACGAATCCTATTCGACCGCGGCGCCCCAGCTTCCCCACACATATATGCAGGCGAAGAGGAACAGCCAGACCACGTCGACGAAATGCCAGTACCAAGCGGCGAATTCGAAGCCGATGTGCTGGTCGGGCGTGAAGTGGCCCCGGTTCGCGCGCAGCAGGCAGACGATCAGGAACAGCGAGCCCACAATGACGTGGAAGCCATGGAAGCCCGTGGCCATGAAGAAGGTCGAGCCGTAGTTCGTCGGCCCGGGGTGCGCCGGATCGAAGGCGAAGGCGAAGGGCGCATGGGCGTATTCATACGCCTGGATGCAGGTGAACAGCAGGCCCAGCGCGATGGTGAACATCAGGCCCTTCGTCAACTGACTGCGATTGTTCTCCAAGAGGCCGTGATGCGCCCAGGTGAGCGTGGCGCCGGACGAGAGCAGAATGATCGTGTTCAGCAGCGGCAGCTTCCAGGGGCTCAACACTTCCATATGCGCCGGCGGCCACACGCCCTGGAACAGCTCGGTGCGGACAAACTGCACAGCGTCCGCCGGAAAAACGGCGGAATTGAAGAAGGCCCAGAACCAGGCGACGAAGAACATCACCTCCGAGAAGATGAACAGGATCATCCCGTAGCGGTGATGAAGGCGCACGACCGGCGTATGATGGCCCTGCACCGAGGCTTCGCGGATCACGTCGCTCCACCAAGCGTACATCACCGCGACCACACCCGCGAGGCCGGCGAGAAACAGCGTCCCGCCGAAATTCATCCCCATGATGGGGCTGCCCTTGTGCGACGCCATCCACATGACGGCGCCTGTCGCCATGACCAAAGCCGCCAGCGCGCCGACGATCGGCCACGGGCTCGGGTCGACGAGATGGTAATCGTGTTCCGGTTTCGCGTGTCCGTGGGCCATGGTCTCTTCCTCTTGACGTTTGCCGGCGCGCCGGCGTGTTTAACCTAACCTCTTGTCACCAGGTCGTCCCGCGCGCGCCCCCGCCCGCGCGGGCGCCTCAACTCTTCGGTTTCGCGCCCGCGGCGTCGCTCGTCTTCGAGGGCGACGCCTCTTTCGCCGCGAAGAAGGAGTAGGACAGCGTCACCTCCTCCACGCCGCGCATCGTCTCGTCCGATTCGAGCGCGGGATCGAGAAAGAACACCACCGGCCACTCGGCCGTCTCGCGCGCGGCCAGCCGCTGCTCCTGGAAACAGAAGCAGGCCAGCTTGTTGAAATAAGCCCCCGCTTGTTGCGGGCTCACGTTGTAGGCGGCCATTCCGCGCGTTTCGCGATCGGCGAGGCTGGTCACTTTATAGAACACCGTCGTCGTCTCGCCGGTGCGCAGCGAAACCTTCGCGACCTCCGGCTCGAACCGCCACGGCAGATCCTTGGCGACATTGGCGTCGAAGCGAACCGTCAGCCTCCGCTGGCCCTTCTGCGCGGGAGCCGCGGTCGCGACCCTGGTCTGGCCGCCGAAGCCCGTCGCCGCGCAAAAGGCGCGGTACAGCGGCGCGGAAGCGAAGGACAGCGTCAGCATCGCGCCCGCGCAGACGGCGACGACCGCCGCGACCCGGCGCCGGCTCCTTGCGGGATTTTTCGGAGCGGACGACGTGTTCATCGGCAGACGCTCACGCCGGCGGGCGGGCGACGGCCCCGCCCAGACGAACGATGGTGATGACGTAGATCAGGATCATGAACAGGCCGACGGCGAGCGCGATCGCCCAATTGCGGGCGCGCCGGCGCTTCGCCTGCTCCTCTGTAAGGACGACGCCCTTTTCCGCATCGTAGCTCTTGGGCGGTTCGTCCGTCATGATCGCCTCGCCTGTCGTATTGTCGCTCGCTCGCATTTGATTCGCGCCGCCCTCGCTGTCCTACGCCATGAAATGCACGACGCGCTCGACGACGATGACGAGAAACAGCGTGAAGAGATAGGCGATGGAAAACAGGAACACTCGCCGCGCCGCCTGTCGTCCCGCCTCGCCGTCGCGCTGGCGGAACAGGCGCAGCGCCAGCCACAGAAAGAGCCCCCCGCCCGCCACCGCGACCGCGCCGTAAATCCAAGACGCGAAGCCGAGAATCGCGGGCAGAACGCCGATCGGCGCCAGAGCGGCGGCGTAAAGCAGAATTTCGAGGCGCGTGCGATCCGGGCCGGCGACGTTCGGGAGCATCGGCACGCCGGCGCGGGCGTAATCCTCGCTCTTGAGCAGAGCCAGCGCCCAGAAATGCGGCGGCGTCCACACGAAGATGATGGAGAAGAGCACGAAGCTCGAAAGGCTCACTTCGCCCGCGGCGGCGGCGAAGCCGACCATCGGCGGCAGCGCGCCCGCCGCGCCGCCGATGACGATGTTCAGCGGCGTCGAGCGCTTCAACCACATCGTATAGACGGCGACGTAAAAGAAGATCGTGAACGCCAGCAGGCCGGCCGCGAGCCAGTTGGCGGCGAGCCCCAGCGTCAGCACCGACATGGTCGAGAGCACGAGGCCGAAGGCCAGCGCTTCCTCGCGCTCCAGGCGTCCGGAAGGAATTGGCCGCAGGCGCGTGCGCGTCATCAGCGCGTCGATGTCGGCGTCGTACCACATGTTCAAGGCGCCCGAGGCGCCGGCGCCGACGGCGATGGCCAGCAGCGAGGCGAAGCCGATCACCGGATGCGGCAGCGCGGGCGCTGCGAGCATTCCCGCGAGAGCCGTGAAGATGACGAGCGACATCACGCGCGGCTTCAGCAGCGCGAAATAGTCGCCGGGCGCCGCAAGCGAAGCGGCGACGGCTCGCTCGGCGGCATCGGGCGCGAAGGAAACGTCGCTCATCTGTTTCGGCCACTCGATCGTTCGGTTTTCTCGGCGCCCCAAACTGCTACAGCCGCCGCAAAAACGTTTCACCTGAATTGCCCCGCCGGGCCGGACAGTCTCTCCGCCCGGCGGGACGATGTTTGTTTAGTGCGCCGAGCCCGTGATGCGGGGCAGCGTGTTGAACTGATGGAACGGAGGCGGCGAGGACAGCGTCCATTCCAGCGTCGTCGCGCCGACGCCCCACGGATTGTCGCCGGCGGCGCGCTTCTTCATGAAGGCTTCGACGATGACGTAGAGCCACACAATCATGGCGAGCGTCACGAAGATCATGCCGATCGAGGACACCATGTTCCACAGGAAATAGGCGTCCGGATAGTCGATGTAGCGGCGCGGCTGCCCGGCGAGACCGAGAAAGTGCTGTGGGAAGAACACGACGTTCACCCCGATGAACAACAGCCAGAAGTTGGCGTTCCCGAGCCTCTCGTTGAAGAGGTAGCCGGTCATCTTCGGGAACCAGTAGTAGTAGCCCGCGAAGATGCCGAACACCGCCCCAAGCGACAGCGTGTAGTGGAAGTGGGCGACGATGTAATAACCCTCGTGGAACTGACGGTCCGCGCTGGCGTTGGCGAGCACCACGCCGGTGACGCCGCCCATGGTGAACACGAAGATGAAGCCGATCGCCCACAACATGGGGGTGCGGAACGAAATGGAGCCGCCCCACATGGTGGCGATCCACGAGAAGATCTTGATGCCCGTCGGCACCGCGATCACCATCGTCGAGAAGGTGAAGTAGCGCTGGGCGTTGAGCGACATGCCCACCGTGTACATGTGATGCGCCCAGACGATCGAACCCACTACGCCGATGCAGCACATCGCATAGACCATTCCGAGATAGCCGAACACCGGCTTCTTGGAGAAGGTCGAGACGATCTGGCTGATCGCGCCGAAGGCCGGAAGGATGATGATGTAGACCTCGGGATGGCCGAAGAACCACAGCAGATGCTGGAACAGCAGCAGGTCGCCGCCGCCGGCCGGATCGTAGAAGGCGGTGCCGAAGTTGCGGTCCGTGAGCAGCATGGTGACGCAGCCCGCGAGCACCGGCAGCACCAGGATCAGCAGGAAGGCGGTCACAAGGACCGCCCACACGAACAGCGGCATACGGTGAAGGGTCATGCCCGGCGCGCGCATGTTGAAGATCGTGGTGATGAAGTTGATCGCGCCCAGGATCGACGAGGCGCCGGCAAGGTGCAGCGCCAGGATCACGAAGTCCATGGCCGGTCCCGGCGTGCCGACATTGCCCGACATCGGCGGATAGAAGGTCCAGCCGCCGGCGAAGCCTTTCATGCCCGGCGCGCCGTCGACGAACATCGAGAACACCGCCAGCACCAGCGAAGCGACCAGCAGCCAGAACGAAATGTTGTTGAGCCGCGGAAAGGCCATGTCCGGCGCGCCGATCATGAGCGGCACGAACCAGTTGCCGAAGCCGCCGATCAGAATCGGCATGGCCATGAAGAAGATCATCAGCACGCCGTGGACGGTGATGAACATGTTGTAGAGGTTCTTGCCCGCGTCGAAGGCCATCGCCGGATCGGCGAAGTGAATGATCTGCGCAAGGCCGGGGAAGATCGTCACGCCGGGATTGGCGAGCTCCATGCGCATCACCAGCGAGAGAATGAAGCCGATGACGCCGCCCACCGCTCCGATGATGATGTAGAGCGTGCCGATGTCCTTGTGGTTGGTCGAGAAGAGGAAGCGGCGCAGGCCCCTCGGATGATCGTGGGCGCCGTCGGCCGTCGTTGAGCTAGCCATCTTCGCTGTTCCTTGAATGCTTGCGGTTTCGACTGTTGCTTGAGGCGATCAGCGCCGTTCGTCGCCGGCGGCGACGCGCAGGGCGCCGTCGTCCTTGCCGTCGTTCCTGGCGAATTTCTGCTTGGCCTCGGCCAGCCACTTCTCGTAGTCCGGGCGGCTCACCGCGCGTATGGCGATCGGCATATAGGCGTGGTCCTTGCCACAGATGAAGTAGCACTCGCCGTAGTAAATGCCCACCTTCTCGATCTTAAACCACGTCTCGTTGAGACGGCCGGGAATGGCGTCCATGCGCACGCCGAAGGACGGCACGCCGAAGGCGTGAATGACGTCGCTGGCGGTCAGTTGCACTTTGACGACTTCGTTGACCGGCACGACGGCTTCGTTGTCCACGGCCAGCAGGCGCAGTTCGCCCGGCTTAAGGTCCGCTTCGGGCTTCATGATCTGATCGAAGCTGAAGCCGCCGCCCTGATCCTCCGGATATTTGTAGGTCCAGTACCACTGGTTGCCGGTGACCTTGATCGTCACGCTCGCTTCCGGGATTTCGACCTGATGCGCCATCAGCCGGAAGGACGGCACCGCGATGAACAGCAGAATCATCACCGGGATCATCGTCCAGACCACTTCCAGCAGCGTGTTGTGCGTCATCTTCGACGGGACCGGATTGGCCTGGTCGTTGAAGCGCCACATCACGTAGAGGAGCAGGCCCAGAACGAAGAGCGCGATGAACGAGATGATCGGCATCAGAATGCCGTTGTAGAAAAACTGCGTTTCGTGGCCGACCGGCGTCACCGTGGCGGCCATGCCGATGCCGCCTGGCGTCGGGATGCCCTCGGCTTGCGCTGCAGCCAGCGCGGGATAGAGAAGGACGGGAAGCAAGGCGGCGGCCGCGACGGCCGCTCGGCGGAGAAGTTGTCGATTGCCGGTGAGCATGAAGGTCGCCTTTCGCACCTTTCGTCGGTCGTTGCGCCGCAATTGAACAGCGCCGCATTCGAAAATTTCGCACCCGCGCCGTCGACGGCCGTCGGGCCTCTTGGCGCTCCGGCCGGTTCAATCACAAACCACGCGGCCGCGCAATTGCTGCGACGCAATAATTTCCCGGGCAAATCGTCGCGGGCGGCGGCGCCGCGTTTCTTCGCTTACCGCGCGCGGCAAGCGCGACTTGACAGCGCCGGATCATTTGCTAGGCAACCATCGCGCCGCGAGCGCCGCCGCTCCTTCGCGAATCGACGGCGCGGCTTTGGCGTATCGCAGCGAACGAACAATCGCCGGGAGCCACATGACGTCGACTGTCGCGACCTTCCTGCGCTTTTTGCGGCATTCCGTCGCGGGCGGCGTCTGCGTCATCGCCGTTGCCGGTTTCGCCCAGGCGGCGAGCGAGCAAGGCGCGGTCAAAGCGAAGTTCGGCGACTGGGAGATGCGCTGCAAGACTCCGCCCGGCGCCGCATCCGAACAATGCGCGCTGGTGCAGAGCGTCGCCGCCGAGGACAAGCCCGGCGTCGGCCTCATCGTGATCGTACTCAAGACGAGCGACGGCAAGAGCCGCCTGCTGCGCGTCATCGCGCCGCTGGGCGTGCTGCTGCCCAACGGGCTCGGGCTGAAGATCGACCAGACCGACATCGGCCGCGCCGGCTTCGTGAAGTGCATCCCGGACGGCTGCGTCGCCGAGGTCGCGCTCGACGACAAGATTCTCGAGCAACTGAAAGCCGGCAAGACCGCGACCTTCATCATCCATCAGACGCCGGACGAGGGCATCGGCCTGCCGCTGACTCTGACCGGTCTCAAGGACGGATTCGCCAAGCTGCCGTGAACGGCGGCGCCGGCCGTCGAGAGCGGAGCCACGGGATTTCGCGCATGGAAAACACCGTTCGACGGCGACGCGGCCCCGTCCTTGGCCTTTGCCTCCTCGCCATGGCGACCGCGCTTCCCTTGCGCCCGGCGATGGCGGAGGAGGAGGGCCTTGCGCGCCGCTTCCGGCTCATCTGGGGCTCGAAGGAAGAGAACGAAGACGCCGAGGCGAAACGTAAAGCAGGCTTCATCGAGTGCCCTGCGCTCGTCTTCGACGGCGGCGGCGCGGAACTACGTGCGCCCGCGAACGCGGACGCCGCGAGCGTGCGCTACCAGATCAAGATTTCGGACAAGGCGGTGGAGTGTAAGCTGGACGGCGACAAGATCGTCATCCGAGTCGGCGTGGCTGGCGCCGCGCTGCTCGGCCCCGCTGGCCGGCCCGGCGCCTATTACGGCGCGCTTCACGTCGCCGTGCGCAGCCTTGTCGTCGACGAGATCGTCGCCTCGAAAGTGATTCGGGTCGGCGCGACGGTTCCCGCGGGCGGGACGCGCGGCGAATTCGAGATCGTGGCCGATCCGATCGCCGTCCGTTACGGCAGCAAGCGCGCCAGCGACGACTATGAAATCGTCATCGGCTTCGGGCAGGGAAGCGCGCAGGCGGACGCCGACTCGCCCGCGCGGTCGAGGCGACGCGCGCGGCGCCGTTGAGGCCGCCGCGTCGGCAAGCGTCCTTGCGGCCGAAAAAATGCGCGTCGATTTTTCGTCTGTTCGCGGCGCTGCGAGCCAGGAGGCTCGCATGATTCCCGCGACCGGCTCATAACCAAAAATCCGTCTGATCCCGAATCCGGCGGATTGCTTCCCGGTGTCATTCCGGGGCTTCGCGAAGCGAAGAACCCGGAATCAAGGGGCAAACCCACCTATCCTCTGATATTCCAGCCGTTCTTCTGGATTCCGGGTCGAGGCTTCGCCTCGCCCGGAATGACAGCGGCTGGCGAAGGGATCAAGCGGATTCGGTAATCAGCCTATTTCTATGCGTCGGCGTCAGTGGCCGGACAGCGCCTTGAGTTCGCCGATGCCCGTGGCGACGAAATCGGCGCCGCCGGGGACGCCCTTGCGCAGCACGGATTCCGCAACCTGCACGGCCGCGTCCGCCGCCGCCGCGCGCACCTCGGCGCGGGCCTGCGCTTCGGCCTGCGCGATCTTCTCGCCGACCTGCTTGACGCTGCGCGCCACGAATTCGTCGAGACGCTTCTTGGCTTCGGCCGCCAGAAGGTCGGCCTCCTCCTTCGCCTGTGCGACAATAGCCGCCGCTTCGGCCTCCGCGTCGAGTTTCTTCTGCTCAAAGGATGCGAGCAGCGCCTCCGCCTCGCCGCGCAGGCGCTCGGCCTCGGCCAGCTCGTTCTTGATGCGGTCGATGCGCGCGTCGATCAGCGCGGCGAGCTTCGAATGCGCGCCGACCCAGACCATCACGCCCAAGAACAACGCGAAGCCGACGGCGACGTAAAATTCGGCGTCGAAATGCATGACGGCGTCTCCCTCAGCTCGGCTTGATGGCGTTCAGTTCGGACCGCAGCGAAGCGGTCTCGATGCTCGCGCCCGTCAGCTTGCGCAAAATCTCGGCGGCGGCTTCGGTCGCCGTATCGCCGATATTGGCGAGCGCTTCGGCCTTGGCGGCGGCGATGCGCTCCTCGGCGGCGCGCATCTTCTCGGCGGCCTCCTTCTCGGCGGCGGCGCGCTGAGCGGCGATCTGCTGGGAGATTTTCTGCTGCGCCTCGCGGCCGATGGCCTGCGCCTCCTCGCGCCGCACGCGCAAGGTCTCGTCGTTGGCGGCGGCGGCGGCCTGCGCCTTCGCCTGCATTTCGCGCGACGCGTCGAGATCGGCGGAAATTCTCGTTTCGCGGTCGCCGATGATCTTGCCGACGCGGGGCAAAGCCACGCGCGACATCAGCACGTACAGCAGCCCGAAGATCAGCGCGAGCCAGATGAGCTGCGGCGCGAAATTCTCCTTCTCGAAAGGCGGAAAGCCGCCCTCGTGATGCGCGCCGCCCTCGGCCAGCGAACCGGCGTGCGAATCCGCGACGCCCTCGGTTGCCTGCTCCGCTTCCTCTGCGGCGAAGGCGGAAGAAATGATCGCCATGACGACTCCCACGGCTCGGATGCTCTGCAAGACGGCGCGCCGCGTCGCGGCGGCGCGCCGGAAATCTCAATCGAAGCGCGACGGCGTCAGGACTTCAGATACAGCAGGATGGCGATCAGAAAGGCGAAAATGCCCAGACCTTCCGCGAGCGCCGCGCCGATGATGGCGTTGGTGAACTGGCTCGCCGCCGCCGACGGATTGCGCAGCGCGCCGTTGACGAAATTGCCGAAGATGAGGCCGACGCCGATCGCGGCCGCGCCGGTGCCGATCGCCGCAAGACCCGCGCCGACGAGTTGCATTTCGGAAGCCATGTTTTTCTCCTGCTGTGATGGGGCGACCATTTATTGTTGGATGGTTGTCAGTGGCCCGGGTGGATCGCGTCGTTGAGATAGACGCAAGTGAGAACCGAAAAGACGAACGCCTGCAAGAAGGCGACGAGCAGTTCGAGCGCGTAGAGCGCGACGATCGCCAGAATCGGAATCGGCGCGAGAACCGCCCAGGCGCCGGCGCTGAGCAGCAGCATGACGAATCCGCCGAACACCGCGAGCGTGATGTGGCCCGCGAGAATGTTGGCGAAGAGACGCACGGACAGCGAGATCGGCCGCGACAGGAAGGAGATGATCTCGATCGGCACAAGCACCACCAGCACCGGGAGCGGCACGCCGTGCGGCACGAACAGATTGAGGAAGCGCAGGCCGTGGCGGTAGAGGCCGTACAGCACCACCAGCGAAATCACCACCGCCGCGAAGGCGAAGGTCACGACGATCTGCGCCGTCGGCGAGAAGCTGTACGGCACGAGGCCGATCAGATTCGAAATCAGGATGAAGGAGAACAGCGAAAAGATGAAGGGAAAGAACTTCATCCCTTCCTTGCCGGCGGTCTGGCGCACGGTGTTCGCCACGAATTCGTAAAGCATTTCCGCGACCGCCTGCATTCGGCCGGGCACGATGGCCTTGCTCGAGGTGGCGACGACCATCAGCAGCACGACGCCGAGCGCCGCGAGCAGCATGAACAGCGAGGCGTTGGTGAAGGACGCGTCGAAACCGCTGACTTCGAACGGGAACAGGCGATGCAGTTCGAACTGCTCGATCGGATTAGGCTTCGATTCGACTTCCCCGTTCATCGTCCCTCGTCTCCATCCGCGCCGGCCGCCGGCGGCTTGGGCGCCGCGACCCGGTAGACATTCCAAAATCCCGCCGCGACCCCCAGGCCGAGAAAGGCGATCAGCAGCCACGGCGTGGTGCCGAACCAGCGGTCGGCCTGCCAGCCGATCAAAGCCCCGACGACGACCGCCCCGACGAATTCGGAGAAGACGTTGAGGCCGACGCTCAGCGCCCGTCCGACGCCCGCTTTCGGCTCGCCGGCCGCGGCGTCCTCGGCGCGCCGCTCCTCGTCCCGCGCGCGGAGCGCGGCGTCGAGCTTTTCGAGGCGCGCGCGCAGCGCGGCCTCGTCGTCGCCGGCTTCATCGCCGTTCTGGCTCATCGGCCTCCTTGCCCATGCGCGGCCCTTGCGCGAAACGCGCCGGATCGCCACGCCGGGTTCCGAACAGAGCGGAGTCCGCGTCGCGCCGGCTCTCGGCGGACGCCGCAACGGCGCGTGCCCATTGAGGCGGCCGACATAGAGGCGGCTGGCGTATGGGGGAACGGCCTGAAAAGGCGCGAGCCCTTTCAAGCGCGGCGGACCATATGGGCGGTCCTTGGCGAAGTCAATCCCGGCGGGCCAGCAATCCAGGGCAATCGGGTGAACGCCGGTCGTTAGCGCTTCCCTCCCCTCGATGGGGAGGGTGGCGAGCCATAGGGCGTTGGAAGACGCCCGTCTTTCGATGGGCTATGGCGAGCCGGGCGGGGTGAAAGAAGGACGTTGTTTTTCGAGTTTTGCCCCCACCCGGCGGCCCGCAAGGGGGAGGTAGGAGCGCGAGCCGTCCACCGTCACGTCCTTCACCCGATTGCCCTGGATTGCCAAAGGGATTGCATTGACAGGATGGGACGGCGCCCGTAAGAGACGCGCCGAGCCCGATGGTCGTTCCAGGCGGCTTGCCCAGGTGGCGGAATTGGTAGACGCGCTGGTTTCAGGTACCAGTGGTGAAAGCCGTGGAGGTTCGAGTCCTCTCCTGGGCACCACATAACAGTCCGCAGACGACCGCTTTCGCGGTCGCGTCGCGCATGACGAGCTCGATATCCTCGCCTGGCGCGCTTTCGGATCGAGCGGAATCGTTCGATTGATAAGAAATCGCGCCAGATCGAAACGTTGGAGCGAATTCTTATCGAAGAAGTCTCATCGACTTTTTCGGAAATTCGCTCTAGCGCTGCGATATTGTACTATCGTAGGCGTTCCTTCCCTGCGCGTTGGCGCCGAATTCGCCCGTTGGCGCCGCCACGCTTGGCCGAACCGATCGGCGTGGGCTTTCACTTTCTCTATACGGAGCAATTCCGGCAGGCAGAGCAGATGTTCGTCGCGACTTCCGAAAACGACAGGCGCGTCCTCGCCGCGCTGCTGGACTGGTATACGGCGAGCGGCGTCGATCTCGCGCTCGACGACGCGCCGCACGACCGTTTCGCCGAATGCGCCGCGCGCATGGAGTCGGGACCGGCGCCGGACATCGCCGTCGCGCCCGACGCGCATCCGGCGCTGGAGGCGAGCTGCGAGGTTCCGGCGCATCGTCCTCCGCGCGCTGTTCCGGCCGCGTCCGCGCGCCGGCCCGCTGCGCCGGTCTTTCCGGACGAAGCGGTCCGCGACGCCGAAGCTGCCGCCGCGCGCGCGCGAACGCTCGACGAATTGCGCGAGAGTCTCGAGGCGTTCGAAGGCTGCGGCTTGAAGCGGCTCGCCGAGCGTTTCCACTTTTGCGCCGGCGCCCCCGGGGCGCGGCTGATGGTTCTCGACATCGCGCCGGGCGAAGAGGAAGAGCGCGGCGGCGAAGCCTTTCGTGGCCTGGAGGCCGCTTTACTCGACAACATGCTTGCGGCGATCGGCCTCACCCGCGAGACCGCCTACCTCGCCTATTTCTCGCCCTGGCGCCCGGCGTCCGAAGGCGCCGTTCCGCCGCACGAGGCCGCGGCGCTCGCGCCCTTCGCGCGCCGTCATGTCGAACTGGCGCGGCCGGAACTCGTCGTGCTGCTCGGCGATCCGCTGGCGCGCCTCGTCTTCGGCGTGCAGGAGAGCGGCGCGCGGACCTACGGGCGCTGGCTGGAGGAGACGGCGGGGGAAGCGCCGCGCGCCATTGCGCCGCGCGTCATGGCGCTGCCGAGTCTGAGGGCGATGCTGAAGACGCCGACGCTCAAACGCGCGGCGTGGCGCGGGCTGCGCGCCGTCGCGCAGGCGCTGGCGTAGCCGGGCTCAGATCGCGAGCCCGTTGTCGCGCGCAAGCTGCAGCAAATCCTTTAGCGGCCGCGCGCCGACATGGGAAATGATCTCCGCCGCCGCCAGCGCGCCGAGCTCCGCGCTGTGGCGATGCGGCAGATTCCGGGCGTAGCCGGCGAGAAAGCCCGCCGCGAAGAGATCGCCGGCGCCGGTCGTGTCCACCACTTCGTCGACGGGACAGGCGGGCGCAGCGATGGCCTCCGCGCCGTTCGCGACGACGCAACCCTTGTCGGAGCGCGTCACGACGCCGAGCAGGTTCTTTTCGCCGCGCAGCGCCGCCAGCGCCGTGTCGAAATCGGCGGTTTCGTACAGAGAATGCAGTTCGCTCTCGTTGGCGAAGACGATGTCGACGACGCCGTCGCGCATGAGCGAGAGAAATTCGCCTCGGTAGCGATCGACGCAGAACGAGTCGGAGAGGCTCAGCGCCACCTTGCGCCCGTTCGCGCGGCTGACCTTGGCGGCCTTCAGGAAAGCGGCCTTGGCGCCCGGCGGATCCCACAGATAGCCCTCCATATAGAGCACCTTTGCGTTCGCGACGCGCGCCTCGTCTATGTCGTCCGGCCCCAGCGCCTGGCAGGCGCCCAGAAAAGTGTTCATCGTGCGCTGGCCGTCCGGAGTCACGAAGATGAGGCAGCGGGCCGTCGCCGCGCCGTCGCCAGCGAAGGGCGTGTCGAAGGCGACGCCGGCCTGGCGGATGTCGTGCGCGAATTCACGGCCGGCCTCGTCGTCCTTCACCTTGCCGACAAAGGCGACGGCGCGCCCGAAGCTGGCCAGCCCCGCCATGGTGTTGGCGGCGGAGCCGCCGGAGACCACGGTGGTCGGCCCCATTTTCGCGTAGAGATCGGCCGCGCGCGCTTCGTCCACGAGCTGCATCGCGCCCTTGTGCAGGCCGGCCGCGACGATCTCGTCGTCCTCGGCGCGCGAAAGCGTGTCCACGATGGCGTTGCCGATTCCCAGCACGTCGATGGTCGTCGTCATATGCAGGCTTCCCCGGTCTCAGGCGCGCAAAACGGCGCCGACCGCTCCTCTTCGGAGCGGCCGGCGCTGTTTAGCATCGGGAAACGGGAACGCCTAGACGCGGCTCGGACCGCGTCTCGCCGGCTCAGTCGATGACGTAACGAAGTCCGACGCGAACCTGATGAGCGGTGAGATCCTTGGAGATGCGAGTGTTGTTCAGGCTGACGCCCTCGATCTTGCCCAAATTTGTGTACCGATAGCCGACGTCCGCCTTGATGTGATCCGTGACGTCGTAGGAGACGCCGGCCATGAGGGCGTAGGAGAAGCGCAGGAAGGTGCCGCCGATGACGTGATCCCAATTGGGAGCAAGAACTGTTGCGAGCGTGAAGGGATCGGTCCAGGTCGTGCCCGCATAGGGCGCGCCAGCCAGCGTGAACCAGCCGACGCTCGCCTTTTGGTAAAGGACGTTCACGCCGGCGCCGGCGCCGATATAAGGCGTAAAGCCCGACCAGTTGCCGAGATCGAGATAGGCGTTGCCCAGCACGAGCATCGATTCCGTGCGGTTCTGGACGAGGGGCTGACAGCCCGTATAGACCGGGAGCGACCCTGTGAACGGGCCGCCGACGGGCGTCCCCGCCGCGCCGATCTGGCACGGAAGGTATGTCGGCTGCCGGCCATTCTTGTTGTAGAAGCTCTCGTAGTCGACCGTGATGTCCGTGCGGAACCAGCTGTTAAACTGATAGCCGCCGCCGATGCCCACCGACCAATTGTTGGGGAAAGTCGCCGGAAGCAGCGCGCCGTTCAGATCGCGCGGCGAGGCGTAGGCGACGCCGAGGTCGCCGCGCAGATACCAGCCCGTGCCCCACTCGACCGGCTCTTCGACGGGCGCCGGCGGCGCCGGGAACGGCATGTCGGCGGCGACGGCCGCGGAGGGATGGGCGGCGCCGGCGATCAACGCGACCGCGGCCAGCCGGGCGCGGGAAATCGGAGACCACATTGCTCTGTCCTTGCTTCACGCCGGCCGGGATTTCGCGCCCCGGCGCGGGAATGAAGAAAGAATGAGCGAACATGTTTAATGGCCGCTTAATTTTGCGAACGGTTTCCAAATTCTTGGCGGATCGGCGCGTCGACGGAAAAACGGCGACCGCCGTCGTCTTTCGGCCTCGCTCTTCCCGCTCACTTCAGCAAGGGGGAAAGGATCATGTCCACGAGGATCACGTAAACGCCCGCCGCCACGAAGGACGGGATCGTCCGCACCTTGATGTGGCGGTAAAGCCAGGAGAATATGAATACAGTCCAGACGACGATCGGGAACAAAAGGAACCGCAGCAGTTTTCCGGTGGGCAACGGCGGCGGCAGGGCGATCGCGAATACGAGATGCAGCGCGATATAGACGAGCGCCGCGACCGACCCCATGGCCCCGAGGGCAGTGAGAGTCTTGACGAAGCGGCCGCCGAGACCTCCCGTGAACTTGGCCAGCATCATCGTCGAGCCGTACAAGAGGGCCGCCGAAATCAGCCCGAACAGCACGCTGCCGGAGAAGGAATGCTCGAACATCTGCGCGCCGGTTTGCGTCAAAGCGTAGGCGCCGACGGCGCCGTTCATCAGCGGCTTGCTGTCCGGCAACTCGCTCTGGCCACCCTCGAATTTGAGGATGTCGAGCAGCGCCTTCAGCGGCAATTCCTCGTTGAGGTACGGAATCTTGATCTGCATGGTCCCAGCCTTGACGCCGAAGCGAGTCTTCCCGGCCCGCCGCGAGCGGCGCAAGGAAACGTCGCGAGATTGACGATAGCGCGCCTTCCGATCGAACGGAACGTTCGACTGAGAAGAAATCGCGCCAATTCAAAACGTTGGAGCGAGCTCCTGTCGAAAAAGCCTCACCAACTTTTTCGGAGCTTGCTCTGGAGCCGCGACGCTCCCTTTTTTGGCGAGGCTTCGCCGCGCGGCCATTGGCCGCCTCTCTATCACGCTTTTTCGCCATATTGAAACCCGCGCGCCCGCCGCCTCTCGATTTTGCGGCGCCGCACGACGCGTCTCGCGCCTCCCGTTCACCCGAGCCGGCGCAACCAGTCCTCCCGCGCGATCACATGCGCGATTCTGTGCGCGGCGTCGGCCCAGGTCGAGCGCAGCGCCTTCGACGGGTCCGGCGCGATTTCGCCCGCGAGAAAGCGGCGCAAGCAATCCGCTAAAGCGGCGGGATCGTTGAGCCGGAAATAGGCCGCCCCCTCGCCGCCCACCTCCCGGAAAACTGGAATGTCGCTGCACAGCGCCGGCTTGCCTCGCCGCGCCGCCTCGACGATCGGCAGGCCGAAGCCCTCGGCGTAGGAAGCGAGCAGCAGAGCGACGGCGCGGTCGTAAAGATAGGTCAGTTCCGCGTCGCCGGCGTCCTCGAACCAGTGGAGCCGGCGGCCGAACTCCGCATGGCCGGCGATTTCGGCGGCGACCGCCTCCTCGAACCAGCCGCGCCGGCCGACGAAGATCAGGCTCGCGTCGACGCCGTCGCGCCACAGTTCGTCGAAAGCGCGCAGGACGACGCGCTGGCCCTTTCGCGGTTCGAACGTGCCGACGCAAAGAAACAACGGCGCGTCGCCGGCGGCCGCGGCCCGGATTGCTTCGCGCGGCTCGCCCGCGCCGGCGCCGATGTCCGAGCCGCAGTGGAACCAGCCGATTTTTAGGCCCGGCCGCTGCGGCAGCGCCCGCGTTTCGACGAAATCCGCGAGTTCCTCGGCGACGGTGCGCGAAATCGCCAGAAAGGCGTCGCTTTCGATGAGCGCCTTGCGCAGCCAAGCGTCGTAGCGTGGAACGGTCACCTCGTGACAAGCGTGCGGATAGAGCGCGGGAATAAGATCGAAGACGCAGGAGACGATTTCTCCGCCCTCGGCGCGGATGCGGGCGAGGACGGGCGCCAGTTCCTCGAAGGCGTTCCAACTGTCCGAGAGCATGAAGAAACGGTCGCCGGGCGCGATCGCGACCTCCGCGTCCACGCCGGCCGGCGCCGGGCAGTCGAGCGAGGCGACGAATTCGTTCGCGGTGAGGAGACGCCCGTTCTCGCAGCGCACGGCGAGGACGGGAAGCGCGAAGCTTTCGCCGCCGTGAAAGGCCTGCACGACCTTCTTGACGACGCGCTGAATGCCGGTGCCGGCGTCGCGCTTGATCGTCCCCGTCACGTCGATCAGCAGGCGGCGCGCCGGGATCGCGGCGGCAGGGGCGGCGGCGCCCGCCGCCGGAATCACAGGCGCAGCAGCGCCCGCAACGGAACCCAATCTGCGCCACAGCGCCGTCGCCGCGTCGACGAGGCGGGCCTCGAAGGCGCGCAGCGGCCGGTAAATGAGCCAGGACGCGGAATAGATCATGCGGTAGCGTTCGTGCGTGAGGTGCAGCAGCTCCGCGCGCAGATAGTCGAGCTGGAATTCGTAAAGACGCAGGCGCTCGCGGGCGGCTTCCGGATCGTCTTCGGGCCGGCTCATTGCGCGGCGTCCCAGGAGCTCGCGGTTTCCCTGCGCCAGAAATCGAGCAAAGACTGGAGCATCTCGTCGATCGAGTAGTGCGGCGCCCATCCGGTCGCGCGGCGCAGGCGCGAGGCGTCGCAGACCATGCTCCGTATGGCCGCCTTGCCGAAGTTCGAGTCGCGCCGCGTCGCAGTCTCGGCGCGTGTCATGCCCCGCAGGCGTTCGAGCAGGTCGCCGATCCTGTGAGCCTTCCCCGAACCGACATTGAATACGCTGGTTCCCGCCGGAAGGGTCGGCGCCAGGGCGATCAGCCGCAGATAGGCGTCGACCACGTCGCGCACGTCGAGAAAATCGCGACCGGCGTCGAGGTCGCCGTGTTCGATGATCGGCTCGACCTGCCCGTTCTCGATTTCGACAATCCGCTCGGCGAAGCGCGCCAGCGGGAAATTGCGATCCTTCTGTCCCCAGCCGGAGTGGTTGGTCGGCCGGGCTATCACCAGCTTCGCCGACGCATCCAGCGTTTTCGCGAGCACGTCCTCGGCCACGACCTTTGAGGCGGCGTATGGATCGTCGTCCTCCGTATCCGCGGATCGAAGCGGCGCGTCCTCCGTCGCGGCGTCTCCCGCCAGTTTCGACCAGTCGTACACCGACGCGCTGGATGCGAACAGAACTGTCGAGCCCGGAGCGTGACGCGACAGCGCGCTGGCGAGGTGTTCGCAGCCTCGAGCATTGACCCGGCGCACGCCGGCGCGGTCTTGTCTCGCCAAGTGCGGCGACGCCATCCCGGCAAGGTGGACGACCAGATCGGGGACGGTCTGCGCGACCAGCCGCTCGATTTGAGCTTCATCCGTTAAATCGGCCCGCGCGATCTCCCAGTCCGCCATGCAGCGCGCGTCGCCCGGCGCCGCCATTGCGACGCGCCTCGCCTCGGGATAGGCGCGCGCCAGCGCAGGCGCCAGATGGGAGCCGACGAAGCCCGAAGCGCCGGTGAGCAAGATGCGCTCGTAGATCGCCATGCCCCGCTCCAACTTACTGAGTGTGCGCGATTTCTTATCGACCGAGCGTTCCGTTCGGTCGGAAAGCGCGCTAGTTCGCCGGCTCGCGCTTCAAGCGCTCCAGATCCGCGTCGACCATCTCGCGGATCATCCCGTCGAGCGTGACCTGCGGCGCCCAGCCCAGAACCTTGCGCGCCTTGGCGCTGTCGCCGAGCAGCACGTCCACCTCCGCCGGGCGGTAGAAGGCGGAATCGATGACCACATGCTTGTCCATGTCGAGCCCGGCATGGTCGAAGGCGATGCGGCACATGTCCCGCACCGTCGTCGTCACGCCGGTGGCGACCACATAATCGTCGGGCGTGTCCTGTTGCAGCATCATCCACATGGCCCGCACGTAATCGCGGGCGTGGCCCCAGTCGCGCTTGGCGTCGATGTTGCCGAGCCGCAGTTCGTTCGCCATGCCCAGCTTGATACGTGCGACGCCGTAGCTGACCTTGCGCGTGACGAATTCGATGCCGCGCAGCGGGCTCTCGTGATTGAACAGAATGCCCGACGACGCGTGCAGACCGAAGCTTTCGCGATAGTTGACCGTGATCCAGTGGCCGTAAAGCTTGGCGACGGCGTAGGGCGAGCGCGGATAGAACGGCGTCTTCTCGCTTTGCATCGGCTCCTGGATGAGGCCGTACATTTCCGAGGACGACGCCTGATAGAAGCGGGCGCCCGGAGCGCCGATGCGCATCGCTTCGAGCATGTTGGCGACGCCGACCGCGGTCACATTGGCGGTCAGGATCGGCTGACGCCAGGACGAGGCGACATAGGACTGCGCCGCGAGATTGTAAATCTCGTGCGGCTGCACGTCCTGCACCGTGCGCAGGAGGCTGGACAGGTCGATCAGGTCGGCGTCGTGCAGATGCAGCTTGTCGGAAATTCCCAGCCAGCGCAGGCGATGATCCTCGACGCCCCGATGCGAGGAACGCCGCACCACGCCGTGAACCTCATAGCCTTTTTCCAGCAGGAACTGAGAGAGGTAGGCTCCGTCCTGACCTGTGACGCCAGTCACCAGCGCGCGCTTCGTCATCAAGCATCCTTGTCAAGACCGCGCCGCCCGCCGGCGACGCCATTTCGCGGCGCCGCCACGGCTTCCTGGGCTCGTCTTGTTGGGCCTTACAAAATCGTCGGCCCGCTGGCAAGCGCGGCTCGACAGCGCGGCTCGTGGGCGCAAGAGGAGCGAAACATCGGCGCCGAAAGCGCAATAAAAACGCCGACGCGCCCAATCGATTGGACGCGGCGGCGACGGACTTCAGCGTCCGGCGACGACGCTCAGAGTTCGTCCTTAGCCGGAAGCTTGCCCTCGGGCGTCAGCTTGTCGACGACCTTGGGAAGGTTGTCCGCGAGGAAATCGGCGACCTTGTCGAGCGGCAGGCCCGTGCTCGCGGCGAGCTCCTTGATCTTGTCGGAGCCCAGCGCCTTTTGAATGTCCTCCGCCGAAATCGGCAGATTGGGGCCGGTCGAAATCCAGGACTTCACCTGCTGGCCGAAGCCGGTCTTCTCGAACTCCGCGACGACGCCTTCCAGGCCGCCATGCTTGTCGATGTAGCCTTTGGCTAGCGCCAAGGCCTCAGCGCCGATGACGCCGCCCAGAATGCCGTCCAACAAACCCATGTCTTCCTCCTGCGCAAAGCCGGCGCCGCTGCGCCGTCCGGCACAGATAGGCGGGGTGGGCCGAGCAATCAATGCCTGGGGCGAAGATCGCGCTGCGGGGCGAACCGCCAAGCCGGCGGCCGGCGTTTCAAAGAGAAGCCAGGTCATGGACATAGCGGCTTGCCGACCTGTTCGTGCCAGGCGACGATATCGCCCCAAATCTGCTGCGCCGTCTCCGCGTACCAGAACAATTCGCGATCTTCGGGGTCGATCGCGCCCTCGGCGACCAGAAAATCCACGTCGAAGGCGCGCCGCCAATAGGCCTCGCCGACGAGAACGATCGGCAGGGGCTCGATCTTGCGGGTCTGCGCCAAAGTGAGGGTCTCGAAGAGTTCGTCGAAGGTTCCGTATCCGCCCGGAAAGGCGACCAGCGCCCGCGCGCGTAGGAGGAAATGCAGCTTGCGCAGGGCGAAATAGTGAAAGCGGAAGCACAGTTCCGGCGTGACGTACGGGTTGGGGAACTGCTCCCTGGGCAGGGTGATGTTGAGGCCGACGCTCTCGGCCTTCACGTCGAAGACGCCGCGGTTGGCCGCCTCCATGATGCCCGGTCCGCCGCCGGTGACGATGGCGAGCCTGCGTCCGCCGCCGCACTCGCAGGCGGCGCCCACCAGCGCGCCGAACTCGCGCGCCACGTCGTAATAGTGGGAATTCTCGACGATCCGCGCGGCGACGGCGACGCGTTCCGCCGCGCGCTGGTCGTCCGGATTGGCCTGCGCCGCGCGGCGCGCCACGGCAAGGCGGGTGCGTGCGGCCGATGGCTCGACGAGACGGGTGGAGCCGAAAACGACGATGGCGTCGGTGATGCCGTGACGCTGCAGTTCAAGCTCTGGCTTCAGATAGTCGATCTGCAGCCTGACGCCGCGCGTGTCGTAGCTTTCGAGAAACTCCACGTCGGCGTCGGCGGGCCGGTAGGACGGGCTGTCGAGAATCTTTCGCACGCGCTCGGTCGCGGCCGGGTCTTCGCGATCGGGCTTGGGCCGATAACCGGGCAACGGCGCTTGCCGCTCAATCGGATGCGGCGGAGTAGGGAAGCGGCGGGCGGGCGGTGGGCGGTCGGAATTGGACGACATGGAAGGCCTTGAAAACTCCGACTGGCTGCGCGCCGGACGCGGAAGCGGCGGCCATTTATAGCGATGTTAGGGCAGTTTATCGAAAACGCATAAATTGGGGTAACTTCCCTATAATCCACCCGCCGCGTGGGTCATGTCCCGTGACGTGGTGTAGCTGAGGCGAGGCGAACACCGTGATTTCCGGCGCTGGCCGGAATGGTCAGGCGGCCACGGCGGGCAGTCTGACGATGGGATCATCGCTCAAAGCGGCAA
>Ga0233425_10001454_pt1 | contig 53125 bp, 46 predicted proteins | sample Watercolumn_Towu_2_FD_181712 | JGI IMG/M metagenome (GOLD analysis project Ga0233425, IMG submission 181712) | Freshwater microbial communities from Lake Towuti, South Sulawesi, Indonesia - Watercolumn_Towuti2014_140_MG | ecosystem: Environmental > Aquatic > Freshwater > Lake | place... | reverse complement strand
GATCAAGGGTTAGCGCAAGTAGAGCAATTAAGCTTGCAGAAAAATGCCGGAACAAAGGATTAATGGGCTTTTGCTTTGGCTAAACCAAACAATATCCAGTTGAAAATAGGTGATTTGACTGATTGAATTAAGTTAAATAACCTAGTTTAATTAATCAGGCCGTTAACTTATCACAGGTGGTTTTCTATTTGGCTTTTGAACGGCCTGTGGTTTTGTTGATAGGCATTTTCGACGATATAGACTCATTAAATTTCAAAATAAAGAAGGTAATCGAGCTGCTTATTCATTCAAGCGACAGAATGAAATTCCACTGGCTTTGGCTGACGGGCATGATCGATAGTCGGTTACCCCGACGAACCAATGCTAGATCGTTGAGTTCGTCTTGTTGCTTGAGCTCTCTTAAGGTAATCGTTCGAGATAAGGTTTTAATATAACGCACATCCACCATGAACCATCGTGGATTGTTGCTTTGGCTGCTGGGGTCAAAATGCTTATTTGTCGGATCAAAGGCGGTAAAATCGGGGTAAGCTTCTCGGACAATCTCCATAAGCCCAACAATGCCAGGCTCCTCACAATTGGAGTGATAGAAAAACGCCAGATCGCCCATTTTCATGTCATCGCGCATCATGTTGCGCGCCTGATAATTTCTAACGCCGTCCCAATGTTCAGTTTGATTAGGGCGATGAAACAAATCGTGTATGCCAAAGGTTTCAGGTTCTGATTTCATTAGCCAGTAGTTCACATGTTTTCCTTGGGTTCGTTGCTGTTGCAAGGCGGTCAAGTCATAAGCATTTATTTAAAAACAAAGACGCTTATTGAGCGGTATAATAACCAATTTTTTAGGACTCAATACACACAGGGTGCGCTATGGCGGTAAGAAAATTTAAAGACCACTATCCAGTGATCGGGGAATCAGTGTTCATTGACGACAGCGCTGTGGTGATAGGCGACGTGACACTTGGCAATGATGTGTCTATTTGGCCAATGACAGTCGTTAGAGGCGATGTCGAAAGCATTCGCATCGGCGATGGCACCAATGTTCAGGATGGTTCAGTGTTGCATGTAACTCATGAGGGGCATTATTCCAGCGAAGGCCATCCCTTACACATCGGAAAGGGCGTTACAATTGGCCATAAAGCCGTTGTTCACGCGTGTAGGATTGGTGATTATTGTTTGATTGGCATGGGATCGATCATATTGGACAACGCTATTATCGAAGATTACGTTATTTTGGGTGCTGGATCGCTGGTGCCTTCAGGGAAAAAACTCGAAAGCGGCTATCTTTATGTCGGTTCGCCGGCTCGGCAGATACGGCCGTTAAAAGAGCCAGAAAGAGAGTTTTTGCATTATTCTTCGCAGCATTATATCGACTTAAAGAATGAGCATATGCGTTCAGGCTAAGGCGCGTTCAGCATTAAGCAAGGCGATAACCGCTTGAGTGTGGGGACGCACGCCGCGCCAAATAAAAAAGGCTTCGGCCGCTTGTTCCACCAGCATGCCCAGGCCATCGAGGCTTTTTCGGGCGTTTTGAGCCAAACCCCACTGCACGAAAGCGGTTGGCTGGTCGCCATAAGCTAGATCGTAACAATAGCCATTTGCCGCCAACAAGTCTTGGGGTAATGGCGGCAGTTGATCACTCAAACTGGCGGAAGTGGCGTTGATGATCAAATCAAATTGCTGACCGCTTAAGTCAGAGCCATATCCGCAAGCGCTGACGGTGCCTTTGGCCGAAAATTCGTCAGCAAGCCTATTGGCTTTAGCGGCGGTTCGATTGGCTATGACTAAGTGCTGAGGCGACTGTTCCAAAATTGGGCCAATAATACCTCGACTAGCGCCGCCGGCCCCTAACAACAGGATGGAAATACCCGTCAGCGAGATTTGCTGATTGATGACCAAATCGGTGATTAAACCCTGACCGTCCGTATTATCGCCTAAAATTGCGCCATCGGCTTGCCTGGCCAGCGTGTTGACAGCCTTGCTTAATTGCGCGCGTTCGCTGAGTTTATCAGCAAAAGACCAAGCCAGTTCCTTTAAGGGTACGGTGCAATTCAAACCCCTTCCGCCTTGAGCAAAAAAACCAGAAGCCGCTGCAGCAAATTGCTCGCTGGAAACTTCCTGTGCGTTGTATCGAAGCGCTTGACCGGTTTGCTCAGCAAAGAGCCGGTGTATTTTAGGCGACTTGCTGTGCTTGATTGGCTGACCAAAGACAGCGTAACGGTCTTGAGCAAAGGTCATCGGGTTTTTTTCTCTAGCCAATATTCCAGTGAGAAAGTCCCAAACACGATTAGCACGGCGATCAATAGCTCAATCCATAAAAAATGCTGGGTATAAGCGGCTATTACAGCGGAAAACCAAAGAAACAGGCCGACCAGACTGAAACGCCAGCCAACTCTTAAACCATCGACCATTGTCGATAACGATAAAATCAGCAAAATGACCAAGCCGGCGTCGTTTTCGGCAATTTTGCCGGGCATGTGAATCAGAAATACGCCGCCAACCACGATCAGCGAGGTAATCCAGTGTATGGTTTGTTCGCGCAGGATATTTTTAAAGTCGCTGGTGCGGTGCTTCGACTGTAGCCAGCCAATCACGATAGCCGAGATGGCGAAGATAAAAACCATGATCAGCCAATAGGCATAGCCATCGGGAGGCGAATAATCGGTGATTCCAATGCCGACCAGGGATAGAATCAATAATAAAATTAAAATAGCTTCTTCAATTTGGAAGCGGCTTTTCGGGGTAATCAAGGTGTCTTCTGACATAAAACGAATGCTCCGAGATTTTCGCGCTATTGGGGGAAAGTTTTTAGGTGGTTTAAGCGTCTGTTAGCCAAAGGTGGAACCATTCCAGCCCCAAAAATCTCCTGGGCAATTGCTGAATTCGATATAAACACGGTCTGCTGGAATGGCCAAGTTCCGCTCAAGTAATTGACTGATGGCGGAAGAAAGCTTTTTGGCTTGAGCGGGGCTAAGGCCGATGCTTTTGCAGGCCAAAAACGCGAGTGGCTGGTCATTACCGGCAAATAACATGGATTTATTGCCATTAATCTCAACCATCACATAGCGCTCAGGCTTGCCGGTTTCATTGGCGACCACTTGTGAAAGTTGTTTGATCAAAGCAGGCGAAATTTCCGTGTTGATTAATTGATTAGTATCCAATTTCAAAAAAGGCATGGTAAATCTCCAGGCTATTAAGCGGTTAGCAGGCGATGTTTTCGATAAAACCCAGTTCCTGATCAGACAGTTCGAATTGAGTGATTGCCAGATCGTCGAGCATATGCTGACGGTTGCATGTGCCTGTCAAAGGCGTCATGTCGGTTTGCAAAGCAAAAAGGAAAATGACTTGCGCTGCTGAAAGCTTGAGGCGTTGACTAATTTTGTGAATGCCGGGGTGGTTGAGTACGGCAGTATTGGCGGTCAGCAGAGAGAAGCCTTGATAAATGATATGCTGACTGCGGCACAGCTGGCGGATGTCTAAATCCCAGCGCTGACGCGCATAGCAGCGGTTTTGTACAAAAGCAGGCTTGATCTCAGCCAGTTCAAGCAATAATTGCAATTGCTCAAGATTAATGTTCGATAGACCTAAAAATCGCATCTGACCAGCTTTATGAAACTGTTCCATGGTTCGCCAGACCTCCCGATCAATTGCGGCTAAACCTTGCTGTGAGCTAGGGCCGTGGAGAAGATAGGAATCAATGTAATGAGTGCCAAGATGGTCTAGCGAGCTTTGCAACGATTGTTCTACTTGCTCAGTAGGACTGGCATTAGCCTGATAAGGCAGACGATGATCTTGGCTGGATAGATAGGTAAATTTAGTTTGTAAAAACAGCTTCTCTCGTTTTCCTGCCGTATCCGATAAAAAACGCCGTATCGCTTTTCCGACGCCGGCCTCATCGTAATGCCGTCGTTGATTTGCAGTATCGATGCCGGTAAATCCGGCTGTTAATGCGGTATAGGTTAAGTGTTCGGTTTTTTCTTCCTTCCAAGCCGTTCCGTATAAAAATCGGGGCGGCGGTGCAAGATCTTGATGCTGAATAGGCTGATTTAGCCGATACAAACTATTCATGATAACGCTCTATTCCGAACAGTTTACATTGACAGGGCACAATGCGATTAAAACTTTAGCGGCCGCTGAGGTGTCTGAGAGCCTGCGAGTTGGAAGGGGAGCGTCATCAACAAATTGAGTTAAAATAAGTTGGCAGAAGTTCCACCTTCCAGGCGAGCGTTTAACGGTTTGCTGCAAATGACTGACGATTAGTTCTCCAATAAAGGCGCATAAGGCTTAAAAGAATCGTTATGATGCTGAGAGCAAACAAAAAACTGATATTTCTGTTTATTGATGGTGCGTTGCATTTTAACCAAATGAGTGGTGTTTTTGCATTGCGTGCCTTTAACTGTGCTGGCTTGGCATTGAGTCACATTTTCAAAGTGAATTACCGAGCTAGACGTTGCTGCGGGCTTTGCGGCTGCTGCCGGTGGCGCAGCAGCTGGCTTAGCGGGTGCGGGCGCCGGTTTTTTATCTGCGGAGGCGGCAAGATACCGATCTACGGCAGATAATGGGCGTTTTTTGACTTCAGGCTCTGGCGCTTTTTCGACCGTGTTTCGCGGCAAGCCGGCTAAATATCTGCCAACGCCGGTTTTTGGAGTTTCCGCTGGTTTTGGCGGCTCAACCACGACTGGCACAATATTGCCCGACACTTTTCTTGCTAAATATTTACCTACACCGGTAGTGGGGGCGACTTCAACAACCGCTTCTACGATGGATTCTTCGGGCTCAGGTTCGGCCGCTGCAACGACGGTTTGAGTGCTTGCCCCGCCTTCTTTCATCGCTAAGTATTTAGCGACCCCGGTTAATTGCGCGGCGGCTTGCTGTTGTTCTTGTTGTATAGCGGCTTGTTCCAGCTTCGCGAGATATCTTGCTACGCCGGATAATTCGCTGGTTTCATCTCTGTATATCTGGTGATCGCCGTAATTTTTAGGTCCTGACCAGATTTCACCGGCTTTATTAAGGATTTGTTCGAATAAATTTTTTGCCATAGCAAGCTACCTTATATTTTTATAGTGTTCTAATAAGTTTTAGTAAAAGATTTAAAGACCGGCCAATCATAGACGAAACTGACATTTGGGTAAAGCAGCAGCTGCTTTGACAGGGTGTCGTTACGCGCGCCGGCAAGTCTAATGGTTTGTTACTAGCCGAGATAAAAATTCAAGCCTTCGGCCCAAGCAATTATCTTATTTAATCGAGCTTTTGGAAGGCCAAAAAGCTCCCAATTGGCCATTTGTCAATGGCGCCTCGAAAAACCAGGCGTACCTTATTTTATCAAGCTCAGCAGAACCCCGGCAGCAACAGCAGAACCAATTACGCCAGCGACATTAGGTCCCATCGCGTGCATCAGTAAAAAATTATGTGGATTGCTTTCCAGCCCTAACTTATTTGCCACTCTGGCCGCCATCGGCACGGCCGATACGCCGGCAGCGCCAATTAACGGATTGATTGGCGTGTCGCTAAATTTGTTCATGATTTTAGCCATGATAACGCCACCCGCGGTGCCAATCGCAAAGGCGCAAGCGCCAAGGGCCAGAATGCCCAATGTTTTCATTTGCAAAAATGCAGCCGCACTCAGTTTCGAGCCCACCGACAAACCCAAAAAAATCGTTACGATGTTGATTAATTCATTTTGTGCGGTTTGACTGAGGCGCTCAACAACACCGCAGGCATTCATCAAATTGCCTAAGGCGAACATCCCTATCAAAGGCGTGGCAGAGGGTAGTAACAAAATCGACAAAACCAGCATCATTAACGGAAAAACAATTTTTTCCGTTTTACTGACTTCGCGCATTTGCTGCATTTCAATTTTTCGTTCATCTTCGGTCGTTAAAGCACGCATGATGGGCGGCTGAATTAACGGCACCAGCGCCATGTACGAATAAGCGGCTACAGCGATAGCGCCCAACAAGTCAGGCGATAATTTTGATGCCACATAGATTGCCGTAGGGCCATCAGCGCCGCCGATGATGCCAATGGCGGCAGCGTCCTTCAAACTGAACTCCAAGCCCGGAACAAAATTAAGCACCAACGCGCCCAACAATGAGGCAAAGATGCCAAGCTGAGCAGCTGCGCCTAAAAGCAAGGTTTTGGGATTGGCGATCATCGGGCCGAAGTCGGTCATCGCGCCGACGCCCATAAAAATCAATAAAGGAAAGATACCGGCTTTGATGCCGAAATACAGATAATAAAGAATGCCGCCTTCTTCGGCTATACCGGCCACGGGAATGTTGCTGAGAATGGCGCCAAACCCGATTGGCATCAGCAATAAGGGTTCGAAGCCTTTTTTGATGGCCAAGTAAAGCAGCAGAAAGCCGACCAGGGTCATAAATATCTGACCGGCGGTAAAATTGTGCATGCCCGTGCTTTGCCAAAGAGATAAAATACTTTCCGCAATAGACATTATTAGTCCCTACAAGGAAATCAAAGCATTACCGCCAGCAACCGCACCACCCTCTTTGATGTGCACTGCGCTGACGATACCGGAATATTTGGAGCGGACTTCGGTTTCCATTTTCATCGCTTCCATGATGATCACAATGTCTCCTTCTGTTACCACACTGCCAACATTGACCAGAATTTTCAAAATATTGCCGGCCATCGGCGCATAAACAACGGCGCCACTCGTGGCATGCGGCAATTTATGATTTTCCGCGGCGGAAGGGTGAATAGCCATCACCACTCCGCTTGGGCCGACAGCAACATTGAAATTTCTGCCATCGACATTCACCGTATAGGTTTCTATGGCTTTGTTTTCGCTTCCGCTTGGTTGAGCGCTAGCGCTTTGCCGTTCTGGATTAGGTGGTGGCTCAAATGCCGATGGATTATTCCTGTTGACAAGAAACTTCCAGCCAACTTGGGCGAACATGCCGTTGATTAGCGCGTCTTCTTCAATATGGCCAGCGAGTTTTACGCCTTCGGATTGGGCTTTTTGCTGAACTTCGGCAATCAACTTGGCCATTTCGGGTTCCAGTAAGTCGGCTGGCCGGCAGGTGATGGCCAGAGCGCCATCGAGTACTTGAGTTTGCAAAGCAGAATTGACTGGAGCTGGCGTAGAGCCATATTCGCCTTTCAAAACGCCCGCCGTTTCTTTGGTAATCGTTTTATAACGCGCGCCATTCATGACATTGATGACGGCTTGCGTGCCCACAATCTGCGAAGTTGGCGTTACCAGCGGTATAAAGCCCAAATCTTCGCGGACGCGAGGAATTTCTTGCAGCACTTCGTCAAATTTGTCAGCTGCGCCTTGTTCCTTCAATTGGCTTTCCATGTTGGTCAGCATGCCGCCGGGCACTTGCGATACTAATATGCGGCTGTCAACGCCTTTTAAGCTGCCTTCAAACTCAGCATATTTTTTTCGGATGTCACGAAAATAGCTGGCGACTTCTTCCAGTTTGCTTAAAGCCAAGCCCGTATCGCGTTCAGTGCCTTCCAGGCAGGCAACAATCGATTCGGTTGGACTGTGACCGTAGGTCATGCTTAAAGATGAAATGGCGGTGTCAACATTGTCGATTCCCGCTTCGGCGGCTTTAATCAGGGTCGGAATGCTCAAGCCTGTAGTGGCGTGGCTGTGCAAATGAATCGGTATGCGCGTGCTTTTTTTCAAGCGGCTGATCAGTTCAAAAGCGTCATACGGCTTCAACAAGCCAGCCATATCTTTGATGCAGATGGAGTGCGCGCCCATATCTTCAATTTGCCGGCCTAAGTCAACCCACATTTCAATGGTGTGAACTGGGCTGGTCGTATACGACATCGTACCCTGTGCGTGCTTGCCGGCGCTAAGCACTGCTTTGACCGCATGCTTAATATTGCGCATGTCGTTCATCGCATCGAAAATGCGGAAAACATCAATACCATTGGCGGCGCAACGCTCAACGAACTTATCGACCACATCATCGGCATAATGCCGGTAACCCAAGAGATTCTGACCGCGCAACAACATTTGTTGCGGCGTATTGGGCATGGCGGCCTTAAGTAAGCGCAATCTTTCCCAGGGATCTTCGCCCAAATAGCGGATACAGGCGTCAAAGGTCGCGCCGCCCCAAGATTCAATTGACCAGTAGCCAATCTGGTCAAGTTGGCTGCATATCGGCAACATATCTTCGATTCGCAAGCGCGTCGCCAGAATCGATTGATGCGCATCGCGCAAGACAACCTCTGTAATCGCTAACGGCTTTTTTTTATCTTTGGCCATTCTAATGAGTTCTCCGGGGCCTAACAAGGATCATAAGCATTTGAAATTAGTTCTGTTGAGCCGAAAAAATGGTTGTTCACGCTGCTGGTCAGCTGGCGCGCGACTGACTAATCGGTTTCCTCTTATTTATGTTTTTCCCGATATTGATGAATTGACGCAGTGATGGCGGCAACGGTTTTTTTATCAATGCCTGGCGCTACTGGCGGAAGCGGGTTAGCTGGTCGAGAAATTTCGGGAAAAAAACGCCTTACTATAAAGGACATCAGATTAATTGCAAATACCAGCATGGTTAAGAATAGGTATACGATGCCCATACCGACGATCATCAGTTCAACGCCGCTCATAATCAATTCTGTCATGCCGGAAACCTGGTTTAAAACGCTTGAATTTGTAGGAAATAATGTAATAACCCCACATTATCCATTAAAAACGCCGTTACACAAACTAAAGATAAAGCGGGGGGCGGGTTAAAGTGTTTTGTACTCGGGTAAGACAGCGGATTCTGGGGATTTAATTGCGTTGAAAATGGACTCATAATCGGGTTCTTCTGTCAGCTCTGCAACCAATTGGCTGTAAATGACCTGGTTCATTTCGTCAATTATCACAATGGCGCGGGCAGTTAAGCCGGCAAGCCTATGGTCGAGAATTTTGACGCCGTACTCGAAGGCGAAATTAGAGCGAAAAGTTGAAAGCGGAATGAGCTGGTTTAAGCGCTCGGTTTGACAAAAGCGGCATTGGGCAAACGGCAAATCTGCAGAAATGACTAATATAACGGTATTGGGCAGAAGCTTGCATTTTGCATTCAATTTTCGCGCAGAAGCGGCGCATACTGGGGCATCTAAACTGGGTACGATGAGTAATAGTTTTTTGCTCCCGGCAAAGTCAGCAAGTGTGATGTCGCGCAATTTTTCATTGGTTAGGACAAAGTCGGGCGCAGGTAAACCGACGGCCGGAAGTTGTGCATTGGTTTGTACGGGTTGGCCGTGGAAATAGATGGTTGCCATGGATGATGCAAGATCATGCTTTACGCAGTGCAGTGGCGGAACTTACTCAGTGCTGCTTTTTTTTACTTTTGTGATGATCCATTAAGCGCTTGCGTTTGTGTATTTGCCGGTCCGAGAGTTTGTTTTTTTGGCCTTTGAACGGATTGACCGGAGATTTAAATTCCAAGCGGATAGGCGTTCCAGATAAATTGAGCTTGTCGCGAAAATAATTGCTCAAAAAACGTTTGTAAGAAGTGGGCAAAACATCGGTCTGAGCGCCATGAATGACGATTACCGGCGGGTTACGGCCGCCTTGATGAGCGTATTTCAATTTGATTCGACGCGCATTGACCAGAGGGGGTTGATGGACTGAAGTGGCTTCTTTCAAAATTCGGGTTAGTTCCGATGTCGACATATTGATCATCGCCGAATCGTATAAATGATTGACAACGTCAAACAGTTTGCCGACGCCGCTGCCATGCAGCGCTGAAATAGGGTGCTTTTCGGCAAAGTCGAGGAAGGCCAGCTTAAGCTCGATCTGACGTTTGACGGTTTCTTTTTGTTCAGGCGAAAGGCCGTCCCATTTATTCAGGCCGATGATCAGGGCTCTACCCGCTTCCAGCACTAAGCCTAAAAGATGGGCATCTTGATCGGTGACGCCTTCGCTAGCGTCAATCAAATAAATCACTACGTTGGCTTTTTCAATGGCTTGGAGTGACTTGATTACGCTGAATTTTTCAATGGTTTCGGCAACTTTTGCGCGACGACGCATGCCTGCGGTATCAATCAGGGTAAATGGCTTGCCATTACGTTCAAAAGGAATATAGATGCTGTCCCGCGTTGTGCCGGGTTGATCAAACACAATGACCCGTTCTTCGCCGAGTAGCCGGTTGACCAAAGTTGACTTGCCGACATTAGGCCGGCCAACGATCGCGATGCTCACGCCTTTCGCGGTGTCTTCAGTTACTTCTGGATTAAGCGGCAATACAGCCTGTACCCGCGCCAATAACTCGGGGACGCCCCGTCCGTGGCTGGCGGCAATAGCCAAAGGCGCGCCTAACGCCAGGGAATGAAAGTCAACACTTGCGGTGCTGGCGTCAAGGCCATCGGTTTTATTGGTGACCAGAATAATCGGTTTATTTAATTTTCTAAGGTCATTGGCAATGACTTTGTCTGAGGCACTGAGGCCTTCACGGGCATCCACGATAAATAACACCAAGTCGGCTTCATTGAGCGCGATCTGCACCTGTTTTTTTGAAAAGCTTTCGACGCCTTCGGCGTCATCGGCGATACCGCCTGTGTCGACAACCAAGCAGGCCAGATTCCCTTGTTTCACACGGCCGTATTGCCGGTCTCTAGTCAGGCCGGGAAGGTCGGCGACCAAAGCTTCCCGACTACGAGTCAAATAATTAAAAAGCGTGGATTTACCGACATTGGGACGGCCAACCAGAGCAATGACAGGTAACATAAATTTAAGGTAATCGGGCCTTTAACGCGGCCAGCGTGCCGTCTTTGGCATAGATATAAACAGTGTCATCAACGATGACGGGCCGCGCTTCAATGGCCGCCTCAGTAATTTGAACCCGGCCTAGTTGTTTGCCATCATTACTCGAAAGCCAATGAACATAGCCTTGTAGATCACCCACGACGACATAATTTTGATAAATAACCGGGGCGGTTAATTTTCGATATTGCAACTCTTTTTGCTTCCAGAGCGGCCGGCCGGTGCGTTGATCGATCTGCATCACGTGGCTTTCTGCGTCAGCCAAGTAAAGATTGCGAAAATCGTGGCTTAAACCGGAATAAGATGAAATATCTTCGTTACGCCATAAAATATCGCCGTCAACAGCTGAAATAGCGCCAATGCCGCCGCGGTAACCCGCAATGAAGACCACACCGCCAGCTTCGGTAGGGTCGGCGTCCAGATCGACTAAGCGATCGACTTCAGAGCGGCCTTTCGGGATCGCGATGCCGGCTTCCCAAACAAATTTGCCGTTGTCTAATTGTAAGGCCAAAACCTTGCCGTTGTCGTAGCCATCGATAACATTGTCATCGACGATAATCGGCGCGCTCGTGCCGCGAATGCTTAATGGCGGCACGTTATGTTCATAATGCCATAATTGACTGCCGGTTTTTTCGTCCAGAGCCGTTATCGCACCGTCTGTGGTGCGAACGAGGACGATGCCTTTGGCGATCACAGGAAGCGAGAGCACCTCGCTCGATACGGCCGACTTCCATTTGATTTCGCCATTTTCCAGGTTCAGCGCAACCACTTCGGCATCGCTTGAGCCTAAGACGACCGTACTTGCGCTCAAGCCTGGGCCACCCGAAAAAGCAATGTCAGTTTCGGCTTCCCAAATTAGCCGGCCGCTTGCCAGATCCCGGCAGTTAACCAGGCCCTCTCTGTCGGCGGCTAAGACTTTCCCAAAACCAACCGCTGGTCCAAGCTTTACCGATTGCTCATCAGTGCCGACACCGGTTGATTCTTTCCATGCCACATCGATTTGAATTTCTGGCGCATAGTCGACTAATGGGCTAGGCGGGTCTGAGTTGTCTTCGCCGCCCGAGAAATAATTGGAGATGCCCGAAATGGAGTCTTTTACCAGATCCAAACCGGAACATCCGCTTAGGCCGAGAAGCAGAAATAAAAGGCTGATAAGACGCATTATTTTGATTTTTCGATTTTTTCCGGCGCTGTCAGGTCATCCATTTTGAGCTGCAATAAAGGCGATTTATAGCCGTTTTCGATCGCTTTTTGGTAAGAAGTCCGCGCTTGATCCAGACGATCGAGAGCGACGTACAAATCGCCGACCAACTCGTCATAATTGCCGGAAAAATTGGCGATGCTGGCCGGATCAATATCGTTGACTAGTTGTAGCGCCGGTTCGAACTCTTTATTGGCCATCATGATGCGAACCAGTCTAATTTTCGCCAGATTACTGATTTCCCGGTTTGATGAAGCGGCGAGCTTTTCCAGAATCGGTTTTGCTGCTTTCAGATCGCCTTGTTGGACTTTTATTTTGGCTTGAAGCAGTCCGCCGTAGGCAGCGTACTCGGTAGAGCCAAATTGTTCCTGCAGCTTTTCAGCTAATTTGTTCGCCGAGTCTTTTTGTTCGCTAGCGGCGGCTTTTAATAATTGCTCGTATAAGGCTGATGCTCGACCTGCCTGATCTTTTTGAAGTTCCTGCCAGTAATTCCAGCCCAAAATGATGGCGATGCCGGCAATCAAGCCGAAAATAGCGGATTGGCCATTTTCTTTCCACCAGCGTTTGAGCGCGTCAAGTTGTTCTTCTTCGGTGTCGTATAGTTCCACTGATATTTCCTTAAGCGTTTTGTTGTTGACAATGGTTTTTCAAAAAAGCCAGCAGTTGCTGCAGCGACAAGGATTGCTGCGGGTCGTCGTTGCGTAACGATTTCAAGCCGATTTCTCCGCGCGCGGCCTCATCGTCGCCTAAAATGAGCGCAAATTCGGCGCCGCTTTTGTCGGCTTTTTTAAATTGGCTTTTAAAGCTGCCACCACCGCAGTGAATTTGCAGTTTGATGACAGGGAGCTGATCTCTCAGCGTTTCTGCTAAACGCAAACCTTCCAGCTCGGCTTTTTCGCCAACGCGAATCATGTAGGCGTCGATTGGGTTTGCCAGATTCACGCTGGCTTGAGTTTCCAGCAAGGCGAGCAGACGTTCCATGCCCATTGCGAAACCGATCGCGTAATTAGCTTTGCCGCCGAGTTGTTCAATTAGGGTGTCGTAGCGTCCGCCCGCGCAAACCGTGCCTTGCGAACCGAGTGCATCGGTCACCCATTCAAATACGGTTTTGCTGTAATAATCCAAACCGCGCACCAGTCTGGGGTTAATTTCATAGCGGATAGCCAACAAATCAAGCTGTTCAGTGAACGACCGGAAATGCCTTAAGCTGTCTTCGCTGAGATAATCCAGTAATGCTGGCGCGTTGTTAATGATTTCGGCCTGCGCTGGATTTTTACTGTCCAGTATGCGCAAGGGATTGGTTTGCAGGCGGCGCAAGCTGTCTTCGTCAAGTTCAGTTTTATGCTTCTGGAAATAATGGACTAGTTGCTCACGATAAATCAGTCGTTCGGCAATGGTACCCAACGAATTGATTTGTAATTTAATTTTGTCGCGAACGCCAAGTTTTTTCCACAGCCGATCCATAATTAAAATTAATTCGGCGTCTATATCGGGTCCAGGCAAGCCGTAAGTTTCAACACCCAACTGGATAAACTGACGATAACGGCCTTTTTGTGGTCTTTCATGGCGGTACATGGGGCCGTAGTACCATAAACGAGGCGTTTGATTATGCAGCAAACCATGTTCAAGGCATGCGCGCAAGCAACCAGCGGTGCCTTCAGGGCGCAAAGTCAAGCAGTCACCGTTTCTGTCTTCGAAGGTGTACATTTCTTTTTCGACAATATCAGTGACTTCGCCAATCGAACGCTTGAAAAGCTCAGTTTTTTCCACAATGGGCAGACGAATTTCACGATAGCCATAACTGGCGAGAAGATCTCGCAAGGTTTGCTCTGTATAGTGCCATAATGGCGTTTGCTCCGGCAGAATATCGTGCATTCCGCGGATCGCTTGTATCGTGCTGGTCATGATGAGGCTGGTTAGGGTAGGGCGGATTTGACCAATTTGGCTTCTTCAGATAAGGGAAAGGTTTCTAGTAATAATTTTTTATAGTCGTCGGCTTGTTTCAGATTGCCTAAGGCTTGTTCGGTTTGTATCGCAATCCACAAGGTCTGAGGGGTGTGAGAAGCGACATTCAGGTAGCGTTGTAAAAAGCCTTTAGCGGGCCAGAGCGCGCCTTTCTGAAAACTCAATTTTTGCATTTCCTGAAGCGCCGGGGCGTAGGAATCGTTTAATTGCAATGCTTGCCGGAAAAAGTCTTCAGCTTTTTGTTGTTGCTTGAGGGTTAGTTGACAACGCCCGGCGTTGGTCAAGGCTAGCCAGGGCTGATTGTTTAGTGGCGTGGAAAACGCTTGTGTCAGTAAGGCCATGCCTTGTTCAAATTCGCTGTGCTCGCACAAGAAGCGACCGAAATTATTCATAATGCCAAGATCGTCAGGCGCCAGCGACAAGGCGGTTTCGTAATGATCTCTGGCGTCGCCCGCCTGTTTCATTTTTTCGTGTAAAAAAGCCAGCGCATTATGCGCCTGCGCATTATGGGAGTCTACGGCTAAAGCATGCTGTAAGTTTTCTTTGGCGATATCCAGTCTGTTCATGCTCAGATAGCGAATACCCAACTGCAGATAAACATCGCCGGATGCTTTGGTGTCTTTGGTTGCAGAAGACGAACAAGCCAACAATCCGACTGCCAGCGGGATCAGCAAGAAAACAAATGGTTTAGATAGGTTCATAAGCTTATGCGGCCTGGTTAGCGCTCATCACTTTTAGTTTAAGATGCCTTCGGCTTTTATCGTGCACTTTGCCAACCAGTTGTCCGCAAGCGGCATCAATATCTTCACCGCGGGTTTTTCTGATCGTCGTGACGATGCCAGCATCATTGAGCAAAGTTTTGAATTGGTTAATCGCTTCTTTGCTTGAGCAGGTATAAGGCGAGTTCGGAAACGGGTTAAACGGTATCAGATTAAGTTTTGCCGGTACAGTTTTGAGTAATTTAATCAGCCCGCGCGCATCCTCTGGCGAATCATTAACACTTTTGAGCATGACATATTCAAAAGTGATGGTACGCCGCGGCGCCAGTTTGGCGTTATCCCGGCAAGCCGCCATTAATTCCTGCAAGGGATATTTTTTATTGATCGGCACGAGTTCGTCACGCAACGCATCGGTCACCGCATGCAGAGAAACCGCAAGACTAACGTCGCAGACTTCGGTCAAACGGTACATCGCGGGAACGACGCCCGATGTGCTAATGGTCACTCGACGTTTTGACAAGCCGAAAGCGAAATCATCCATCATTAGATTCATTGCCGCCACGACATTGTCAAAATTTAGCAGTGGCTCGCCCATGCCCATCATGACCACGTTTGTAATGCGGGACTCAGCGCCTAATCGTTTTTGCGCAACATAAACCTGGCCGATAATTTCAGCGGTAGTCAAATTGCGATTAAAACCTTGCTGAGCTGTTGAGCAAAAGCTGCAGGCCAAGGCGCAGCCGATTTGCGATGATACACATAAAGTGCCTCGGCCTTCTTCAGGAATGAAAACGCTTTCAATGCGATTTCCGCAACTGGTTTGCAAAACCCATTTGCGCGTGCCATCCGTGGCAATTTGTTCGAACACAATTTCCGGTGCCGAGATATGACAGCTTGCCTTTAAACTGGCGCGCAGCGGTTTGCTTAAATTGGTCATCAGATCGAAATCTTCAACGCCTTCTTGATAAATCCATTTAAGCACTTGCGTGGCTCGGAAGGGTTTTTCGCCCAATTTGAGGAAAAAATCGGCCAAGCCTCTTCTGTCGAAGTCGAGCAAGTTAATGCCGCTGACTTCTGCTACCGAGTCCTGCGGTGTTAAGGCAAAATCAGCGGGTTCTTGCACAGAGTTCATCATCAGAGAAAAAGTAAGCAATTTCTCGTTTTGCTGTTTCCAGGGCATCGGAACCATGCACAGCATTTTCGTCAATACTCGTGGCGAAGTCTGCCCGGATCGTGCCTGGAGCCGCTTCTTTCGGGTTGGTGGCGCCCATGATTTCGCGGTGCTTTAACACGGCATTTTCGCCTTCTAACACTTGAATCATGACCGGGCCTGAAATCATAAAAGCAACCAAATCCTTGAAAAAGCCACGCTCGCGGTGTTCTGCATAAAAGCCTTCGGCCTGATCCTGAGAGAGATGCAGCATTTTGGCCGCCACGATTCTTAGGCCATTTTTTTCAAAACGGCTATAAATCTCCCCGATAATGTTTTTAGCTACGGCATCAGGTTTGATAATTGAGAAAGTGCGTTCTATCGCCATTATGTTTTAAATCTCCAGTCTGATAAAAATAAAGTGTTGATGATATCCGAATAACTCGGTTGCTCAGAAGCAGCCAACATTACGGCCGGCTGTCCAACTCAGCGCCTTCTTTGACCGGGATCATCAGGTCTTCGGGGCTGATACCCAGTATTAAAGCCATGGGACTGGCGATAAAAATGGAAGAATAAGTGCCAAAAACAACGCCAAATAATAAGGCGATGGAAAAATTATGAATGACTTGGCCGCCCAGAAAGAATAAAGACACCAGAACCAGAAATACCGTGAATGAGGTCATTATGGTTCGGCTCAGCGTAACATTGATCGCGATATTCATGATTTCTTCGGTCGAAATTTTTCTTAGGTTTCTGAAGTTTTCACGAATTCGGTCATATACCACGATCGTATCGTTGAGCGAATAACCGATCAGCGCCAAAATCGCGGCTAGAACGGTTAAGTCAAACTCCAGGCCGAACACCGAAAATACCCCTAAAGTGACGATTACGTCATGAATAGTCGCCATCACCGCACCTAATGAAAATTTCCATTCAAAGCGCCAAGCGACGTAAATCAGAATGCCAATCGTTGAATACAACAACGCTAAAAAGCCATCTTCTGCTAGATCGTCGCCGACTTGCGGGCCGACAAACTCGACTCGGCGCAAACTGGCCTGGGTTGCAGTATTTTTGTTCAGCGTTTCCAATACTTCGGTGCTCAAATCGACGCTGCTGACGCCTTCGTGCGGTTTCAAACGAATCAAAACATCCTTGGTGGTGCCAAAATTTTGCACCGTTGCGTCAGCAAATCCCGATGCGCCTAGGGTCGTTCGAATCGCGGATAAATCAGCCGCCTGCTGATAGCCGATTTCGATCAATGTGCCGCCGGTAAAATCGATGCCCATCTGCAAGCCGCGGACAAAAAATGAGATGATTGAAATGACCATCAAAATTCCGGAAAAAGTCATGGCAATTTTCCGGTTGCCGATAAAGTTAATGTTTGTTGGTTTCATAAAAAAGCAAATGATTTGGGTTTGAAACGAATAGGAATATTCTCTGTATTTAGGACTATACAGACAGTTTTTCAACTCTTCGATTGCCATAGATCCAGTTGATGACCATTCGAGTTCCGGTAATCGCCGTAAACATCGACGATAAAACACCAATGATCAGAGTAACCGCAAAGCCTTTTACGGAACCCGTACCAAATGCAAAAAGCACAACCGCGACCACCAGGTTCGTTACATGGGAGTCAAGAATCGTTGCAAACGCTTTATCGTAACCAATAAAAATACTGGTTTGTGGCGAATTGCCGTTTTTCAGCTCTTCCTTTACCCGCTCAAAAATCAGTACATTCGCGTCTACTGACATGCCGACGGTAAGAATGATCCCGGCAATACCCGGCAATGTGAGTGTTGCCTGTAACAAGGAAAGTATCGCGACAACGATGACCACGTTAAAAGCCAGCGCAAGGTTGGCAATCATGCCGAAAAGCTTGTAATAAACAGCCATGAACAGAACAACCAGTACAAAACCGACGACAAATGAGACAAAGCCTTTGTTAATATTGTCTTGTCCGAGGCTAGGGCCGACAGTGCGTTCTTCAACGATGTCAACCGGCGCTGCCAATGCGCCGGCGCGCAGCAGCAAAGACAGATTGCGAGCTTCTTGCGGACTGTCCAAACCTGTGGTCTGGAAGCGTTTGCTAAAGGCCCCCTGTATTGTCGCAACGCTGATTACTTTTTCGACTTTTTCTTTATGGCGAATCTTTTCGCCATTGACCACTTTGGTGTCAACCTTATATTCGATAAAGACAACCGCCATCGGTTTGCCGATGTTGGCATGAGTCAGTTTACCCATTTTTTGCGCACCGACGCCATTTAGCGAGATAAAGACCGCTGGTCTGCCGTCTTGGTCCATGCCCGACGATGCGTCGACAATTTGATCGCCCGTCACGATAATGCGTTTGTCCAAAAGAATGGGATTGCCATTTTTTTCGTAATAAAGCCGGCTGCCGACCGGAACATGGCCACTGACGGCTTGCTGAACATCATGCTCAACATCGACTAGACGGTATTCCAGCGTTGCGGTTGTGCCTAGAATTTCTTTGGCTCGCGTGGTGTCTTGCACGCCAGGCAATTGCACGACAATCCGGTTTTCGCCTTGTTGTTGGATCACCGGCTCGGCAACGCCAAGTTCATTAACGCGATTACGCAGCGTGGTCATATTTTGCGCGACCGCGCTCTTTTTGGTTTCGCGAATTTCTTTTTCGGACAATTTCAACCAAACCTGAGTTTGGTCTTCTGGCTCGGTCATTTCTAGGCCGCGAAACTCTTTGCCTAAGACGTTAAAAAGCGCGGGTCGGTCATCTGCGCTTTTCAAGACAACTTTAATAAAACCGTTATCTTTGCTGACTGATTGATAGCGGATTTTTTCTCCGCGCAGGGCTTGGCGAATATCGTCGTTATAGCGATCTTCCGCTTGCTTCACAGCGGCATCCATGTCGACTTCGAGCAAGAAATGCACGCCGCCTCTTAAATCAAGACCGAGATACATCGCTTGCGCGCCAATGCTTTTCAACCAGTCGGGCGTAGTTGGCGCTAGATTTAGCGCCACTGTTAATTCATTGCCTAGCTGTTCTTTTAACAAATCGGCAACTTTGAGCTGATCATCGGTATTGCTGAAACGGGCCAAAATACGGCCCGCATTAAACTCAAACGCTTTTAACAGAACGCCGGAATTTTTAATCTTGGTCTCGATTTGGTTTGCTTTCTCTTGCGCTATCGCATTTGCCGAAGACACTTGCACAGACGGGTCATCGCCATAAAGGTTAGGCAATGAATAGACAAGACTAACCAAAAAAATGCTTATAACCAATAAGTTTTTCCAAAGAGGGAAGTGGTTTTGCATGGCTTATTCCAACAAATAAACAATCGATCTGCGCTATCGCATTCGCCAGCTATATCAATTTAGCCGCTTTTTTTAGTGATAGCCTTGTAGGTTCCTTTAGGCATGATGCTCTCGATGGTATGCCGTTGCACTTGAAGAAAGGTGTTTTCATGCACCTCAAGTTTGACGAAATTATCATCGAGATCGACCACCTTACCTAGAATACCGCCAGCGGTGACAATCTCCGAGCCTTTGGTCAGGGATGCGATCATTTGTTTCTTTTCTTTCGTGCGCTTGGACTGCGGACGCAAAAACAAGAAATAAAAGAACACTAAAATGGCGAGCGGAAAGATCATGCCCTCCATTCCAGGCGCTTGGGCTGCAGGCGCTGCGGCGGCAGCATCAGATATTAAGAAACTCATGGTAATCCTCAGTAATTATTCTATGGAAATAAAAATTTCGTTATTATGCCACAGTCGGTACAGTTTTTTCTCGTTGTTGGTAAAATTGCTGAACGAAACGGTTCAACTCTTGCTTGGCGATGGCCGTTCGCAGGCCCTGCATCAAGCTGAGATAATAAAATAAGTTGTGGATCGTGTTTAAGCGCGCGCCCAGCATTTCTTTGCATTTATCTAAATGCCGTAAATAAGCTCTTGAATAATTCCGGCAGGTATAACAGCCGCATGCTTCGTCGAGCGGCCGGGTATCGGATTCGTACTGGCTGTTTCTGATCTTGATTACGCCAAAACGGGTAAATAAATGGCCATTGCGGGCGTTGCGGGTGGGCATCACGCAGTCGAACATATCAACACCGCGTCTGACGGCTTCCACTAAGTCTTCAGGCGTGCCAACGCCCATCAGATAGCGTGGTTTGTCAATGGGCAATTGCGGCGCAAGGGCATCTAGAATAGCCATCATTTCTTCTTTCGGTTCGCCGACCGACAAGCCCCCCATTGCATAACCGTCGAAACCGATCTCGATCAGGCCGTTAATCGACTCATGCCGTAATGGCGAGTGCATGCCGCCTTGAACGATGCCGAATAAAGCCGCAGGATTATCGCCATGGGCTTTTTTGCTGCGCTCAGCCCAGCGTAACGATAATCGCATCGATTTGGCGGCTTCCTCATAGCTGGCCGGGTAGGGCGTGCATTCGTCGAATATCATCACAATATCGGAATTCAGCCGCCGTTGCACGAGCATGGACTCCTCCGGCCCCATAAAAATCTTGCTGCCGTTGATCGGTGATTTAAACGTGACGCCTTGTTCGGTGATTTTTCTCAAAGCGCCAAGGCTGAAAACCTGAAAGCCGCCTGAGTCGGTCAAAATCGGTTTGGGCCAGCGCATAAAACCGTGCAATCCGCCGTGCTCGCCGATAATTTGCGTACCCGGGCGCAATAACAAATGAAACGTATTGCCGAGTATAATTTCTGCGCCCATGCCGCTCAGATCATCCGGGGTTAACGATTTGACGGCGCCATAAGTCCCGACCGGCATAAAAACCGGCGTATTGACGACGCCGCGGGTAAAGCTTAATTGGCCGCAGCGCGCCTGGCCATCAGTGGCTAAAATTTTGAATTCCATGCCGGCAAGATTGCTCTTGAAAGCCTAAATTAATTTGGCTTTCAAGAGTCGGTTCACCTCAGTAGGATTGGCTTTGCCACGCATTTCTTTCATCACTTGCCCGACAAAGAAAGCGAAAACTTTATCTTTCCCGCTGCGGTATTGCTCGACTTGCTCAGGATTGTCGGCGATGATTTTATCGATGATAGCTTCAATTGCCCCGGTATCGGTAATCTGTTGCAAGCCTTTCGCGGCGATGATCGCGTCAGCCGTTTCGCCGGTTTCACTAACCCACATGGCTTCAAAGACTTGCTTGGCAATCTTGCCGGATATCGTGTTGTCGGCGATTCGTTGTAACAGGCCCGCCAAGCGCTGCTGGTCGACCGGTGACTCGCTAATATCGAGTCCAGCTTTGTTCAAGCCGGCCATCAGTTCGCCTAAAACCCAATTCGCGCAAAGCTTGGCTTCACCGCCGGAAGTTATGACCACGGCTTCAAAATAATCGGCTAATGAGCGAGAAGCAGTCAGGTTATTCGCGCTTTCGTCATCCAGCCTGTATTGCGCTTTGAATCGCTGTTTTTTGGCGTCTGGCAACTCAGGCAGTTCGGCTTTGATCTGTGCTTTAAAAGCTTCGCTGATCAAGACCGGCAATAGATCGGGGTCGGGAAAATACCGGTAATCATTCGCTTCTTCTTTGCTGCGCATGGAACGTGTTTCGTCTTTGACTGAATCGTAAAGACGAGTTTCCTGAATAACTTGACCACCGCTTTCGATGAGTTCAATTTGCCGTTCAATCTCATAGTTGATGGCTTTTTCGACAAATTTGAATGAATTGATATTTTTGATTTCTGCACGCGTGCCAAATTTTTCTTGGCCTTTGGGTCTGACCGAGACGTTTGCGTCGCAACGGAACGAGCCTTCCTGCATATTGCCATCACAAATACCCAGATAGCGCACCAGTTCGTGCATTTTTTTCATATAAGCCACCGCCTCTTTGGCGCTACGCATGTCAGGTTGAGACACGATTTCCAGGAGCGGCGTGCCCGCGCGGTTCAGGTCGATGCCGCTTAAGCCATGAAAATTTTCATGCAGCGACTTGCCGGCGTCTTCTTCAAGATGAGCGCGAGTGATGCCTATGCGCTTATTGACGCCGTCAACTTCAATATTCAGATGACCTTGTCCGACAATCGGCAATTCAAATTGGCTGATTTGATAGCCTTTCGGCAAATCCGGATAAAAATAATTTTTTCGGGCGAAAACGGAATAAGGCGCAATATGCGCTTCGATGGCGGAGCCAAAAATCACCGCCATGCGCACGGCTTCTTGATTCAGCACCGGTAAAATGCCCGGAAAGCCCAGATCCACCAAGCAAGCTTGAGTATTTGGCTCTGCGCCGTAGGCGGTGGATGCGCCAGAAAAAATTTTTGAGCGGGTCGCTAGTTGAGCATGTATTTCCAGGCCAATGACGGCCTCCCAGTGTTGATGATCCATGTTCAGAAGCCTTTTTATGGGTAATCTTTGGGTATTTGTTGATGCCAATCCGTTAATTGCTGATAACGGTGAGCGACATTAAGCAGCCGCTGTTCTGAAAAATAATCGCCGATAATTTGCAAGCCCACGGGTTTGCCGGAACTGAATCCGGCGGGAATTGACAAGGCCGGCAGCCCTGCCAAGTTGACGGCAAGCGTGTAGATGTCGGACAGATACATAGCGACCGGATTGTTGATTTTTTCACCGAGAGCGAATGCGGGAGTCGGTGTGACCGGACCCATGATGACATCGACCTTAGAAAAGGCGTTTTTGAAGTCCTCGCTGATCAAGCGGCGGATTTTCTGCGCCTTCAGATAGTAGGCGTCATAATAACCTGCCGAAAGCGCATAGGTTCCGATCAAAATGCGGCGTTTAACTTCTTTGCCAAAGCCTTCTCCCCGGGAGCGAGTGTACAGATCGGTTAAGTCTTCCGGATTTTGACAGCGGTAGCCAAATCGAACGCCGTCAAATCTTGATAAGTTGGCGGAACACTCAGCAGATGCGATCACATAGTAGGCTGGAATCGAGTAATTGACGTTTGGCAACGATATTTCGATGATTTCGGCCCCCAGCTTTTTGTAATCATTGAGTGCAGAGTCCAGAATCACCGCTACTTCTTGACTTAAACCCGAGTCAAAAAACTCTTTCGGAAGCCCAATTTTAACGCCTTCGAGCGAATTGTTCAGGTCTTTACGATAGTCAGGAACGGGGTGTTCCACGCTGGTGGAGTCCTTGGGATCATGGCCTGCCATCGCTTGCAACAAGATCGCGGCGTCTTCGGCGCTGCGCGCCATCGGCCCACCCTGATCCAGGCTGGATGCGTAAGCGATCATGCCGTAACGCGACACTCGGCCGTAAGTCGGTTTAAGGCCGGTAATGCCGCAATGGGCCGCCGGTTGCCGAATCGACCCGCCGGTATCTGTGCCGGTCGCGCAGGCCGCCAATTTGGCGGCTACGGCGGCGGCTGAGCCGCCGGATGAGCCGCCGGGAATCAGCGCGCTGTTCCAAGGATTGCGTACCGGGCCATAAAAACTGGTTTCGTTGGACGAGCCCATTGCGAATTCATCCATATTAAGCTTGCCCAACATGACCGTGCCGGCCTGCTTTAGTTTCTCGACCACGGTGGCGTCATAAGGCGAGATAAAGTTATCAAGCATTTTTGAGCCGCAGCTGGTTTTAACGCCTTCGCTACAAAATATGTCCTTATGCGCGATCGGGATGCCGGTTAACAGATTGGCATCGCCGGCGCCGATTTTAATGTCGGCGGCTTTTGCGGACGCCAGTGCCTGTTCTTCGGTGACTGTGATATAAGCATTGAGAACGTGATTCTGCTTGATGCGGCTTAAAAATGTTTGGGTCAGCTCCAGGCTTGAAAATTTCCTGAAGCGCAGACTTTTGGCTAATTCTGCAATGCTGAGCTGATGCATGTCCATTTGCTTTCCTTTATTCGATGACTTTGGGAACCAGGTAAAGGCCGGCTTCTATTTGGGCGGCGCAACGTTGATAGTGATCGCGTCTATTGCCCTCGGTGACTTGGTCGGGGCGTAAATATTGAACTTGATCCAAAGGATGTGCCATTGGCGTGATGTTATCGGTTGAGATCTGATTCATCTGGGCCACCAAGTCAAGTATGTTCGACAAGTCCGTGGCATAAGAGTCGCTATCCTTAGGGCTGATGCCTAGACGGGCCAAATAGGCAATTTTATTTACATCTCCAGCAGTTAAAGACACTATTTACTCCAAAATAAAAACAAGCTTCATGATATACTTAATTAGTCGAACGATACCGGTTTTTGATGGCCTGGTTTTCAAGTTCTGGCCCTGGATCTCATGCTCTTCAGATGTATTGTGCTGTTTTCGGCATGACCTGAGGAAGCAACCAAGATCAAGGCTGATTTCAATTAATGTTGATGGTAATTTTCTATAATACTTTATATCTTGCTCAAATACCCGCAGGATTGATACAGTAACAATATTTTTATCTAGCCTCAAGGACACTGCTTAATAATGTTCAAAAGAATCCGCGGACTTTTCTCGAATGATCTTTCTATTGACTTGGGAACGGCTAACACTCTGATTTATATACCGGGGCAGGGTATCGTTCTTAATGAGCCCTCGGTTGTCGCGATAAAAGAGGATAAGCTTCGCGGCGCTAAAACGATAGCGGCCGTAGGTGCTGAGGCTAAAAAGATGTTGGGGCGAACCCCAGGCAATATTACTGCGATAAGGCCACTGAAAGACGGCGTTATTGCCGATTTTGCCGTGACTGAGCGGATGCTGCGTTATTTCATCGAAAAGGTGCATCAAAGCAAATTGTTGCGTCCGAGCCCGCGTATTTTGATTTGTGTGCCTTGCGGTTCGACTCAAGTTGAGCGCAGAGCCATCCGAGAATCGGCGGCGATGGCGGGAGCTAGAGAAGTTTATTTGATTGAAGAACCGATGTCCGCAGCGATTGGCGCGGGCCTGCCGATTGACGAAGCCAGTGGTTCGATGGTCCTGGATATCGGCGGGGGCACCTCCGAAGTGGCTATTATCGCGATTAACGGCATTGTTTACGCCAATTCAGTCCGCATTGGCGGCGATCGTTTTGATGAGGCCATTATTAACTATGTGCGGAGAAATTATGGCACTTTGATAGGTGAAGCCACCGCAGAAAAAATTAAATTGGAGATCGGCACCGCATATCCGGGTAGCGAAGTCATGGAAATTGAGGTCAGGGGACGGAATTTGGCGGAAGGCGTGCCGCGCAGTTTTTCGCTGAACAGCAACGAAATATTGGAGGCGCTGCAAGAGCCTTTGTCCGGTATTGTCGGTGCTGTTAAAATGGCGCTTGAGCAGACTCCGCCCGAGTTAGGCTCTGACGTCGCCAGTCGGGGAATCTTTTTAACCGGCGGTGGCGCGCTGCTGAAAGACATCGACCGCTTGTTGGCCGAAGAAACCGGTTTGCCCATTCATATTGCCGATGATCCGCTTACCTGTGTAGCCAGAGGCGGCGGGATGGTTCTTGAAATGTTGGATAAAAAAGGCATATCGACATTCTCTTTAGAGTGATAACGGCTTTTGCCGCTATCGGTTTCCGATTTTATCGATCACGATTTTTAGCGCAGTTTTATGCGCTGCGTGGCTTTTTTCACTTTGCTGTTCGTCGGCTTGACTAATTGTCGGCAAGACGCGTGAAAAGGCCCTGACCGAGGTATTGTTTTATTAAACTGTTATTTGCTAATGGCCCATCGATCAATACGCGCTTGCTGGTCGCTGTGCTTGCGTCGTGCGCATTGCTGGCCGCAGAATACAGTGGGCAACGCTTATATCCCTTACGCTCCGCGCTGTCTTTTTTTGTTGACCCGATTAAATATGCAGTCGACTTTCCTTCTGTGCTGCTTGAATTAACCAGCGAATCGTTGACTTCTTATGCCAGTTTAAAAAAAGAAAATCACGGCCTGAAAGAGCAACAACTGGTTTATCAGACACGCTTATTGAAATTTGCCGCGCTGGAAAAAGAAAATATTCGTTTACGCGCATTATTAGAAAACTCATTTAAATTGGGCGAACAAGTTTTGGTTGCCGAATTGTTATCTGTTAAAACAGCGCCTTACGAGCATATCGTGCTGGTTAACAAAGGCACGCGTTTTGGCGTGCATCCACAACAGCCGGTTTTGGACGCCAATGGCGTGGTTGGGCAAGTTTTCCGCGCATTGCCGTTAACTTCTGAAATTATGCTGATTACCGACCCCAATCATGCGATTCCGGTTCAGGTTAATCGTAACGGATTATTAACGATCGCGGTCGGCGGCGGTCAAATTAATCGACTCGTTTTGCCGTTTTTACCTAACAATGCCGATATTCGGGCCGGTGACTTATTAATCACTTCAGGTTTGGGCGGCACGTTTCCTCAGGGCTATCCGGTCGCGGTGGTCGACGAATTTAGGTCGCAGCCGGATAAACCTTTCGCAACCATTACCGCAACACCGAAAGCCAATCTTGACCGCAACCGGGAGCTGATGATTGTTTGGAGTAACATCACGCCGGTTCCACTGACTTCAAAATCTGCTAACGACGAAGATGAAATCAAGGCCCCTGCCGATCAATGATTACTTTGGCTTTGGCCGAATTATCATAACCCTGGTTGCGGCTATGGGTCTTAGAGTCGCGGCTTGGCCAAACATAATCGAAATCATTAATCCTGACTGGGTATTGCTGGTGCTGATATATTGGTCGCTTGCCGCGCCAGAGCGCGTCGGTATTTTTCATGCCTGGGCTTTTGGATTGCTCACTGATGTGCTGACCGGCAAACTATTTGGCCAATATGCCCTGGCTTATTCTTTGGTCATTTATATTTGCTTGAAATTGCATAAGCGATTGCGGCAGTTTCCGATTGTTCAGCAGGGCTTATTTATCTTTTTTTGTTTGCTGTTATCGCAGCTGCTGCTTTTTTTGATAAAAAATTTGCAACACCCGGCTCAACTTAAAGCCACTTTTTGGCTGCCGGTGTTTACCGGCACTTTTTGCTGGCCTTTGGTCTTTACCGTCCTTCGATTTGTTCGCTTGGCTCGGCGGCTTAAATAAGCGCTAATCCATGTCTCGTTCGGCCTATTCTATTAAAGATGATTTAGTAGAGAACCGGTTGTTTCTCAACCGTATTTTAGCGGCATTTATCGTCATCATCAGTCTCACTTTGGGGCTTGTTGTTCGCTTAATTTATCTACAGATCGTGGGGCATGCGCATTATGCTTCGTTAGCCAAAGAAAATAGCATCAAAATAGTGCCTTTGGTGCCTACGAGAGGCATTATCTATGACCGAAATGGCAAGGTGCTAGCCGAAAACATGCCGTCTTTTAGCTTGGAGCTGGTCCCTGAGCAAATACCCAATTTGGACGACACTTTGCGCCGGCTGCAAAAAATATTGGCGATTCCGGATGAAAAAATCGAAAGTTATCAAAAGCAGCGAAAAAGGCAGAAACGATTTAACAGTACGCCTTTATTGATGAACATGAGTCAAGAAGAACTGGCCAAATTTGCTGTGGTCAGGCCCTATTTTCCAGGCGTTGATATCCATACCCGCCTGGTTCGCCATTACCCATACGGTGAATTAGCCTCTCATGTAATTGGCTATGTCAGCCGGATCAACGAGGCGGAATTGAAAGAGTTGCCTGTTGCGGAGTATCGGGGGTCGACTCATATTGGCAAAATCGGCATTGAAGGCAGCTATGAAGCAGACTTGCATGGCAAAACCGGTTATGCCGAAATCGAGACCAATGTGCAGGCGCGCCCGCTCAATACCTTGAAAGAAGCTAATCCAACACCGGGGGCAAACCTGTATTTAACGCTCGATATTGAGTTGCAGCGGCTGGCTTATGAGGCGCTCGATACTTTTAATGGCGCGGTAGTTGCCATCGATATCGAAAGTGGCGGCGTGCTGGTTTTTGCTAGCCGGCCAGGATTTGATCCCAATCCTTTTGTCGTTGGCATTAGCAATAGCGCCTATCAGGCCTTGCAAACCTCGGATTCGCAACCGCTGTATAATCGGGCTTTACGCGGCTTATACCCGCCGGGCTCGACAATCAAGCCCTTTATCGCATTGGCTGGTCTTGAAAACGCTGTCATCAACGCCCAGCAAACCTTGTTTTGTCCGGGGTATTACCAGTTGCCGAATGCGACTCATCGCTACCGGGACTGGAAAAAAGGCGGTCATGGTTCGGTCAATATGGATGAGGCGATTACCCAATCCTGCGATGTTTATTTTTACCGTTTGGCGGCATCGATTGGCATCGATCAAATTCACGATTTTTTACAACAATTTGGCTTTGGCGAAAAAACGGGTATCGATTTGATTGGCGAAAAAGCGGGTCTGCTGCCGTCCAAAGAATGGAAGCGCGACCAGAAAAATCAAGCCTGGTATCCCGGCGAGACCTTGATTACCGGAATTGGTCAGGGTTACCATCAGGTGACGCCTTTGCAGTTAGCCAAAGCAGTTGCAACTTTGGCTAATCGTGGCTCGGTGGTTAATCCACATTTATTGTTGAAGTCGGTTTCCGCCGAGTCAACGGGAGTATACCGTTCTGAAAACAGCCAAATCTCGATTCCGTTAAAACCGGCTAATGTTGAGACGATCATCGCCAGCATGATTAATGTGGTGCATAGCGCGCGCGGCACGGCTAAAGGCATTAATCGCGATATTACTTACCAGATTGGCGGTAAAACCGGAACCGCGCAAGTTTTCAACATCAAGCAAAATGCCAAATACAACGAAAATGAAATTGAATTCAAGTTGCGCGATCATGCTTTGTTTATTTCCTTTGCGCCGGCCGACCAGCCCAAAATTGCCGTTGCAGTCATTGTTGAGCATGGCGGGCACGGCGGCTCCGTTGCCGCGCCGATAGCCGGAAAGGTAATCAAAGAATTTTTGAAGGGCCAATCATGAAAACTGAAAGCCGGCGCGAACATTTTCAGCCTCCTTCTTTGCTGGGAAAACTGCTCAGAAAATTACATATCGATATCCCTTTATTTATCTGTTTATTGCTAACAGCATTATTAAGCTTTGTGATTCTCTACAGCGCAGGCGGTCAAAAAATGGATGTATTGTTCCGGCAGTTGGCCCGGATTGGTTTGGCGTTTGCGTTGATGACCTTGCTGGCCCATATCAATCCCAGTCAATTCAAGCGCTATTCGGCATTGCTCTTTGGTTCCGGCATTTTTCTGTTAATTGCGGTGCTGATTATGGGGCAAATTGGAAAAGGCGCTCAGCGTTGGCTGGATTTAGGCTTTTTTCGCTTTCAGCCGTCCGAGATGATCAAAATTACCACGCCGATGATGATCGCCTGGTATTTGTCGGAGCATTCTCTGCCACCCAAAGCCAAGCAGCTGCTGATTGCGGGTTTGCTGATTATCGTTCCGACGCTATTGATCGCGAAACAGCCCGATTTAGGCACTGCGATATTGGTCGCCAGTTCGGGCGCTGGCGTATTATTTTTCGCAGGCCTTTCCTGGCGGCTAATTGCCACAATGGTTGCGGCTTTGGCTTCTATTGCACCCGTTATCTGGCATTTTATGCGGGAATATCAACGCGCCCGGGTCATCACTTTTATGAATCCGGAAGCTGATCCGCTGGGCCGCGGTTATCACATTATTCAATCCAAAATCGCGATAGGCTCTGGCGGTATATATGGTAAGGGTTGGTTGGGAAGTACCCAATCAGAATTGGAGTTTTTGCCTGAAAGTTCGACTGACTTTATTTTTGCCGTTTTTGCCGAAGAATTTGGCTTGTTTGGCTGCTTGGGCCTGCTAGTTTTATATTTGTTGATTATTGGCCGCTGCCTTTATATCGCCACTCAAGCTCAAAATACCTATGATCGGCTCTTGGCCAGCAGTCTGGCGTTTACTTTTTTTGTTTATGTCTTTGTCAATATCGGCATGGTGATAGGGGTTTTACCCGTTGTCGGGGTGCCGTTACCGTTGATCAGTTATGGTGGAACCTCCATTGTGACTTTGTTGGCGGGATTTGGCATTCTGATGTCCATTCACACTCATAGAAAAATGCTACCCGTCTAATGAAATTATCATATGCTTTGCCAGTCAATGGCTTAAACCTTAAATTTTGGTCTTTTTGGCCTCATGTCTTGCGCTTGGCGTTCAGTGCGATGGCCTTACTGATTTCCGCTTGCGCGAGTCACACGCACATCAGCGAGTCGATGCGCTTATTTACCGAACATATGGTGCAGGCGCACCAGTTCGATAAAGCGCAATTGGATAAAGTATTTTCTGCCGTTGAGATTAAAGACGATATTTTACAAAAAATAGCCAAACCGGCAGAGAGTTTGCCCTGGCATCAATATCAAAAATTATTTCTAACTGAATCCAAAATTAACGAGGGAGTTAAATTTTGGCAACAAAATCAGGCGGTTTTGGCGGCAGTTGAACAGCAGTACGGAGTTCCGCCACAAATTATTGTTGCCATCATCGGTGTTGAAACGGCATATGGTAAACATACCGGCAAGCATCGGGTTATTGACGCCTTATCGACTTTAGCTTTTGCCTATCCGCTTCGGAGTCAATTTTTTAGCAAAGAATTAGAAAGTTTTTTATTGCTGTGCAAAAAAGATCGTATCGACCCTTTGCTGCCTACGGGTTCATATGCAGGGGCAATGGGTATGCCACAATTCATGCCGAGCAGCTATTTAGCGTATGCTATTGATTATAATAACGATCTAAGAAGCGACATTTGGCATGACAGTGGCGATGCAATAGCTAGCGTGGCTAATTATTTTGTTCAACATGGCTGGCAAAAAGACCGGATGGTTGCATTTCCAATGCGTTCATCCGAGTCTTTAAACGATAGTCTTAAGCCAGATTTAAGAATCTCAGAGTTACAATCGCTCGTCTCTCTTTTATTAAGGTCAGAACCGTTAACGGCTAAAGTAAAAATTCTTGGTTTAAAACAAGAACGTGGCGAAGAGCTGTGGGTGACTTTGGATAATTTTTACGTTATCACCCGCTACAATCATAGCCCTTTATATGCCATGGCTGTGTTTCAATTGAGCCAGGCGATTGCAACGAAAAAACTTTCTGTTTCTTATGAACAAGATCATACCAGCCACCTCTCTGCTTATTCTATGTAGTTGTTCCACCGAGCAAATTAAAACCGCAGATATCACGCTTCCAGCACCAGCCTCATCCGCATCGATGCCGGCGCCAGTGGCAAAAAAACATCGCTTGGCTGATCACCCTACTTTGGGCAGCGCGGCGCATTTCAGACATCACACTGTTTTGGCAATGAACGGCAATAAAAAACCGGCCGCGAATGATGAATTACGCGATGAGCTGAACGAGCAAGAAAGCATCATTCCGCGTATTGCTCGCTATATCAAAAAGGGCATTGCTTCTTGGTATGGCCCCGGCTTTCATGGTAAAAAAACGGCCAATGGCGAAATTTTCGACATGTATGCGATGACTGCGGCGCATAATACTTTGCCCATTCCGTCCTATGCTCAAATTACCAACCTGGAAAACAAACGCAGTGTCATTGTGCGAATCAACGATAGAGGGCCTTTTGTCGGTAATCGATTGGTGGACTTATCGTATGCCGCGGCTAAAAAATTGGATCTGCACGAAGAAGGGGTTGGCAAAGTTGAAATCAAGGCTGTCGCGCCTCCGAGTCAGGCGGCCTTGCCAAATGAGTCAAAAGATCTGCCCAAAGAAGATAGTAGCGTTTATTTGCAGGTAGGCAGTTTTGGCAACGAGAAGCATGCTTTGAAACTAAAAAATCAAATTATTTCCCATCATTTGCCCCAGCCAAAAATTCGGGCATTAAAATATCGATCGTCGACGCTTTATAAGGTTCAAATGGGGCCTATAGAATCTAGCGCAGGCGCTGAAAAACTTTATCAACAATTGGCAAAGATTGGGATTACCGATCCGCAGCTCGTTACCGAAACCAAACAAAATTAATTCCTGATTTCATATCTAGCTACTTTTAAAATTAAAGTGGGTAGATATGAAAAGCTGCTAACAGCTTTCTTTGTAACCAACGCGGCTTCTGCGTTGCCCATTCTTAACTATTCGCCCTGTAATCAACTGATACCGAACTTTAGAGTGTCATGCTAACAAGCCCGTGATAGAATAGGGTCAGCTTTTGAGTCCTTAGTTAACCAACGAATGAATGCTTTGAAACCAATAATTTGCTTCCGTAACCTCGCCTTTTTTATCGCTTTATCGATCAGTTTTTCCGTCTTCGCGGAAGATGCTGAAATGCAGATTCCCGCACCGCCGACTATTGCCGCCAATAGCTTCATTTTACAAGATTACCATACCGGTAAGGTTCTGGCGGAAAACAATGCAGACGCCAAGTTGGCGCCTGCCAGTCTAACCAAAATCATGACCGTGTATGTGGTGTTTAGAGAAATCAGCAATGGCCATTTGCATTTGGACGATAAGGTCACGATTAGCCAAAAAGCCTGGCGCACAACGGGCTCCAAAATGTTTGTTGACGTCAACACCCAAGTTGCTGTCGAAGATTTATTAAAAGGCGTTATTATTCAATCGGGTAATGACGCCAGCGTGGCGTTGGCCGAGCATGTGGCCGGTAACGAGCTGACTTTTGCCGACATGATGAATCAGCACGCGCAGCGTTTGGGCATGGCGAATAGTCATTTTGAAAACAGCGACGGTTTGCCGTCGCCGAATCACTACACGTCTGCGCGCGATCTGGCTATTCTGACCACGGCGTTGATTAAAGAGTTTCCGGATTATTATCGCTGGTTTTCGCAAAAAGATTTTACTTACAACAAAATTACTCAGCAAAACCGTAATATGCTGCTGTCCCGCGACGAAAGCGTGGATGGGGTAAAAACCGGACATACCGAAGAAGCCGGTTATTGCTTAGTTGCCTCTGCGTTGCGCAACGATATGCGCTTAATTTCAGTAGTGATGGGCACCAAAAGCGTCCATGCCAGAGCCAATGAAAATCAAAATCTGCTGAATTATGGCTTTCGCTTTTTTGAATCGCACCGCGTTGTTCAAGCTAAAACCTCGTTGTCTGAAACCCGGGTTTGGAAAGGCGACGCGACTACTCTCCCGCTTGGTTTGAATGAAGATTTATATGTCACGATTCCGCGCCGTCAGTTCAGCGATGTTAAAACGGCGATCACGGTTGATAAAACGATCAGCGCGCCTGTCAAAGAAGGCGATAAGCTGGGCAGCGTTACGGTAACGTTAAAAGATCAGGTGCTTGCCACTAAGGATTTGCTTGCGCTGAAAACGATCAACCCAGGCAACATTATCCGGAAACTCTACGATAGCGCATTGCTGATGATCAATAAGTCTGATGCAAAATAATACCGTTTATCTAAACGGCGAATACCTGCCGCTTAGCGAGGCCAAAATATCGGTTCTGGATCGCGGCTTTCTGTTTGGCGATGGCGTTTACGAAGTGATTCCTGTTTATGGTGGGCGTTTGTTCCATTTTCAGGAGCATATGGCAAGACTGGAAAATAGCCTGGCCGGCATCCGTTTAGCGAATCCGCACAACCCGGAACAGTGGCTGGCCATCATTAAGCCCTTGCTTGAAAGCGATCAGGATCAGTCTGTTTATCTGCAAATTACCCGTGGCGCGGCGGACAAGCGCGACCATGCCTTTCCAGAACGGGTGAAGCCAACTGTTTTTGTCATGAGTTCGGCAATTTTGCCTTTTGCCGGACACGAAACCGGTATTAAAGCGATCAGCGTTGATGACCAGCGCTGGCAGTTGTGTCATGTCAAGGCGATTACTTTGCTCGCCAACATTCTGCATCGGCAGGAGGCGGTTGACCGGGGCTGCGCTGAAGCGGTTTTAGTTAAGGACGGTTATGTGACCGAAGGCGCGGCCAGCAATGTTTTTGCTGTGATCGATGGCATATTGCTGACACCGCCAAAAGGTAACGCGATATTACCCGGCATTACCCGGGACGTGATTTTGTCGCTCGCGCAAAAAAATCACCTGCCTTGCTCCGAAGAAGTTATTTCCTTGGAGGCTTTAGCGTTAGCCAGCGAAATCTGGATCAGCAGTTCGACCCGTGAAATACTTCCTGTCGTCGAATTAGATGGCAAACCGGTTGCCGATGGCAAACCAGGCCCGTTATTTAAAAAGTTCTATCAGCTTTTCCAGGCCTATAAGGCAACATTAGGATGAGCGAAGAAACGTTATTCGAATTTCCCTGCCAATTTCCGATTAAAGTCATGGGCAAAACCAGTGCTGAACTTGACTTGATCGTGGTTGAAATTGTTCGCCGTCATGCGCCTGATTTTCATGAAGGCGCGGTGACGAAACGGCCCAGCAAAGACGGCAACTATTTGGCGGTAACGGTTCTTATCGAAGCGTCCAGCAAGCAGCAGCTTGATGCTATCTATCATGATTTAACCGCGCATCCGCATGTGCTGATGGCTTTGTAACCTTGTTTCGGGTTCATGCAAATAGCGTACGTTATCTGGGCGTTCGGGCCTATGAGCCGGTATGGCGCGACATGCAAAGCTTCACGGCGCAACGCGATAGCCAGACCCAAGATGAAATTTGGGTTGTTGAGCATTTTCCGGTCTATACCTTAGGCTTGAACGGCAAGCGCGAGCACATACTGAATATCACTGATATTCCAGTAGTTGCTAGCGATCGTGGCGGACAAGTCACTTATCATGGGCCGGGTCAATTGGTTGTTTATACTTTGTTCGATATCAAGCGCTTGGGTATTAATATCAGGCGTTTGGTCAGTATTTTGGAGCAGGCGATGATAGATGCGCTGGCGTTGCACGGCATCGAGGCGCTGGCCAGAGCCGATGCGCCGGGTGTTTATGTCGGGCAAAAAAAAATTGGCTCGATTGGTTTGAGAATAAAAAAAAATTGCAGTTATCATGGCTTGAGCCTGAATAACGCGATGGATTTAAAGCCTTTTTATCAAATTAATCCCTGCGGTTTTGCCGGTTTACAAGTCACTCAACTGAGCGATTTTGGCGTTAGCATCAGTAATGAAGCGTTAGCTGCTTCGGTCATCAATTCAGTCACTCAGGCGGTTTACTCATGAGTTATCAAGCGCCATCACGTTCAACGCCGGATTCCCATCAGCGCAGCGCTGAAAAACTTGCGCGCATTCCGGTTAAAGTTGAGAAAACTGAAACTGCGTTGCGTAAGCCGGAATGGATCCGAATTAAAGTGTCCGCGAGCGACGATATTCTTCGCGTTAAAAAATTATTGCGCGAGTACCAGTTGCATACGGTTTGCGAGGAAGCGGCCTGTCCCAATTTGGCGGAATGTTTTCAGCACGGCACTGCAACTTTTATGATTATGGGCGATTTATGCACTCGCCGTTGCCCATTTTGCGATGTTGCTCATGGCAAACCTTTACCTTTGGATAAGCATGAGCCGCAAAACTTGGCGAACGTCATTCAAGCTTTGGCTTTGCGTTATGTCGTGATTACCTCGGTTGATCGTGATGATTTGCGCGATGGCGGCGCTGGCCATTTTGCCGAGTGTATAAAAAAAATTCGGCAACAGACGCCTGCAACAAAAATTGAGATTTTGGTACCCGACTTTCGCGGCCGTGTCGATAAAGCGGTAGCGATTCTGGCGCAAGAACCTTGCGATGTGTTCAATCATAACCTGGAAACGGTACCCAGGCTTTATCAGCAGGTTAGGCCCGGCTCTGATTATCATGGCTCGCTGAAGCTCTTGCAGCACTTTCACCGCGTTCGGCCGGAAATTCCGACCAAATCCGGTTTGATGCTCGGCATTGGCGAAGACGCGCAAGAAGTGCAGCAGGTTATGGCGGACTTATTGGCGCATGGTTGTTCGATGTTGACTTTAGGACAATACTTGCAGCCGAGTAAGGCGCATTTACCGGTGAAAAATTATATTAACCCGGAACAATTTGAAGACTATGGCCGATTAGCCAAATCCATGGGCTTTAAGCAGGTAGCGAGTGCGCCATTGGTTAGGTCGTCCTATCATGCCGACAGTCAGGCGAAATCTGTCATCATCGATTAAGCGCGAAAAAAAAAACCACGAAGCAGGCCCAATACTGATCTTTGCCGCTTCGTGGCGATGAGTGACCGTTAACTCACTTTACTGAGTTTGACCGACTGCTTTTCGAGTAAGGATAGGGCGTAGGCATAAGCCTCTGGAAAGTCGATTAGGGCTGCTTTATTGGCTTTTTGAATTTCTTCAAACAAGCCGAATTGAGTTTTATATTTCAGGTTGCCAATCGCCAGAGGGCCGATGCTGCGGAAACTGCCATGGGCAAATTCAACGGCCGTGCCCAAATCATGCAGACCCACGCCCATGACGCCGCTCGGCGGCACAGCATTGGTGTCGGCGACAACCAATAGATTGCTGGCGTTGTTCAAATGGCCTTCCAGAATGCGAATGCCGGCTCGCGCTGCACAAACAATGATCTCAGAATCGGCAATTTCAGCGGTTTTTTCTTTATTGGTTTGCGCGGAAACCCATTCAACCTTGGTTTTATAACGTTCGGCAAAACGCAGCGCGGCTCTTTCGTCATCATCGGCCAATAGCTGGCACAATTTGGCTTTGGCGCCTTGTTGCGCCGCCAGAATCGCGGTGCAAATGCCGACCGGGCCGGTGCCAAAGACGGCTATTTTGCGGCCACTTAAACCTTTGCCGTAATGTTCTTTAAGCACCTGTTCCACTAGCGCGACAATACTGGCTGAGGTTGTGTAAGCGCCATTTGGATCAGCGAATACGCCGACTTCAAAAGGGCCGACCATGGCTTTTTTAGCGCTTTGAAACATATCGCTAGCCAGATGGACATCGCGTCCCCCGATAAAGATGCCGGTATCATTAAAGCGCTTAGGTGGGCGGCAGAAAATGGCGTCTTGAACTAAATTGGTGACATATTTTGGATCGACGCTGGTGAAGGGCACCACCAGGTCAAAACCGGCATCGGCGGCCAGCGTTACGTCAAAAGGACTAATGTTGTCGCCGGGAGTCAGAAAATAAAGGATTCTTTGAGTCATAAAGATTACTTTGTCAGATTAAAAAAGAGGGCATTGCTAGCCGTTACACTGCTTTATCAAGTTTGACGGCTTGATGTTCCAGCACGGACAGGGCGAAGGCATAAGCATCCGGAAAATCAATAAAAGCGGCTTTAGGCGAGGTTTGAATTTTTTCAAACAGGCCAAACTGAGTTTTGTATTTCAAATTACCGATAGCTAGCGGGCCGATGCTAAGGAAACTAGTGCCCTGAAATTCCACGGTTGTGCCTAGATCATTCAGGCCAATGCCGGCAACGCCGCTGGGTGGAACCGCGTTGGTATCGGCCACTACCAGTAAATGCTGGGCCTTAGCTAAAGATCGCTCCAGAATACGCACACCCGCACGCGCAGCGCAAATGACAATTTCGGCATCTTCGACCACGCGATCTTTTTCTTCCTCGGTTTGCGCTGAAACCCAGGCGACCTTTGCTTGGTAACGATCGCAGAAACGTTTCGCGGCGCGCTCATCATCATCTGAGACCAACTGACACAATTTGGCGTTTGCGCCTTGTTGGGTGGCTAGGATGGCGGTGCACAAGCCAACCGGGCCGGTGCCGAGAACAACCACTCTGCGGCCGCTCAGGCCTTTGCCGGTTTTGTCTTGCAAGACTTGTTCGACCAGCGCGACAATGCTGGCTGAGGTGGTGTAAGCGCCATTTGGGTCAGCGAATACGCCCACTTCGAAGGGGCCGACCATGGCGTTTTTGGCATTCTGAAACATGTCAGTGGCTAAATGCACATCGCGGCCGCCGATAAAAATACCTGTGTCATTGAAGCGTTTCGGCGGACGGCAGAAGATGGCGTCCTGAACCGTAGCGGCTACTTTCAGTGGATCGACTTTGGTAAATGGCACGACCATGTCAAAGCCCGCATCAGCCGCCAGTGTCACATCAAATGGACTGATATTTTCACCTGGCGTTAAAAAATAAAGGATTCGTTGAGCCATCAAAGGTTCCTCAGGTTATTTGTTAGTATTGCTGTAAAAACATAGTTGATAATTAGATAAATACTAGGGCTGTTGCGCCTAAGCGCTTTCACAAGGCGCTTAGCGCAAGACGCAAAACAAAATTTATCGCTTAGGCTGGGAGGGCGCGTTGGATTAGACCGAATTTTGCAAAACAGCGGCAAAATCAGGCGCAGGGAGCGGCGGATTGCTGTAATAGCCTTGGTATAAATCGCAGCCCTGGCGCTTCAGGAAAGTCAATTGCTCTTTGGTTTCAACCCCTTCGGCAAGCACTTTAAAGCCTAAGGTATGGCCCATTGCGACGATGGTGGCGGCAATTTCCATATCGTCTTGCTGATGCGGAATGTCTTCGATGAAGCTTTTGTCGATTTTTAATACATCTAGTGGAAAGCGCTTGAGATGCGCCAAAGACGAATAACCCGTACCGAAATCGTCGATCGCCAGGCGTATGCCTTGCTGCCGCAGCTGGTTCAACAGCACCACGGCTTCATTTTCGCGTTCCATCAAACCACTTTCGGTCAGTTCTAACTCTAACTGCTTGGCTGGAAAGCCCGTTTCATTAAGCACAGCGGCTACCAGATCATTCAGATCGCTTTGCCTTAATTGATGAGGAGAAACGTTGACCGCAAGTGTAATAGCCGGCAAGCCAGCGTCCAGCCAGCGCTGTCCTTGACGGCAAGTCTCTCGAAGCACCCATTCGCCGATATCGACTATCAAACCGGTTTGTTCGGCAATGGGAATAAAGCGAATGGGAGGAATCAAGCCTTCTTCAGGGCTAAGCCAGCGCACGAGAGCCTCAGCGCCGACAATTTTTCCAGAGGCAATATCAATTTGCGGCTGAAAATAAACCCGCAGTTCATTTTGACTAATGGCCCGGCGTAATTTGGCTTCAAGCGCTATGCGTTCGCGCACGGCATAAGTCAGCTCGTTAGAGAAATAAGCGAAACGATTGCGGCCATCGGCTTTAGCTTGATAAAGTGCGGTATCGGCTTGCTGCAGCAATATTTCCGGCGTATTGCCGTATTGCGGATACAAGCTGATGCCGATGCTGACGCCAATACGAACCTCGCTACGTTCCGGCAAAAGCCAAGGCTCGCTTAAGTCGGCGATAATCGACTCGGCCAATCGCGCGGCGTCTTCCGGATGGGCAATGTCTTCCAGCAATAGGGTAAATTCATCACCCCCTAGACGGGCGACCGTATCAATATCGCGCAGACGTGCAGTCAAGCGTTCGGCAACCATTTTTAATAATTGGTCGCCGGCTAGATGCCCCAGACTATCGTTAACATCTTTAAAGCGATCCAAATCCAGCATCAACAATGCCAGCTGCTTATTTTCGCGTTTGGCGACGTCGATGCTATGCTCCAGTCTTAAAAACAGCAATAGCCGGTTCGGCAAGGCGGTTAAAGGATCGTGATGAGCCAGAAACTCAAGACGTTGCTCAGATTTTTTAATCTGCGTAATATCGGCAAAAACACCCACATACTCTGAGATCTTGCCTTCCGAATCGCGAACGACGCTTACATTTAACAGTTCTGGATAAGCTTCGCCAGTTTTGCGCCGGTTCCAAACCTCACCCTGCCAATAGCCCTGCGCTTTAATTGAGTTCCACATGGTGTGGTAATAATTATCGTCGTGGTAACCCGGGTTCAGCACGCTCGACGGTTGTCCGAGCACTTCGGACTCGCTATAGCCGGTAATTTTGCTGAAGGCTTGATTGACCAGGATGATCTTTCGTTTGGCGTCGGTAATGATAAAGCCTTCACTGCTTTGCTCGAAGACTTTGGCGGCGAGTTTCAGGCGGGCTTCGTTGCGTTTGTATTCGATCGCTAAAGTAATGAATTGAGTCGCCATTTCAATCAGTTTGATGTCGTGTTCGGTTGGCGATGATGGCTGTCGATGGTACACGGCAAATGTGCCCAAGGCTTTGCCTTCGCCGTAGACGAAAGGCTCAGACCAGCAAGATCCTAAGCCGGCTTTTTCAGCAAGCGCTTGAAAGCCGGACCAATAAGGATGGCTGCTGATGTCTCTGACAATGGTGCGCTGTCCGGAAGCCGCAGCATGACCGCAGGAGCCCAGGCCAGGCGCGACTGACAGGCCATCGATGGCCTGGTTATAAAAATCCGGAAAACTAGGCGCGGTGCTGACTCTCAAACGTCCATCTGGATCGACGAGCATAATTGAACATAGCATGTCAGGATGCATGGCTTCGAGTTTGCGAACCGCTTTTTCCAGAGCGACATCCAGCGCACAATTACTCGTTAATAATTCCAGAAAGAACACCCTCAACTCATCCATCTGCTGCGCCCTATGGCGTTCAGTCAAGTCCATATTGGTGCCAGACACGCGGAGCGCCTTGCCCAAGCTGTCCCGGGAAATAAAACCGCGGGTCAGTAAGGGTACATAATGGCCGTCTTTGTGGCGCAGGCGAAGTTCGCAACTGACCAGGTTTTGTTCTTTATTTTGCAATGCTACATCCAGGCTTTGCTTAAAAGCGTCCTTGTCGTCAGGGTTCATCAGTCTAAGCCAGAGACCTTCATCGCTGGCTAGCTCATTTTCCTGATAGCCGAGCATGCGCCACCATTGCGGCGAATAATAAATCTGTTTTTTTTCCAAATCCCAGTCCCAGGGCGCGTCATGGGATCCCTTGATGATCAAGGCCAGTCGCTCCTCGGAGGCTTGCAACGCGGATTTCGCTTGTTTCTTTACGCTGATGTCCCGGGTGACCGATAGCGCGAGAACTATTTTTCCAGTTTCATCGCGCAAAGGCGCTGCATGAGTCTCCAGCCAGAGGCGCGCGCCTTTTAGGCCAATCAGTTCGAACTCTAAAGAGCCTCTTCCGCCATTAAAAACGCGTTGATTTAAGTCTTCGAAGGCGGAGCGATAGTCGGAGACGATAAAATCAAGCAAAGGTTGCTGCTGGGCCTCGGCAAGCGAGCTGGCTTCTAGCATCGAAAGACCGGCCTGATTCATGTCGATCAACTTGCCTTCGCAATCGATAACTTTGACGCACTCAGGCTCGGTTTCAATGATCGTGCGCAAATAATTTTCACTTTTTTTCAGCGCAATTTCTGTTTTTTGACGTTGTTGTTCGCGCTCATAGTTGTCCAGGCCAAGGCTGATATCCTCTGACATTTCGACGAGCAACTTGCTTACGGAGTCATCGAAAGCATTTAATTCATCGGAATAAAGATTGAACGAGCCGATAGGAACGCTATTTTGACAAATTGGGAGCGCAGCTGACGAGCGCCAGCCTAAACATTGGCATGATTGCGCCCAGCTTGACGCCACCGGATCTTGCTGAAAATTCTGGCACCAGACGGGCTGGTTTTCCCGGATCGTAACGAGGGCGGCGCTCCTGGCATACTGGCTGCCAGGATCGGTAGAAAGAGCTGGAATCGCCAATAAATCAGGAGCATCGCCAAAATGAGCCGCAACTTCCAGCATCTTGGTCGCCGGGTTGACTAGGCCAATCCAGGCCATTTTCAATCCGCCCTCGTTGACTGCGATCTGACAGACTTGCTCAAACAACTGCTTTGCCGACTGGCAGCGCACAATCGCTTGATTGCATTGCGCCAGGGCGCCAAACAATTGCATATGGCGCCTGATTTCGGCTTCATGTTTTTTACGTTCGCTGATGTCCTGCACGGTAGCGATGACAAATTCGATTGCGCCATCGCTTTTGCGCAGACAACGGACTTCGACGGTGACAAAAACGGTGGAAGCGTCTTTACGGATATAGCGCATATCTATGCGATAAGTGTCGCTAAGCCCCTGGCTGAGCCGTTGAAAAGCTTGACTATTCAGTTCAAGATCATCGGGGTGGGTGATTTCGGCGCAGGTTTTCAACGCCAGTTCGGCCCGGCTATAACCGAGAATCTCGCAAAGACGATCGTTGAATTGCAGCCAACGCTGGCTTTCTGGACAAATAACCGCCATGCCGATAAAGGGCAAATTATAAAAGTAGCTAAATAAACCTTCGATTTGACGGGCATTCGAAGCCGAAGCAGAATCTTTATTGCGCTGCCGGTATTTTACAAAATCGAAAAGCTTGCGCATGATTTAATCACCGGTGAATTGATGAAAGAAAGACTTGGTGAAAAACTGTGAAAAATAAAAACTCCAAGATTGGTTTTTGCCTAAGGGGTAAAAATTGAACCGGGATTTATCAAGATGCTGTCAAAAAGCATGTTAGAAAATGCTTTCGAGTTTGAAGCCAGTTTTTGCAAAGTTAATAATAACATACCGGAATAATCAGGTTATATTTATTTGTTTAATTTAAATGGGTTTGACGCTTACTTTTTTTGGCAGGTCAAAAATTGAACTAAATCCCTGTAATAAAAATTGTTTTTTCTATGTGCTGGACAAATCTTCAGGCCTTGTCGGCTAATAGTATTTAGCGCTTTTGCTCGTATAAATGGAACTCTTCTGCCTTTATACAATCAATGACGTAGTGAATAAAGTTGCATATCCAGGTTAAGTTTAGTCGATCTATTATCGCGTGTCTTGATTTTTCCGAATACAAACAAGCTTGACAGAGTAAAAGACTTCTTTTCACTATTCGTTTAAAATAGTGAGGTTATTTAGGTATGGCTCATTGCGTTTTAATTTTCAGTTTTCTGTTTAGAGGTTATCGTATGCAAAAAAGACTTTTCTCCCTTGCCTTGAGCATCAGTTTATGGCTGATGCATTCGTGGAGTCAGGCTGCAACGGATTTACCTCCAACCGCTAAAGTTGAAACCGGACCAGTAGAAAAAGTATGCTCTGAATTTGCGCCTCCTGAATGGCGCGACGCTCAAGTTCTCGATGGTGTTCAAATCCAGGAGTCTCGTTTGTGCGACCCGGACAATCCGGCTGATATTGCCGCTTTTGTCAAAGGCACTAACGGCGTTTCTATGGATACATTGATGAAGACGCAATTGGCCGCTGATGCAATCACTCTGTCGGACGATATGGACGGCGATGGCGATCCCGATAAAATCATTATTAAGCTCGAAATTGTCGAACTCAATGGTCATTCGCCCGATTTTTATGGCCAAACCACGACCTTTGATATTGCGCCCGGCATTCAACCCACATTTTGGGTGTACGCGCCGAAAACCCGCGATATGTCAACGAAAAGCCTGTATGAACTGGAGGCTAATCCTTTGTTGAGAGCACCGTCTCCAGTGATACGCGTAGAACAGGATGACGTGGTTTGGATTGTTCTGGAAAACACGCATTACTTGCCGCACTCCATTCATTTACATGGGATAGACCATCCCTATATGGATCACGGCGGCAGCGGAAACGATGGCGTCGGTCAAACCAGCAACATGGATACGATGCCGGGCGAAAGCAAAACCTATGTCATCAAGCCGCGCCAGCCCGGCACCATGTATTATCACTGCCATGTGCAGCCGCACACGCACATCCCGATGGGTTTGCAGGGCATTTTTGTGGTCGAGGAGAATCGCCCGAACAACTGGGTACAGACTTTGAATGTCGGTGGCGGGCAAGTGCGTCATCCCTCGGTTGCGGTGCTGGAAAAATATGCGCGCGAATATGATCTGCATTACCAGTCGGCCGACAAGGAACTGCATGAAGTCGTGGCGCGTTCGGCCAATGATCCGCGCCTGATCGCCAAACACATGAATATGGAATACGACATTACCGAAGCTACGGATGATTATTTCATGTTGAACGGCCGCTCTTTTCCTTTCACTTTACGGGAATCCTTGATCGCAATGGAAGAAAACCAAAAAGTGAAATTGCGCGTACTCAATGGCCATACTGAGTCATTCGCTTTGCATGTGCATGGCCACAAGCCGACCGTGACGCATTATGATGGGGTTGATAATGGTCCAAGTTCTTATATTACCCGGGACGTGCACGGCATGGTGCCGGCGCAGCGGCTTGATTTGGAGCTCAGCGGCATCGACGATGGCCTGCACAGCTTCGGCCAGGGGATTTGGATGTTTCATGATCACTTTGAAAAATCGTTTACCACCGATGGCAAAGGCGAAGGCGGCGATATCAGTCTGGTGGTTTATAAGGGTTATCTGGACGATAAAGGCATTCCGCAGGCTCATGGTATGAGCCTGGCGCCTTATTTCAGCAAATCGTTATGGAAGGGCAAATATCCGATCTGGCAGGATTATGACGCCTGGCAAAGTCTGGGTTTGCCGGATGTGAACGCGGCGTACACCCCGTCGAAAGTCGCTGTGCAAACACCTGCCAAGTCTTCGCTTGCTTCTGCTTCAACCCCAGGTGCTGGCGGCGCGAGCGCTTCGGCAGCGGCATCAGCTCCAGCGCCTGAACAGGGCTCGGTATTCGGTAAATTGCTGTTCGGCTTTTTACTGGGCGTGGTCAGTTATGTTCTGGTGGTGAATCGCGAACAGGTGATTGCTCATGCCAAGGAATTAATCGGGAAGTTTACGCAAAAATAAAGCGAGTTTTTCAGTCAGTATGCGCTGCGATTGATTTTACAGGCTTTCTGGCAGCATAGAAGCTGTCAGAAAGCCTTGTAAGCAGGCCAGACTTTCCAAATTAACGTTTACAAAGTTTTTAAATATTCGACCAAAGCCCATCTTTTTTCGTCGCTGATGGGCGTCAGTTTCTCCAGCTCAAATTGCCCGCTGGCGTTTTTTATCGGCTTTCCGTAAGCGTCGAGTTTGATAATCGGCGTAATTCCAGCGGCGTATTGATGCCCATTGTTTTGATTTCCGGGTAGCGAAGTATCGAATTCGAATAAACCCGGATAAATCGAGCGATCTTTACTCATAAAGCCAACTTTGACCGGATCAAACTCTCTGCTGCCGACGGTAAAATGATTTGACCGGCAATGCTGACCAGCTGCAATTTCTGCGTCACTGCAGCTGGGCAGGAATAGCTCATACAAATTAGGCACAGAGCCATTATGTAAGTAAGGTGCGGTTGCCCAGATGCCATTTAGCGTCCGGCCTTTATAAACTAATAGACTATCCGGTATGGTTTCGTTGATTTCGAAGTCAACATGGCGTTCGGTATGTTTGATCGGATTACTGAATATGGCGACCAAAAAATCATAGGCTTGTTCGATGCCGCGGCGGAAGATCCCTTTATCGTGATCCGGCTCAAGGATGATGCCGGCGGTGGCTTTTGTTAAAGCGGGAAGCACCGGTGTTCTGTCGCCAAACACCGCTTGGGAATCGACCATTGTTTCGCCTTTGAACAAGCCGCTATTGCCTTCATAACTGACTGCATTGATCGCCATGGCCGGATCGGTGCCTAGATGCGGTAAGCTGGCAAATTGGGCGATGACTCGCCGATCAGAACTGCTGCGATCAAATTCTTCGGGGTTGCCATGACAGAGATTGCATTTGTAATCTTTAAAAACTTGTTTACCTTGCTCGGCAAGATTTTGATTGATCTTGGGTAAAATGGTTTCTGGCCATAAAGGCGATTGTAAAGAAACCAAATGGTCTTCTAGCCGAATCAAGTTGCGTTGCACCGCAGACGACCGATAACCAACGTCGCCTGGCTGTTTTTTAAGATCGAAGGTGGCGAAAACGCCAAGCACTTCGCCGGTGTTGCGGCTTAGCGGGCCTAAGAAGCCAAGACGGCCGCCCGGGTTATTGTCGGCAACGCCATTCCATTGAACAAAATCATGTTGCGGGGTATCCCAGAGGAAGGGAAAACTGACCGGCGCATTGGCCGGATTAGCGTTGGCCTGCCCTGGCGTTAAATGTTCGAGAATACGGTTGAATATTCGGCCAAAGGCATCGAGCCGACCATAACCGTAATGCACCAGGTTTTCGCCTTGTTTGGGCGCATTCATCGCATTGTATTCGGCACGCTGACGGTAAATGGCTTCAAGCTGTGCGCGAAAGTCGTTTTTTGTGGTTGCTTGTCCTTTGTCGATCATTTTAGCCGCCAAGCGGTCAAATTTTGCGCTATCGTCTAAAGTTGCTTTCAAGGCAGTGGCGGTGTCTTCAAAAAAGCCTTCAAAGTTGGCTAGCGTAGGAGCTCCGTCGACACGAATGCCGGTGCCGCGATAATTGATCTGGTTGGTGTGGCAAGCTGCGCAAGTGAAACCGATATAGTTCTTGCCTTGATAACTATCCTTAACGATCCCGACCGGCAAACCCTCCGGATTATCGTAGCTCGGGCTTTGACTTAAGAAACGGTATTTGGCTAAATTTTGCGAGCTGCGAAATAAAGTAGAGCTATTGGCTTGCTCAAGGTTTAAAAACACATCGTAAGGCATAAAATCAGAGCCCTGGGTGGTAAAGTAAAACCATAAGCTGTCATACCGGTCCCAATTTTGCTCTAAATAGACGATTTTCTCGGTATTATCGCCAAAGATATCGGACTTGGCGGGCTCGGCATAACGGTTCTGATCGGCGATAATGCCTTCAGAAAGATAAGTACAGCTGGTTAATGCCATTAATGTGCTGGCAAAAATAGGATGGAAGGGTTTCATAGGCCTGTCTCCAATGGGTTAACCGAATGAAAAAATCGAATGGCTCGACGGTTCGCCTTTCGCACTGATAATAACGGATGGGATGATTCGCTATGCTAACGGCAAAAAATCAGGATAGCAATGAAATTTTCTATAAAAACATTAAATTAGAAAGTAAATCTAAGATTATTTCTAGTAGTTTTCCAAGTTATTGTTTAATCAAAGAGTACAGGTCGATAATCTCCTGAAGCGCTTTCATGACCTTTGAATGTAATACATTCTGCCAATGTTCGTTTTCGTCATAATGGTAAATAATTACGCGCCGCGTGCTTAAATCGATCGGGATATCGCTGGCGCTTTGCGAAATAATCAGCACTGGCTTGGCCAGCGTATGCGCGATGCCCAATTCATACAACACGTTTGGATTGCGGCCAGTAATATCGGCGATAATAAAATCAGCGCTATTAATGCCTTGCCAAATGTCAACCAGAATATCTGTTGGGGTAAAGACATCGTCGCCGCGCATCGGTTGAATCGCCAGCGTTTTGCAAGTATCCGAAAGCGTGTGGTGAACGGCGTCAGACCAGGGAAAACTGAAGGGCATGACAATAAAACAGCGCGGCATGTCGTTGACGTCCTGCTGTTTGTGCGTTGGGTAAAGGCGCTCGGGGCCTAAAAAGATGACATCCTGTTTGAGTTGCGCCATTGTCTGACGCAGCCAGTCCAGATAGGCATCCAGTCCGGTTGAACGCAATGTCGCTTGAATATACTGATTTGCAGAGCGCCAATCGTTTAATTGCAGGCGGTTTGAATGTATTTTGAGCGTGTAGGTTTTTAAAAAGCGTAGCGCGTCCTCATAATGGTTGGTCAGCCAGATTTGTAAAGCAACAAAACCAACGATGAACAGCACTGCGGAAAAAGCTTTCCAGACCGGATGCAGGGAAAACAGGCTGAAGCCTACCGACAAGAGTACGCCGCCCAACGATAACAGCATCAAAATTCCGGATAAATCGGTCCGCTTGCGCACAACGTCGTTGGCGAATGGCGAGTTTTTCCGGCGGTCGCAATGAATCGCGGCCAGTGTGTCGGGGGTTGCAAGCATTGCCGCCCATAGCAGCATCTGGCCGAACATCCAGGCCGCTTCGATGCCGCTGGGAACATCTTGTTCGCTGTAAGCCATATCGCTGGCCAAAAGCAAGGCGGTTGCCAATAGCATCCAGGTCAAAATGACGGATTCGCCCAATAAAATGCAAACCAAACCCATGATCAGCACGATAAATTCAAGGCACGACGCGGCGGCATCCAGTCTACCGTCCAGCGTATCTAGATTGTTGCCGTACAAGGGATAGTAAAAATTAGCCAGAATCAGCGCCAAACCGGCAAACAAAATCGCAAACACCAGTTTAATGAAGACCGAAGGCGGTTGCCGGCGCCATTGCTCAATCGCAAAATAACCCCAGGCGCACACCCAGCAAAAGACAAAAAGGCTGTAACTGATATCGGAATAGGCGGGCGCGCCTGGCTCCTGAAAATGAAAAAAAGCATGATGATGGTCAGGATCGTAACACAGCCAGGACATCGACAGAGAAACCATGCCGGCCGCAAGTAGCATCAGAAAGTTACGGTAAGGCGCTGCCAGCTTGCACGCCACGCGGAATCCGGCTGCTGCGGCAACGGCGGCGATCAGGCTTTGGTCCCAGTTATAATGATCGGGCCCAAATGCAAGCTCGTCCAGCACCAACCAACAAACCAGCCAGAAAAGATAAACAGCGGTAATACTGCCAAGTTTTAAAGGCAAAGGCGTTTGCATCAGGTTGTTCCGTTTTGATTAAAGTGCAGTGTCAGCAAATGGCGGATTTTGCATGGCTTATTCCGCTCGTGTTATGCTGGCCTAGCATAAAAAATGATATGAAAGTTGATTGACGAACTCATCATAATCATAAGGTCATGACTAATTCAATTAATTCTGGCATAAATTCTTCGGAAAATCAGTTACGGCTGCGTTTGCCGTCTTACCGTTTATTGAAAAAACTGCGCATCACCTTAGCGATTGCGCGCGGAACGGTTTTTTGGCCAATTTTGCAACAGGAACTCGAAGGTACGGTTTCTCAAGATCAAACCAAACGCGTTTCTTATCTAACCGAGCTATTTTCCCGAATTCATCGAGAAATATTTGTGGACTGGAAAGAGCAGGTCACCGTTAACCATCGGCCGGGATCCATCATCGACCCCAACAAGCGAAAAGCATTTCGGGAAACGATTGCCCGCTTGGTTTTGGACGGGGAAACTAATCAAGCTAGCGCCATTTTTGATCATAACGGTTTCGCCATTAGCGTTGACAATTTGGCTGAAAGACTGGCCAGCTTTTACCATCAGATGCGGCATGTTCGACCTTTTGCCTACGGCAATCGCTTGACCTTGGATTATTTCATGACTGTGCTGGCTAAACTGCCCGCGATCAAAAGCGTTTATGAACAAGGCATTGATTTCAGGCGTATCGATGCGCAAGATGCGATGGCGCTGCATCAATCAGATAGCCGCTATGAAGACATCGTGAGAGCGTTCCAACACGCGATGGATCCCGGCCTCAGCAAAAGTCTGAAAAATCCTGCCAATGGTTACGGCAAATGGCCGGAACATAAAAAATTTGTTTCCGGCATTCCTTTTTTGTCTCATGTTAGCCAAGAAGGCGTCGAATGTTTGGTGGCCGTGAATGGCGGACTGGTTCCGCTGGAGCATATTAAGCAAGAGCTTTTCCTCGCGGGCAAACATTTGGCTGATTATCCGCTTTGCGCGGCCGAAAATATGATCGGCTATTTGCCAGGCACAGGGGTTTTGCGCACCTTAGGCCAGCATGAAATCGATGGCATTGTGATCAACGAAAACGGCGCTGCGCCCTTATTTTGTTTGGATATCAATCTGCTTTCGGGTTTGCGCTCGCCAAGTCACACCGAGTTGATGGAATTAATTAAACAATGCGCCGGAGAAAAAGGCTCGGTCTTGGATTTGGCCGGAAACGAAGCTTTGAAGCGAAAATTGCTTATAGCGGCAAATGACGATGCCCGATTGGCACGGACGATTGAGATTGCATACGAACGGCTGGGTAAAATGATGGTGAAACTAGATGCGGCGCGGGATGAGGTGTTTGCCGGAAAATCATCGGTGGCCAATCCGCAGCTGTTTATGTCGATGGGCGGCGCTGGCGCCGGAAAAACAGCCGTCGAGGAAATTGCGCGCGCGCAATGCGGCGAAAATTTTGTCATCGCTTCGCTCGATGAATTCCGGAAAAAAAGCGATTTGTATCAGGTTTTGATAGCAGCCGGCCATCACAGCGACGATTATGTTTATATCGAGCCTTTCGCCAATCGGCTGCGCGATGCTGTTGCTGATTACGCGCTGAAAAATCGTTTCAACCTCCTTTACGACGGAACTGGCATTCCTTATTATCCGCGTTATGCAAAGATTATTGAAAGCTTCAAGAGCGCCGGCTTTCAGACCCAGGTGACTGCGGTTGATGCCTTTTTAGTCAAGCCGGCTGGACGTGAGTCCGAATTATCTCGATCCGGCGTGATCGGCAGCGTTAAAAACCGGTTTGAACTGACCCGCCGGGCTTTACCCTGGGTCGTTACGATCGATAAACATATCCGGGCGCCACGATCTTTTTTTCAGGCGCTGGAGCATCTGGCGCTGGATAAAATCTCGTTGATTGCCAATGATGGCGAACGCGATCAGCATTATCTGGTTGCCGAGAGTTTTGACTTTGGCGCTGAGGAGCTTCGGATATTACAACAACACCAACTTTCTGCCAGCTTGGCTGACTATTTGAAAAATTTGATTTTTCAGCGCGACGATTCTTTTTTAAAAAAACTGGCGCAAGGGAAAGAGCCGGTTTTAGCGCGCTTAATCAACAGAAACGTGGCCTTTATCGAAGGCAATGTCGCTTATCAAGCTTATCCTAACGCACGAGCTTATCGTGTTCTGCTCATTTACCATCTGCGCCGTTTAATTGATTTTGTCGAAAAAAGACAGCTTAATCCCAATGCGTCCAGCGAAGCGGGTTTGTTGCATAAGCCGGAAACATTGGCTTTTCATGTAGATCCGCTTACCAAATTTCCATGGTTGACCCGCCTGCAAGATTCGCTTGATTAGTCATTCAGGCTTTGGCTAAGCGCTAGGGATGCGTAATCTTATCGTATATAATTTGCCCTTTTGAATTGCGGCTTGCTTACTGGCCGCCGAATGGCAACTGGATTCCCATCACTCATGCAAGAAATTAATCCGATCAAAAACAAAATAGCCGATCTGAAAAGCCGCAGCGAAGCGCTGAGGAGGTATCTTTGACTTTGATACCAAAAGCGAACGTTTGGTAGAAGTTTTAACAGAACTCGCTAATCCGAAAGTCTGGGATAACCCGGAACTAGCCCAAGCTTTGGGTAAAGAGCGAGGCCAGCTTGAAATTATTGTCAACACTATTAACAATCTGCAGCGCGGCTTGAATGATGCGGAAGAGTTGTTGATGATGGCCATTGAAGAGGACGATGAAGATACGGTCAATACAGTCGCCGATGATCTGGCTGAGTTTGAGCAAAATGTCGCCGGTCTTGAGTTCAGGCGCATGTTTTCCGGGCAAATGGATGCTAATAATGCCTTCCTTGATATTCAGTCTGGATCGGGCGGCACCGAAGCTCAGGACTGGGCCTCGATGATCGAGCGCATGTATTTGCGCTGGGGTGAGCGCAAAGGCTTCAAGACTGAACTGATCGAAGAGTCCGATGGCGATGTCGCCGGTATCAAAAGCGCGACCATTAAATTCGAAGGCGATTATGCTTTTGGCTGGCTGCGCACGGAAACCGGCGTGCACCGGTTAGTCAGAAAGTCGCCGTTCGATTCCGGTAATCGCCGCCACACTTCATTTGCTTCGGTATTTGTGTCGCCGGAAATTGACGATGATATCGATATTGAAATCAACCCTGCCGATTTGCGTGTTGATGTTTATCGCGCCAGTGGCGCAGGCGGCCAGCATGTCAACCGGACCGAGTCGGCCGTGCGGATTACTCACAACCCAAGCGGCATTGTTGTGCAATGTCAGAGCGATCGCTCGCAGCACAAAAATCGCGATACGGCGATGAAGCAGCTTAAAGCCAAATTGTACGAACTGGAAATGCGCAAGCGCAGCGAAACTCAGCAGGCCTTGGAGGATTCGAAATCGGATATCGGCTGGGGTAGTCAGATTCGCTCTTATGTTCTCGATCAGTCACGGATCAAGGACTTGCGCACCGGTGTTGAAACCGGCAATACGCAGGCGGTTCTGGATGGCGATTTGGATCAATTTATAGAAGCCAGTTTGAAAAGCGGATTGTGAAAATCAGATCACTTGCCATAACTAAGCAAAATGATTATCTATACTCCATCGGCTAATTTTTAAGGTTCGATACTTTCATGTCAGAGATTCAGCAAGACGAACAAGAGCAAATTAAACAACGCCGCAGCAAATTATCCGAGTTGCGGGAAAACGGCATCGCCTTTCCGACTGATTTTCGCCGTAATGTCATTGCCGGCGAAGTGTTGGCAGAATATGGCGAAAAATCCAAGGAAGCACTGGAAGCCGAGCCCGTTCGCGTCAAAATCGCCGGCCGCATGATGACCCGCCGGGTTATGGGAAAAGCCAGTTTCTGTCATATCCAGGACATGTCCGGCAAAATGCAGTTATACGTAACGCGGGATCATTTGCCGGAGGGCTTTTATAACGAACAGTTCAAGAAATGGGATATTGGCGACATTATCGGCGCTGAGGGCGTATTGTTCAAAACTCAGACCAATGAACTCAGCGTTAAGGTTGACGATATTCGTCTGTTAACAAAAGCCCTTCGGCCCTTGCCGGAAAAATATCACGGTTTGGCTGATCAGGAAGTCCGCTACCGTCAGCGCTATCTTGACTTGATCATGAGCGAGCAGTCGCGCAATACCTTTTTGCTGCGCTCCCAAGTGATAGCTTATATTCGCCAATTTTTAATCGACCGGCAGTTTCTGGAAGTGGAAACGCCGATGATGCAGGTGATTCCCGGCGGGGCAACAGCGCGCCCGTTTAAAACCCATCATAATGCGCTCGATATGGGCTTGTACTTGCGAATCGCGCCGGAACTCTATTTAAAGCGCTTGGTTGTCGGCGGCTTCGAACGGGTTTTTGAAATCAACCGCAATTTTCGCAATGAAGGTTTATCGACGCGGCATAATCCTGAATTCACCATGCTGGAGTTTTATCAGGCCTATGCCGAATATCAGGATTTGATGGATTTGACTGAACAAATGCTGCGCGGCATTGCTGAAAAGGTAATGGGGCAAACAGTCATCACTTATCAGGGCGAACAATATGATTTTGGCAAACCATTCGCGCGGATGACGGTGCTTGAATCGATCCTGCACTTTAATCCTGAATTAACTTTAAAAGACGTCGATAACCGCGAGACAGCCGCTGCGGTCGCGAAAAAATTACATATTCCAGTCAAAGACAGTTACGGACTGGGCAAGATTCAAATCGAGATTTTTGAAAAAACGGTTGAAAGCCGATTGATGCAGCCGACGTTTATTACCGCCTATCCGGTTGAAGTTTCGCCGTTGGCCCGGCGCAACGACCATGATCCGCACGTGACTGATCGCTTTGAATTTTTTGTCGGTGGCCGGGAGATCGCGAATGGCTTTACCGAACTCAATGACGCGGAAGATCAGGCCGCACGTTTTCAGAAACAAGTGCAGGAAAAAGAAGCCGGTGATGATGAAGCGATGCACTTTGACGCCGATTATATTGTGGCCTTGGAGCACGGTATGCCGCCGACGGCAGGCGAGGGCATTGGCATCGATCGTCTGGTCATGTTGTTTGCCGATGCGCCTTCGATTCGTGATGTCTTGCTGTTTCCCCATATGCGGCCCAGGATTTGATAACCCCGAACTCGAACCGGCGTTGTTGCTGCGGGAAAACTGAGGTGTAGTAGTTCAGACTTAACCTGACACTGCTCTTGAAAAAAGAGAGGGTTACTGGTTAGATAGAAGTGTGTAATTTTTATCAAACCTTAAAGAGGTCACCCTCCTGTTAGAGACTAACGTAAAAAT
>Ga0233425_10001453_pt1 | contig 53149 bp, 44 predicted proteins | sample Watercolumn_Towu_2_FD_181712 | JGI IMG/M metagenome (GOLD analysis project Ga0233425, IMG submission 181712) | Freshwater microbial communities from Lake Towuti, South Sulawesi, Indonesia - Watercolumn_Towuti2014_140_MG | ecosystem: Environmental > Aquatic > Freshwater > Lake | place... | reverse complement strand
ATATTGCCCATACAAACAAAAAGTACGTTTATCTTTTCCATAGTCGTATACACAAATAGTTTGATTTCATAGGCTTATTATAATGCTTTCAGGACATTTTCAGCAGACTAGTTATTAATCGACCGTTTAATCGGCGCAATCCATCACGACGCTGCATATTTTTAATTGGTTAGGTTCTGTTGACATTTCATCGTAGCCAAATCAGGGCAGAAACGAAGCGGATGAAGCCCATGTGATTTCTGGAGAGCTTTTCAAATCGTGAGAACACGCGCCGATAGTGTTTGATTTTACCGAAAAAGCACTCGATCAGATGCCGCTCTTTATAAATAAACCAATCACATTCGCGCGGAGCAATTCGGTTGCTGCGTGATGGGATAACCGGTTGCATACCTTGTTTCCGAATAGCCTCAACAAACCCATCGCTGTCATATCCTTTATCGCCTAGCAGAGCGCCGGCACCAACGGGAGTGAGTTGCAACAACGCTTCCGCCTGTCCGATGTCGCTCGCTTGGCCAGCGGTCAAAATAAAATCCAACGGATTGCCCAGCGCATCGGTAATCGCGTGAATTTTGGTCGTGTAACCGCCTTTCGATCGTCCCAAGGCTTCCGCTTCCGCCGTACTCCCAGCCGCTCCTGCTGCACAAGCATGGGCGCGAGCTATCGTGCTGTCGATCAAGATATGCTGCAAATCAGGGTGTTGGCTACAGCCATCATGCAGCCTTTGCCAAACACCCTGTTTGCACCACCGTGAAAAACGTTTGAGCCACCGAATTCCATTTGCCCAGTGCGGCAGGCAATAACCGCCACTGTCCGCCACTGCGTAAAATCCACAAGACGGCATTTAGAAAAACTCGGCACTTTTCCACACAGCCCACGTAAACTCGCCGCTCCAATAAAAGTAGCCCATAAAATGTTTGCCACTCATCGGCTGTTAATTCTGCTCTATTCGGCATTTTGGTTGAAAATGCCGCTGATTCTGGCGCTTTCTCTGGCAAAATGTCAACAGAACCTAAGTACAAAAACCTTAAAAAAACTACCGATAAGCCATTCTACATGATACCATTTTGGCGGCGCTAACAGCCCGGCTAAGTGATTCCGAGCACTGACTAAAAGCAAGATTAATTCCGTTAGCTAGATGATCTGTTATCTTACAGCGCGTCTACTCATTCTATTTTGTTTAAAGATTGATGTTTAATCAAACAAAACGCAAGGCAACAACAAAATAATAACAATGAAATCAATAAAGACACATTTAACAGCCGCCTTGATGTTGTTTGCTTTATTGCCTAGTCTATTAATCGGCGCGGCTGCTTATTCGAAGCTATATGACCTTATCAAAAAAAATCGTATCGAGGATGTTGGACAAATAGCGCATGCGCGCCATGAAACTTTGCGCCAAAAGTTAACCCAGGATAACCATCGAAACACCGCGCTTTTGCAATCGATAATAGCTTCCTGCCATCAAGCAGCGATCAATCAATGCATCAAGCCTAAGTTAGAACAATTCGCCGCGATTACTCCGAAAGCAAGTCTTTTTTTTCATTCAGGCCTGTCACCAGACCTATCGATAGGCGCTCAAGCCTTATCGCTTGAGCAATTGAAGCAAACCTTGAAACCGGGGCAATTGGCTATCGTTACCCCCAGTCAAGTTAAGGGCGACACAGTATATTCGTTAATCGCTTCCGACCCGGAAACGGGCTTCTACTTGGTGACGACTTATTCAAGCCAAGAGTTGCAGCCCATTTTTGTTGGCGCGCCCGCTTTGGGGCATTCCGGCGAAACTTTTTTAGCTGACCATCAAGGATTTTTTATTACTCAACCGCGTTATGAAGCCGAGCAGGGCTTTATCAAACCGATTTCGGCCCTTTCAATGCAACACTGTTTACTGCATGAAAATGGCGAAGCGCTGGATCTGGATTATCGCAACATTTCTATCATTCATGGCTTTCAATTTGTACCTGAAATCGGCGGCGGCTGTATTATGGCGCATATCAATCAAGCTGAAGCCTTTGCCCCTTTGCAGCAACTGTCACTTGAGTTAGGCGCAGCCGTCGCATTCATCCTCCTCCTGGCCTGGTTAATCGCCAGCATGATCGGTAAAAGACTCAGCCAGCCGATACTGGTGCTGTCAGAAATGGCGCGCGATTTGCCGAAAGAATCTGTCAAAAACTATAAGCTATCTTCTCAGTTCAAAGAAATTAATGCGTTATACGAGTTATTTAAAAGCATGTCGAGCCGCTTGACTCGAACGATACAACAGTTAAAAACACATGAAAGTGAACTGGAAGAAAAAATCGCCGAACGCACCACACAGCTTTTTCAGCGCCACAGAAAGTATCATTCCGTCATTCAAACCGCAGCCGAAGGTTTTTGGCAAGTTGATAAACAAGGCTGGATTAAAGAAGCCAACCCGGCTTATGCGCGCCTTTCCGGATACTCCGAAGACGAACTCTTAGGCATGCGCATCAGCGATTTGGAAGTGATAGAAACGCCAGAAGAAACCGAAGAGCATATTCTGAAAGTTATTCGACAAGGCAGTGACACCTTCGAAACCCAACACCGCCGTAAAGATGGCAGCATTTGGGATGTGGAGGTTAATACTTCCTTCATTAAAGAAGACGAGGATTATTTTGTCGCTTTTTTTAAAGACATCACTGAACGAAAACAAATCGAACAAGAGCTTCGCATTGCCGCCAGCGCGTTTGAAACGCAGGAAGGCATTATGATTACCAGCGTTGACGGCAAAATCGTCCGGGTTAACCGAGCCTTCAGCCGAATCACCGGTTACGCGGCCGAAGAGGTGGTTGGCAAAGATGCGGCAATGCTGAGGTCTGGCCGCCATGACCGAAGCTTTTACAAAGCCATTCAGAAAGCCTTGCAAAAGGAAGGTTCATGGGAAGGCGAAGTTTGGGATCATCACAAAGACGGTCATATTTACCCGCAATGGCTGGCAATGACCGCCGTCAAAAGCAGTAAGGGCCAAATTAATCATTATGTCAGCAACTTTATCGACATCACTGAACGCAAAGCATCGGAAGAAAAAATTAAAAGCATGGCGTTTTACGATACATTAACTGGCTTGCCAAACCGGCGCTTACTATCCGAGCGTCTTGAACACGCGATCGACATTAATGTTCGCACCGGTCACCATGGCGCTTTGTTGTTTCTCGATTTGGATAATTTTAAAACCTTGAACGATACGCAAGGTCATGGCATGGGCGATGAGCTTTTGATCGAAGTCGCGCATCGACTTAAGGCCTGTGTCCGCAAAGCCGATACAGTAGCGCGACTGGGCGGCGACGAATTTATTGTTTTAATGGAAAAATTTACCCAGTCGAATGATCAGGTGGCGGTACAGGTTAAAACCGTTGCGGAAAAAATTATTACTGCTTTATCACAACCTTATCACTTAAGCAAATCTATTCACAGTTGCTCCTGCAGTATTGGGGTCGTTTTGTTCAATTCGGCTGATATTTCTTCAGACAACGTTCTGTCGCAAGCCGATACCGCAATGTATGCGGCGAAAAAAAGCGGCAAAAACGCCTACCGGTTTTTTGATCAGCATATGCAGCAGGAGCTGGAACAGCGCTCAAAATTTGAAGCGGCATTGCGCCAAGCCATCGAAAACAACCAGTTGGAGCTTTATTTTCAGCCGCAATGCAACAGCAAGAATCATATCGTCGGCGCCGAGGCCTTGCTGCGCTGGCACCATCCAGAGCTAGCATTAATCGCACCCGCCCAGTTCATGCCCTTAGCGGAAGAAACCGGCGTTATTCATGTTATCGGCCGCTGGGTTTTAGAAACCGCGTGCCGGCAACTTGAGGCCTGGAAAAAAACGCCCGCAACCGAAAATTTGACGATCGCTATCAACATTAGCGCGAAACAATTCCATCACCCAGACTTTGTCGAGAGCGTTCGTGAAAGCTTGGTAAACTACAACATAAACCCTGCGCAGTTGATTTTAGAATTAACCGAAAAAATGGTTTTAGAGAAAATTAATAGCTCTGTTGGCACCATGCTCAGCCTCAAAGCGCTTGGCGTATTGGTTTCGTTGGATGATTTCGGTACGGGTTACGCCTCGCTGAGTTTTTTAAGAACCTTGCCGCTTGATCAAATTAAAATCGATCAAAGTTTTGTCGCGGGCATTCAAGGAAATAACACGGATTCCTTCATCGTGTCATGTCTGCTGAATCTGGGTCAATTGCTGGCGATAAGCATTATTGCCGAAGGCGTTGAAACCGCCGAGCAGTTCGGGCTGTTAAAAGCCATGGGCTGCATGGCTTACCAAGGGCATTATTTCGGCCGCCCGGCGCCCATCGAAGAATTGGAAAAACAACTGTTCACGCCCGCGCAAGTCATTCGACTGCTGTAAAAGCCTCTATCTTCCAAGTCAACTATCAGAGTTGGTGCGGCCAATCGCATAATAGGTAATGCCCAGCCTTTTCAGCAACGCCGGTGAATATAAGTTTCTACCATCAAAAATAACGCTGTCTTTTAAGGTATTTTTAATGACTTCAAAATCCGGACTCCAAAAGTTTTTCCATTCGGTAACCACGCATAAGGCATTGGCATTGCGCAAGGCGGCTTCCGGACTCTCCATTAACAACAAGCCTGGTTGCTTGCCATAAATGCGTTTAGCTTCTTCCATGGCCTCAGGGTCATAAGCTTGGACTGTCGCTCCTGCGGCGATCAAAGCCTCCAATAAAACGCGACTGGGCGCTTCGCGCATATCGTCGGTTTTCGGCTTGAAAGACAAACCCCACAAAGCGAATATCTTGTTCTTTAAGTCACCTTGGTAATGCCTAACAATTTTATTAAATAACACTTGTTTTTGCCGATTGTTGACGTTTTCAACGGCGTTCAACAGTTCGGCTTGATAGCCAATTTGCTGCGCCGTGCGCTCAAGCGCCTTGACATCCTTTGGGAAGCACGAGCCGCCGTAACCGCAGCCTGGATAAATAAAAGAATAACCAATCCGCGAGTCCGAGCCGATTCCATTACGAACCTGCTCGATATCAGCCCCAACCAATTCAGCCAAATTGGCCAGCTCATTCATAAAGCTGATTTTGGTCGCCAGCATCGCGTTGGCGGCATATTTGGTTAATTCGGCCGAGCGCACATCCATCGTAATCACCCGTTCATGGCTACGATTAAACGGCGCGTAAAGTGCTTTTAGCAGTTCAGCGGTTCTCGGGTTATCGGTGCCGACGACGATGCGGTCTGGCTTCATAAAATCATTAATTGCAGCGCCTTCCTTTAAGAATTCCGGGTTAGACACCACATCAAAATCAACTTCTATGCCACGCTTGCCCTGGATTTCTTCGATGACAGCCTTGACTTTATCGGCTGTACCAACCGGTACTGTCGATTTGTCAATAACAATGCGGTAGTCCTGCATATGCTCGGCGATTGATTTGGCAACCGCAAGCACATACGACAAGTCGGCCGAGCCATCCTCATCTGGCGGTGTACCCACAGCGATAAACTGAAACGTGCCATGTCTGACCGCTTCTGCCACATCCGTTGTAAATCTGATCCGTCCGGCTTGCTGATTGTCCTTGATTAAGGTTTCAAGACCAGGCTCATAAATGGGAATGACGCCATTTTTGAGATTAGCGATTTTGCTTTCATCAATATCGATGCAGAGTACATCATTGCCAACCTCGGCTAAACAAGCGCCTGTGACCAGACCAACATAACCTGAACCAAATACCGTTACTTTCATAGATTTCCTATTATTTTTTATTCAGTTTTCGGAGCGACTAAAGCGCTATAAATACCCTGATAGTGGCTTACACTTCGGGCCCAATTCCGCTCGTCTTCTACATAACGCCGACCGTTTTTTCGCAGCGGCTCCCAGCTAGCCGGCTGATCCAGCAGATTGAGAACCGCTGCCGACAGCGACTCAACATCGTTGGCTTTGAACAAGTAGCCATTATAGCCATTGACGATCAATTCTTGATGGCCGCCGACATCGGAAGCGATAACCAATCTCCCCTGCGCCATCGCTTCGAGGGGTTTAAGCGGCGTAACGAGATCAGTCAGCCGCATCGGCAAGCGCGGATAAACAAAAATATCGACCTGGTTATAGTAATCCTGCACCTGGTCATGCGGAATACGGCCAGTAAAGATAACTTGCTGTTCCAAACCTAAGGCCTGGGTCTGTTGTTTAATATAGGCTTCCTGAGGACCACCGCCAACCAATAATAATCGGGCGTCCGCTTGCCGAGCTAAAATTTTCGGTAAGGCTTCCAGCAATAAGGGCAAGCCTTCATAGGCATAAAATGATCCGATAAAACCCAGTGCAATTTTATCTTGCAAACCTAATTTGATCCTTAATTCTTGATTAGCCGCAACGCCGTAAGAAAAAAGCTCAATATCGACAGCATTCGGGATGACTGTGATTTTTTGTTCTGGAATTCCGCGCTTGATGACATCGGAGCGCAAACCTTCGCAAATGGTTGTAATCGCATCAGCCTTGCGAAAAACACACGTTTCCAACAGTTTAGTCAAATAATAACGCGGGCTGTTTTCGGTCGTCGTGCCATGATCGACCGCCGCATCTTCCCAAAAGGCCCGGCATTCATAAACCAAAGGCAGTCGATATTGTCTGGCCACCTTTAACGCAGCCAGCCCGTTTAGAGCCGGCGAATGCGCATGCAAAATATCCGGTTTGATTTCTGGAATGATTTGGTGCAAGCGTTGAATTAAATGATGAACGATAGACGCTTGATTGATCACCGGCAATTTGGCGCACCAAGGATTTGATGCAGCCGAACGGTAAAAATCAAAGCCATCGATTGTTTCAAGCGTAGCGGTCGAGCCTAGGTGTTTACCTGAGGTGACCTGAAAGGTTTCCCAACCCAATTTCCGTTGCTGTTGCAATATTGCTTTGGTTCGAAACGAATAACCGCTGTGCAGCGGTATGGAGTGATCGAGAATATGCAGAATTTTCATGTAGTTTGGCGATGGCTTTTATGGTTTTAGTTAACCCCAAATTATAGTGCGGCCAAGAAAATTAATGAGACTCTCTTCCGAGGGCGCGTTTGTAGGCTTTGCGCGACAAATGCATAACCAGTAAATGAAAGGGCATTTTCAGCCAATGCGATCTGATAAAAAGCAGCCAGCGCGCTAGTCCGGTCCATCTGTCGGCGCAGCTTTCATGGTTTGGCATCAGTGCTCGCAAGAATAATGCGTCCATCAAATCTCTCTTGAACACGCCAGGACCGTAGCGTTGAGTCAATGCCAACACATCGTCGGGTATCGGCGTTTGCAAGATCAGCTTTGTGTATCTAAAGGCATAATACAGGGGTGTTGTTTGCTTAAGGTCAGCGGCGCGCTGATGCAGTTTCTGCCAAAAGTCATCTTGAACTGCAAACTCTTTCAATAACAAATCCAAATCTGATAAATCGCGAAAGCCGTTCACAAACTCGCCTTCGTGAAACAAATGCGTCGCGCTGTGCAACACCTTGTCTTCAGGTGATAATACCCAAATGTTTTTTTCAGGAATTTTGACGATATTGGCTAATATCTTGGTAGCATCAGGACAAAACCGAGCCGTTTTAGGCAGGATATTATGATGAACATCGATTGTTGTTTGACGTTTTAAATGTCTCATGGGTGGAATTTCGTGCATCCATTGCCGGTAATATTTTTGGTCATACGGGTCCAGCGTACTGGTCATCCACCCAGCCTTGATCAATGCGTTTTCAACCTCCCGAATTCGGTCTTCCGGCACCAGAATGTCAATATCCGAAAAACTTCTGCCAATAGCTGCGGCATCCCCGGAAACAGCATATGCGGTGCCCTTTAGCAATATTAAAGGAAGATCAATATCGCTTAGGGCCTCTTGAATGCAATGTATTTCATAGTGCAAGGCAATCGAAAATCGCTCAAAGAAAAATTGAGCAGACCGGATATGTAATAAAGGCTGTTTTGGAAGCTTAGTAAAAATACCGGCGCCTTCCAGAAAGAAACCAAGTCTAGCCAATAAGTTACAGGTTCTAGCCTGCCTGATTAATAAATCCCACTGGTTATAACTAAAGTCAAGAACTGCGAGGGGTGTATAGATAGCAGTAGCTAAATGGAAGTTGTAATTCAATGAACGAGTTCCGTGAACAAGGTAATGGCTTCATCCAGGCTACTATAACTAAACTCGAAACAATCAGCAGCCTCAATTAAATCACCCAAACAATTAAACCCGGCGGCGCCTAGAATATTATAATTAAAGCTGTTATCAATGGCTTTAATAAAGGCGCGGCTTTTTGCTAATGGCTCCAGCTTTGTTTCACTGCCAGGGATATATTTTGGAAAAACCAACTTCGCCGGTTTAGCCGGATGGGCGCTTAGTCTCACACTATCCTCGGGAGGGCATAAATGAGCAACTGTTCCTTTTAATGTATCTCTAACGACCGTCCCCATGTGCCTGTCGGGGTATCTTGTCCTAATTACGTCAATTGACTGGTTCTTCAAGTTAATTGGCCGGGGTATTGGATATATTAAACCGTCATTTGAAGATAATAATGTCATTTCATCTGACAATAATCGCCATCCTGTACAGACCAAAGCTGCACAAAGAGTGCTTTTACCGCTTCCGGGCGTACCTGGAAAAATAATAGCTTGGCCATTCATCTCAACTACGGCCCCATGAATAATCAGATATTGATTGGTATGACTTGCTATACACCAGTTTAGACCCCATTCAAACATCGCCGAGGCTTGTTGATAGGGCAGTGGTTTAAAAGGAAAAGCTCCGTCAAAAGAAAAATTTACTTGTGGCCGAAAATATCGGCGCAAAGTCGATGGAGGTTCAATTTCGGTATAAAAATCTATAAAATCATCATCGCTGACAACGCCAAAAGAACCATAAAGATTTATTAGATGATCAGCAACCTCTTCAACGGAAGTCGACAAACAAACATTAAACTGGCCTACTCTGAAGCGAAGGCCTTTGTTTCTAAGAAAGTCGGTAATTTTTTTGGGGGGAAGTAAAGCTAGTTTCACTCAATTTTGGCAATCACTAATTTGAACTAAACCTAACTGATAATATTGCAATATGAGTTGATCTATAACGTAGTCAAAATTAGACTCCCCACATTGTAAACAATAACTTTTTAGGGACTGCTGCAGTTGAGTTTGCGTGCAGGACTTACTGTAAATTGTCTTTAGCATTAGGGCACCAATTCCATTTATCAAGTGCGTTTCACCGGTAAACTGATTGTAAACCACACACTCATCGCCCCAACAATGAATACAAACCTCGGATACACTCGTCAACAACACAATTGAAATTTAATAAATCCAACTAATCCTTTAAGTCCATGTGGAATCCAAAAATGATTTCAAATCAGTATAACCCGGTGGCAAGCTGATGGTTCCGTTCCATAATCCTAAAACTTGCGCTGGCGTCAGCACATAATTTGATAATAAACGTGCGTTCAATATGGCTGCAATGATATGCCATTTTCCAGAGTTCTTGTCTTCTGTCTTCCCTTCACATAATATCTGGCGCATGGGCCGAGAATCAGAATTTCCAGGAAAGGCCGAACTGAAAAGGCTTCCGCCCGAATAATTTTTACATTTAGTGGGATATTGTCCCGGTTTAAGCGTTCCATAACTGAAGCCCGCCTGTGTCCATGCTGCAATCGTTGTCAATGAGCCTATCATGCCACCAGGGTTCCGCCATGCGCCAGGACTAAACCCTGTAACGCAAGAACCGGGGTTAGGCTGAGAAGCATTAATGGACCCTAACTGAGACAAGCATTGCGCCTGGGCGCCAAACACCGACTTACTCGATAGGGTCAATATAACGGGGGCAACAAGCGCGCTGCCTTTAATAAAACGTCGTCTTTTTTCTGATAAAGCGAATGGTTTAGCCCTATTTTGCTTTTGATGTTCTTGACTGTTCATTTTTATTCACCCGAAAATGATGTGATAGAAAGCCGCATTTTCCTAATCATAGTCAAATTAAATTGCATGATAAGGACGATAAAGGCTAATTTCGTCGAGTCTTGATTGCACCTGACATAACATAGCCATACTCTAGCAAACATCTTAATATTTGTATACTGTCCATTTTTGTTACAATAGATCAATAATTAAAGGAAATTTTCCTTAAAAAATCATTTATTTATAACCCAATACAAAAGCAAATTATTTGATCTGATATCCAGCATCAATAATTGATGTACCCATCAATTAATCATTGAAAAACCATGAAATCATTATTTACCATCAGTGCCATCCAACAGTCCTGCAACCAAGACCTGCAAACCAATCTCGACTTTTCCATTGCCAAAATTGAACAAGCCGCTAAAGAAAAAGCCGATATCGCGGTGTTACCGGAACTGCATCTGGGGCCTTATTTTTGCCAGAATGAAGATCATCGGCACTTTGATTTAGCCCAGCCGATTCCGGGGCCGGCGACTGAAGCGCTGGCAAACGCCGCTAAAAAGCTTAAAATCGTGATTGTTTCGACTATTTTCGAACAGCGAGCGCCCGGGCTTTATCACAATACCGCAGTTGTCTTTGATAAAGACGGCCGCCTGGCTGGTAAATACCGAAAAATGCACATACCCGACGACCCGGGATTTTATGAGAAATATTATTTTACTCCGGGCGATCTTGGTTTTAAGCCGATTCAAACCTCGATCGGCCGTCTGGGTGTTCTGATCTGTTGGGATCAATGGTTTCCGGAAGCAGCGCGATTGATGGCCTTGGCCGGTGCCGACCTGCTGATCTATCCAACCGCAATCGGCTGGGATTCGCTTGACACCATTGAAGAACAACAACGCCAACTGAACGCCTGGATTACGATACAGCGTTCACACGCGATCGCCAATGGCTTGCCGGTGATCGCCTGCAATCGCATCGGCTTTGAACCAGCACCGTATTCAGACAAAGGCATTCAATTTTGGGGTAATAGTTTTATCGCCGGGCCTCAGGGCGAAATCCTGCTGCAGGCGGGCGACTCGGAAATCAGCCTGCTAACGCACACAATCGATAAAGCGCGCAGCGAACAAGTCCGGCGAATTTGGCCTTATTTGCGGGACCGGCGAATTGAAGCCTATGGCGATTTAACCAAGCGCTTCATCGATTAAGAATGCTTAGTTGGCGTCGCTAACCGGCGCAGCAAATGCATCCGAAACCAATTCCTCGACATTACTGCCGGTCAGCGATTGCAAAAACGCCACTAAATCTTCCTGTTCGGCTGCAGAAAGGTGTGATGGTTTAATTAAAGGATCAAGATTTTCGTTAGCCAATCCTCCTTTAACATAAAACGCCACCACGGCTTGCAGGCTGCCCAGACTGCCGTCATGCATATAGGGCGCAGTCAGGCTAATATTACGCAAAGACGGCGTCTTGTAGCGCCAACGGTCTTCCGGTTTTTGCGTGATTTCATACCGGCCAAGATCATTTGGCTCCGGTTCCGCCACAGATTCAATCACCCTAGCTTCGACTTCCACAAACTGGCCTGGCGCAACTTGAACCCGCTGGCGATCTGATGTTTTGTGCATGGCTTGAGCGTAGCCGATGCCGGTATTATGAAAGCCATGATCAGTAAACAACGCATACTTCGCATCAACGGTATGGCAACTGGCACAGCGCGCCTTACCGATAAATACAGCAAAGCCGCGCCGGGCTTGGGGTGACAAGGCTTTTTTCTGATGCCCGTAGTACCAGCGGTCAAACGCCGAATCGGCGGAATTCAATGTTCTCTGGTAACTGGCGATGGCCATGCCGAGCGTTTCCATCGACGCCGGTTTAGCGAATACGCTTTGAAATAATTGCCGGTAATCTGTGTCTTGGTTGATTTTATCGATGATAAAACCCACTGAGGGATTGGCCATCTCATTGCTTGATAACAATGGCCCCCAAATCTGCTGCTCCAGAGTCGATTCCCGGCCATCATGAAATAGAGACTGGCTATAAGCGACATTGTACAAAGTCGGCGAGTTGCGCCGCACCGACCGGCCTTCAACGCCGACTGCCGTAGCCATCTCGTTACTGGTGAAGCCTTGTTCGGGGATATGACACATCGCGCAAGAAAAAGTGTTGTTTAGTGACAGCCGCCGATCATAAAAAAGCTTGCGACCTAAGGCAACCTTGTCTTTGGTGATCGGATTGCTGACCGGCAGCGGCACGGCGGGAAGCCCTAAGGGCGCTTGCTGAATGGTTTTAAGCAAGTCGCTATCACGACCCTGCCGATGAGTTAAAGCCGCAGAATCGGTTTGATAATCAGTTTGACTATAAAATTTTTTATTATCTCCAGCGTTATAGCGCGTTATTTTTTGAACTTGCGCTGATGACAGATGCACGGCGTTTTGTTCTTCAAGCAAGGTTTTAATATCGCTAAGCAGCGTATCAGGATGCAAAAAGGCGACACTGTAAATATTTCTGAGATTTTTGTTTTTATCAATTAAATAAACTCGAAGATTATGCGCAAATGCGCCGGTAAAATGGCCCTTGGCGTCATAAAGCTTTTCCACGGATTGCTTGTAGCTATTTAATATGGGCTGTAATGCTTGCGCCGAAACGGTTGTTAAAAAGTGCCAGTCCACTGCAGCATTGGCAAACGCCTGGCCATACTGCCGCATGACCTCAGGCTTATCGTGTTCGGGATTAAAGCTCAACGTCAGCAGCCTCAGCTGAGCAGCCGCGCCGGGTTCTTGCTTCAGCCGCTGGTTAATTTTTTGCAAAACAGCCGTCGCCAACGGACAGCCGTTTACATCAGAACACGTCGCGTAAATAAAGCTCAGCACAACCACTTTATCGCCCATCAGATTATGCAGTTGAGTCGCTTTACCATGGCTATTTAAAACTTCGCCGTTGGCAGCTGTCCCCAATAAAGGCAGTTGATATGATCCAGGTTCCGGCGCTTTAAAGGGGAGCGCTTGATAGCCGGGGGCGATCGGCGCGGCGGGTACGGGACTATTAGCGCTCGAATCCGCGAGTGCGCAATGACTTGCCACGACCGAAAAAACGATCAGCGCTCGTTTTAGTTGCCCCTTAACGTTCTTCATTAGCCCGCCTCCTCAACACTCAGCGTCAACATCATTATCCAAGCTTCAATGCGATAAACAGTTACGGCCATTCGGCTATCGCAAAACTAAAATCTCGAAGCCGCTCTTATATTCAAGACCGGCAAGGGCTTATAATACTGAACAACCCTTTCTCATCATAGCGCCTTTACCCAAGGAAACCGGAATGACATACGGTAAAAAACTATTTTCCGTTTTGCTAATCATGGCTTTGACCGCTTGTTCAACGCCAGCAATTAAGCAGGACAGTCCGGCTCAGCCAGTAAACGAAGACTTGTTGGAATCCCCTTCACCCTCTTTTCGTTTTAATCCACCACTCACATTGCTAAAAGACAATATCAAACTAAATCTGGTTCGCGTAATGGACGGCGGCGCCTGTAAAAACGAGTTGCAGGGCGTCAAAGGCACTTTTCTGCTCTATGCCAATCCAGAGGATGTTGAACGGATAAAAAACGTCAAAGGCGCCAAAATTTTTAACGAGTTTGAAAATAAAATTCAAACCTTCTCAACAGACGCGCTGCAACAAGCCATCAACGAAGCGAATCTTGCCGAGGACCCATTCGCTCTCGATGAAGACGAAGCAAGACAAAAGCTAACCAAGCAACTGGCTAAACAGTTTGATATTGCGATCAGGGAACCAATCATGGCTTTCGAAAAAGAAACCACTCTGACTATCGCAATTACCATCTTTTCCCCGTCATTCGTGTTTTATCAGAAAGGCTGTGACGCCATACAAACCGACGAAAATACTGAAGTAAACTGATTTTTTCGATAAAATACGCCGTTTTATTCAATCATTTGATTAGCTGGAATTTTTAATGAATCAACAAACCATCAAGCTTGTAGAGCAATACTACGCGGCCTTCAACAGTGGCGACATGGACACCTTCCTAAGCCTGCTGACTGACGATGTCATTCATGACATTAACCAAGGCAAACGCGAAATCGGTAAAGAAGCGTTTACCCAATTCATGGCCTGTATGAACTACAACTATAAAGAGCAACTGGTCGACATGTTCATCATGGCGACGCCTGACGGCAACCGTGCAGCCGCCGAGTTTGTGGTGCTTGGCGAATATTTGAAAACAGATGAAGGATTGCCGGCGGCCAATGGTCAAAAATACCGCCTACCCGCTGGCGCATTTTTCGAAATTCGCGGTCAAAAAGTCGCTCGCATCACCAATTATTACAATTTGCCGGACTGGATCGCGCAAGTCAGCGGTTAAGGCCAAATCCTTGCAGCGGGAGCGGTCAGCCAAATCTTTTGACCGCTTTTGCTCGTTTTCCTATCGGCAATTCTGAAAACACATCGTGGTCTTTTGCAGCCTGCGCTGCCCGTCGAATCAATTCAAGATTGCTAGCCAAAGGCATTAAGCCTCCCACCGCCAAGGTAACAATCATCGCCTCCAAAGCGTAAGCGATATGCGCCCTATAACGAGCCATCAGCTGATTTTTATCGAGCTTACCCACACCCTGTTCAGCAAGCGTCGTCAGATAAGTTTCGAGAAAGATCTGCTCGTGATTTCTACGCATGTCCGGCTCAAGCGCGGTGGCTAAAAAATAAGCCATATCGCTAACGCCCTCGCCAATACGAACCAGTTGCCAATCCAAAAAACCAGGCTCCGTTTCTTGCCAAAATAAATTGCCTGGGTGGCAATCATGATGAATCAAAGTGGGCGCGCCCGAAGCCAGAAACGTCATGGCTTGCTTTCGATGCCGCGCATAAGCCATAACGGCGTCATGAAGACTTGCCGGCACGTAATCGCCAGCCAGGCGCAAGCCGCGTTTCATCAACGGCACGGCCAGAAAGGCGCCCAAATTGTCTTCTAAACGCCGAACCGAAGCCGCCAGCCATTGAAAATGAGGCTGATGCACTTTATGCCAAAAAGCAGCATGAAATTGCGCCAATTTTTGAGTGACTTGCAAAGCCTGTAAAAAGCTTAACGCATGATCCGGCGACCCAGGCGAAGCGCCCATTTCAGTTACGTCGGACAAAACAAGCGTGGCGCCGCGGCCAAAGCAGCTTTGTCCTGCTAAAACAAAAGGTTTATTAACAGGAACGCTGGGCGCAATTTCGTGATAAAAACGAACTTCTGTCGGCAATAAGCGAGGCAATGCAGTAATCAATTGCGCTCGGTAGGACAGCGAAGGAAATTTGACAAACCACTGTTTAGGCAAAGCCGATGAAGCGTTATGATCAACGCATAAGCGCACTCTTGTTGTTGTGCCGATATCAATGGACGTGATCGCGACATTGAACACGGTTATGTCAGAAGCATGCCTGTTAACAATTCTTTGCGCCCAATCAACCGTTAAGTCAGCAGGCTTGCGAACGACTAATGTATGCTTCATTTCAAGCAAAAAACCTCAGTGGCGTAACTTTCTACCAACAATTTATCAAGGCGCAAACATTCGCAACAGCTGGCTATATGCCGGTCAAACGCATCTCCGCTTCCCGGTACTTGGCCGCGCAGAAATCAGCCACGCTTTGAGGCAACGAAGGTCCTGGCGCTGTTTTATCCCAATCCAGCGTTTCCAAATAATCACGGATATATTGCTTATCAAAGCTAGGTGGACTGATACCAACGCGGTATTGATCGGCTGGCCAAAAACGAGAAGAGTCCGGCGTCAGCACCTCGTCAATCAGGTGTAAGACGCCATGATCGTCGATACCGAATTCAAACTTGGTATCCGCGATAATAATCCCACGCGTTTTCGCATAGGCAGCGGCTTCAGTGTAAATCATAAGGCTTGCGTCTCGCACTTGGGCTGCCAGATCTGCACCCATTAATTCAACCGTTTTCGCATAACTCACGTTTTCGTCATGCATCCCAACCTCAGCTTTGGTGGACGGCGTATAGATGGGTTCGGGCAACTGCTGTGCTTGCTGCAGGCCTGCAGGCAACTGCAGACCGCAAACCTTGCCGGTTTTTTGGTAATCTTTCCAGCCAGAGCCAATCAAATAACCCCGCACTATCGCTTCCACGGGCAGAGGCTGCAAAACCTTAACCACAATTGCCCTACCCTCAACCTGCTCCCGTTCGGCAGGATCGGGAAGTACTTGAGCCAAAGGAATAGCCGTTAAATGATTCGGTAAAATAGGCTGCATTTTCTCAAACCAAAAATTGGATACCCGCGTTAATACCCGCCCTTTACCGGGAATCGGGTCCGGCAGCACAACATCAAAGGCCGACAAACGATCTGTGGTGACTATGAGCATATGCTGCTTATCGATCTGATAAATATCGCGCACTTTGCCGCGTGAGCGCAGTTTTAACGAAGATAGACTTGATTGATACAACGCATTTGGGCTAGTCATGATTAAGAAGGATGAATGAGTTTTAAGGCTATTAACTTGAGTGCGGGCAGCTTCATCGGACGCGTTACTTTAAGCTGTCAGTAACATGCGGTTCAATCAACTGATACATGATTTGATGCATTTTGGGGCTGCCCGCAATAATATTGCCTTTTTGCAGATAATTATCGTTGAATGAAAAGTCAGTCACCACGCCGCCAGCTTCTTTGATCAACAATATACCGGCCGCCATGTCCCATTCCATCACGCCAATCTCCCAAAAACCGTCTAAACGGCCTGCAGCGACGTAAGCTAAATCAAGCGCCGCAGCGCCAGCCCGGCGAATGCCGGCCGAATCCTTGGTAATGGCGCGAAACATGCCGACGTAAGCATCCAGGTGCTGATCCGTTTTGAACGGAAAACCAGTGCCAATCAAGGCGCCTTTCAAGCTGGCCAGCTTGGTTACCCGGATACGGCGGTTATTAAGCATCGCGCCTCCGCCTCGCTGCGCGGTAAATAACTCATCGCGCAAAGGGTCGTAAACCACGCCTACTTCCAGTCGACCTTTATATTTCAGCGCAATTGATACCGCATATTGGGGAAAGCCATGCAAAAAATTAGTCGTGCCATCCAAGGGATCGATCACCCAAATATAATCATTGCCTTGATGTTGACCGCTTTCTTCCGCCAAAATGGCATGTTCAGGATAGGCCGATTTAATAATGCTGATAATCTCCCGTTCCGCCAGGCGGTCTACTTCACTGGCGTAGTCGTTTTTGCCTTTTTGATCAATGTGAAGACGGCCGACATTATCGGCGGAGCGTAAAATCAGGTCGCCTGCGCTTCTGGCCGCGCGAATAGCGATAGTGAGCATTGGTTGCATAGAAATTTATTACGAACAGATAAATCGGTATAGAATACCAAAATCTTTACCGACACTTTGATATTTTGATGATTTTAAGGACGAAAAACACGGGCAGCGAATTCATTTTACTTCGGTTTTTCTCCTTAAAATCATCAATGGCTAATAACTAAATGCAAGAAACAACCGATAAACCCAGTTAATAGCCTTGTTTTTTTGATTACCCAGTGCTTTCCCATATCAAAATCGTTCTTGTCGGCACCACGCACCCAGGCAATATTGGCGCTGTCGCCAGAGCCATGAAAAACATGAGCATGGATAGATTGGCGCTAGTTTCGCCAAAAATATTTCCTAGCGCAGAGGCTACATCGCGAGCATCGGGAGCGGATGATGTATTAGCGAAAGCAATGGTTTACTCGACACTAGAAGAAGCAATCGCAGATTGCGAACTGGTCATTGGCGCCAGCGCCCGATATAGAACAATCAGTTGGCCAGACATAAGCCCCAGGAACTGCGCCGAAAGACTGGTCACTCAAGAACCCCAACGAAAAGCCGCCATCGTTTTCGGCCGGGAAAACTCGGGACTAAAGAATGACGAACTGGATTTATGCCAGTTATTGCTTAGAATTCCCTGCAACCAACACTACAGCTCGTTAAATCTGGCTGCCGCGGTGCAAATCGTTTGCTACGAGTTATTTATCGCAGCGGGCTACCGAAATGCAATTAACATAGGCGACAAAGGTTCACAACCTTTAGCGACAGCGCTGCAAATAGAATCGTTTTACCAGCATTTGGCAGAGACGTTAGTGGACATTGGCTTTATGCAGCCTGACAAATCAACAACCATCATGCGGCGCTTGCGCCGGATTTACAACCGGATACAACTGGATACCAAAGAGCTCGATATACTCCGCGGTATTTTGCGTATGTCTCAAGGACATAAAACGAGGAAAAACTGATGTTCGGCAGGATCAAAGAAGATATCGCCTGTGTGTTTGAGCGCGACCCCGCGGCTCAGTCAGTATTTGAAGTCATAACAGCCTACCCGGGTTTTCATGCGATTCTGATACACCGGGTAAGTCATTATTTCTGGCTTAAACGCTTCCATTGGCTGGCTCGTTTTAACGCTCATATTGGCCGATGGCTGACCGGAATTGAAATTCACCCAGGCGCTGAAATTGGACGGCGTTTTTTTATCGATCATGGCATGGGTGTTGTAATCGGCGAAACCGCTGTTATTGGCGATGACTGTACGCTGTACCATGGCGTTACTTTAGGCGGCACGACCTGGAACAAAGGCAAACGACATCCAACGTTAAAAAATGGCGTGGTTGTCGGCGCCGGCGCCAAAATACTGGGTCCGATTGAAATTGGCGCGAACGCCCGGGTCGGGTCAAATTCAGTGGTGTTAAAACCGGTTCCCGCGGGCGCCACGGTGGTCGGCATTCCAGGCCATATTATTGACCCTAACGGTAAAAAAATCGAGCTACCCTTTGAAACGATCGCCGGCAAAATGGACTTTGACCCATATGGCACTAAAGCCGATATGCCGGATCCGGTGGCTCATGCCATCAATAGTATGCTGGCTCACATTCAGCTTTTGGATCAACAGATCGCAATCATGCAGAAAGAAATGAATGATGCCGGTATCAAATGCTCTGGAACGCCTATTTGCACGCTGGACGGCTGCGAAATCGACGAGAGCTAAGCTGTGACAGACAAAGCCTCATACAGAACGCTGTAGGCTTTTTTAAAGTTGCAGCCCTGCCTTTTATCATTCATATTCCGGCATTATCGAATTGTCGCCAGGAGTCGAGTTGTCTAGTCTAATTGACTATCAAAATAGAAAAATTGAAAAGAAGCCGGCCCAATAGTTGACTATTCCGCTAGGTTAAGTATAGTGATGCTCTTACACCACATTTTGTGAGGGATTAACTCGTGCGCTTAACTACTAAAGGTCGTTACGCGGTAACTGCAATGCTTGATTTAGCATTCCACAGTCAAAAAAAGCCGGTTACCTTAACAGATATCGCCACCCGGCAAACGATATCGCTTTCCTATCTTGAGCAATTATTCGCCCGTCTGCGACGCGCCGGCATGGTCAAAGGCGTGCGCGGCCCCGGTGGCGGTTATCGCCTAAGCCGTAAAGCCAGCGACATTAACATCGCCGAGATCATCGCCGCAGTTGACGAGCATATCGATCCCACACGCTGCGGAGGCGAAGCCAATTGCCACCGAAACCAAGCTTGCTTGACTCATGATTTGTGGATGGGCCTCAGCGAGCAAATCAGAAATTATTTAAAAAGCATTACTTTGTTAGAACTTATAGAAAAACATCAGATACAAGAAATAGCCAAACGACAAAACCAGGATGCGCAAAAAATAATCGAACTGCACAGCTCGATAGAAATGAATCTGTAACGCTTCATTTGCAATGATCTATCTTGATCATAACGCGACGACTCCGGTCGATGAACGCGTATTGGCTGCCATGTTGCCGTTTTTGCAAAAATTTTACGGCAATCCATCCAGTCTGTATCGTCTAGGCAGATTCGCGAGCACAGCCATTGACATTGCCCGTGAACAAATCGCCGCATTGATTGGAAGCAGTTCCTCAGAAGTTATTTTCACCAGCGGCGGAACGGAAGCAAACAATTTGGCGTTAAATGTCGTTTCGCCCGGCGCCAAATTGGCCATCTCGGCGATTGAGCACCCCTCCGTAACCGAGCCTGCGCAACGTCTACGCGCCAAGGGTCGTAGCCTAAGCATTATTGCAGTCGATAACAATGGCTTAATCACAGATGAAGCCGTCGCCCAACTGCTGGCTTTAAAACCGCATTTAGCCTCAGTCATAATGGCGAACAATGAAACTGGCGTTGTGCAAAATATTGAAAAACTAGCGTCGGCATTGACTGGCCATAACATCATTATTCATAGCGATGCAGTTCAGGCGCTGGGTAAAATACCCATAGCCTTTAACCGCTTAGGCGTTGACTTAATGTCCGTGTCCAGTCATAAAATCCATGGCCCAAAGGGTTGTGGCGCATTGATTGTCAAACGTGGCAGAAAAATAAACCCTTTGTTTTTGGGCGGCGGACAGGAACAAGGCCTCAGGGCCGGCACCGAAAATGTAGCCGCCATTGTCGGCTTTGGAAAGGCAGCCGAACTAGCGCAAGCTGAATTTGTCAAACGCGAAACTCATCTAAAATCTTTAAAACAATTACTGGAACAGAATTTGGAAAGCATTTCTGAATTGACCATTTTTTCTGAACAAGCGCCGCGCTTACCCAATACCGTACAGTTCGGCATTAGAGGAATCGATGGTGAAATGCTGGTCATGAAATTAGATCAAAAAGGCGTCTGCGTTTCGAGCGCCTCTGCTTGCGCCAGTGGCGGCCATCAACCTAGCTCTGTGCTTACGGCGATGGGAATTGATGCGAATCTAGCCAAAAGCGCCTTGCGCGTTAGCTTAGGACATACCAATACTGAAACGGAAATTATTGAATTTGTTACACTGTTAAAATCCCTGTTGAATCAGAGTTCATTCTAAGAGGTCAAGATGGCTATATCACTCACCGAGCGAGCCGCTCGGCAAATTCATAAACAACTTGAAAAACGCGGCAAAGGCGTTGGACTCAAACTTGCGGTCAAAAAATCCGGCTGTTCAGGCTATAGTTATGCGCTTGATTATGCCGACACGCTGACCGAGCAAGATGCTGTCTTCGAACAATATGGCGTAAAAGTGATCATCAATGCTCAGGATATGCCTTTTGTCGATGGCATCGAGCTGGATTATCGCAGAGAAGGCATTAATGAAGCCTTTCAGTTTAACAACCCGAACGCCAAAGGAACTTGTGGTTGCGGCGAAAGCTTTAGTGTTTCGGAAACCCCTTCCTCCATTTTGGATTCGTAACTTTCTACTCCTAACTTTTCAGTAAATTTTGCTTTGTTTTTGTTATTTTTAACCCGAGTTCGGGTTAAGAGTTGGCAAAAGCGGCGATGGTTTCTTGTTTCATGTTTTTTTTTCAAGGTAGTGATCCATTGGACACCTTGGGCGGCGAGTGATTTTGCCAACGTTTTGGTGACGTAGCCGCGAACGCCGAACAGCTTGCCCAGCAACGATTTCACCCGCTTGAAGACAGGCTTGCGGTCATCGACGTTGCCTGAGGTAATGAAAAAGGAACCATCTCGCCCCAGTCATCCACAATGAGGTGCAACTTGAAACTACTTGCGCCCAACGAGTATAAAACCAACCGCATGACGACTTGCCGCAGAAAATAAAAACGAAAGACGCAATCGATCCACTACTGCCATCCATTTCACGGAATCGTTAATTCATCATTTTGTCGCCAATTCGATTCTATACGAACCAATACTCACGTATAAATTGGAGATATTGCTTTAAAAGAAGCTGTCCCTCTAGGAAAACATCAACAGTTTTGTAATTTAAATCAAAGGATATATCTGGAAGTTGCCTGACAGTGCCTGCATACAGGTAATGCTGGTTGATCTCTACTTTTACATTTTCTTTATATTTTTGATCGTATTCTTTACAGCATTTTTACACAAACTCCAATTAAAATGGATCAGGTCGATCTGACAATGAGGCTGTAACTAGCAATTGGTTTTAGTCGTTTTAGGTAAGGTGGTTTTATGGTTATTTTATATTTGGTATTGACGGTCGTTTTTTTTGCCGTCACCGTCGCTCTGGTTTATGCCTGTGAAAAATTGAGGGGGTAGTTATGAGCTGGTTATATTTGATAAGTGGAGGGCTGGCGCTGTTGATTTTCGTTTATTTAATCGCTGCACTGTTTTATCCGGAGAAATTCTAATGACGAGTAATAGTTTTTTTCAAATTGCTTTGTACGTGATTACTTTATTGGCGCTGGCTAAACCGCTGGGCTGGTATATGGCCAGGGTCTATCAGAATGAGTCAGTAGGTTTGAACCGCTTCTTGGCGCCGGTTGAAACATTGATTTATCGCCTATGCTGCGTGGATCCAAAACAGGAGATGCGTTGGACGGAATACGCCATTGCTTTGCTGATTTTTAACTTGCTGGGGACGCTGGCTGTTTTTGCATTTCAAAGTTTGCAAGCCTACTTACCCATGAATCCGCAGAATTTGCCCAATATTAGTCCGGATTCTTCCTTCAACACCGCAACCAGTTTTGCTACCAACACCAACTGGCAAGGCTACAGCGGCGAAGTGACCATGAGCTATCTGACCCAGATGCTGGGCCTGACTGTGCAGAATTTTGTTTCTGCCGCGGCAGGCATGGCGACATTGGTCGCCCTGATTCGAGGCTTTGTCCGTCGCAAAGTAGATATTATCGGTAACTTCTGGGTAGACCTCACCCGTGGCATATTGTACATTCTGATGCCGTTGTCGCTAATTTTGGCTTTGGTTTTGGTGGGTCAAGGTGTGGTGCAGACTTTTAGCCCTTACCAAACGTTTCCGTTAGCCGAAAAAGTCAGCTATGAACAACCTAAATTGAGTTCAGATGGCCAGGCTTTAAAAGATGCCGCTGGCAGTCCGGTCATGGAAGTTGTCGAAATTAAAGACCAAATCGTGGCCATTGGGCCTGCGGCTTCGCAAGTGGCTATCAAGCAACTCGGCACCAACGGCGGCGGCTTTTTCAATGCCAATTCGGCGCATCCACTGGAAAACCCGACGCCGCTAAGCAATTTTCTTGAAGTGCTGGCCATCCTGTTAATACCCGCCGCGTTGTGTTACACCTTCGGCATGATGGTTGGCGACATTCGGCAAGGTTGGGCGATTTTGGCGGCGATGACCTTGATTTTTGTCGCGATGGTTTTTGTCACGGTACCAGCCGAGCAAAACGGCAATCCGGCTTTGGCTCCGTTAAACGTCGATCAGACAGCAAGCGCCGCCCAGTCCGGCGGCAATATGGAAGGCAAGGAGACCCGCTTTGGTATTGCCAACTCCGCATTATGGGCGGTTGCCACAACAGCCGCTTCTAATGGTTCGGTCAATGCGATGCATGATTCGTTTACGCCTATCGGCGGCATGGTGCCGATGTGGATGATGCAATTGGGAGAAGTCATTTATGGCGGCGTCGGTTCAGGCCTGTACGGCATGATCATGTTTGCGATAGTCGCGGTGTTTGTTGCCGGCTTAATGATAGGGCGCACACCCGAATATCTGGGCAAAAAAATCGAAGCCTTTGAGATGAAAATGGCGGCAATCACGATCTTGATTCCGCCGATAATCGTCTTGGGTGGTACCGCGCTCGCCGTGATGGTCGATGCCGGCAAGGTTTCCATATTCAATCCGGGGGCGCACGGTATCAGTGAAGTTCTGTATGCGTTGTCATCGACGGGCAACAATAATGGCAGTGCGTTTAGCGGGATCTCGGCGAACACGCCGTTTTATAACACACTTATGGGCTTTGCGATGCTGTTTTCGCGTTACTGGCTGGCCGTGCCGGTGCTCGCTATTGCCGGTTCCCTAGCCGCAAAGAAAACTGTACCCACCGGCCCGGGCACACTGCCGACCCATACGCCGCTGTTTGTTGTGCTCTTGATTGTGACTGTTCTGTTGGTCGGCGCCCTGACATTTATACCTGCCTTAGCATTGGGGCCAGTGGTTGAGCATCTCCAGATGACTGGGGCCAAATAAATCAGTTGCATAAGAGGTCGTAGTACACGCGTTACAGCGGAAGATATTGCACAAGACGATCTGTCTTAGCTGCCTAAACTTGTAAATGGGAGAATTAAATGAGTCAAAAACCTGTTTCAATGTCTTTGTTCGATCCTGAAATCCTTACCGCCGCTTTCGTGAATTCATTCCGCAAGCTTGTTCCGCAACAGCAATGGAAAAATCCGGTAATGTTTGTTGTTTATCTGGGCAGTATGCTGGCCACTCTGCTTTGGGTGCTAGCGCTTGAAGGAAAAGGAGAGGAACAGGCCAATTTCATTTTGGCTGTCGCGTTATGGTTATGGGGTACGGTTTTATTTGCCAACTTTGCCGAGGCGGTCGCCGAAGGGCGCAGTAAAGCGCAAGCCGCATTTCTACGCAGCGCGAAGCGTGATATAGCGGCAAAAAAACTGGATGAGCCGCGTTACGGCGCGAATTATTCCAAGGTAGCCGGATCCAGCTTGCGACTCGGTGATGTGGTGTTGATAGAAACCGGCGATTTTGTTCCCGGCGATGGCGAGGTCATCGAGGGCGTTGCTTCCGTGGATGAAAGTGCGATTACCGGTGAAAGTGCGCCAGTAATCCGCGAATCGGGCGGCGATTTCTGCTCGGTGACCGGTGGTACGCGCGTATTATCCGATTGGCTGGTCGTACGCATCTCCGCTAATCCGGGTGAAGCATTCCTGGACCGAATGATTGCCATGGTGGAAAGCGCCAAACGTCAAAAAACCCCTAACGAAATAGCCTTAACTATCTTGCTGGTCGCATTGACGTTGGTGTTCCTGATAGCGACCGTTACCTTGCTGCCATTTTCTTTGTACTCCGTAGCTACCTCGGGGTCTGGTCAGCCGATCACAATCACCGTGCTGGTGGCATTGTTAGTCTGCCTAATCCCAACGACAATCGGCGGTTTATTGTCAGCGATCGGCGTTGCGGGTATTGGCCGGATGATGCAAAAAAATGTCATCGCAACCTCCGGCCGGGCAGTGGAAGCGGCTGGCGACATCGATGTATTGATGTTAGACAAGACCGGCACGATTACCCTGGGCAACCGTCAGGCATCTGCTTTTATTCCGGTCAGTAATGTTTCTGATAAATATCTTGCCGATGCCGCCCAATTGGCTTCCCTGGCTGACGAAACGCCGGAAGGCCGCAGTATTGTGATTTTGGCAAAGCAGAAATTCGGTTTGCGGGAGAGGGACATTCATTCATTGGGAGTGACTTTCGTTCATTTCAGCGCCCAAACCCGGATGAGTGGCGTCAATATAGAGGGGCGGCAGATTCGCAAGGGCGCAGCCGATGCCATTCGCACCCATATTGAAGAGCTGAGTGGCATATTTCCGCCGGAGTTTCGGAAAATGGTCGATGATGTGGCTCGCCGGGGCAGCACTCCGCTAGTCGTTTCTGAAGGCACTCGTGTGCTTGGGATCATCGAACTCAAGGATATTGTCAAGGGCGGTATCAAGGAACGTTTTGCCGAACTGCGCCAAATGGGCATCAAAACCATCATGATTACCGGCGATAACCGTTTGACTGCCGCTGCGATTGCTGCCGAAGCAGGCGTCGATGATTTTCTCGCTGAAGCGACACCAGAGGCGAAGTTAAAATTAATCAGACAATACCAAGCGGAAGGACGGCTGGTGGCGATGACAGGTGACGGTACCAATGATGCTCCAGCATTGGCGCAGGCCGATGTCGCGGTGGCGATGAATAGCGGAACTCAGGCCGCTAAAGAAGCGGGCAATATGGTTGACCTGGACTCCAATCCCACCAAATTGATTGAAATCGTTGAGACCGGCAAGCAGATGCTGATGACACGGGGCGCTTTGACTACATTCAGTATCGCCAATGATGTCGCGAAATATTTCGCGATCATTCCGGCCGCTTTCGCAACCACTTATCCAGTGCTAAACGTTTTGAATGTGATGAACCTAGCAACCCCGGCAAGCGCCATTTTGTCGGCAGTGATCTTTAATGCGCTAATCATCGTGGCACTGATTCCGCTGGCATTAAAAGGCATCAAGTACCGTCCCGTTGGCGCGGCCATGCTGTTGCAAAACAACTTGTTAATATACGGCGTAGGCGGATTGATTGTTCCATTTATCGGCATTAAAGCGATTGACCTGGTTCTCGTCGCGTTGAAACTAACCTAAAGGAGGGGGCAATGGTTAAGCATTTCAAACCTGCAATTATTTTATTTCTTATATTGAGCGTCATAACGGGCATTATTTATCCGGCCGTCGTGACGGGTCTGGCGCAGCTTCTATTTCCCAATCAGGCTAACGGTAGCTTGATGGCAGATAGCAGGGGCAAAACGACAGGCTCACGACTTATCGGGCAGCCTTTCAGCAGTCCCGGTCATTTTTGGGGACGGCCTTCCGCTACAGGCCCCTTTCCGTATAACGCTGGCGCTTCCAGTGGCTCTAACTTGGGACCGACCAATCCAGCGCTGGTAGATACTGTCAATTCGCGTATTCAAGCATTAAAAGCAGTCGATCCCGACAATAAGATGCCCATTCCAGTCGATCTGATTACCGCTTCGGGCAGCGGGCTTGATCCCCATATCAGCCCTGCGGCGGCGGAGTATCAAGTCAACCGTATCGCCAAAACACGCAATATCGATCCAGCGAAGCTAAGGGAACTAATACAGGCTCATACCGAGGCACGGCAGTGGGGCTTGTTTGGAGAGCCTCGCATCAATGTCCTGACATTAAACCTGGCGTTGGATGCCATTCATTAGGCTGTATAGAATCCGTCATGAAATTTGAAGGCGGTATACTGATGTTGGCAGTCTGTCTGCAGGTTGCCAACGCGGATGTAAACGACACCAATCCCTATGGGGATCGGAAGTGTGGCTTTTGTCGGTTTGCTGCTCAATTTTCGCCTGAAAAAATCCGGCTGGCTGTAAATTAATAGGCATACGCGAAACTCAGGATAAATTTAATGAATGACCAACGACCCAACCCAGACGATCTGCTCGCTCGTGTAGAGCGGGACAAGGCCAAAGCCCGGCGAGGGCGATTGAAGATATTTTTTGGCGCTTCAGCAGGCGTGGGCAAGACCTATGCGATGCTCTTGGCGGCTAGGGAGAGGCGTACCGAAAAAATCGATATCATTGTCGGTTTGGTGGAAACCCATGGCCGTAAAGAAACGGCTTCTTTGCTGGAAGGGCTGGAGGAGTTGCCCACCAAGCTGATTAATTATCGCGGAGCGACGTTGCGTGAGTTCGACTTGGATGCCGCCCTCAAACGTAAGCCCTCGATCATACTGGTTGATGAACTGGCGCACACAAATGCACCGGGGTGCCGGCATCCTAAACGCTGGCAAGACATTGACGAACTTCTTGATGCTGGAATTGATGTTTACACAGCGCTCAATGTTCAGCATTTGGAAAGTCTCAATGATGATATCGGGCAAATTTCCGGGATAAGGGTATGGGAAACCGTTCCCGATACAGTATTCGAAGAAGCCAATGAAGTCGAACTGGTGGATCTGCCGCCTGACGAACTGCTCGTTAGGCTTAAGGAAGGCAAAGTTTATTTGCCGCAGCAAGCGGAACATGCCGTAGAGAACTTTTTCCGCAAAGGTAATCTGATTGCATTACGGGAGCTGGCCCTCCGTCAGACGGCTAACCGAGTCGATGCCCAAATGCTCGATTACCGCGAAGACAACTTAATCCGTGAAGTCTGGCCGGTCAATGAGCGCATTTTGGTCTGCGTCGGCCCTAATGCGTTGTCGGAACGCTTGGTCCGTGCTGGTAAACGTCTTGCCAATAGCCTGCGGGCGGAATGGCTCGCTGTGTATGTGGAAACACCGGAACTGCAACGCTTACCGGCCGAAAAACGCGATAGTGTGTTGCGTATTTTAAGGCTCGCGGAACAGTTGGGCGCCGAAACAGTGGCAATGAGTGCGCCTGAAATAAGTTCCGCCATCATCAAACTTTCCAACGAAAGGAATATCACCAAGATTGTGATAGGGAAACCGACTCGCCGGGGATGGAAACGATTACTGCTGGGTTCGGTGGTGGATACATTGATTAGCGATGCGCACAACATGAACTTGTATCTCTTAGGCAGCCCGCCGAGGGGAATAGACAGGTATGACAGTAAAGCGGAACTGTCCCTGTACCGAAAGAGCCCGATTCCAGGACTGAGCGCGAGAATCTATACTCAAAAGAAAGGCTACTATATTGGCTATATCTGGGCCATCGTTGTGACGCTTTCGAGCGCCCTGTTAGCCTACTTGATGTTCGGCAAATTCGAGCTGGCCAATCTGGCCATGTTTTTTTTGCTGGGCGTGGTGTTCATTGCTGTCCGCTTCGGGAGGGGGCCTTCCATTCTGGCATCCTTTCTCGGGGTCGCCTTATTTGATTTTTTCTTTGTCGCGCCTTACTTCAGTTTTTCAGTAAACGACAGCCAGTATTTGGTAACCTTTTTGACCATGTTAACCGTGGGGATGGTAATTAGCGACCTTACGGCAAATGTACGTTCTCAAGCCAAGGTTTCCGCCCACCGGGAACGCCGCGCAACTGTCCTTTATGCGATGAGCAAGGATCTGGCAATTAGCCAAAATGAAGATGAAATTGTGCGCACGGCAGTACGACATCTTTATACGGAGTTCAGCAGCCGTAATGTCATTTTGTTGCCTGATGGCCATGGCCGTATCATTTATCCTTCTGGCAAGGACTTGGCTGAATCCTTACATGGTGCAGACCTGAGTGTTGCACAGTGGGTATTGGACCATAACGAGATTGCCGGCAAGGGTACTCATACCTTGCCGGGCGCTGAAGCTATATATTTTCCTCTGAGCGATGAGCAATCGGTACTTGGGGTATTAGTGTTGCAACCCGTCAACTTGCGGCGGGTCTTCCTGCCCGAACAGCAAAAGCTGTTGGATACCTTTCTTCGGCAAACCGCCCAAGCGATCAAGCGAGTCAGGCTAGCCGAGCAAGCCAAAATTACGCAAGTGGATATAGAAACCGAACGCTTACGAAATTCGCTGCTAAGCTCCATTTCCCATGACTTGCGCACACCGCTTGCCACTATTGTAGGTTCAGCCAGCACTTTGGTGGAAGAAGACAATATGCTCAAAGTGGAAGATAAACTCGAACTCTGCCGCGCTATTTATGATGAAGCGCAACGGATGTCGAATTTGGTCAACAATATCCTAGATATGGCGAGGTTTGATGCGGGAACCGTCGCACTGAACAAACAGTGGTATCCGCTTGATGAGATTATCGGAACCGTATTGACGCGTTTGAAAAAACGCCTGGGCGACCATCGAGTCACCGTTAAATTGCCGTCTGGCATCCCAATGATCTATGTTGATGCCGTGATGATCGACCAGGTTTTGAACAATTTGTTGGAAAATGCCTTGAGTTATACACCGAAAGGAAGCCCGTTAGAGATTTTAATCAAGAATTCTTCTGCTGCAGTCGAAATCTCAGTAGCCGATCAGGGCCCCGGGATACCTGAAGGCAGCGCCAACAAGTTGTTTGAAAAGTTTTACCGTGTTTATCAGGAGGCGGCGCAGAGTGGGGTCGGACTGGGTTTGGCGATCTGTAAGGCCATTATCGAGGCGCATGGTGGGACCATTAAAGCACAAAATCGGCCTGAAGGGGGGGCTATATTTACCTTCATTATTCCCTTAGACCATGAGCCACCAGTGATGGGACAGGAAGAATGAATTGCGGTAATGTGAGCCGCCATGGCTAATGCTAACCCGGTTATTGTCATCATAGAAGATGACCCTGCCATACGCCTGTTTTTAAGGACTGGCCTTAGTAGCCGTGATTTCAAGGTATTCGAGGCGGAAAATGGCCGGCAAGGCATTATCGAAGCGGGCATTCGCAAACCGGATCTCATCATTCTTGATATGGGCCTACCCGATCTGGATGGTATTGCTGTTATCAAAAACATACGGCAATGGTCGACGATGCCAATTATTATTTTGTCGGCACGCAGCGCGGAGCGCTATAAGATCGAAGCGCTGGATGCAGGTGCCGACGATTACCTTACCAAGCCCTTTAGTTTAGGTGAATTGCTTGCGAGGATTCGAGTCGCCCTGCGTCATTCGGTAAGCAGTCCGGAGCAGGATCAAGGTGAGATATTTACCATCGGCGCCATGAAAGTCGATTTACTGAAGCGTCAGGTTTTAATAGACGATCAGGAAGTCCATCTGACTCCGATCCAGTACCGACTATTGTCCGTGCTGATCAAAAATGCCGGTAAAGTTTTAACGCATCAATATTTACTCAAGGAAGTTTGGGGATTGCCCTATGCGGATAATTCACACTATCTACGCATTTATATGAGTCAGCTCAGACAAAAGCTGGAAGCCGACCCAACTCAGCCGCAGTATTTATTGACGGAATCTGGGGTAGGTTACCGGCTTAAAGCCTGACTGCCGCTATTTTCCAAATCGAGGGCTCCAATCCCGGGTAATGTCTCATTTTGTTACTAAACATCAGTTCGGGTTATGAGATAGCTCCTTGATTATCCATGCGTCGAGACCGAAAGCACGCTACTGTGAGTAATACCTCAGCGCTGTTTTCGTTTATGCCAAATGATCAGTCCTGAGCCTAGTAACAAACAAGGAAGAATGATCAAGAAGCCAAAACCAATGATTGCGACGCTGCTTTTGCTCAGTTGCAAGGTGGCGTCAACCGCTTTTTTCGCCGGAATCTCGATAAAACGATCGTCATGAATCAGCCAATTGATCAAACGCAGACCCATGTCGCGATTGCCAACATTACCGACATAGGCGTTCGATAAAAAATCACCATCACCGACAACGACGATACGCTGCTCAGCTTTGCCATTAATGGTTCTCGTCAACGCGTAGGCCAAAACCAAAGGGCCTTGTTTTTCGTTTCTGTCGGCGTCAAAACTAACTTTTCCTTGAGTTTCGCCGGTTTCGGTCCAGGATTGCTCTGAGCTGCTAAATAAGGCATGCGCCTGAAATTCAGATTCGTCATCAAGCTCAAAAGCGGCAACCGCCGGATAAAGCGTTAAGGTTTGAAAATCTTGCGACAGCGGATGTTCAAAATAGCTTGAAACAACTAAAAAACTAGTGTCATTGATACCATAAAGCTTCGCATTCGGTTCGACAAGGACGCCGGGCAATTGCTTTAAACCTAAGGTTTTTAGCAGTGTCAAATGCTGATCACCGGGCTCGCTAAGAATCAGCAAATTCCCGCCGCTTCGAAGATAATCGCTGATGATCGCTTGCTCTCCCGCCAGCAGAGGAACCGCAGGCGCGCTAATCACTAATAAGGCGGAATTGTCCGGAATCGCGGATACATCAACCAAATTAATCTGGCGTGAGTTGATCTTTCGGCGCGTCAATTCTTGGCAAAAAACGCTCAAATCAAAATTAGCCTGGCCTTCGGGCGAACGCTCCCCGTGTCCAGCCAAAAAGCTAACCCAGCGTTCTTCGGCATGAGCGAGTTGCAGCAAGGCATTTGATAATGACGATTCGTCGAGATAATTGATTTTTTCTTCACGACCGCGATACCGGACAACAATCAAACCCGAATCCGAAATAGCCATTTGCCGGGCTTTATCGGGAACCGCAACCGGATCAACGATAGTTAATGTTAGATCCTCCTTGTGCTGGCGGTATCGTGCAATTAATTGCGCAATTTGGCTTCTGACCGGTTGGCCGGTTTTGATGTAAGCCTTTACTTCTATTTTGCCCTCTAACGATTTCAGCAGTTGCTGCGAAGCAAACGATAGCGTGTTATTAGCGTTTGCGCTAATATCGGCTTGCCAGTAATAACGGGTACTTAGCCAAGCAAATGCGCTCACTAGACAGACTAATCCGAAAGTTGTTAACGTATTTTTAATCCGAATTTGCTGATGTAGATGCGGAGATAATTTCACTTTTGCAACCGGTCGTTATCGAGCCTGCGCACACTCAAAACGATAAAAACATAAACGAATAAAGCAAAATAAACGAAATCGACCGAACTGATCAGTCCGCTTTGAATTGCTTGAAAATGCTTCAAAATTGACAAATAGTCAAATAACGCAACCCATTGGCCAGACATTCCAGCCGTCCAATCCAACACCCACAGCACTAATAAACCACCAAAGGTTGTAACTGCTGCGATCGTTGGATGAGTCGCGATGCAGGACATATACACGCCTAAGGCGGTAAAGGCCATTACTAATAACGATAAAGCCAGCACGTTGGCTAGCAGTTTGCCCAAATCCAAGGCGCCGCCGGATAATAAGGACAAAGGCATTAAAGTCATCATGACAACAATGCTCAGTAACAAACCGAGCACACCTAAATATTTGCCTACAATAATATCGCGATTAGAGAGGGGTGAGCTTAACAGCAAAGCCAAGGTCTTATTTCGGCGTTCCTCGCAAATGACTCGCATCGTCAACAAAGGCGTTACTAACAATAAAATTATCGCGGCGTTACCAAATAATGGCGTCACTACTATATCAGTCAAGCCAGGCGCACCTTCGATCGTTGCGAGTTTGGGCTGCAAAAGCGTAAACGTCTCAACTTGCGTTAAAAATAAAAAAGCCATGACAAACTGCAAAACAGCCAGAATGGTCCAAGCCATCGGCGATAAAAACAGTGATTTGAACTCGCGCGCAGCGATGGTAAAAACCGTACTCATCACTCGCTAGGCTGATCTTTCGTCAGCATGATAAAAATATCTTCCATCGATTGTTTCATTGGCGTCAATTCTTGCAGGCCCCAACCGGCTGCGATAATCAATTCGGCAATGGGTTCGGCCGGACGCTGGTGAAGATCATGATGAATCAGCAGACGATTACCTTCCAGCGTTTCAATCGAACTAACGCCGGCAATCGCGGATAGCGCATTAACATCAGGCGTCCGCCGCGTGACAACTTGAAGCGTACCGCGAGTCATCTGTCGGTTTAGTTTGGCTATCGTCTGATGCAAAATCAAACGGCCTTGATGGATGATTTGCACATGAGTGCAGGATTCTTGCACTTCAGACAAAATATGAGTGGATAAAATCACGCCATGATCTTCGCCAAGTTCTCTAATCAAACTGCGGATTTCCCGAATTTGGATCGGATCAAGACCAACTGTCGGTTCGTCGAGCACAACAACCGCAGGGTGATGAAGCAGCGCTTGGGCAATGCCGATACGCTGCTGATAACCTTTGGACAAATTAACAATTAAGCGATCGGCGACATCGGCTATGCCGCAACGGCCGCTCACCCGCTTAATCGCTTCAGTTGAAACCGGTGCCTTTAGCCCATGCAAGCGCGCGCAGTAGCTTAAAAACTCCCGAACTGTAAGTTCTTTGTACAGCGGCGGGTAATCGGGCAAATAACCCAAACTGGATTTCGCCAGCCTGGGCTGATCGAGTATGTCGTAGCCGTTGATTTTAATTTGACCAGAACTCGGCGCCAGATTTCCGCACAACATCTGCATGGTTGTAGTTTTGCCAGCGCCATTGGGACCCAGAAAACCTAATATTTCGCCTTTGGCTAAATTAAAACTGACATCATTAACCGCGCACTGTTTGCCATAAAAACGCGTTAGATGTTCAGCCTCAATTAAAAGCGTCATAAGATCGGCTGACTTGTTTGACTAAGCCTTGCAATTCTTCCTGTATTTTTTTTCGGTAAAATAAAAATTTCCACCGACTGCCACCACACTGCTTCCATAAGATCACCGAGCGGATGCCGGCCAGCAAGACCGTGCGTATTTTGTTGGCTATTTCAGGCCTGGATAAATAATCAGGATCGCCATTCACCATAATTCTCGGTTGTAATGTGCTGAGAGTGCTGTGGTAGATATCGCCTAGGTTAGCGAGCACATTTTCATGCAACAAGCCGAAATGCTCGGCCTGACTTTGAGCCTTGATAATGCCGGTTTGTATGATTTTTAGCAGATCCTTGCGACGCGACAGCTGATTTTCCAAAAAAACCAGCGATGCGGCATAACGCGCTTGCTGGTGATTGGCGATGCGACGCCCGGTCATTTGCGCCTGCATCTGTTCAAGGCCCAACTTCAAGCCCTTTAAACCGCCATAAACATCGATAACGCTGTCAGAATCAATTTTTAGCACACTGTCAATACTGGCTTTCATTGCCTCAGAGTCTGCGCTTCCTGTGGTCGCGAGTTGTTCGACCAGAGCGGCGGCTTGAGCGATGCCGGCCAGCGCAATAGTTTGGTTATAAAGGGTGTTCAGTTGCATGAATGGATCAGAAGTTTAATTAGTGTAAGTTATTCAATACATTCTTTGCCCAGTTAATGCTTTCGATATAAGCTTCGCCAATTAATTTTTGCTCCAAATTTCTAAAAGCCATGCTCGAAAAATTCCAATGCTCATAATCAATCACACAATCCAGCGCTTCGCCCGTTACGCCTTGTTTGTAAACAATCGACGGCAAAATATCCTCGGCTAATGGAAGTTGCTGCAAGGCTTTCTCAATGGGCATGTTTAACAAACAGTCCAAACTCGACAACAGACCAATCAGAAAAAAATGATCGCCTTTTTCGCCAATCAGCTTGCCCAGCAATTCGCACATTTTGCCGCGTATCAGAGCATTTTGCAGAGCGGCCTCAGATTTTTCAGATAAAGAAGCCAGCGTCAGGATATTCGACCAGCGCTTGACCTCTTGAAGCCCCAGATACAAAACCGCCTGCTGAATCGATTCAATTTTACCAGGCAAGGCAAAAAAAGCCGAGTTTATGTAATGCAATAACTTATAACTTAGGCCGATATCTTGAGAAATTGTCTTGGACAATTCATCAAAGTCAACGTTCGGATCATTAATAATTGATAACAAACGAATCGCAGCGGTTTGATTCACGCCCAAGCGCTTACCGCTTACCGTATTAGGCTTGTTAAAAAAGAAGCCTTGAAAATAATCAAAGCCCAAATCACGCAAATATTGAAACTCTTCGTGAGTTTCCACCTTTTCCGCTAATAATCGAAGCCGATAAGGTTTTAGCTTGTTAACAACTTCACGGGTCCCCGACTCACCCAATTCCATGACATCAAGTTTGATGATATTGGCAAACTCCAGTAAAGGCTTCCATTCGTCGGCAAATACAAAATCATCCAAAGCTATCGTATAGCCTTGTTGAGAAAACTCTCTTAAATTATTGATGACGCGCAAATCGATCGCCACATTCTCCAAAACCTCAATAACAATACGATCTTTGGGCAAATTGAGCGGCGTTTTTTCCAAAATATTTTGCGTCGTAAAATTAATAAAGGCCTTATGTGGTCCGACAAGATTTTTTAAACCCAGCTCCAATATCGAGTCTGTAATGATTTGGTTGGTGGCTTGAGCCGCTTCATCTTTGTCGCTTAGATTTAAATTTTTGCTTCTGAATAATAACTCATAAGCATAAGTATCTAGTTTTTGGTCAAAGATTTGTTGCCGCCCGATAATAAAGTCTGACATTTTGATTAAGTTATAGGGGGAGTTGAAAAGATTGTATTGATGAAGTGTAGTTAGTGATCGTAGCGATTACAAATAGCCACCAAAGCCGAACTGCAAGAGAATTTCAACCCATGGCTCAATTTATATCATGATTATCGTCATTGAGTCGAGTATGATTACCGAATCGAAGTTAAGGAGCGTCCTATCATGATCAAATCAATAAAAATTAATGTCCAAGGCATGAAATGTGGCGGGTGTGAAATGCTGGTCAGCAACCAAATAAAAACACTCTCCGGCATAATATCGGTTAATGTGTCAAACAAAGAAAAAACCGTCCAGGTTGAATTTGACTCCGAACAGACCTCGGAATCGGCCATCAAATCAGCTATTACGGCCGCCGGATATCAAGTTGCAGACAGCCGGTAGGTAGGCGTTTGTATCGGTCCAAGCACACATTAACGAGCAGATGATTTAAGTTTATGACTCAGCAAAATAACGCGCATGACATCCGGCTCTCAATTTTGGGTATGAGCTGCGCGGGCTGCGTGTCGGCTGTCGAAAACGCCTTATCTGCAGTCAATGGCGTAAGCACCGTGAATGTCAACTTTGCTGACCATTCAGCCGAAATCACCGGTTTTGTGGAAGCACAACAGCTAATCAACGCTGTCAGATCGGCTGGTTATGATGCTGCGGTCATGGAAGATCTGGAAGATTCAACGCAACAGGATGCGCTTGAACACTATCGTTATCAAAAGCTAATAAAAAAAGCCGCTGTAGCCGGTGTTTTTGGCGCTTTGCTGATGGCTGGCGAACATTTTAACTGGTTTCCAGAAATCGGCGCCCCATCCGGCCGATGGTTTTGGCCCGAACTGGCCCTGGTTACACTGGCCATACTGGCATATTCAGGACTCCACTTTTACCGCGGCGCATTAAAATCCTTAACGCTGGGACAAGCCAACATGGATACTTTAATCGCGTTAGGCACTGGTTCGGCCTGGTTGTATTCTTGCGTAGTCATTGATTACTATCAAGTCTTGCCTTCGTTAGCGAAGCATGCTTATTTCGAAGCGGCGGTCGTTATTTTAGCTTTTATTAATCTTGGCAGCGCTTTAGAAACCATGGCCCGAGGTAAAACTTCGAGCGCTATCCGCAATTTAATCGGACTGCAACCGCGAACGGCTCGCGTTATCAGAAATGGTCAGGAATCGGATATTCCAATCGCCCATGTAGGATTAGGTGATACCTTACGCGTTAGACCCGGCGAAAAAATAGCGGTTGACGGCATTGTGGTGGAAGGCTATTCAACCATCGACGAAGCAATGCTCACAGGCGAACCGCTGCCGGTTGAAAAAACCCCCGGTTCCGAAGTAATCGCTGGAACCATCAATCAGAGGGGGAGTTTTTTATATCAAGCCAGTCGAATCGGACGAGACACGGTGCTTGCTCAAATCATTAAAAGCGTTCGTCAGGCACAAAGCAGTAAACCTGAGATTGCTCGGTTAGCTGACAAAATTTCCAGTATTTTCGTCCCGCTTGTGGTTGCTCTATCGATCCTAACATTTCTTATCTGGTATTATTTCGGGCCTAGGCCCGCGCTCGGCTATGCTTTTGTCACGTCCATGACGGTTTTGGTCATCGCTTGCCCTTGCGCTCTGGGTTTGGCTACCCCTATTTCTATTATGGTGGCGGTTGGCCGAGCCGCACAAGCCGGCATTCTGATTCGCAAAGGCGATGCCTTACAAATGGCAGGCAAATTAAGCTGCCTGATTTTTGACAAAACCGGCACGATAACCGAAGGCAAACCCGTAGTGGCCAGTATTATCGCATTTGGCCGCCATACCGAGAATGAAATCCTGCAACTCGCCGCCAGCCTGGAGGCCAGCTCCGAACACCCCTTAGCCGCCAGTGTTCTGGCCGCGGCCAAAGATAAACAACTCGTGCTTGCCGCTGTCGAGCGCTTTGAAGCCGTTGCCGGCCAAGGTATTACCGCACAAATCAATGGCAAGGCTGTTATTTTCGGCAATCAGGCTTTAATGGCGCGTAGCGGCATCAAGCATCAGCGCCATCAATCGATGCTTGAGCAATTCTCGGCTTCGGGTCAAACATCGATGCTGCTAGCCATCGATAACCAGATCAGCGGCATCATTAACGTCGCTGACCCGATTAAAAAAGACTCTGCGCAAGCTATTCAAGCTTTACAGAAAAAAGGGATTCGCTTGCTGATGGTAACTGGCGACAACGCAATCACCGCTAAAGCTATCGCCAATCAAGTAGGCATTACAGAAATCAGAGCACAAGTGCTGCCCGAGAATAAAGCGGAGATCGTCAAAGAATTACAGCAACAGGGGGAACTTGTCGGAATGGTGGGCGATGGCATCAATGATGCGCCTGCGCTAGCTCAAGCGGATGTTGGGCTCGCAATCGGTAAAGGCACTGACATCGCAATCGAAAGCGCAGACATCGTGATTATGCAAGGCTCTCTGCTAAAAGTACCTGAAGCTATCGGCTTGTCAAAAGCCACTGTTACCAATATCAAACAAAATTTGCTCGGGGCTTTTTTTTACAACGTTTTGAGTATACCTATCGCCGCCGGCCTATTATTTCCTTTGTTTGGCGTTTTATTAAACCCGATGATCGCCGGCGCTGCCATGGCTTTATCATCCGTAACCGTAGTCATGAACGCCAATCGGCTACGTTGGATAAGCCTTGATCCGCTTTAAAGCCCTTATCTAACTCAAGGTTAACTTCTTAACCAGAAAAAGCAGCGGAATTAGCAAGCTAGACTATACTTTAAAACTGAAACTATCTATCTTAACGGTTAAAACGAGATTATTGATCGCTTGTGACTACGAAAATCAAACCCTTTTTAGGTAAAACGGCTAATACAGATGGTTGTCTCTTTTTTAAGCGCAACTGATCAGCTTCATCAATCATGTTAAAAAAACGATCCTTTTTCAGCTTAAGATGGAAGCTCGCCATCCTTTTTGGCTGTGTTTTTTTGACTTTCCATAGCGCTTTCTCGTACAAAACTTATCTCGAAGCCAAAGAGCATTACCAGATTCAAAGAAAAAACATCAAAACCAGCCATATCAGTATCGCCAAAGCACTGACTGAAGACTCCTACTTGGTGTTGGAACAATTTGCCGAGCTATTGTCATTAATTAATGACCAATCGATTCAGGAAAAAGACCCGAAGAATCATGTTTTAAACGCTTTAGATAAAAATTGGGCGCAATGGCAACTCAGTTGGGGCGTGGAAAATGTGGGTTTCTTCGATAACCAAGCACGCCGGCTTAAATCATGGGGTAACGAGCTCATAGCCACCGATAGCGCGGTACAACAAGTTTTGCGCAAAGAAGCGCCAGCCCACCAAATTTTTTGCAACACCAGTTGTTATCAGGAAGTGGTTATTCCATTATTCAAAAATGCTGATAACTCTGGCGCTTTTAGCGTCACTCGTACATTTACGGATGTTATCAACAAATACAAACGAACAACCGCTTCCGAAATCGGGGTAATTAGCGCTTCTGAGAGTGAAACAAACAGCGTCGCGGCATCAAACGTTTTCGAAGTTTACCAATTAGCGGACAGTTCATCGCCGGAAAGAATTCGGGCCGTATTTAAAGCCATGCTCAAAAACTACGCTATCGCTGATTTTATCGGCCAGAGCCAGACTGTAATACAAGACGGCAATGTGTTTGAAGTCACTGCGTTTCCGGTACAGCCAAGCATTTCTGATAATGGCCCTTTGTTTTTATTGGTTGACGAGGTAACCACAGATGTCATTCATTTAAATAAAGAATTACAGCAAGTTTGGCTTTATGGCGTCATCAGCTTATCTGGCTCATTGATCCTGTTAATTTTGTTATTGCACGTATCATTAAGGCGGATCGAATTTCTGTCAAAAATATTACCGCTGATTTCGCAAAACAAATATGATGAATTCAGACATCAGTTAAATACGAATAAAAGCTTATTAAGCTTTACTCAGGATGAACTGGACCAATTAAACGATACGGCGTTAAACGTGACTGCTCAATTAGAGAACCTTGAGCAGGAAGTTCGCAAAAACACATTTACCTTACTGGAAAAAAGCCAACATTTAGCCAAAGAAAGAGACTTCATTCGGCAGCTCGTTGACACCGCTCCCATTATCATTATCACGCAAAAATTAAACGGCATTATATTGTCGGTTAACCAAGCAGGCGTCGATAAACTTGAAACCGACGGTCCTTCAATCATTGGCAAAGTTTTCGATATTTTTATACCCGAGTCCGATCAGGAACACCTTAAAAAACTGAATCAATTGCGCATGGGTGACCGCTCCAAGCGTTTTCAAATTAACGGTTATCTAACAACTCAATCTGGAAAGCACCGCGAAACATCCTGGCTGCACTCGCTGATCAAATCTCAAGACAGTAACGATGAGGCCGTTATTTTATCGCTAGGGGTCGATATCAGCGCTGAAAATCAATCGGAGGAAAAAATTCAAAAGCTGTCCAGCTACGATTATCTAACCGGGCTAATGAATCGAAAAAAATTTCAGGAAGAATTTGCCGTCGAACTGGCGTCTGCAAAACGATATGGCTACCGGGTTGCGCTATTTTATCTCGATCTCGATCGCTTTAAGGCCATTAACGATAATCGGGATCATGAAGTCGGCGACCATCTGCTGCAGCAAGTGGCTAACATTCTCAAAGACGCGATGCGATCAACTGATTTATTATGTCGGATTGGCGGCGACGAATTTACCCTGATCATGCCCCATGCCGAATTACAAGGCATTCAGCAAAATGCCAAAAAAATAAACCAAATGCTCGACTCTACGGTATTTCATTACAAAGGCGATAACTATCGGATCAGCACGAGTATTGGCATAACCATCTTTCCTCAGCATGGTCTAACAGTCAATGAATTACTGGCGAATGCCGACCTTGCGCTTTATCAAGCAAAAATTTCCGGCGGTGGAACTTTTCATATTTTTTCGCCAGATCTGGATTATCAAAGCAAACTGAAACAATTGCTGTACTGGCAAGAAATTATTGAAAACGCGATCGCCCAAGACAAGTTTGTACTCTACTGCCAGCCGGTGGTGAATATCAAAACGCAAGACATCCACCATTATGAATGCTTAATTCGCTTACCAAAAGATGACGGCACGCTCATTTTACCAGCAGAATTCATCAGTTTTGCCGAAGAGCTTGAGCTAATCGGCAAAATTGATCGCTGGGTATTAAAAAAAGCGATTCAGAAGCTCCTTGAATATCAACGTCAAGGAAAATATTGCAAATTGTCAATCAATCTATCTTCTTCTGCGTTGGATGACGTGACTCTGTTTGAAGATATTTCTCGGTTGCTTAATGTGCCGGAATTTGACTCTAGTCAGCTAATTTTTGAAATCACTGAAACCACGGCCGTCGCAAATTTTGCTGCCGCTGAAACTTTGATTACACAACTTAAAGAATTAGGCTGTCTGGTCGCGTTAGACGATTTTGGCGTAGGTTTTTCTTCGATCTATTATTTGAAACATTTCCCGGTCGATTACATTAAGCTGGATGGCTCATTTATCAGTCAGATCGATAAAAATGATGATGATAAAGTTTTTGTCAAAGCCATCACCGGACTGGCCCATGCTTTTAACAAGGAAATCGTCGCAGAATTTGTCGAAAATGAAGTCATTCTGGCTATTCTCAATGATTTTGGCGTGGATTATGGGCAAGGCAACTTTTTAGGCAAACCAGCCCTCTTTAACTAAACCAATCTCCATTCTCTGTCTCTTTACTTAGTATATTCTCGCCTCAGTGTTTCGCCGCAATAGTTTCTGATTACCGGCTGATCGTTTACAATGAGCGCTTAAACGCTATCCACCGATAGCCCCAATCTTCCTATCCCGGCTGAATCAGCCAGAGTTAACTAGCTCAAGCACACTTAATCTCATGAAAAAACTAAAATGCGCTGTTATCGGCGCGGGTTATTTGGGTAAATTTCATGCGGAAAAATATGCCGCATTGCCTGACTGCGAATTAAGCGCCGTCGTTGATATTGACGAAGCAGCCGCTCTCGCTGTTGCGCAAAAATATTCTGCGCAAGCATTAACTGATTACCGGTCTTTACTAGGTCAGGTCGATGCGGTCAGTATCGTGGTGCCTACCATCTTGCATTATGCTGTTGCCAAGGATTTTCTTCATGCCGGTGTTCACGTTCTGGTCGAAAAACCCATCACTGTCACGACTGAAGAGGCGGACGAACTGATTACGCTTGCCCGAAATAAGCAGCTGATCTTACAAGTCGGACATTTGGAGCGTTTTAACCCAGCTGTGTTGGGCCTGGACCAAGAGGAAAAGCCGCTATTCATCGAGTCGCATCGGCTTTCCCCGTTTAATCCAAGAGCTAATGATGTCAGCGTGGTCTTAGATTTGATGATACACGACATCGATATCATCCTGGCGCTGGTGGATTCGGAAGTCGAACGCATTGACGCCAGCGGCACCGCTGTTCTTACCCAAGACACCGACATCGCCAACGCCCGATTGCTGTTCAAGAACGGCTGTGTAGCCAATGTAACCGCAAGCCGGATCAGCATGAAATCGGAACGTAAAATGCGCTTGTTCAGGCCTTCTTCCTACGTGTCAGTCGATTTTCAGAATCGTGTTCTAACCAAGCACAGGACCGGTAAAAAAGAAATGTTCCCCGGCATACCGGAAATTGAAACTGAGGAATCAAGTTATGAAAGCAGTGATGCGTTAATGGCAGAAATTCAGCATTTTGTTAACTGTATTAAAACTGGCGAAAATCCTTTAGTTTCTGGAGAGGCTGGCAAACGCGCCTTAGCTACTGCGATACGGATTACTCAACTTTTAAGCGACAAAAAATAAAATGCCTATTAACCAACTACAGGCCGTTAAAACGCTGAGCTGTTTTCTGTTTGGTTTTCAAGACTGTCGACAGCAGGGATGCTGTCGCCAAGGCTACAGGAATGTATTCATGCCGTGTCTTGAAGGACAAACAGAAAACAACCTGTGATAAGTTAACAGCCATAAAAAATAAAGGACACACATGATACCGATGGTAAACCTCAAGGCTCAATACGCCGAAATTAAGGCGGAGGTCGAACAGGGCCTGGCGCAGACGATTGACAATTGTTCTTTTATTTTAGGCCCCCAGGTGCAGGCCTTCGAACAGGAAGCTGCGCGCTATTTGGGCGTTAAGCATGCGATTGGCGTCGCCTCCGGTACTGATGCCCTACATTTAGCGCTGATTGCCGAAGGCATCGGCGCAGGCGACGAAGTGATCACAACCGCCTTTACTTTCATAGCTACCGCCGAAGCGATCAAATATATCGGTGCTACTCCAGTCTTTGTCGATATTGATCCAAAAACATTCAATATATCGCCAGCCGCAATAGAAAAAGCCATTAGCGCCAAAACCAAAGCTGTGATGCCGGTGCATTTATTCGGTCAACCGGCCGATATAGCGCAAATCGACGCATTATGCCGCCGCCACAATCTTAAATTAATTGAAGATTGCTGCCAATCGTTTGGCGCATCGATCAATGGCAAGCAAACGGGCGCTTTTGGACACGCAGCTGGCTTCAGTTTCTTTCCCAGCAAAAATTTAGGCGCTTTTGGCGATGGCGGCTTAGTGGTCACGAATTCCGATGACAGCGCAGCCAAAATCAAACGCTTGCGAAACCATGGCTCCGACATACGCTACTACCATGAAGTCATTGGTTACAATAGCCGACTTGATGAAATGCAGGCGGTCATCTTGCGCGCCAAATTAAAACGCATCAACCAATACAACGCAGCACGCCGCCATATCGCGCATTATTATTCAGAGTTGATGCGCGATTTACCGTTGACCACGCCTTACGAAGACGGACTCGGTGAGCATGTCTATCATCAATATACTTTGTTATCGGAACAGCGGGACGCCGTCCTGCAAGCCTTGCAAGCCGAACATATCGCATGCGCCATCTATTATCCAGTACCCTTGCATCAACAAAAGGTTTTTCATTATGAATGCGCCGGATTAAAACTACCGGTAACCGAATCTGTCGCCGCTCAATGTTTTTCTTTGCCAATCTGTCCGTTTCTTGACCAAGCGAGCGCTAAGCGGATAGTCGACGTCATTCGGAGCGTTTTCAATTAAAACAGGAACAGAATTGAAAGACATCATTCTACCCATTCTTCATGATTCCGCTTTTTTACAAGGTACTGCCTGGAACTATCGCCTTTTCCAGGTCAATGAGGTCATTATCCATACCGGCGAAATCAGCAAATATCTCTATTTAGTCGAACAAGGAAAGCTGCGCGTGACCGTTCAGGTAGAATTGGAGCGACAAAAAAACATGCGTCCAGGCATTTGCGACCTGGAAGCGGGCGACATTTTTGGCGAAACCAGCCTGCATCAAAACCATACCCGAACGGCTTCCGTGACCGGAATTTCCGATGGCCGCCTAATAGAAATCGACGCTGAACATTTCATTGACTACCTAGACACCCATTCTGCCCAAGGCTATCTTTTTTTCAAAAAACTGTTTGGCATCCTGGTAGACCGCATGCATCGGGGCAATCAACGGTTTGAAAGCTTATTGGCTTGGGGCCTGAAGGTACACGACATAGAAAAACATTTTTAAATCTGCATGATGGGCTAGCGGAAGCATTTGAACAGAAACTTACGGTTATGAAATTGTGTTGCTTCCCACAACCGTAAAATTTAACGCGATTATTCCCTTATACTTCATCCTCAATATTTTGGATTCTGGACATATTCCAATGGGGGAAAAACTCCTTGCTCATGATTAATGATGCTAATGCGCCATTTCGTCAAGAAATCCGGCTGCCGCCAACGTGTCGATCTCCGATAAAGCCACAGACTCGATCAACTCTATCCTCCGGATTCCCAGTTCAATACGCGTACGGTTGGCGTCGAGCAGCTCTAAAATGCTCGCTTTGCCAAACTGGTAAGCATCAGTAGCCATCGTTTCTAATTCGGGCAATTGTGTGATGACGTTCTTTTCGAAGTCTTCTAGGTTGTCCTTATTTTTGTTTAATACCTTTGCTGATCGTTGCAATTCGGCCCGGATACTGGCAGCCAAAGCTTGCCGTTCGTAAGTGGCCGTACGTTTTTCCGCCTCTGCTTTTGAGACCGTTCTTTGCCCCCAATCGAACAGCGGAACATCCACGCTGACGCCAGCGTAGAATGCCATGCCGTAAGGGTTATTGGTCCAGGTATTACCCAAGTTAATAACCGGCACCGGCCAACGCTCCCTTTCGGCTTTTTTGATGTTCGCGCTTGCATAGTCTTCTTGCTTTCTGGCCGCATTAACCGCTGGATTGTTGCTTTCCGCTTGGTCGATTAATTTGCCCAGGTCCACCGATACCTTCAAAGGTTGAACTTCGCCTTGCGCCTTGGGTTTCCAATCCGGTAGTCCTAACGTTGTGCCTAATTGACCCGATAGATCAATGCCGTCCGCTAGCATTTGCTGGCTCTGTGAATGGACATTGGCCACTTCGACACTGATGCGGGAAACGTCATATTGGCTTGCGGTGCCGGCCTGATGCCATTCGGTAATAATATGCTTGATTTTATCGAGCTCCGCTTCCGAATCAGCCATCAGTTTTTGTTTTTCTTGCATGGCTTGCAGCTTAATGTAAAGTTGCCAAGCCTCTTTGAACAGGCCGCTGTAGATATTCATAACCTCGGCTTCCGCTTCGGAAACGCCTTTTGCCGCCGCTTCCCGGCGGGCGGGGCGTTGCCCGGCAATCAATACCGGAATGTTGATTTGGGTAAGCTGTTGTTGATTACCTTCCCAAAACGTATTTACACCACCGACCAAATCATAACGGCCATACGCCACCTGGGGGTTTGGCAGCAGTTCGGCTTGGGTGACATCGGCCTTGGCGATATCAACGCGTGTTTTTTCCGCCGCCAGTTTCGGGCTTTCATTGCGAATGATGGTAACCAACTGAGATAATGAAACAGTTTCAGGCAGTGGCGGTTTTGCAGTTTCAGCCGTGGCATTGAAGCTAATGCATGCTAACGCCCATAAAACGGGCCAAGAATAAAATGAAGTGCGGCTCATAATTCGTCCTGTTCTTCCGGGCTGAGTAGGTGTTTTGGGGTGAGGTAACTGTACAACACCGGCAACAGCAATAAGGCGACCGCCAGTGTGGACAACATGCCGCCGACAATCACCATTGCGAAGGGTTTTTGGGTTTCACTGCCAACGCCGGTCGACATGGCCATCGGCAGTAGTCCAAATAACGCCAATAATGAGGCCATCAACACTGGCCGCAAGCGTTCGGCTGCACCTTTGATAATGGCTTCTTGTAAGGATTCGCCGTTGCGCCGCCGGATTTCAATCGCGCCAACCACGAGTAAACCCATCAATGACACTTGCCCTAGCAGGGCAATGAAGCCGATGGCCGCGCTAACAGAAAGCGGAATACCGGTCAGGGCCAGGGCAAATAATCCGCCAGTCGAAGCAAAAGGCACGGATAACAGAATGCAGCCAGCGCTCCGTAACCTGTAACCTCGCCATGGCCCGCTGCTGATTTTCAAATTCGCCACCCCACACAAAGAAATGGCCTTCCGGCGGTTGAACCTGCGCATTGACCGCCGCCATCGCATCTTTCACCGCCGATCCCATGTCCCGGCCTTCGACATTAAATTTCAAGGCCAAAAAACGGCTGTTGGCTTCCCGGTTGATGGAAGCCCGGCCTTTGGCAAGGCTGATTTCAGCCAATTCCCGTAACGGAATACGGGCGCCTGCCGTATTCGGAATCGTCAGGTTGCTGATTAATTCAATATCGTCTTTCTCAGCCAATGGCAGCAAAACCCGCAGCGGCACCGCCCGTTCGCCTTCCCACCAGTCAGTCATGATGCGCCCGGCGAGCGCGGTTTCAATGGTATTTTGCGCGAGTTCGATACTCACACCCGCCCTGGCCAAAGCTTCCCGGTTCAGGCGAATCTGCAATTGCGGTACCGAGGCATCCCGGTATAAATCCAAATCCACCACGCCCGGCACCGGTTTAAGGGCAGCTTTAGCCTGTTCCAAGGTTGCCCGCATGGTGTCCAGATCGGAGCCGAAAATTTTCAATACCACCTTGCCGCGTACGCCACTGACCGATTCTTCCACATTGTCTTTAATCGGCTGGGAAAACGATAGTGCCGCTATTTTTGCGAAAGCTTGTTTTGGGCATCCAAGCCCAAGCAAGCGGCAAAAATGACGCGGCAACCCATGCCTTCGGCTGCCCCAGCCGTCCTGCTACGCTCGCCACCTCGCTTTACCACGCTCGGTGACGTCGCTGCGCAAATGACTCGACGCGATGTCGGGATGCTTTGCAATTTCACTCTGCGCCTTCGGCACGGACGTGAAATCGCACAGCCCTATCGCTTCTGGGGACTTCTCGGCTTCCCGCCTCGCAGCGCCGGATGCGGTTGCGAATTACCCGGCCAGCTGCGATTCAAGTTCAGCCATTACTTTGGGCAACAAATCCGGCCGACCGCTGGGAAAGTTCATCGCATCAGTTTCTCTGCGCAACCAGGTAAATTGACGCTTTGCCAATTGCCGTGTCGCTGCTATCGCTTGTTCAGCCATAGCCGGGTAAGCCAAATCGCCTTGCAAATATGACCAAATTTGGCGATAGCCCACCGCCCGAATGGACGGCATTTTTTCCGACAAGTCGCCTCGGCGATAGAGGCTTTCGACTTCATCAATAAAGCCCTGCGCCAGCATTTGCCGAAAACGCAGGGCTATTTTTTCGTGTAGGATTTTTCGATCGGCCGGCGCAATGATCAGTTTAATTTTGTGAAACCCAAGTTCATCGTTTGGGTTGTCCTGAAAAAAATCGCTTAGTGGTTTGCCGCTAATTTCAAAAACTTCCAAAGCGCGCTGGATGCGCTGAGGATCATTAGGATGAATTCTGGCGGCCGATTTAGGATCTACTTGAAGCAATCGTTGATACAGCCGTTCTTTTCCAAAAGTTGCCAACGCCCGGTCGAGCTTGGCTCGAATGATGGGATCAGCCTCCGGCAAACGCGCCAGACCATGATTAAGCACATTGAAATACAACATCGTGCCGCCCGCCAGAATCGGAATTTTCCCCCCCGCAGTGATGGCCTGCATTAAATGCAAGGCGCGATCCCTAAACTGACCCGTTGAAAATGGTTCGGCTGGATCCAGAATGTCCAGCAAATGATGCGGAATGCCGCCGCGTTCCGTTAAACTTGGCTTAGCGGTGCCAATGTCCATGCCGCGATAAACTTGCGCAGAATCAACGCTAATGATCTCCCCTGAAAACGCTTGCGCAATTTGCACCGCTAAGGCTGATTTGCCAGACGCGGTAGGGCCCATCAAAAAAATGACCGGCGGCTTATCGGCTTTACCCATGTTCGTATTGAATCATTGACCGCGCAGAAAAAATTTATCAAGGTCTTGCGTCGATAAAGCCACCCAAGTAGGGCGGCCATGATTGCACTGCCCTATCCTTTCGGTTTTTTCCATATCGCGTAACAAGGCATTCATCTCGTCCACTGTTAATCGCCGATGAGCTTTGACCGCCGTATGGCAGGCCATGGTAGCCAAAAGTTGATTAGACGCTTCATTAACGCGTTCACTCAAGCCATGTTCAGCCAAATCAGCCAGCACATCACGAACCAAAGCCTCTTTGTCGGTGTTGGCGAGCAAGGCTGGCACGGATCTTAGCATCAAGGCTTCAGGCCCTGAACGGTCGAGCTCCAGAGCCAAAGAATTAAAAAAATCCTGATGCTCTTCGGCCAAATCAGCTTCCTGAACGCTAACTTTAATCTGGATTGGCAATAATAAGGGTTGACGAATTAACATGCTATCAGCATGCTGCTGTTTAAGTTTTTCATAACAGATCCGTTCATGTGCCGCATGCGCATCGACCAGAATAATCCCCTGTTTGGTTTCGGCTAAGATATAGGTATTGTGCACATGAGCAAGTGCATAACCCAAAGGAGGAACTTCCGCTGCTGGCTCAACATAGGCTTGTGGACTGTCTTTTACAGAAGCATGCGCTAACTCATAAAGCTTGCTGCTTTCCTCAAGCTTGAAAGGAACACTAGATTGTTGCGCGCGCTGATAAAAATAAGCAGGACTTGCAGTGGCCGACAGCGGTGTTTGTTCCGAAGAAACTACAGATAATTCAGCTAAGGGCTGTACCGAAGCTTCCGGTTTTTTTTCGCCTGGGCGTATTTCTCCCAGAGATCGATGCAAAGCGGAAAATAAAAAATCATGCACCAACCGCCCCTCACGAAAGCGCACTTCAAGCTTAGCGGGGTGAGCATTCACATCAACCAAAGCGGGATCCAAAAGCAAATACAATACAAATACAGGATGCCGGCCATGAAATAAAACATCCTGATAAGCTTGTTTGACCGCATGCGAAATCAACTTATCTCTGACTAATCGGCCATTGACGTAAAAAAACTGCATGTCCTGCTGACTGCGCGAAAAAGTAGGCAAGCCAACCCAGCCAGTCAATCTTAGGCCCGAAGCCTCGAAATCAATCTGTACTGAATTTTCAATAAAGGTCGAGCCGCAAATATCGGCAACTCGTTGCGCTTGCTCATTCACTGTTCGCGCTGGCGACAAATGGAAAAGCTGCTTTTGGTTATGGGACAGCATAAAACTGATATCAAAGCGGCTTAAAGCCATGCGCCTGACTAGAGTTTCGATATGGGCAAATTCTGTTTTTTCCGATTTTAAAAACTTGCGCCTAGCCGGCGTGTTATAGAACAAGTCGCGCACTTCGACTGTCGTACCTTGCGGATGCGAATCGGGCTGCAAATCAAAACGTGTTTCTGAGCCATCGGCTTGCACTTTCCAGGCGCAATTTTCGCCGGCGGTACGGGAGATTAAAGTCAACCTTGACACAGAACTGATACTGGGCAGGGCCTCGCCGCGAAAGCCCATGCTGGCAACCCGCTCTAGATCTTGTAACGTGGCTATTTTGCTCGTGGCGTGGCGCGACAAAGCTAGCTTCAAATCATCTTTAACAATGCCCGAGCCATCATCCCTGACTTTAATCAGCCGAGCGCCGCCTAGCTCGATGTCGATATGAATTTGTCTGGCATCGGCGTCAAAACAATTTTCCACCAACTCCTTGACAACCGACGAGGGTCGTTCGACCACCTCGCCAGCCGCAATCTGATTGACCAGTTGAACAGGAAGCGAATGTATGCGCATTAAAACATACCGGAGAAAAAAGAGCTTATTTTATCGCTCTCGTAGCAAGCGCGATAGCGCGCTTTTAGCATGAACAATTAATTACACTGCTTCACCGAACTATACCTTTCACTAATCAAATTTCGGCATTGCTGGATTCGGAGCCGGAGCTGGTGGCAGAGGTTTCAGGCAGCACGGAGGCTGCCTGAAAGCGTACAGGGACGTATTGACAGCGTCCTCTGTACCAGCTCCGGCACCGAATTTTGAAGTGTGATGAGAATAAAACAATACCTATAACTTGCCGAAAATAATCATTAAAGCGCCGCAATTCGGCTATCGACAGGTACAGCCTGTTTAAAATAATTGCGCACGCCTTTAAAAATAGCGTTGGCTATTTTTGTTTGATAGGCCGAGCTGAGTAAATTGCGCTCTTCCTGAGGATTTGAAATAAAAGCGGTTTCTACCAGTATCGAAGGGATGTCGGGCGACTTCAGAACTAGAAAGCCGGCTTTTTGCACTGATGATTTATGTAACTCACAAATATTTTCAAAACTTTTCAAGACATGGCCGGCAACATTAACACTGGCTTCTTGCGTCGCCGATTGCGACAGATCCAGCAATACCGACTTCAGCACATCTTCCTTATCATCCAAACTAACGCCGCCAACCAAATCGGCTGCATTTTCGCTATCCGCCAGCCAGCGAGCAGCTTCACTGCTGGCTCCGTTTCTGGACAAAGTATAAACCGAAGCACCTTTGACAGCCGCATTCTGATAGGCGTCGGCATGAATCGAAATAAATAAATCCGCCTTCGCCGCTCTGGCGATATGCATTCTATTGCGCAGTCCGACAAAGTAATCGCCTTTACGAACCATTACCGCTTTCATGCCGGGTTGGCTATTTATCAATGCCGTCAATTTTTTAGCAATCGAAAAAGTTATTTTTTTTTCTAGTGTGCCTTTAGGACCGCGCGCGCCCGGATCATCGCCGCCATGGCCCGCGTCAACCGCAACCACAAATTGGCCAATTCTGATATCGGCGTCGTTGCGATCAGCAATGGCTTTCGCATGCTTTGTGGTTTCAGGGATAGTCTTAGTTTTTGAGTCCTTGACGGAAACTATCGGCTTGTTGTCGGCTTCCTGTTTTCTACCTTTAAAAGCTACAAGCGTTGGCCCTTTGTTGATCAAGTCAACAACCAAACGCTTTTTATCGCTGTTATCGCTTCTAAGTAAATAATTTTTTGCAGAAACCGTTTTTTTCAAATCGACAACCACGCGCAAGTCCGACTTTTTCTGGCTCGCGGCCCTCACTTTGACAAACAAGGGATGTGACGGCAGCGGCTGATTAACCGAGCGGCTGAGACGGGCATTGTAGATATCGATCACCAAACGCGGGGGATTATCCAGTACGTAGACTCTGTGGCTCGGTGACGACGAAACGTCAAAAGACATCCGCAGCAAATTATCGGTGGTCGCATAACGCAAGCCGCCTACATTCGTGGCCTGGGCAAAACAAACGATCAACCAAAACTGCAAGCTAATCGCTAATAAAATTTTTCCGTAACCTAACACCGCCATTGCCCCTGGAATGATAATCTGGTTTAAATTATAGCAATATGTTGTTGTTTTTTCATGTCGGGTTTAAGTTTTTCTTAACCTGATTTGATTTCCATTGCCAAAGTACGCCCAAATGACTCATTTTTCAAGGTAATAATTCTATCGGGCTGAGACAGCCAGCCCTCCCCCATTTCCGGCCATTCGATAAAGCACAGCGCATTTTGACTTAGGTAATCGCCGATGCCTATCCACTCTAACTCCTCAGGATTGGACAAACGGTACAGATCGAAATGCAAGATTTTGCGTTGACCGATTAAGTATTCTTCAACCAGCGTATAAGTCGGGCTTTTAACCGCTCCCTTGAAACCAGCCGCTCGCAAAACGCCTCTAACCAGCGTTGTTTTGCCTGAGCCTAATGGTCCTTGCAAATAAATCAAAGACTTTTCCGGTAAAAGACGCCAAAGCTCGCCACCAAACTGTTCGGTGGCTTCCGAATCGGGCAAAAACCGCATCATGCATTTGCCCACTGCCTGATAAAAGGCATCAAGTCACTGGCCAATAATCCTCTCTCGCCGCCAATTCCGGCGGCACGATCGGCAGCCCAGCCATGACCGTAAACGCCTTGTTGCGCCGCTTCCGGCAACGAAAAGCCCTGAGCGATCAGCCCAGCGATCACGCCAGCCAACACATCGCCCATACCACCCGAAGCCATGCCAGGGTTGCCGGTTGACGAAACTGCAATCGACAAACGTGCAGCAATAAGCGTGCCGACGCCTTTTAACACAACAATGCCGCCATATTTCTGTTGTAGCGCAGAAGCGGCAACATAGCGGTCTTGCTGAATATCGCCTGTCGAACAACCTAAAAGGCGTCCAGCCTCGCCAGGATGGGGCGTTAAAACCCAATGCTCACGCTTTTCTGTGGTTTGAGCCAGTATATTCAGGCCGTCAGCATCGATCACCATTTTTTTTTCCGCTCGAAGCGCAGCCCAAAACAGCGTTTTTGCCCATTCGCTCTGGCCCAAACCTGGACCTAAAACAACCACATCGGCCTTAGCTAGCAGCGGCTCCAGTTGACCGGCATCTTGCACGCCATGACACATAAGTTCAGGTCTTGCTGAATTCAACAAAACGGCGTGCTCACAGCAAGTTGCAACGCTAACCAAACCGGCGCCGATCCGTAGTGCGGCTTCACCCGCTAATCTCACGGCCCCGGAATACCCTAAGCAACCGCCGATGATTAAAACATGGCCAAAATCACCCTTATAGGCGCAACGTTGGCGCCTTGGCCAAGGCTGTTGGACAACCCGATAAGCCGAAGGCAGCACTCGCGCCAACAGATGATCGGGCACATCCAATGAGGCATAGTGAATTTCGCCGCAATAGTTTGGACCGTGGCCGGTGAACAATCCCTGCTTTAAACCAATAAACGAAACCGTGCAATCCGCTTTTATCGCCTCCCCCATAACAGCGCCAGTATTCGCGTTTAAACCAGACGGAATATCCACGGCGATGACGGGAGCCGCGCTCCGATTGATCATCTTAATAGCGTCTAAATAGAGGCCGCTGATGGATCTGCCCAAGCCGGTTCCAAACAATGCATCGACCAGAACATCTGCGCTTGGTTCTTGCTCTGATTGATATAAGCTAATGCTTCCATTGGCGTTGCGATAGTGGTGATAAGCGCATAACGCATCGCCTTTTAATAAGTCGGGATCGGACAGACAATAGACCCGTACTTGCAACCCGGCTCTTATCGCTAATTCAGCGACGATAAACCCATCCCCGGCGTTATTCCCGCTGCCGCAAAAAACCGCTATTGATTGCGCTTTTGGCCACAACCGATGTAGACATTGGTATACTACGCGGCCCGCCCTGCGCATCAACTCGAAACCGGCAATACCCGCTTCCGCTATGGCCAGCCGGTCAAGCTCCCTTACTTGTTCCGCCTGATAAAGCGCAGTCGGTAACTCTTGCATAAATTAAGCTCGCATTCCTACCCTTTTATACCCTTCTGACCGGCAAATCTTTGCCGTTTATCGTGTCGAATTTTTGTCATCGGTGGGTTTGTTGCGGGATGGATGTTTCTAGGTTTCTGATTTCGCATTATTTATGAATGTTGGCATTATTCTGGCTTAATTTACTG
>Ga0233425_10001452_pt1 | contig 53206 bp, 27 predicted proteins | sample Watercolumn_Towu_2_FD_181712 | JGI IMG/M metagenome (GOLD analysis project Ga0233425, IMG submission 181712) | Freshwater microbial communities from Lake Towuti, South Sulawesi, Indonesia - Watercolumn_Towuti2014_140_MG | ecosystem: Environmental > Aquatic > Freshwater > Lake | place... | reverse complement strand
ATTGATCGCTGGTCCGGTCCTGGGCGAAGTTCGCGCTCGCAGGCCGCGCTGCGGGCGGCGGCCGCCGCGACGATGCGAAGCGCCCGCCCGTCATGGCGCGATGTGCCCCTCGCCGCGGCGACCAACCAACACGGGCGCCACCGAAAGGAACGACGACCGCATGGCCTCGGAACGCCCGCCTTCATGTCGCCCGCAGCTTTTCCTTTCGCGTTCTTTGCGTTCCTTTGCGGCTCCGTCTATCTGTGCCAATCTGCGTCAATCTGCGGATCCCTTCCGCCTTCTTCCTTGTCCAATCGTCTCCTTCCTTCGTGGACTTCGCGGCTTCGTGTGAGACCTCCGCTCTCCCTGCTGAGTTTCGTGCGTCGTATCGCGCCTCATCTCCCAGTGATTCCTCGCAGTCGCTCCTTGTCTCAACTTCCTGCCTTTGTATGGCTTGCGTCCGCTTGAAGCCGCTCAGCCGAGCGAAGGATTATCCTGAAAGAGCCTGAAATACGGGGGGATCCCAGTTGAAAAACTCCACCAAATCGTGCAAAAGCTTAAGCTCCTGCAACTTACATCCAAAAGCACCCTTTAACGCACCGGTACAAATGGCTCTTTTAGCCGCAAATCAACTGCATCTATGCAACACCTAACCAACAATACCTTCGTTCCCACGCTCCCCGACCCCGGCCTGCAAGGCATCCATAACTTCTTCCTCCCCTGCCAGTTGCGCTTCATCAACGATCCCAGCCGCAAACGCATCGCTGAAAAATCACGCCAGACCGGGATCTCGCTTAACGTCCCTTACGACCTCGTTCGCAAGACTTCACCGCCTGGTAGCTCCTCCGACGCGTGGGTTTCGTCTCACGATGGCTCCCACGCTCAACCCCGAGGCCAGGACTGCGCCTACTGGGCCCGCTCCGCCCCGCGTGTCACCCCGCGCCTGGTGGCCCTGGCCTTTCCGTTGGCGCTCCTCGTCACCTGGGTCCTTTTCGGGTTCGCCGCCGTGCAGATGCTCCCCAAGCGCCTGCACGCCCCCGGTTTTTTGGCCTGGCTGCGGACCTTCAGCGCTTGCGGTTCCGCACTCGATGCGTATCCTCGCTGACGTGCCTTCGCCGAACATCTATTGACGATTCCCATGCTTCCTCCCACTTTCCGTCCAGTCCAGGGCCTCTTGCCGCGTGCGCGCCACTGGCCATCCTTCGCTTTGCCCCTGACGCTCACCGCGCTGGCAGTGGCCTGCCTGAGTGGCGCGCGTCCGGCTCGCGCCCAGGAGGCGCTCAACGCTATCCAATCCCGCGTGGCCGATTTCGCCCTGCCGAACGGCATGAGATTCATCGTGCTCGAGCGGCACACGGCGCCGGTCGCGTCATTCTTCACTTACGCCGATGTGGGTTCGGTGCAGGAGACCAAGGGCATCACGGGCCTGGCGCACTTGTTCGAGCACATGGCCTTCAAAGGCAGCGACCGCGTCGGCACCCGCGACTACCGCGGCGAGCGCGGGGCGCTCGAGAAGGTGGACCGCGCGTTCGACGCCCTGGGCCAGGAGCGCCGGAAGGGCCCGGGAGCCGACCCCGAGAAGCTCAAGCGCCTGACGGCCAGTTTTCAAACGGCCCAGGAGGAGGCGGCCAGGTTCGTGGTGCCGAACGAGTTCATCGAGGCCATCGAACGGGCCGGCGGGCGCGGCCTCAATGCCTCGACCAGCAGCGACGCGACGGTCTATTTCTACAGCCTGCCTTCGAACGAGCAGGAGCTTTGGTTCTTCCTCGAATCCGAGCGGTTCCTGCGCCCGGTGCTGCGCGAGTTCTACAAGGAGAAGAACGTAGTCATGGAAGAACGCCGCATGCGCGTCGAAAGCTACCCGATCGGCAAGATGATCGAGGAATTCCTCTCGGTGGCCTACAAGGCGCATCCGTATGGCGAGTCGGGGATCGGCCACATGAGCGATCTGGAGAGCATCTCCCGCGCCGACGGCGAGGCCTTTTTCAAGAAGTATTACGTGCCGGGCAACCTGATCGGCGTGATCGTCGGCGACGTTGACGCCCGCGAGGTGCGCCGCCTGGCGGAGAGTTACTTTGGCCGGCTCGCGCCACAGCCGCTGCCCGAACCCGTGCGCACCATCGAACCGCCGCAGGAGGGCGAGAGGCGTGTCACGTTGCGGTTGCAGGCGCAACGGCTCGTGGTCATCGGCTACCATAAGCCCGACATCAATCACCCCGACAACGCGGTCTATGACGCCGTCAGCAGCATCCTGAGCGAGGGACGTTCCTCGCGGCTCCACCGCAGCCTCGTGCGTGACAAGAAGCTGGCGGTCGCGGCCGGGGGCTTCCCCGGCCTGCCCGGCCAGAAGTATCCCGGCCTCTTCCTCTTTTTCGCCTTCACGGCCCCAGGGCACACCAACGAGGAATGCGAGAAGGCGCTCGAGGAGGAGGTCGTGCGGCTCCAGAACGAACCGGTCAGCGCGGCCGAACTCGAGGGCGTGATCCGTCGCGCCCGCGCCTCCCTGATCCGCGGGATGGGGGACAACTCCGGCCTCGCCACGGCCCTGGCCACCTACCAGGGGCTCACGGGTGACTGGCGGAACCTATTCAAACAACTCGATAAAATCAGCGCCGTTCGGCCCGCCGACATCCAGCGGGTCGCCAAAGCGGCCTTCACCGCCCGGAACCGCACCGTCGGAGTGATCGAGCCCGAAACCGCCGCCAAGTAGGGAGGACCAAATCATGCGCCCGCTCCATTCTCTTCTCACCCTGGCCCTGCTCACCGCCTCCCTGGCCGCGACCGCCGCCAAGCCCCCGAGCGATTACCGGCAGCTCAAGTACCCGCCGATGCACCCGTTGCAGGTGCCCGAGCCGGTCCGCTTCGAGCTCTCCAACGGCCTCATCGTCTATCTGGTCGAGGACCACGAACTGCCCACCATCGATCTCCAGGCTCTCATCCGGGTCGGCTCGCGATGGGAACCGGTCGAGAAAGCCGGGCTGGCGGACATCACGGGCACCGTGATGCGCACGGGCGGAACCCCAACGCGCAGCGGAGACGCGCTCGACGAAGAGTTGGACCGCCTCGGCGCGACCGTCGAGATTCACGTGGGCGACGACTCGGGCGTCGCCTCGGTCTCGGTTCTCAAAGAGGACTTCGATCGCGGGCTCGAGATCCTGGTGGACTTGCTCCAGCACCCGGCGTTTCCCGAGAGCAAGATCGAGCTGGCCAAGCTCACGGAACGGGACAGCATCGCGCGCCGCAACGAGGACCCCGGCAGCGTGATCTCGCGCGAGTTCGAGCGGATCATCTTCGGACCCGCCAGTGCCTACGCGCATCAGCCGGAATACGACACCATCCAGGCGATCACGCGGGCCGACCTCGTGGCCTTCCATCAGGAGTATTTCCAGCCCGAGAGCGTAGTGCTGGGGGCTTGGGGCGATTTCAAGTCAAGCGAGATGCGCGCGAAGCTCGAGCGTGCGTTGGGCGCGTGGCCGCGCGGGGGTCATCCGCGCCCGGCGGTCCCGGCGGTCGAGGCTGGCGCCGCCAAACGCGGCGGTGTCTATGTGATCGACAAGGAGGATGTCAACCAGTCCAACGTGATGCTCGGCCACCTCGGCGGCCAGCGCAACGATCCGGACTACTACGCCCTGGCAATCATGAGCCGCATTCTCGGGGGCGGCTTTGGCTCGCGGCTTTTCAACCACGTGCGCTCGGCGCAAGGGCTGGCCTACAGCGTCTATTCGGCGTGGTCCGGCGGCTGGGACCGCCCGGGCCTGTTCCTGGCCAGCGGCGGCACCAAGTCCGCCACCACCGTCAAGATCGTCCAGTCCATCAAGGCTGAGCTCGCTTCCATGACCGCCGCCGAACCCACCGACGACGAGCTGGCCCGGACCAAGGACGGCATCCTCAAGGGATTCGCCTTCGAGTTCGATTCCGTCGGGAAAATCGTCCAGCGGATGCTCAGCTACGAGTATTACGGTTACCCGCGCGATTACTTGCAGCGATTCCGCGAGAATATCGCCAAGGTCACCAAGGCCGACGTGCTCCGCGTGGCCCGGCAACACCTCAAACTCGAGGACTTGGCCGTGGTCGTGCTCGGCAAGGTCAAGGACTTCGAGCAACCCCCCACCGTGCTCGGCCCGGTGGCGATGGTCGATATCACCATCCCGCCCCCGAAGACCGAGAAACTCGCCGCCGCCACCCCGGAGACGGCCGACAAGGCCCGGAAACTACTCGCGGCCGCGCGCGAGGCGATGGGCGGGGCGGCGCTCCGCGCGCTCAAGAACCACTCTATTAAGATGGACATTGCGCTCTCGACCCCGGGAGGCGACGCCCAGATCAAGCTCGAGACCACCCTCGAACCAGGTGTCCGCGTCGTGACGCGCATGGAGGGCCCCTTTGGCGACATCACCCAGGGTTTCGATGGACAGGCCGCCTGGCAGCGCAGCGCGCAAGGCACGCAGGACCTGGCCGGCACCGAGCGCGAGGAAGTCGTTGGCTCCGTCTATCGCGACACCCTGGGCTTGATCCGCAGCTTCGATGCCCCTGGCTTCAGCGCCCAGGCCCTCGGGAGCGCCGAGCTCGAGGGCAAGCCGGTCGAATGGGTTGCCATCAGCGACCCGGCCCACCAGGTCCAGGTCAAGTTCGCGCTCGATGCGCAAACGCACCTGCCTCTCAAGAAGAGTTACCGCGCACTCCTGATGGGCGCGCCCAGCGATATGGACGAAGTCTTCAGTGATTATCGCGAGGCAGCCGGCCTCAAACTCCCGTTCAAGGCCCAGTTGATCGCCAACGGCCAGAAGCTCGGGGAAGGAAAGCTCACGGAGTTCAAGGCGAACACCGAGCTCAAGCCCGAGGCCTTCCGCAAGCCGTAGTGCCACAGTCGGGCGTCCGGGTCGCGGCGAATGCGAGCCTTGCCGCCGCGCCGCCTGCCGCACCGGCTACGGCCTCACCTCGAGCCGGAAGTAGTGGCCGGCGCCACCCGTCAACGGCGGCAGAACCACCGAAGCGCTGGTGCTGGTGGCGATCAACCATTCCGATGCCGGGAGCCAGGTGACCAGGTCGCTGCTCAATTCGAGGCGATAGGCGCGTCCCACCACCGCCGGCCACGCGAGGCGGACCGTGCGGTTGGCCTGGAGCGCGGGCGGTTCGAGCCGGAGCGCGGATCGGGCGTCCGTCGGGTCCGTGCCGCCGATGAACTCGGCCAGGTCAGTGCTGCCGTCGCCGTCGGTATCGGCGCCGGCGGGATGATCGGGCGCCACCGCGCCGAGCAACGCAAGTTCCCAGGCGTCGCTGATGCCGTTGTGATTGACGTCCGCAAACGCGTAAGTCCCCTGGAACCGAATGGTGGCGTCGGCGGTGAGCGCGTTGGTCTGCGGCGGCGGTGTGCTGTAGAACCCTACGGGCTCGTAGGTCACGACGTACGTTCCCGGCGGGGCATTGGTGACCGTGAGGCCCCAACCCGAGTTCGTGGCGGCCAATGGCCCGGCGAGACGGAAGCGGGCCTGCGCCAGGTTGTTGCTCACCACGATCGTGCCGCGCTCGACGGTCGTCATGGTGATTGACACATCATCGACGAGCCAGCCCGGGTGCGGCAGCGTGGCGAACGAGAACAGGCCATAGGCCCACCCGAGGCGTACGACCTTGCCCACGTACGGCGACAGGTCCAGTTCCACCTCTTCCCAATCGTCGGAACTCTGGTCGTATTGTTCCAGGAGCGTCCAGCCCGCGCCGTTGTTGGTGCTCACGAACACCCCGCCCAACTCGTAGATGTCGCCTTCGTCCGCATTGAGTGTGAAATCATAATTGTGCCAGAAGCGCAGCGTCGCGAGGTTGCCGCCGGTCAACCCAATCGCCGGGCTGATCAACGATGTGTTCGAGTAATCGTTGGCGTCACCGCGGAGGTTCGTGCCCCAGGCGTTCGCGCCCGAGTGCGCGCCGCGCGACAGGCTGTTTTGCGGCCGCCCGCGCTGCCATACCGCGGTGTCGAGAATGGAGCTGATTTCTTCGGCCACGTCATCGTTGGCCACGAGCCACGCGAAGGTCTCCCTTTCGAAATCCTCCACCAGGGGCGGTGACAGCGGCTTGAGGGTGTGGAACGTGTAAAACGCGCCATGGTTGTCGTCGGTGGTCGTGTTGCCGGCCGCGTCCTGGCTGACGATCTGGAAATAGTAGCGGTGATCCGGCAGCAGGTCCGCCAGCGCCACTTCATGGGCCTCCGCCAGCGCCGGATCATACGCCGTCCGGTTGACCGGGAAGGGAAAGGCGGTATCGGCGAACTGCACCAGGCTGTTGGCCGGCTTCGAGGTCGTCCAGGTAATCAGCGCTTCGGCGTAATCCGCCTCGGCCGCCACATCGCTGATGACGGGCGGGCTCGTCTCGACCCCGGCGGCCACGATCAGGCTCCGTGCCGCGGAGGTGTCCTCGTAGCGGACGCGGACCTGGTAGCCATCGCGCGCCTGGAATTGCCCGGCGGACACGGCGTTCGTATCCGCGACCAGCGTCAGCGCGCCGCGGAACTGCCCGGGCTGCGTTGTTTCCGGCAGAGTGACCTCGACGCCGTTCGGGAGCGGGTCGGTAAAGACCCTGACCGTGGCCTGGCCGCGGCCCGCCAGGTCCGAGTCCGCCAACTCGACCACCACGCGGGCCGGGAGGCTGTACTCGGTGCGGTCCAACTCGAGGCTGGCGAAACCGCTGACGCCGGGAGCGAGGAAACTGGCGATGTTGCGCACCAGCTCGACGCGATTGTTGGGGGACGGCCCCTCGAGTGGAACCGTGTCAAGTGGAAATGATAAGAAGATCACGCGCCCCGCGCTCTCCTCACCCGTGCGGGGGTAGCGCAGCCCGACCGGCTGGCCCGAGGCGGAATCGAAGAGGATCGGCGCCGCGTTGGTCGTGGGCAGGAACGTGTCCGAGATGTCCGGCGAGATGATGATCAGGTCCGGGTAGGCCGAATAATCCAAGTCCATCGACATGCCGCTGGTGAGGGACAGGTTGCCGACCCCCGCAACGCCCGGCACGCCCGGGTCGGTCTCGAACGATTCGACGTGCAGCACGTTCTTGCGGAACCCGGTCAAACCGGACTCCTCGAGGCGCGTGAGCACTTCCATCGAAGCCATGAAGAAACCGCCGCCGCCGTTGACGTAATCCGAGATCGCGCGCACGTCGGCCGTCCCGAGGGAAGCGGTGAGCTCGGGCACGCGCCACATGACGATGCGAAACGGCTTCAGGTCGCCGAGCCTGGGAGTGCGCCCCTCGGCGGCCACGTCCCAGACTTCATAACTCAGGCCGGCCTGGTCCAACGGGTCGGTGTAAGTGCTCACCGGGATGTCGAACAGCCCGAACGGGTCCACGTAGGCGTCCACGACCAGCACGGTGGGCGCGGCTTCGGGTGTCACCGTGAAGAACGCCCCGCCGTTGCGATTGGTGCTCGAGTTGCCCGCCTCATCCGTTGCCACCACCGCGAAGAACGTCGGAACGCCCGGTGGAAGGTTGTCGAGAACCAGTTCATGATGCGTCTCGAGGGTCGTGGCGACGGCACGCGAACCGAGGTTCCCGTCGGGGCCGTACAGGACAGCGCCTGTGGCGGGTTCGTCCGTGTCCCAACTGATGAAGGCCTTGGCGAAGCGCGCGGAGCTGCCCACTCCGGAAATAACGGGCGCGACGAAATCCGCCGTGGCCGTGGCCGTGCGCAGGGCGGCCGGCGAAGCATCCTGGTACTCGACTGTGATGACATCGCCGTGGCGCACGTGCAACCGGGCGTCCGCCACCACCGGTCCGGTGGCCGTTTCCACGGCCCCGGTAAACACGCCACCCGCCCCGTAGGCCGCCAGGGTCAGCGCCAGCCCGCCCGGTTCTAACGTGCTCCTGACCGTCACGTTCACCGACGGCTGCCGAGCCAGGTCGAAGTCAATGACCCTGAGCTGAATCTGGCTCGGCGCGTTGTAAGCGCCGCGGTCGGTCAGCACCACGCCCACGCCCGGCAGGGGCAGGTCTCCGGAGATCACCAGCGCGAAGTCCTGCCGCGGCGCCGCGTTGGTCTGCTGATGGACGTCCTCGACCACGTTGCGCGCACGCACGCGCACGACGTACTCACCCGCCCGCGGGTCGAGAAAGTGCACGGCCTCGACATTGTTGATGCTGTCGGCGGTTTCGGCGCCCGGGATCGACTCCCCGGCGTTGAACTGGTTGCCGCGATACACCACGCCCTCCGGCCCGATCACCTCGAGGTCCAGATCGTTCACCAGGGCGGGCACCGCCGCCGGGAACCCGGGCACATCCGTGTAGGCCAGCGTGATCTTGAGCGGCTCCCGGGCCGCCCCCACCAGCAGATGGTGCTCGAAGGTCTGCCGGTTGGTGAGCAGCACGGCTTGATCGAAGAACACGAATCGCCGCTCGGCGCCGATCAGGTTCGCCAGGTTCACGCGCCCCCAGCCTTCGTCCATGTTCGGCACAGGCTCGGTTCCTCCGAGTTCGTCGTCCATGTCCTGCGCGGAGTTGATCAGGGCGGCCTTGACCAGCGCGGGCGACGGCGTGGCGCCGCCGTGGGTCTCGCGGTAATACTGCACGAACACCGCCGCCGCGCCCGAGACGTGCGGGCCCGCCTGGCTCGTGCCGCCCTGGAACTGGTAGTTCTCGGAGATCGGCAGCCACGCATTGTCGTCGGGCGCCGAGGCCGACTGCAGCGAGGCGATCCACGTGCCGGGCGCCACCAGGTCGGGCTTGAATCGACCGTCTTCACACGGACCGCGGCTCGAGAAATCGGCCACCACGTCCACCCCATCCGCGTAGATGAACATATCAGGCCGGTCGTTGTCCGAAGCGCCCGTGGCGATGACGTTCTTCGCGACCGCCGGGCTCCCCACCGTCTGGGCCCCGGGCCCGGCGTTCCCGGCCGAGAACTCGAGCACATACGGTTGCTCACCCGGCGTTTCGTCGTCCGCATCCCGCACGAGCGCATCGAACGCCGCCGCGTTCAAATCGTACCGGCCCTGGGTGTCATCACCCCAACTGTTCGACCCGATCACCGCGCCCGATCGCACCGCATCGCGCGTGAGCACGCGAAGCGGCGGCAAGTAATCCTGGCCATCCGCGTCAAAAATCCGTTGCGCCACCAAGTGCGCCTCGGGCGCGACCCCCAGGCCGTAAAGAAAACCGTTCTCGTCCCTCTCGCCAGTCGCCCCGTTGGCCGCGACGATGCCCGCCACGTGCGTGCCGTGGCTGTGCTCGTCGGCCGCGTTCTCGAGACCGCCGTAAAACCAGAAGGCATCGACGCGCCCGGCCAGGTCCCGGTGCATCGTGGCGGCGTCGCCGTTGTTAAGCCCGCTGTCGGCGACATCCACGATGACCCCGCGGCCCGTGAACCCCAGTTCCTGCATCGCCGTCCGGTTCGAACCTTCAGGCCCATCGCCGCCGACAATCCGCGAGGCAACCTCATCGTTGAGCTTCATCTTCGCCGCCGGCTCGATCCACAGCACTCCGGCGGATGCCGCGAGAGCCTCAAGCCGCCCCGCCTTGACCCGGCCCCGCACGATGGTGCCGAACCTGGTGCGCTGCGAATCCTGCACCGAAGCAAACGCTTGCTGGGCCGCCGCCCGCTCGGCGGGCGTCGCGAGCGGCGAAAGCAACAGACTCACCCCGGGCGCCGCTGGCGCGCCTCCAAGGTTCGCGGGCGCACGGAGCGAGGCGTGCACCTTGTGTTCGGGCCGGTACTCCCCGACCCACCGCACGAACGGCAGCGCCTTGAGTTGCGACAGACGCACCCGGTCCAAATGCGCCACAAAGGCGTCCTCCGGCACGTAGCGGAGCAGTTCGACGCGGCTGGCCCGGAGCTGATCCCGCCAGGCGGCTTCGAGCCGGTCCTCGAACTGCACCAGGAAGAGACCCGACACCGGCGCCGTGTCTGCCTGCGGCTGGACCGCGCCCGCGCGGACCGGCGGGGCAGTGGTAATGTTCTCGCTGCGCAGCCGGATCAGTTTGGTATCGGCCTGCATCGGCAAGGCCAGCCCGGCCAACACCACGAGCACCAAGGTGTGCGGCCACAGCCAGAACGGCCACGGCAGGGGGCCGCGCCAGGTCCGTTTCTCTGCGTGGACAGGCTGCATCGCGAATGTGAGGCAGCAAGGCTGATGCCAACGGCGTTGTCCGCCAACGTTTTTTGCGGCCGCTCGGCCCGTTGACCGGGCGTGTGCCCGCGGATAGACTCGGTTCGAACCATGTCCGTCCAGCGACCACCACCCTCGCGGGCCCAATTCGTGACCACGCATTGGAGCCTGGTGCTGGCTGCTGGCCAAGGCCCCGTCCGGGCGGGTCAGGAGGCCTTGGCCGACCTGGCCCGGGCCTACTGGCCGCCGCTCTACGCTTATGCCCGCCGCCTGGGTCACAGCCCCGAGGACGCCCAGGACCTGACGCAAGAGTTCTTCGCCAGGGTCATCGAGAAGCATTACCTGGCCGAGGCGGACCGGGCCAAGGGCAGGTTCCGCACGTTCCTCTTGGTCGCGTTCAAGCGGTTCCTCGCCAACGAGTGGGACAGGGCCCGCGCGGCCAAACGCGGCGGTGCCTGCGCCACGGTGCCGCTCGAGATCGAGTCGATGGAGGCGGAGTGTCCTCAAGCCCTGGCGGATGAGTTGACACCCGATCGTTTGTTCGACCGTCAGTGGGCAAGGACCCTGCTGGCCAGGGTCTTGTTACGGCTGCAGCACGACTGCGAAGCGGATGGACGCGCCGCACTGTTTGAGGGGCTCAGGGAGCGGTTGGCCGGCGATCCAGCCGGGGGCTCGTACGCGGCACTGGGGGCGCGCTTGGGCCTCAACGAAGGCGCCGTGAAAGTGGCGGCCCACCGACTGCGCAGGCAGTATCGGGACTTGTTGCGGCAGGAGATCGCGCGCACCCTCAGCGACCCCGCACAAGTCGAGGCAGAGCTGCGCGACCTGTTTGCCGCGTTCGGCGGCTAGCGGTCGCCCGCGACAGGCCTGTGAGCAGGTAACCTCTGGGCCGGTTTGCTTAAGTAACAGGTATGCGCACCAAACCCCAGCCTTAACCATGAGCCAAGCCCGAACTTGCGGTCAGTGCGGCCAACCGCTGGCCAGGCAAGCTCCCGAGGGTCTCTGCCCGAAGTGCCTGTTGCGCGCAGGGCTGGAACAAACCCTGACTGCAGGCCCTGCGCTGCCGGGACCGCGTGCGGTGGCCGACAGGCCAGACCAGACATCTGGAGCCACCGCCGCATCGACACCGTCTCCCGGTCGCCTCGTGCGTTATTTCGGCGACTACGAGATGCTTGAGGAGGTCGCCCGCGGCGGCATGGGGGTCGTCTATCAAGCGCGGCAACTGAGCCTTAGCCGCATTGTAGCGGTGAAGATGATCTTGAGCGGGAGCCTGGCCAGTGAGGCCGAGGTGAAGCGGTTCCGGGCCGAGGCCCAGGCGGCCGCCAACCTGCAGCATCCGAACATCGTAGCGATCCACGAGGTGGGCGCCCACGAAGGCCACCATTTCTTCTCGATGGATTATGTCGAGGGCCGGAACCTGGCGGAACTGACGCGCGAAGGACCGTTCTCGGCCGCCAAGGCGGCCCTTTGTCTGAAGGCCATGGCCGAGGCCATTCACTATGCCCATCAACACGGCACATTGCACCGCGACCTCAAGCCCTCGAATGTCATTCTGGACCGAGCGGGCCAGCCGCATATCACGGATTTTGGGCTGGCGAAACTGGCTCTCCACGACAGCGACCTCACGCACACGGGCGCGGTGCTGGGCACTCCCTCCTACATGTCCCCCGAGCAAGCGGCCGCGCGGCACGACCAAACCGGGCCGGCTAGCGACGTGTACTCGCTGGGCGCCATTCTCTACCAACTCCTGACGGCGAGGGCGCCCTTCGCCGCGGCCACCCCATGGGAGACCCTGCGACTGGTCCGCGAAGAGCCTCCAGATCGGCCCACCAAGCTGAATCCTCGCATACCCACGGACCTCGAGACCATCTGCCTGAAGTGCCTCGAGAAACGGCCGGAGCGCCGCTACGCCTCGGCCCAGGACCTGGCCGAGGACCTGACGCGCTTCCTGAATCACGAGCCGATCCGGGCTCGTCCGGCCAACCCGTTGCGCAAGATTTGGGCGTGGTCGCTCCGGCATCCCTGGACGCTTACGGGCGTGTTATCGCTATTGCTCCTGGCCTTGGTGGGGTGGACGTACGGCATGCGGGAAGAACTCAACCTCCACCGGTGGCGCCAGGCCCATCCCAACCAGGAGCCCTCGTTCTTGATGAGCGCGTTCTTCCCGCCGGGCTTGATGGCGCTGGTGTTGAGTGAGTTCTTCTTCCTCCAAATGGTGCCGCTGGCCCTCTTTCTGCGGGCGAGCCTGCGGGGGCCGCTTTCGCGCCGGGCTGTGGGCGGCTACTTGGCGGTGGGCCTCACCCAGGTGGGATTCGGCCTGTTCCTGGCGGCGCGGGCCATGGCCGCGAACACGTGGACAAACGAGTTCCGGGGCGTGTTCGCCGCGGTCGTCATGGTGGCCATGCTCACCAATGTCTGGTTCGGAGGCGTGCTCGTGTGGCAAGCCGCCCGCGAATTGTGGGAGGAAGGCGGTGATGGTGATCGTGGCTCCGGGCTGCATCCCACCCTCCTTCGCCTTCGGAGCGGCAAGGCGCTTGGGCTCATCCTCGGCCTCGAGGCTGCGGCGCTGTTGCTGCCGAGTGTGGTGGCGCCAGGCCACTTCGCCCAGCGTCTTCCGGAGCAACTGGGCAGCGGCTTGGCCCTCAGCATGGCGGTGCTGTTCTACGCGGGTGTCCGACGCTCGGCGGGGATTGAATCGTCCGTCTATGTGCCGCCGTTGCTCTGTTGCCTTCTGTTCGGCGCCGTCATGCTGCCGATGCTAAGGCCGTTGATCGCATTGATCCCGGTCGGCATCGGCCTGACTGGTGGGGTGGCCCTGGTGCGCTACGCCCGCTTGGACCGCGGGGGCCAGATCACCTCGAGGAAAACCGAACCCGCGCCTGCGGCGAAACCCCGGGGGAAACGGACCCTGCTGAAGGTGTTGGCGCCGACACTGGCCGTCGTCGCGTTGCTGGTTTTCGACCACCTGCGCGGACGCTGGGCGTTGGCGGCATGGCGGCGGGAACAGGCCGCGCGGGGCGAGGTCATCGACATATCCCGGCTTTGGCCCGCCACCTCCCCCGAGGACAAGGCCGCCGCCGAGCGCCTGATGGCGGCGGGGCGGAAGCTGGACGATGGCCTCAGCACGTGGGCAGGCCAGTTGACCGGAATGATCCAGGTGGGCCGGGGCAAGGCCACGCGCGGCAGCCAGAGTGCCCAGGCCAACTGGGAGGAGTTGGGAGCCAAACTCAACCTCGCCCGGCCCGTCCTCGAGGAAATCCGGGCGGCGGCGGCCAACCCGCCTCGCTTCCAGTGCCTCGAGTTACAGGAGTTCTTCTTCAGCGGGAGAGGCATCCCGAATTTCGTCGCCTTACGGCGGATGGCTCAGTCGTTTCATGTCGCCGCACTGAGCGACCTGCATCGGGGGGATCTGTCCGCCTCGCTGCCCGAACTGGTCACCCTGGCGGCCTTGGCGCGGGTGAACGAAGCAGACCTGGGCGTGGTGGCGCAGATGATTCGCTTGGCGATCCTGGGTCTGGCCGTGGACGTGATGTGGGACGCCCTGCAGGCGCCGGGTTGGACGGAAGCTCAACTGGCCCAGTTGCAGCGCGCCTATCAGGCCGTGAGCAATCTGCCGGAGTTGGCGAACGCGGTCAGGGCGGAGCAAGCAGCCCACCTCCACCGGACGGCTCGGTTCCGCGAGTCTGCCTACAAGGACTGGGTGCGGCAATGCGTCGAAGCTTACGGCGTGCCACGGCCCACGGACCTCAGCGTGCTCTGGCAGGACTGGGTTTTCCATCCGCTTTGGCGCTTCGCCTGGGCCGACCTGGATGACTTCCTGTTTCTGACGAACTCGAGCATCGAGCTCGAGGCCATGCGCCGGGCGGCCCTCGAGGGCAGTTGGACCGAGCTCACGAGGACCCTCGAGGCTCACTACCGGACCTACCGCGCCCCGCTGGCCGACTGGCGCTTCCACCACCGCATCCCCCTCCTCGAGGACGCGGGCCTCTCCACGTCCTCGCCGTCGAGTCCAAGCTCCTTTCCCTTTGGACTTCCCCAGTTGAGCGAGCTGAGCGGCCTGATGCTGTCCTCGGCGGGGGCGGCGCGTGAATACCCCTACCGGCGACTTGACAAGGCCTGGCAAACCGCCTTCCGAAACGCGACGATCCACGTGATGGTCATCACGCACCTCGCGCTCAGACGCTACCAACTGAGCCGGGAGCGCATCGCCCCGAACCTCGGCGCCCTCGTCCCCGAATTCCTCGACCGCGTCCCGCGCGACCCCATGGACGGCCAACCGCTCCGTTACCGCCTCAACGCGGATGGAGGCTATACCCTCTACTCGGTCGGGCAGGATGGCAAGGACGGCGGCGGCGTGGTCGAGCCGGGGCAGCCCGGCTCGCCGCGTGCTTACATGTCCGACGGCCCCGACATGATCTGGCCCACCCCGGTGGTGGCGGAATGACCGTGCCGACCGGCCTGTCCCGCGGCCCAGGCTCCCCGTTGCCCTATCATCGACAGGCCCTCGAGGCGTCGAGACCTACGTGGCCGGAGCCGCAGCCTCGACGATCTTCCCCGGCTCCGGCGCCCCGCTTGGGGGCTCCCCGGGGGGCAGCCACAGTATCTTCGTGATCAGCCTTGATCCGGGCGGAAGTCCGTTGCCTTGGACGGTCCGTTTCGGCGCAAGCGCACGATTCATACGCCAGCCCGCTTGCGGGCTTGACTTCTGGGGCGATTTCTGGCATCCAGATGAACGAGTGAATTGAAGGTTTTCGCTCGGTTCCTCCAGAACCCAGTGGCGGTCGTGCATTGTCGCCACTGGGTTCTCTTTTTTCGCCGGGCGTCGCTCACCATCGGAAGAACCGGTAAGGATCATCCCATTCCTCGGGTTGATCGAGGTAAAGACCCTCGAGCCAGCGCTGGCCGACCGCGGCCGGATCGACCGGACTGCTAAACCGCGCCAGCACCGGGGTTTCGCCTGATACGCCAAGGTTCCCCAACAGCCGCGTCACCACGAAGGACGCGCGCCGGAACGTGCGCTTGAGGTTCATCTGCGAGATGGGTTGGAACTGCCACGGGACGAGCTGGCAGAACACGCTCGTTTGGTCCGGAGTCTCCGCCAGCACCCCGTCTCCGCGGGCGAGGGCCCCGGCGCTCACGAGGGGCAGCTCGCGCGGGTCGCGGTTGTGCACGTCCGCGGGGCCAACGCCGCGCAGCGCGGAGTTGTTCCCGGGCGCCGCAAAGAAGGCGGCGATGTGCTCGGCCGTCTTGAAGCTGAGCTGGTCCAGCGGGAGGTTCGCCGCGTCCGCCTGATCCAAGCCGATGCCCAGCAGACGCGTGCCGGCCCTAAGGCTGGCGGCGAGGCTGTCGCGGTGGGCCGCCAGGTCGCGTCCGCCGCCGGGGCCAACTACCAACACCTGGTCGGCCCCCAGGACTCCGCCGGCGTAGGCCGCCGGGGCGATCCCCGCCGTCTCGAGATGCCGCCGCCCCGCCGGGTCACCCACATACACGGCTCGCCGGGCTCGAGCCGGTTTCCAATCGGCCAGGTAGCGCAGCAGGTTGCGCGTCAGCATCTCCGCGGCCGGCTCGGGCTCGGTTCGCCCCGTCACATCGACTTGGCAAAACAGGATCAGCCCCTTTCCTTCGCGATACTCCATCAGGGGGCTGAATTGCAGGCTGTAGCCACCATCCAGGATCGGCAGAAAATCACCGCGCGTGGGTTTCTCGATCAACACCGAGGCGACATTGCCGCGGTTGCCGCACCGCCAGATGCGCGTGACCGGCAAACCACACCATGTCACCGTCGGCCCATGCCGAGGCCGCATCTGGTAGGTTCCCCGCGGCGGCAACAGCGTCGCCTCGCCTCGCCAGTCCCGGTCGTTTTCGGGCGAGAACCCCGCGAGAACCGGATGATCCGGCACGCGACGGAACACCTGGCGGAGCCCGTATTCGGCCACGCGAAAACCGAACCGTTGCTCGAGCACATCCGGCATCTGCTCGAACATCAGGACCTTGAGTCCTTCGCGGACGCGGCCAATGGCCGGGGCTGGGCCGCCGACGGTGAGCGCGCCCTTGCCGAGGATCAGCAGATCGTAGTTCGAGAGATCGACCGCCGCGTCCACGAGTTGGTACTGCACCCCCAGCCGCGCCAGCGCCCGGGCGGTTTTGCCCTTTGGATCAAATAAGGCGGCCTTGAGTCCCGGTTGCAGGGTGGCAGGGGCGGGCATGACGTGAACCGTGAAGGTGTCGGTCTGGCTTTCGCCGTTGCCGAAGCGGACGGCGGCTGACAGTTCGTACGCCCCGGCGGCCAACGTGTTCGGCAGCGCGAAACGCATCGGCACGCGCTTCTGCTCCCCGGTCGGAAGTGTGAACCGGCCGCTGCCCGTCTCGGCCCTGGGCAGCCCGAACGACCACTGGCACTCGCCGGTCACGGTCTCGCGTGAGTTATTGATGATGATGATCTGTTTCTCGACGGTCTCGCCGGGCAGGAAGTTGTGGTCCTTGCTGGTGAATCGCTCGGGCTTGCCCCCGATGAAGGCCAGCAGCGGGCCGTTGGCGCGCAGCAGCGCCTGCGCCGCCGCGGTTGCCACCCAGTCCGAGCGCTCGAACGCAAGGTCCATGCGCTCGTACTGGTCGGCGAGGTAATCCGGGCTCAAGCCGGGGCGTTGCAGGTGCTCCCAATCCACTGGCAGCTCCTTGCGGCGCCGGTCAACGCCGTCGCGCAGCTTCCAGAAATGACCATACTCCCAGGGCGAAATCGCCGAGACGCCCCAGGCGCGAAAAGCGGGCCAGTTGTCGGCGAGGTAAAGCGCAAACACGGGGTAACGCTCTTCGAACCGGCTCGAACCAACTTCGTTCGGGTAATCCCAACGATGCCAGACTTTCCCGGCCCGAAACTGCCTGGCCTCCCAACGCAAGTTCGCCTGCTCCGGCTCGCTGATCTTAAAGGCGCGATCACCTACGAATTGCGCGTTCCATTCGGCCAGGCAGAACTCCCACGGCACGGTGGCGCTGCCGAACTCGCGCTGGCCCTTGTACCAGCCGCGGTACATCGTCCAATCCCACGTGAACGGCGCCCCGTATTCGCAGGTGAACACCGGCTTGACACCCTGGGTGGCCCAGTGCTCGAACCAGTCCGAGAGTTCCTGGACGGGTGTGAAGTTCGGATAGAAATTGATGGGATGCATCGAGCCGAGGTTGCCCGACGCGTGATGATAGACGATGCGCCCCGGGTCCAGGCGCTTGACGATCGCCTCGGCGCGCAGGGCCAGTGCCGCGTTCTTCAGGCCCCAGGTATCGCGCGGCTCGGTCAGCCCGTCGATCAGGTCGGGGTTCATGTCGTCGTTGTAGCCCGTCGCGTTGTGGCTCATCGCGTAGGCAACCACCGACGCGTGGTTCCCGGCCACGGTCGTGTAGAAGGCCGCGTGCCGGGCGTACCCGTTCGTGCGATCGGCCTCGGAGCCCGCCCATTCGTAGTGCGAGAAGTGGGGTTGCGAGAGCGAGACGAGCATCCCCACATCATCGGCGGCGCGCAACAACTCGGCGAAGCTGAGGTGAGCCCCGGGTTCGCAGCCGTAGTTATGGGTATAGACAAAATTGATGCCCATGGCTTTCAGCCGCGCCAGGCTCTCACGCGCGCCCGTGTAGCAGGCCTGCGCCGCCCCAATCTGGGCATTGTCAAACGGAACCGCGCAGAGCTGGATGCGCGAGCCGTTCAGGAAAAAGTCGCGCCCGTCGATCCAGAACTCGCGGCAGCCGAACCGCATGGTCCAGGTGGTGTCGAGCAACTCCCCGGCGGCATCGAGCAGCGATAGCTCCAGATCGTACTGGTTCTGGGGAGTGTGCAGGTCCCAGAGCCGGGCCGGCCGCCATTTCTCCGTAAACGCCAGCCCCCCCGCTTCCGAGCCGGTCAACTCGAGGCCTTGGCGGGTGAAGGTCTGGACCACCTGGCCCGCGGAGAGGATGCGCGCGCGCAGGCCGTAGCGGGCCTCCCGCATGAGCCCCTCGGTGGATGCCGCGATCGTGATCGCCTGCTGACGCACCGACGTGTCCACCTTCACCTCGCCGAGGCGTGGGCCGCCAGGCGTGCCGTTTAGGTAAACGTCACCGCACAGCCCGCGCCGGGCCACGCGGCCTTTGACCTCGCGCGCCGCGTTCGAGTCGGTGTAGGACTGCAGGACGCCCTTCAGTGGCAACGCCACAACGAGCAAGTCCAGGACCTGCTTGGCGCCCGGGGCGCACACGTCGGTGAGGTCGAGCTCGCCTCCGGGGAACCGCAGTTCGCCGGCCTTCTTCCCGTCCACCATCACCACGGCGAAGGAGTTGAGATACTCCAGCGAGAGTCCCACGCGTCGTCCGGCCCACGCCGAGGGAACAGTGATCGAGCGCCGATACCACGCCGCGGTGACGCCCCCGAGCCGGCTATCGGCCCAACCCGGATGGGCGAACACTTGTTGGCTGTCCTTCTGCATGTAATCCCCGATCCCGGGCCAACACCCTGGGACCTTGAAATACCCCCAACTGTCGGGAGGCGACGGCTGGTCGGGAGCCGCGGCCGGTTGCCACTGCCAAAGGCCGTTCAAACAAATACGCTCACGAGTGGGCGTTGCGTCCCGTTGCGCCTTGTCGATGTCCCATACGGCTCGCACGCCGGCGGGCAGCAGCCCGGTTCGAGCCTCCGCGCAACTGCCGGCGGGCAAGGGCGCGCCGAAAACAAGGGCCGACAGGAGCAGCGCGTTGGCACGGACGAGGGGCGGGAGGTTCACAGTGAATAGCTGGCCGTTCGGCGTCCGGCCTTTAGGCCCCGCGTTGGCACAGACAGGGGATGGGAGGTTCATAGTGAGCGCGGCCGATCGGGAGAAGCGCCATCCGCTGTCTGCCGAGTGGTTCGCTGCGGCCGACGCATCGGCTGCCTGGAGCTCCGGGCAAGCGAACGGGACTGGATTGGTCTGGGCGGCACGAAAGCTCTCATAGAGCCTTCTCCGGCGTGGAACGGGCCGCTGACGAAATGCGGCTCTAGCGAGCCTCTCCGGCGGCTTGGACCTCCTGGAAGTTTGCCAAATCCATCGTCTCTTCGCCCATGACCAGAGCATAGACCCGCCGCCGCGTCAGGAACCGGACCATGCTGGGCGCGAGGTTCATGCTTGCGAAGACCGGGATCAGACGCAGCCCGGCGTATTGCGGGAAATACTCCGCGAACTCTCCCAGCCTTTCGACGAAGTCCTCGAGATGGTCCTGGCGAGGTGTCAGCTTGGCTTCCGCCCAGACCGCAGCGTCGGTGCCCACGTAGAGAACGTCGAACTCTCGCTCGCGGTCCAGACTGATCGGGTGCGTTTTAACTAGGCGGACGCTAAACTCGCGAAACCGCCCACACTCGAAGCATTCGCGCGCGATCCGCCGCACGTTCGGCGCCACAATGTCCTCGACGACCGTACCCAGCCGGTTGGACAGTTCGCCCATCTGGCGGTTAAAGGTCTTTTTCATGTCCGCCAGCATCCCGTCGTGCCCTGACAGCATCTGGTCGTACTTGGCGTTCCGCTGGGCTGCCTCCGCCCTACTCTCCGCCAGCATCTGGTCGTACTTCGCATTTCGCTGGGTCGCCTCCGCCTTCATCTCCGCCAGCATGCGGTCGTGCCCTGCCAGCATCTGGTCGTACTTGGCGTTCCGCTGGGCTGCCTCCGCCCTACTCTCCGCCAGCATCTGGTCGTATTTGGCGTTCCGCTGGGCGGCCTCCGCCCTAGTCTCCGCCAGCATCTGGTCGTACTTCGTGTTCCGCTGGGCCAGGTCCGCCCGCCAGTCTTTGCTCCAACGATCAACGTTCCGAATGAAGCCCTCGAGCGCCTGCTCGAGGCCCTGCACGCGTTCTGCAACGTCGATCATGCCCATACTATCGCGCGTTCGACGTCGAATGTCGATTACAAACCTTGGGGTGAAGGCCCCGCGGGAAAGCAATTGTTGGACAGTTCCTGCTCGAACTTGCTACCACTACGTGCGACTCATGACCACTTATGACCGCTGAACGCTGGCTGCGCATCATCCCGGTGGCGCTGATCATGTACACGATCTCGTACATCGATCGCACGAACGTAGCCCTGGCCCTCGACCCCGACATCTCGAACATGATGCGGGACCTGCTGATGGACGACAAACTCAAGGGGGAGGCCTTTGGGATTTTCTTCTTCGGTTATATCCTCCTGCAAGTTCCCGGGGGGCACCTGGCCAGCCATTGGAGCGCCAAGAAGCTGATTGCGATTTTCCTCGTGATGTGGGGTGCGGCCGCGGTCGGCTGCGGGCTCGTCAAGACCTTCCGCCAGTTCGAGCTGGTGCGGTTTTTGCTGGGCGTGGCGGAGAGCGGCGTGTTCCCCGCCACGTTGGTGTTGCTGGCCAACTGGTTTCCGCGTGCGGAGCGCGCGCGCGCCAATGCCTATTGGAACCTCTGTCAACCCCTTGCCGTCGCGGGCTCTGCCCCGATCACCGACTGGCTGCTGCGGCATTACGACTGGAAAACCACGTTGGTGCTCGAGGGAGCGTTGCCCTTCATCTGGCTGCCGATCTGGCTCTACTTCATCAGCGATCACCCGCGCGAGGCGCGCTGGATTTCCAAGGAAGAGCGCGACCATCTCGAGACCACGCTCCAGCGGGAGGCGAGCGAACTCGAGCCCGCGCAGCGGCTGCCCATCTGGCAGGCCCTGCTCCGGCCCACGGTATTGCTGATGCTCGTCATCTACTTCCTCCAGAACTGCGCGGCCTACGGGTGCATGTCCTTTCTCACCAGCGGCCTCAAGGGCAAGGGCGGGCAGGCGGCCGGGGTCCCTTACGGCGTGCTCTTTGCAATCCCGTATGTGGTGGCCGCCGTCCTCATGATCCTCAATTCCTGGCATTCGGACAAGACACAGGAGCGGCGCGGCCACGTCACCCTGGCTTACTGGGTCAGCGGTCTGAGTTTGATCGCCAGCGTGTGGGTCAGCGGCTATTCGTTCTGGTTCTCGTTTGGCTTCCTGTGCCTGGCGATCCCCGGCCCGTTTGCCGGCCTCGCCCCGTTCTGGGCTATTCCGGCGGAGACCATGCCCCGGAACGTCATGGGATCGGTGATGGGCCTGGTCAACGCCATCGGGAACCTCGGCGGGTTCCTTGGCCCTTTCCTGGTGGGCTGGCTCAAGCAGACCAGCGGGGGCAGCATCGTGGTGCCATTCACGGTGCTTGGCCTCGGGTTGCTGGTCGCCGGCGCGTTGGCATTGCTGCTTCCCAAGTCACGACCAGTGGGCGCACCGGGCGGCACGTCTGCCGGCCTGCCAGCGAGGCCTTGAGCCTTGGGCTCCGGGCGCCCACGAGCGGTTGCAGCCCGCGTTTGCTGTGTTAGAATTGCCCACGCACAGAAACACTCATTCTTATGTCATCCAAAGCCAAACCCATCCCAGATGGTTATCACAGCCTCACCCCGAATCTCACCTGCCAGAATACCCCCCGAGCCATCGATTGGCTGAAACAGGTTTTCGGGGCGGTCGAGATCATGCGCATGCCCGATCCGACGGGGCGCATTGTCCACGCCGAGTTGAGGATCGGAGACTCGGTGTTGATGTTGCACGAGGAAATGCCCGAATGCGGACAACTCTCTCCCCTGGCGCTCAAGGGCAACGGCAGCAGCACGTTCGTCTATCTCGAGGATGTGGACGCGACCTTCGCCAAGGCCATCGCCGCCGGCGCCAAGGCCTCGTCCCCGCCGACCGACATGTTCTGGGGCGACCGGATGGCGGGCTTCACCGACCCGTTTGGGCATTCCTGGGGCATCGCCACACACGTCTTGGACATGACGCCCGAGGCGATGCAGCAGGGCGCCGAGAAGTTCTTCAAAGAGATGGCGGCGGCCAAATCCTGATGGCCGGCGGCGGCCCGGCGGGCCGTCCCGTCAGAGCGACATTACGTATTCTGCCAGGTCTTGGAGCTCCGCTGGACATCCCCGAACGAGGGTTGACGCGGCGGTGACGAGCGAGCATCCTAATAGATGTCATGACCAGCGCTGAACCCCGTTCCAGGTGGCTACCGCGCGCCAGTTGATCTCGAGGAACACGCGGGCGGCGGCCATGGTCGGGTTGCTCTCCGCCGCGGGTTCGGTGTGCGCGGCGGAGGTTCCGACCGATCATTGGGCCTATCGTCCTCTTGCCGGACCGCCGGTGCCGGTTGTCCGCCAGGCGAGTTGGGTGCGAACCCCGATCGACGCGTTCGTCCTGAGCGCACTCGAGGCGCGGCAACTGGCGCCGTCCCCGCCGGCGGAGGCTCGGACCTGGTTGCGGCGGGTCTATTTCGACCTGGTGGGACTGCCACCGACACCGGCGGAAATGCAGGCGTTTCTGGCGGACCGATCCAGCCGCGCACGGGAGCGGGTGATCGAGGGGTTGCTGGCCTCGCCCCGGTATGGCGAGCGCTGGGCGCGGCATTGGATGGACGCGGCGCACTTCGCCGAGACGCACGGTCACGATCAGGATCGCATCCGCACCAATGCTTGGCCCTACCGGGACTACCTGATCGCGTCGTTCAATGCGGACAAGCCGTACACGCGTTTTGTGCGCGAGCAAGTCGCCGGCGACGTGCTTTTTCCGGACGATCCGCAGGCGACAGTGGCGCTTGGTTTTCTGGCGTCGGGACCCTGGGATGAGAGCTCGTTGCGCGACATCCGGGAGGACACGTTGGACCGCCAGATTGCGCGGTACCTGGATCGCGACGACGTGGTGACGACCGTGATGCAGACTTTTGCCAGCACCACGGTGCAATGCGCCCGCTGCCACGACCACAAGTTCGATCCCATTCCGCAGCAGGACTACTATGCGCTGCAAGCGGTGTTTGCCGGGGTCGATCGCGCGAATCGCGTGTATGACAACGACCCGCAAACACACCAGCGGCGGCAGGAATTGCTCAGGACCCGGCGGCGGGTCGAGCAGGCTGATCGGGCGTTGCTATTGAGCGAGGAAACCCAGCGCGAGGTCAGCGACTGGGAACGCGAGCTAGCCGCTGTGCGCCCGGAATGGAACGTGCTGACGCCCCAGACGTTCACCGCCACCAATGGGACCATCCTGTCGCCGCAACCGGACGGCTCGCTTCTGGCCGGTGGCAACCGCCCCGAGCGCGACACTTACACAATTACCTTCGAGGCGCCCACGGAGCAGGTTACCGCGCTCCGGCTCGAGGTGCTCACCGACCCCAGCCTTCCGCACAACGGCCCCGGCCGGCAGGACAATGGGAACCTGCACCTGAGCGAATTCGTCGTGCTGGCCGCCGAGCCGGGCCGGCCGGAGCCGTCCGAAGTGGCGCTGAGCAGGGCCAGCGCCGATTTCAACCAGGACAACTGGACGATCACCCATGCGCTTGACCGCCAGGAGAACACGGCGTGGGGCGTCTATCCGCGGGTGGGCCAGGCCCATCAGGCGATCTTCGAGTTAAAGACGCCGCTCACGGCCGCCCCCGGATCGAAGCTCAGCGTCGTGCTCAAACAACTCCACGGGGGCGGACACCTGATCGGGCGCCCGCGGCTGAGCGCCACCAGCGCCCGCGCGCCTTCGTTGCCCGAGTTGCTGCCCGCCGACATCCAACAGGTCTTCGCCGTGCCTGCGGCGCAGCGCACCGAGCAGCAGCGGGCGCTGCTCGGCGCGCATTGGCTGAAGGACAAGATCACACGCGCTTTGGCGGCGCTGCCCAAACCCTCGCTGGTCTATGCCGCCGCGGCCGAGTTTGAACCCGACGGCGGCCTCAAGCCGGTGGGCTATCCGCGTCCGGTGCATGTGCTGCGGCGAGGTGAGATCACCCGGCCGCTCGAGCCGGCCAGTCCAGGCGCGCTGGGTTGCGTGAACATGCTGCCCGCCCGTTTTACGCTGCCGGACCACGAGGCCGAGGGAGCGCGGCGCGCGGCGCTGGCGCAGTGGCTCAGCGATCACGACAATCCGCTGGTCTGGCGCTCGATCGTGAATCGCGTGTGGCATCACCACTTTGGCCGCGGGTTGGTCGATACGCCCAATGACTTCGGACGCATGGGCGCCGCGCCCTCGCACCCCGAGTTGTTGGATTGGCTGGCGGTCTGGTTCCGAGATGAGGCCCGGGGCTCGCTCAAGCAGTTGCACCGGTTGCTTCTCTCGAGCGCCGTTTACGCCCAGGCCTCGAACATTCGATCCCCCGGGGCCGACCGCGGCCCGGCCCGGACTCGAGCGGACTCGAGCCCGCCCCGGGCCGCGAGCCTCCCGAGCGCGGTGGATGCCGACAACCGCCTGCTCTGGCGCATGAACCGCAACCGCCTCGACGCCGAGCAGGTGCGGGACGCGGTCCTCCAGATGGCGGGCCGGCTCGAGCTGCGCATGGGTGGGCCGAGCGACCTTCAGTTCGACCTCAAGCCCGGCATCCATGTCACACCGCTGGTGGATTACACCAAGTTCGATCCCGAGAGCGCCGCGGGCCGGCGGCGCGGCGTGTACCGCTTCTTGTTCCGCACCTTGCCGGACCCCTTTATGGACGCGCTGGACTGCCCGGCGGGCGATCAGTTGACTCCCGCGCGCAACGCCAGCGTCACCGTGCAGCAGGCCCTGGCGCTCTGGAACAACGCATTCGTCGCCTGCCACGCGCGGCATCTGGCGGAACGGCTCGAACGCGACACCCGTGACCTCGAGGGCCAGGTCCAGCGTGCTTTCGACCTCGTGCTCGGGCGGCCCTGCACCGGTGCGGAGCGCCGGGAGTTTTGCGCGCACGTGAGGCGTCACGGGCTGGCCAACGCCTGCCGTGTGCTGTTGAACAGCAACGAATTCATGTTTGTCAACTGATTGCCATGAGCGCCGCATTCGATCCTTCGCCCGAGGTTCCCCGCCGCTCGTTTCTGTGGCGGTTCGGGGGCGGCCTCGGCGGCATTGCGCTTAGCCACCTGCTGGGCCTGGACCGGCTCCTGGCTGACGGCAGCGGCGGTCACCGGGGTATCCTGCGCGAGGGCCTCCATCATCCGGCGCGAGCGAAGCGCGTGATCCAGCTTTTCATGAACGGCGGAGCCAGCCAGATGGACCTTTTCGACTACAAGCCCGAATTGGTTCGCCGGCGGGGGGAGACTTTTTCTCCGGGCAGCGGACAGCGTGTCGAGGCCCCTACGAGCGAGCCGGGCAAGGTTCTGGGACCGGCCTTCGAGTTCCGCCGGCATGGCCAGTGCGGCCGCTGGGTCAGCAGTATCCTGCCACACCTTGCCTCGTGCGTGGATGACATGGCGTTCCTCATGGCCATGGTCTCGCGCACCAACGTCCACGGCCCCGGCAGTTACCTGATGAACACGGGCTTCCTGCTCCCAGGCTTTCCTTGCTTCGGCTCGTGGGCCAGCTACGCCCTCGGCGCGGAGACCGACAACCTCCCGACCTTCATCGTGCTGCCGGACACCAAGGGCCTGCCCTACAACCAGAAGGGCAACTTTAGCTCGGGGTTTCTCCCCGTGACGCACCAGGGCACGATCATCAACGCCAGCGCCCCGGCGCCCATCCCGGACCTGCGGCCTCCCGCTTCCGCCGATTACATCACCTCGCAAGCCGACCGCGATGGCCTCGCGTTGCTGCAACGCTTCAACCGCTCACACCTGGCCTTCAACCCCGCCGACAGCCGCCTCGAGGCGCGCATCCGCGCCTACGAACTGGCCGCCCGGCTGCAAGTCAGCGCCCCCGAAGTGTTCGACCTCAAGGGAGAGACCGAGGCTACTCGCAAGCTCTACGGCCTGGATGAACCTGCCACCGCGGACTTCGGCCGCCGGTGTTTGCTGGCCCGCCGCTTGGTCGAACGCGGTGTGCGGTTTGTGCAGGTTTGGAGCGGTGCTGGCGGGCCAACGGGCAACTGGGACAACCACGCCAACATCGCCAAGGAACTCCCCCCCATGGCCGCCGCGACCGACCGGCCCGCCGCTGCGCTCCTCAAGGACCTCAAGGCCCGCGGGCTCCTCGACGACACCTTGCTGCTCTGGAACACCGAGTTCGGCCGGATGCCCTTCGCGCAGGGGGGCGAGGGCCGCGACCACAACGGTGGCACGTTCGTGGGATGGATGGCGGGGGGCGGCGCCCGCCCGGGCGTCGCCTGGGGGGAGAGCGACGAGTGGTCCTGGAAGGCGGCGCACCAGGCCGCCACTACATACGATTTTCACGCCACCGTCTTGCACCTGCTGGGCATCGACCACACACGCCTCACGTTCCGCTACAACGGCGCGGACCGCCGGTTGACCGACGTGCACGGAGAGGTGATCAGCGGGGTTGTGGGCTGAGCAACGGCTCCACTCGGCGGCCCGCCGCCCCGCGCGGGGACAAGACGGAATTGTGGAACCAGGGCGAAACATCAAAAAAAGGCGTGCAACGGTCGGAAGGTTTGTTTATAGTTATCAGAAGACAAACAAACGCGCCCTTCCGGCTGCGCGGGCGGCCGCGGCGCGCGCGAACGCTAACAACATCCAGGAAGCGAACTATGGCTGATCGAATTGGCTTCGTCGGGGTTGGCCGGATGGGCGCCAACATGGCACGGCGCCTGAAAGATTGCGGCTACAACGTCACGGTCGTGTACGATGTGCGGCTCAAAGTGGCCAAGGACCTCGCCAAGGAACTGGGCGCCACCGCCACCAAGGCCCTGCCGAAGGTCACCGCGCTGGCCGATGTCATCTTCACCGTCGTGAGCGATGACGCGGCGATGGAGGAGATTTTCGACTCCGACAGCGGCGGCCTGCTGCAGAAGGCCGAAGGCCGCCTGTTCATCAACTGCGCGACCATCTCGCCCAAGACGCACGTGCACCTGGAGACGCGGGCGGGCAAGGCCGGGGCCCAAACCCTCGAGGCCTGCATGGCCTCGAGCATCACGCAGGCGCGCGAAGGGAGCCTCTACCTCATGTGCGGCGGCGTGCCCGAGGCTTTTGAGCGCGCCAAGCCGATCCTCGAGAAGCTCAGCAGTTCGATGCGCTACGTTGGGCAGGCAGGCGAGGCCGCCAAGGTGAAAGCCCTGGTGAACATGGTGATGAACATCAACACGGCGGGGCTGGCCGAAGGCCTGGCCCTGGGCGACGCCCTCGGCCTGGACCTCAAGGTGCTGCGCGAGGTCTTCTCCCAAACTGGCGCCAATTCGCGTGTGCTCCAAACCGATGGCGAAGACATGGTGAACCGCGAGCACTCGTGCTTCTTCTCGGCGGCGCATGCCGCCAAGGACTCGGGCATCGCTTTGCACCTGGGCAAGGAACAAAAGCTCAACCTCCCGCTGGCTTCCGCGACAAAAAAGCAATTCGATCGTCTCGTGTACGAGGGGCTGGGACACCTGGACAAGTCCGGCATTGCGGAACTGACGTTTCGCGACCGCCACATCTGTCGGCGGAGTTGATACCTCGCTGGCGCACGGGCGCCGCATTCCCACCCGCGCGCCCGGCACGCCTCGAACGCGGGCTGGCTTTGACAAAAAGTCCAGGCCCGCGTAACGATCCGCCATGAGCGACGCGCCCAGTGTGGCCGCGCCCTGCTGGGGCGCCCCACGCAGACCCTCGACCGTCGGCCGCAGGAGCGGTTTGTATGCCCAGCCATCGCGTTGAACGCACTCTGAGCACAAGGCTCCAGGCGGCGCTGCCGTTCGGATTGGGGCTGCAGAAACCCAAGCACTTTCGGGACATGGCGCGGGTGATCTGGCAAAACCGCGACAACCTGGGCTACGCATGGAAGGTGCTGAATCAAGGCGTTTGCGACGGTTGTGCCCTCGGGGTTGCCGGGCTGCACGACTGGACGATCAGCGGCGTGCATCTTTGCATGACCCGCCTGAATCTGCTCCGGCTCAACACCATGCCCGCCATGGACTCTCGACGGCTCGAGAACCTGGCTGCGCTCGAAGGCCTCGAGAACGCGCAATTGCGCGAAATGGGGCGGCTCTCGCAACCGATGCTGCGGGAGGGCGCCAGCCCCGGCTTCCGACCGATCGACTGGGCGGAGGCCTATGTGCGCATCGCGGCGCGCATCCGGCAATCCGACCCCGCAAGGCTCGCGTTCTTCCTGACCTCGCGTGGCATCACCAACGAGGTGTACTACATGGCCCAGAAGGTGGCGCGCTTCCTGGGCACCAACAACGTGGACAACGCCGCCCGGCTCTGTCACGCGCCTTCGACGACGGCGATGAAGCGGACTGTGGGCGTGGCCGCCACGACGTGCAGCTACAAGGACTGGTATGGGACCGACCTGATCATCTTCTTTGGCGCCAACCCGGCGAATGATCAGCCCGTCACCACCAAGTACCTGCACGAAGCCAAGCGTTTGGGCACCCGGGTGGTGCTGGTCAATCCCTACCGCGAACCGGGCATGGAGCGCTATTGGGTTCCTTCCTCGCCCTCGAGCGCGCTGTTCGGCACGGACATCGCCGATTACTGGTTCCCGGTTGCGCACGGAGGGGACATCGCGTTCCTCCACGGCGTGCTCAAGTGCCTCTTCGCCCACGGCTGGGAGGACGCGCAGTTCGTGCGCGAGTCCACGGTTGGTTTCGAGGCGCTGCGTGAGCAAGTCCAAGCCATCGAGTGGTCCGATCTCGAAGCGCTGAGCGGCCTGGGCCGCTCGAGCATGGAGGAGTTCGCCACGTTGGTTGGGGCGGCCAAGTCGGCGGTTCTGGTGTGGAGCATGGGGATCACGCAGCATGCGTTCGGCGCGGAGGCCGTCCAGATGATCCTGAACCTCGGGTTGAGCCGGGGCTATGTGGGCCGCGATCGTTGCGGCCTTATGCCGATTCGCGGCCATTCCTCCGTCCAGGGCGGCGCCGAGATGGGGGCCTACGCCACCGCTTTCCCCGGCGGAAAGCCGGTCAATCCCGAAAACGCCGCATGGCTTGCCTCCCAGTACGGCTTTCCCATCCCCGCCCAGCCAGGGCTGACGGCCACCGAGATGGTCGAGGCCTGCGCCCGAGGCGAGCTCGAGCTGCTCTACTGTCTCGGAGGGAATTTCCTGCGGACCTTGCCGGAGCCGGAATATGTGCGCGCCGCGCTCGCTCGAGTGCCGCTGCGGGTCCACCAGGATATCATCCTGACCGACCAAATGCTGATCCCCGCCCAGGGAGAGGTCATCCTCCTGCCCGCCAAGACGCGATACGAACAAGATGACGGCGGAACCGAGACGACCACGGAACGCCGCATCCTGTTCAGCCCCGAGTTATCACGGGCCGTTGGCCAGGCGCGGGCGGAGTGGAGAATCCTGCGCGAGCTGGCCGCCGCCGTTTATCCGGAGCGTGCGCACTTGCTGGGCTGCGAAACCGGCTGGCAGATGCGCGGCGAGATCGCGCGCATCGTCCCGTTCTATGAGGGCGTCCAGCACCTGAAACGGACCGGGGACGCCATCCAGTACGGTGGTCCGCATCTGTGTGCGGGGGGCAAGTTCCCCACACCCGACGGCAAGGCGCATTTTCACCCGGTGCCGCTCCCCGACACGCGCCGGGCGGCAGGCCAGTTCGACGTGAGCACACGCCGGGGCAAGCAATTCAACTCGTTGGTCTATGCGGAGGTCGATCCCCTCAACGGCGCTCCGCGCGACGCCGTCCTGATGAGTCCCGAGGACGCCGCCGCGTTGCATCTTCTGGGCCGGGATCGCATCGCGCTCGTGAACGAGCTGGGGCGTTTCGAGGGGCAGGTCTGGCTGGCGCCTATCGCGCCGGGCAATCTGCAAGTCCACTGGCCCGAGGGCAACGGCATCATCCGGCGTGGCGTGGTGGACAAGTCCGCTGGGGTGCCTGACTACAACACTCGTGTGCGGGTCGAGAGGCTGGCCTGAAACCGGCTGGGTTTGGCCCGATTCCTGCTCTTGTCATTCGCAGTGTTATGGCGATGTCAACCAACATCCCAGTGACCTACTTCGCCCCGGCCGAGCGCGTGCCGATCGAAGTAGCCCGCCAACAGGCGGCCGCCATCGGCGAGACGCCCCTGACGGCTACGCTCCTGAATTCGGTCCTCAACTACGTCTTCATCCTCAACCAGCAACGCCAGATCATCTTTGCGAGCCGAAACGTGTTGGAGCTGACGACCCAGAAGGAGTACGAGGCGCTGCTCGGCCAGAGGCCTGGCGAGGCTCTGGGTTGCATCCACGCGCATGAAACGGCCGGCGGGTGCGGGACCACCGAGTTCTGCTCCCAGTGCGGAGCGGTCCAGGCGATTCTGGCCAGCCTGGCGGGCCGGCACGACAGCCGCGAGTGCCGCATCACGCGTCTCATCAATTGCCAGCAGCAAGCCCTCGATTTGCTGGTGGCGGCGACGCCGTTCGTCTATCGGGGAGAGTCCTTCGCGTTGTTTTCTGTGGCGGACATCAGCCACGAGAAACGCCGGCGCGCCTTCGAGCGCATCTTCTTCCATGATCTCATCAACGGAGCGGGTGGCCTCGAGGGGTTGATGGGGGAGCTCACCTCGGAAGCGCCTGAACACCTCCGCCCACTGATGGAGTTGGCGCAGAGCGGCTTCCACGACCTGTTGGATCAGGTCTATGCCCAGAAAGAACTGGTGTCCGCCGAGCAATCGACTCTGGATGTCATCATCACGCGCCTCAACTCGCTGGAGGTACTGCGGCAGGTCGTCACGCTCTACGGGCATCACCCCCTTGCGGAAGGCCGGCATGTCCGGCTTTCGCCCCGGGCTGTGTTCGTCGAGTTCCAGAGCGACCAAACGCTCTTGAAGCGGGTGTTGGGGAACCTGGTCAAGAACGCCCTTGAGGCCACCCATCCCGGTCAGTCGGTTACCGTTGGCTGCGACGACGATGGGGAGCAGCTCTGCCTTTGGGTGAACAACCCGGGCTCGATGCCGCGGGAAGTGCAACTTCAGGTCTTTAACCGGTCTTTCTCGACCAAAGGCGCTGGGCGAGGTCTGGGAACCTACAGTGTCAAGCTTCTGGCGGAGCAGTATCTTAACGGTGTCGTCCGCTTTACCAGCTCCGCCGAGCACGGCACCACGTTCCTCGTCACTCTCCCCAAGCGTCCCAAGGCCGCTCCCCGCCGGCGTTAGCGGCGGCATTTCGCTGGCCGGGGCGCCCGCGGCGCGGCTATCGTGCGCATCGCACGCATGAAGCCCCAGCCACGCCGGAAGCGGACCGCGACCGGCCACGCCGATCGAGCCGCCGCCGCGATGGTGGTGCTCCGTTGCCGGCCGGGCAAGCCGCCTGAGTCGACTGGCGATGTTCTGGCCCGGGAAGAACCCCTCGAAATCCGTCTGCGCGGGCGCGGGGTGGCGGTCACGATGCGCACCCCTGGCCAGGACGCGGAGTTGGCCGCCGGTTTCCTTCTGAGCGAAGGAGTCATCCGCAGACGCGAGGACCTCGTCGAGGTTGCCGCGCACGGCCCCGTCACCGAGGCTGGCAAACACAACTTGTTGAACGTCTTCCTGGCGCCGAACGTTGACGTGGACTACGCCCACCTGACCCGTCATGTCTTTGCGTCCTCGAGTTGCGGCTTGTGCGGGAAGGCCTCGATCGAGGCCGTCCACCAGCATTTCCCGCCGCTCGAGTGTACATTCCGGCTCTCCGCCGATGTCCTGCGGTCTTTGCCCGCCGCGTTCCTCGAGGCGCAAAAGACGTTCCAGCTCACGGGCGGCCTGCACGCGGCGGCGATTTTCGACGAGCATGGCAAGTTGGTGGTGCTGCGCGAGGACGTTGGGCGGCACAACGCGGTTGACAAGGTCATCGGCTATGGCCTCTTGGAAGCTGGATTCCCCTTCGAGCGCCACGTCCTCATGGTGAGCGGACGCGCCTCCTTCGAGATCATGCAAAAGGCGCTGGCGGCCCGCGTCCCGGTCGTGGCGGCGATCTCGGCCCCGTCCAGTCTGGCGGTCGCGTTCGCCCGTGATAGCGGCCAGGCCCTCGCAGGTTTCCTCCGGGGCGAAACCTTCAACCTCTACGCGCACCCCGAGCGAATCCTCGGCGCGCACTGAAGGGGACACTTGCCCATGGCCTGTGTGAATCAGCGAAATCTGTGGATGAACTCGAGTCATCGCGCGATCGGTTACGCACTGATTAGCAACGAGTTGCGATGCGGGCATCGAAGTTGGTGGCGGTCCATCAGGCGCGGTGAACTCATCGACAAACTGCGCATGGCACAAAAGCTGCCCCACCAATGAATTCTAATGTTGAGAATCCGGCGCCGCGCAGATGCTCCCGAGCCGCGCGAGACGAGGCAATCCCTCGTGTCGCGCCCGGGCTCGTGGCATGACCTGTGCGGGATTGGCAGGGCCGGGCAGATCGGCCGGGGCAAACCGCCATGCGATTGGGTCAGGACCCAGGGACGCCATGGTTCGGTTGCCCGGTCGGCGGGCCCCGCCGGCCCAGCAATCGAGCGCTTTCGATTTCCTGCTTGCCACGCAAGGTCCAGATACTCGACAGTTTGCATTCGGAACATGACTTCAGAACGAGTCCGTGGCGACGGATGGTTCACATTCAGCCGCCTCGCAATCCCAGCCGGTGCCTCGCGCGCGCTCCTTTTGCGCCGTCGGCACGGCTTGGGAGCGGGAGGCGCCTGCCTGGCGGCGGCCGTGGGGACGATGGCGGGTTTGCCGTCGGCCAAGGCCTTGGAAGCGAGCGACATCCTTGCCTTCAGCACGGGCCCGTTGGTGTTGCGCCCACATCTGACTGTGGGGGAGCAGTTCACCGACAACATATTGTACAACTCGAGGGCGCAGTTGTCGGATTTCATCACCATTACGCGGCCGAATCTGGAGGTCTGGCTAGGCCGGGTCGGCAGCGAGAATTTCCTGAGCGCGGATTACACCCTGTCGCACACGCATTACGCGCAACACCCGGAGTTTGACTCGTTGGATCACGCGGTGAGTCTGAGCGAAACCCTCCGTGGCAACCGGTTGAGCGCGGATGGCACCTACGAGTTTGGGTATCTGGGGGGCGTCTATGGCGGGTACAGCAGCTTCGTGCAGGCGGCCACCACCCAGTCGCAGAGCGCCACACGGCTCAGTCTGAATCTCGACCAGAAAGTTGCTTACGGCCTGAGCGAGAAGACGGGGATCTACATCCGGGGGACCTACACGGCGTTGGATTTCCGCGACCGCGTGGCGTTCCTGGATACGGAGACGACGCGCGGGACGCTGGGCTTTTCCTACAAGGCCCTGCGCAAGACGAGTTTCTTCGGCGAGGTCTATTACAGCCAGGGGGCGGCCGGCCCGAACGACCCGGCGGTGGCCAAAGGGCCGCATCTCGATTTCGTGGGCGGGTTCATCGGTGTCGAGGGCACGTTCACTTCCAAGATGAAGGGGTCGGTCAAGGCCGGCTACGAACAGGCCGAGGCGGCGGGTGGCAGGAGCAAGACGCAGTCGCCCGTGGTCGAGTTGTCGCTCACCGAGGAGTTCTCCGACAAGACCGCTCTCTCCCTCAACTACTCCCGGCACTCCTCGCTGTCGGTGCAGACCAGCGGGCAGACGGTCGTGACGGACTACGCCACGCTGCGGCTGGACCAAACGCTGGGGACGCGAGGCAGACTCCGCGTGAAGAGCGCCCTGGGCTACGGGCGCAACGACTTCGGCGACAGCGGACCCCTCAAAGGCCGGACCGACAACTACCTCCGCGCCACGCTGGACGTGGCTTATAGTTTCAAGCTCTGGCTGACGGCGGGGATTGGGTACGAGTTCGAGAAGCTCATGACCGCGTCGCGGTTGAATGTTGACTATAGCGTGAATCGCGTTACCCTGAGTCTCAGCATCGGTTATTAGAAACTATGAAACGACCCTCCACGCGATGGCCCGCGGCGGCCTCGAGCCTGTTGCTCGCGGCGGCCTGCGGAACGCTGCCTGTCCTCGGCGCCGCCGCAGCCGGCGAGGCCGCGTCGAAGACCGCCGCCGCCAAGCCCGCGCCCGCCTCCGAAACGCCGGCGGCGCCCGCCAAGGATGAGAATCGCAGCACCGAGCGCGCGATCGGCCCCGGCGACATCCTGAGCATCTACATCGTCGGCGAGAAGGACCTCCCGCCGGACTTCACGGTGTCGCCCGAGGGCGTGATCCAGTTCCCGTTCCTGGAGACCGTGGGAGTCAAGGGCAAAACATGCGCCGAGGTGAAGGCGGCCATCACGCGGGCGCTCGCGCTGGATTATTTTGTGGACCCGCAGGTGTTCGTGGCCATCAAGCAGTACCGCAAGCAGTTCGTGCGCGTGCTGGGCGCGGTGCGCAAGCAGGGCGCCATCGAACTGCCCACGGACCGCAAGTTCGACGTCATCGACGCGCTGACGGCGGCCGAGGGGCTCACGGCGGTGGCCTCGAAGAAGAAGATCGTCGTCACCCACAAAGGCCGTTCGGAGACCTACAACCTGGACCGTCTGAAGGAAGCGAGTGAAAAGGTCTGGCTGGAACCGGACGACATCATCGACGTTGGCGAAAGCGCGCTTTAATCACATGGCCCACCCCATCCCCGAATCGTCCGAGTCGCAGTTTTCCGCGCAGGTGATGAACCTGCGCCACTATTGGCATGTGGTGCTCGAGCGCCGCTGGCTGGTGCTGACCGCGTTCATCTCGGTGTTCGTCCTTTGCCTGGTCTATCTGTACAAGGCCCCCAAGATCTACCTGGCCTCGGCGCGCCTACAGATAAACCGCGAGGAGGAAGGCAGCTTCAGCCTCAAGGAAATGATCTCAGGCGGCATCGAGCAGGACTACCTGCAAACGCAGTACAAGAACCTGATGAACCGGGAGCTGCTCCAGAAAGTTTATTCCGAACTGAAGCTGGAGACGGCCTACGCCGCCGACCAGGACCCGATGCGCGCCCTGGCCAACGACATCACCATCGTGCCAATGCGCATGACGCGGCTGGTGGACATCAAGGTCGAGCGGCCCGAGAAAGCATTGGCCGCGCGGATTGCCAACGAGCTGGCTGCGCAGTTCATCAAGCAGAACCTGAACCGCAAACATGCCAAGACGGACGATACCGTGAAATTCCTCCAGGCCCAGGCCCAGTCGATGGAAACGAACGTGACGGCCGCCGATCAGGAACTGCAGAACTTCCGGCAGAGCCAGAAGTTTTCTTCGCTCGATGCCGAACGGAACACCATTTATCTCGCGCTGAGCCAAGCGCAGGAGGCCTACGCCAAGGCCAAGAGCGAAGCCAAGACGCTCGAGACCACAGTGGCTGCCCTCGAGCAGCATCAGCGCGAGGGCAAGAGCTTCGAGACGTTCCCCACCGTGACCAGCGATCTCGTCGTGGCGCAGGCGCAGGTCGAACTGGCCAAGCACGAGACGGAGCTGGCTGCTTTGCTCAAGAAATACAAAGACAAGCATTACGCCGTGATTGCCGCCCGCTCGAAGGTCGAGAGCGCCCGCGAGGCGGTGCAGACCGCCGCCCGCCAGGTGGCTGACACGCTACGTTCGCGCGCCTCACTGGCGCACCGGAACGAGGTCGCGCTGAAATCCACCGTGGACGACTGGGAAACCAAGCAACAGGAGTGGAACCAGGCCAAGCTCCGATACGACGTGCTGGCGCGCAGGGCCGAGAGCAGCAAGTTGTTGTTCAACAAAGTGCTCGAGCGCATGAAGGAAATCGAGCTCCTGGGCCAGGACAAAGCCAATAACATCGTCCTGGTGCAGGCCGCGTTCGAGCCGGTCCGGCACGTGAAGCCGCGCGTCGTGGTCACGCTGCTGCTGGGCCTTGTCGGGGGCCTGGCGATCGCCGTGGGTCTGGCCTTCTTCGTGAATTACCTGGACGACTCGATCAAGAGCCAGGACGACGTCGAGACGTACCTGCACCTGCCCTTCCTGGGGTACGTGCCCAACATCAAGTCCAACAGCATTGTCGAGCGCGACTTGCAGGCCCATCTGCACGCTCAATCCAACGCGGCCGAGGCCTTCCGCACCATCCGCGCCGCGCTGGGTCTGACGCACAAGGCCGAGAAACTGCGCCTGGTCACCGTCACCAGCACGATTCCCTCGGAGGGCAAGTCCCTGGTGGCCTCGAACCTGGCCATCGTTCTGGCCCAGACGGGGCTCAAGGTGTTGTTGGTGGACGCCGACTTGCGGCGGCCCTCGGTGCATAAGACCTTCCAACTGCACAGCCCGGTCGGCTTGGCGGCCTACCTGCAGGAAACCGCCAAGAACCTCGACGAACTCGTGCACACCACCGAGGTGCCCAACCTGGACGTCGTGTGCTGCGGCGCCACGCCCCAGACGCCCTCCGAGTTGATCGGATCAAAGCGGATGACGTTGTTCCTCCAGGAAGCGGGGAAGCGCTACGACCGCATCATGCTGGACTGCCCGCCGGTATCTGCCGTGAGCGACCCGCTGGTAATCTCGGCCATGGCGGACGGAGTGATTTTCGTGACCAAGTTCAACAAAATCCGGCGCGAGCACGCCCGCAAGACGATCCAGCGCATCCAAAACGCCGGCATTCACATCTGCGGCGCCGTGCTCAACGACATCGATTTCGAGGGCCGCGATTCCTACTACTACTCGTACTACTACTACCAGAATCGCTACTATTCGAGCCACTACCGCACGGAAGCCAAGCCGGCGGGCGAACCCGCCAAAGCCGTTCCGGCGAAGAAGGCCTAACCCGAGCGCCCCACCGCCCGCGAGATGGTGTCCGTGTTAGGCGGCTGAACGGCTCGCTTCCACGCAGCGTCGTATGCGAGTCACTTGGGTGTGCCCGCGGTGAAGGCGGGTGCTACGCGAGGATGCCGTTTACCACCCGTCCGCTGACATCAGTCAGCCGGAAGTCGCGGCCCTGGTAGCGATAGAGGAGCCGCAGGTGATCGAGACCGCAGAGGTGGAGCATGGTGGCGTGGAGGTCGTGGACGTCCACCGCCTCGTCGTTCTCCACATAGCGATAACCCAGTTCATCGGTCTGGCCCCAGGCCGCCCCGCCCCGCACGCCGCCTCCAGCCATCCACACCGAGAAGGCCAGGATATGATGGTCCCGGCCTGAGCCCTGGCCCATCGGAGTACGTCCGAACTCGCCGCCCCACACGATGAGCGTGTCGTCCAGCATGCCGCGCTGCTTCAAGTCCTTGACCAGGGCGGCGCACGGCTGGTCCACGTCCCGCGCGGAGACCGGCATGTCCTTCTCGATTTCGCCATGATGGTCCCAGGCCCGGTGGTAGAGCTGGATGAAGCGAACGCCGCGTTCGGCCAGACGCCGCGCCATGAGACAATTCGAGGCGAAACTGCCGTCCCCAGGCTGTTTCACCCCATAAAGATCGAGGATGTGTTGGGGTTCCCGGCTGAACTCGGTCAGCTCCGGCACCGACGTCTGCATCCGGAAGGCCATCTCGTATTGGTTGATGCGGGTTTGGATTTCGGGGTCGATCCGTTCCTCGGCCAGCATCCCGTTGAGCCGGTTTACTTCCTCGATCACTTGTCTCTGCGTGCTTTGGCAAACGCCTTCCGGGTTGCCGACGTAGTGCACGGCGCTGCCCTTGGACTGGAACAGGATGCCCTGGAACTTGCTCGGGAGAAAGCCGCTCGACCACTGGCGGGCGGACACCGGCTGCAAACCCGACTTGCCGGCGGAGGTCAGGACGACGAAGCCGGGCAACTCGTCGGATTCAGCCCCAAGCCCGTAGAGGAGCCAGGAACCCATGCTGGGCCGGCCCTTGATGATCGAGCCTGAGTTCATGAAAGCGTGCGCGGGGTCGTGGTTGATCTGTTCGGTGTGCAACGAGCGGATGATGCAGAGCTCGTCGGCGATCCCGCCGAGGTGCGGGAACAACTCGGAAATCTCCTGGCCAGACTGGCCCCATTTCCTGAAGGCGCAGAACGCGCCGCGCGCCTTGAGCTCGGTATTCTGCAATTGGGCAAGCTGCTGGCCGCGCGTGAACGATTCGGGGAACGGCTGGCCGTGAAGGCGCTTGAGCTCGGGCTTGAAGTCGAAGCTCTCGAGGTGCGAGGGCCCGCCGGCCATGCAGAGGTGGATGATCCGCCGGGCGCGTGGGCGGGAATGGAGCGGTTGAACCACTCCGCGCCAGCGCTCGCGCGTCTGCCCCGCCGGCGCGCCGCCGAGCAGGCCGGGATCGAGCAGGCACGCCAGCGCGATGCCGCCCAGGCCGTAGGCGGTCCGGCCCAGGAACGTCCGGCGGCTGAGGTCCAGATCAATACCGGGTGGTGGTTTCATGCAGGTTCAAGATCACGCGCGTCACCGAGGTCCAGGCCGCCAGTTCGATCGGGTCGGCCTTTTCGGGAGCAGGCAACGCTCCCACGGCGAGCAGTTTCCGGGCCTCCTCGGGATGGGCGCGGAAGTGCTGGCGCTGGGCCGCGAGAAAACTCTTCAACGATTCGAGTTCGGCTGGTTTGACATTCCGCGAGAGCGCCTCCCGGTACGCTCGCGCCAGCTTCCCTTCGTCCGCCGCCGGTCGGGCGGCAAGCAGTTTTTGGGCAAACGCGCGCGCCGCCTCGACAAACGAGGGGTCGTTGAGGAGGGTAAGCGCCTGCTGCGGCGTGTTCGACACGGTGCGGCTGGCGGTGCATTCCTCACGGGCGGGCGCATCGAAATTGGCCAGCATCGGGTGGAGAAAAGTCCGCTGCCAATGGGCATACACGCCGCGGCGGTATTGGCGTTCATCAGCCTCTGGCTGGTAGTCGCGGTCCGGGAATTGGAGGTTCGCGTAGTAACCGCCGGGCTGGTAGGGATGACTGCTGGGCCCGCCCAGATCGAGGTTCAGCAGGCCAGCGATGAACAGCGCGTTGTCACGGACCAACTCGGCCTCGAGGCGCCGCGGGGTTTGGCAGGCCAGCAAACGGTTGTTGGGGTCGGCCTCGACGAGGTCCCTGGTGGGATTCGACTCCTGCCGGTAGGTCGCGGAGAGGACCATCAGCCGGACCATGCGCTTGAAGTCCCAGCCGCTCTCCATGAACTCGACGGCCAGCCAGTCCAACAACTCGGGGTGTGTCGGCCATTCTCCTTGCGCGCCGAGGTCGTCCACGACCGCCGAGATGCCTGTGCCCAAGCACTGTTTCCAGAGTCGGTTCATGATGGTGCGCGCGGTCAGCGGGTTGTCCCGTGAGACCATCCAACGCGCCAGGTCGAGGCGGGTCAGGCGCTGCCCTTCCGCGGGATGCGGCCCCGGCAGGAAGTGAGGCGTGGCCGGTTGGACCACTTCGCCGGACTCGTCCTGCCAGTTTCCGCGCGGAAGCACCCGCGTGGTCAAGGGTTCCCAGGCGGCCGTGACCACTGTGGGGGACCGGCCGTTGCGGCACTCGAGCAACTCCTGGTGCAGCCGCTTGTACCGCGCGAAGGCCTCCTTGTTCCACGCCGTGCCCAACAACCACGCCTTGTCGAGGATCAACCGGCTTTCCCGCGTCCTCGCACCGCTGGAACCTGCCAGGACCTTGCGCACCGTGTCGGGCAGGGCGCTCTGGCTGGCGTCCTCGGGGGCGAACGGCGAGACCGCCAGCCGCACGCAGCCCAATGCGCTCTTGCCCAGCGAGACCTCGAGCGTGTCTCCTGCGCGCACCAGAACTGGGCTATCCAGCAGCCAAACCGCTGTCTGGGGCGAGTGGCGCAGCTCCCGCGAGGTCGCCCACACGTCCTTGATACCGAGGATTGTGAAGCCGTTCGCGTAGCGTTCTTCCTTGTGATCGGCGTCGGCATGATGGAAGGCAAGTTGAGCCGGCGGCTGCCCGCCTTGCGCGCGAAGAGTGGCGGAGAGGGGAACGCGGGTGGTGGCCCCGCCCCCGCGGACAACCGAGCCACCGTGTTGGTCGTGCGGGATCAGTTCCAACCGCAGTGCCGCCAGCCAGCCTGCGGGCAGCTCGAGCTTCACCCGGACGTTGTCGCCCGGCTGGCCGGCGAAAAGGATCGCGCCCTCCGGGCCGACCGAGAACGTGGTTTCGATCAGCGAGTTGGTGTCCTTTGGGCTCAGCAGCACCGCCGGGCTGGGGACCGCCCAACCGTCCGGGAACCTTCGGAGCCATTCCTGGCTGGCGGCGCGCCAGCGCTCGAAGGCAACGCGCTCGGCGGCATTGGTCTTGAGCACGCTCGCCGCAGCCCGGCAGACCTCGTCGATCTGGCGCCGCAGGTGCCCGATCCGCTGGTGCAGATAGGGGCTGTCCACTTCGATCTCGGGCGGGAAAGGGTGGTCGTTGCTCCACCCCTTGAGGTCGGGGTTGGGAGTGTACCCGTAGTCCTGGTACACGCCCCATTGGCGGACGTCGGCAAAAAAGGCCTCCATCGCGTAGAAATCGCGCGTCGTGAAGGGATCGTACTTGTGATCGTGGCATTCGGCACAGCCCATCGTCGAACCCAGCCAGGTGGCCGCGACGGTCCGCACCCGGTCGGCAGCGTACTTAGCCAGGTACTCTTTGGGCTGAGCCCCGCCCTCGCGCGTCATCATGTTCAGGCGGTTGAAGCCTGTGGCGACGCGCTGTTGGAGGGTGGGGTTTGGGAGCTGGTCACCCGCGAGTTGCTCGAGGGTGAACCGGTCGAAGGGCATGTTCTGGTTGAACGCATCGATCACGTAATCTCGATACGGGAATACGTTTACATTCTGGTCCCCGTGGTACCCAACCGTGTCGGCGAACCGCACAATATCGAGCCACGGCGCCGCCATGCGCTCGCCGAAATGCGGCGAGCGCAGCAGCCGATCGACCTGGCGCTCGTAAGCCGTCGCGCTGTGATCCCGCAGAAAGGCGTTGACCTCGCCAGGGGTGGGCGGCAGGCCGATCAAGTCCAGGCTGAGCCTGCGCAGCAGGGCGTGGCGGCTGGCCTCCGGCGAAGGCCTCAGACCTCGGCCCTCGAGGCGCTCAAGCACGAACGCGTCGATTGGGTTGCGCACCCACTCCCGTTGCCGGACGGTGGGAAGCTTCGGGCGCGACGGGACGATATAGGCCCAATGCGGCTCATACTCGGCTCCTTGCGTCACCCAGCGGCGCAGCAACTCCTTCTGCGCCGGGGTCAAGTCCCGGCGAGCCTCCGGGGGCGGCATGCGTTCGTCCGCCTTGTCGGAGAAAATGCGCTTCAGGAGCGGGCTTTCTTCGGGCTTGCCCGGGGCGAGCACACCTTTCTCGAGGGCCGACTCGCGGACGTCCAGGCGCAGTTTGGCCTTGCGCCGGTTCTTATCCGGCCCGTGGCAGAGGTAGCAGTTCTCGGCGAGGATGGGCCGGATGTCCCGATTGAACCTGACCGGTCCGCCGGGCGCGGCCTCCGCGCCGCGCACCGTCCCCGCCACCAGCACCACCGCGCACGCCACTGCGGCGGGCAACACAGAATGCGCGTTTATGGACATGATCAGGCCACCGCATCATGTCATTCACCCGCGCCAAATCAAGCCTCCAGCTTCACCAAACTGTTTCGCTGGTCGCGCCACTTGGCGCGTTCAGACCGCGGACAGTTCTGCCATTCGTACCACGCCGCCAAAATCGCTTCTATCCGTTCCTCACGCGGCACCGAACACGGTCAGATAGACGCTCCGGATGTGCTCGCGGCAGCGAGTGACCGCCCCCATGAAGGCCTCGGCATTGGGGAAGCCGCACCGAACGGCGACGCGGTAGAGGGGCGCGGGATCGTCCGGGAGAGTGGTCTCGCCGGCGTAGCTCCAACGGCGGAGGATCGCCTCGACGCGGCGGAGTTTGCGGTAGTTCTCGATCAGGAGGTCCGCCTCGGGCTCTGGCAGCGCCCCGCGTTCGCGGGCCAGACGTAGCGCGCGCAGCGTGTTGGGTTCGGGCCAGCCATGAGCCAGACAGAGTGCCTGGGCGATGAACTCCGCGTCCACCAGCCCGCCCGCGCCGGTCTTGATGGCGAGGGCTTCCTGGCCGGGTGGGGTCCGCTCTTTCTCGATGCGCGACCTCATGCGGGCGATCTGCTGCATCCAATCCGCGGCTTGGGCGGCGAGGGCGGCGTCGGGCTGGCCGCAGTGCGTGAGCCGGGCGGCCATTTGCTCGAACCGGCGTCCCAAGTCGGAATGGCCGGCGACCCACCGTGAGCGCGAAAGCGCCTGGAGCTCCCACAACTGGGCGCGTTGCCGGTAGTACTCTTCGTAGGAGCCAAGGGTGTTGACCAGCAGCCCCTTCTCACCATCCGGCCGCAACCGCGCGTCCAAAACGAATGCCACGCCGAGCTCGGTCTGGCTGGCGAGCAGTTCGATAAGTTCGACCGCGACACGCTGCACCGCTGGGAGCTGCCGGGTCTTGTCATGGGCCACGAACACGACATCGAGGTCCGAGCCGTAGTTCAACTCGGCGCCGCCGAGCTTGCCCAGGCCGATGATCGCGAGCGCTGTGGCGGGCAGGCGATGCTTGAGGAGAACCGCCTCGAGGGCGTACCGCAGACAGGCCTCGGCCAGCGTGGAAAGTTCGACGTGGCTCTGTTCGATGCCGGCCAGGCCGAGGATGTCACGCAGCCCGATGCGCATGAGTTCGGCCTGATGATAGCGGCGCAGCCAGAGGCGTTGGTCGGGGTCCTCGAGCCCGTGGCGGAGGTCGGCGAGGGTCTGGTCCACCGTTTTGGAGCGGCGGAGCCGTCCGCTCTGTTCGAGTTCATCCACGAGGTCTGGGGTGCGGATGGCGGCTTCGGCAAGGAACTCGGACCGGTCGAAGAGCAGGACCAGCAGTTGGAACAGGGAAGGACTCGAGGCCCAGGTTTCGAAGAGCAGGGCGCGGGCGCCGTAGGCCTGGATGAAGGTGTCCAGCCGGGCCAGGACGCGATCGGGATCGGATAACCGCGAGGCCGAAGGGTCGCCAGACTCCCCCCCCTCCGCCATCGGCGGCGGCTCCGGCTGGCCGGACCGGGGACAGAGCGCCAGGAGCCTGGCCAGCAGTTGGCGGGCAAAGTCATGCGTGCGGGAGGACACGTGGCCGAAGCCCGGGCCCTGGACAAAAACCGACGCGAGACGGAGCGCCTTGCCGGGATCCCGAAAGGAATGGGCGGCGAAAACCGCCTCCCACTCGCTTTCGCAGCCCTGAAACTCGGCCGGCAGTCCCGGCGTGGCCTCAGGCGCCCCGGCTGCCAGCACGCTCTCGTAGGCCTCGCGCACGGCGCGGCGGTGAACGTTCAGCGCCCCTTCGAACGCGCGCAGCGAGGAGAAACCCATCAGCGCCGCGAGGCGCTCGCGGGCGCGCCGCTCGGTGGGGAGCGTGTGGGTCTGGAGGTTCGCCTCCATTTGCAGGCGATGCTCGACATCCCGCAGGAACTCATAAGCGGCGACGAGGGCCTCGGCGCCGGCGGCGGGGAGCAGCTTGTAGCGCACCAGCTTCTGCAGCGTCGGGATGGTCTGCGTATCGGACAGAAACGGGTGCCGGCCCACGTTCAGGATTTGCAGGCTCTGCGCCACGAACTCGACCTCGCGGATGCCGCCGCGCCCGAGTTTGACGTTGCGATCGGCCTCGCCCGCCTTGAGCACCTCCTTCTCGATGCGCTGCTTCATGGTGGCGATGTCGCGCAAGGCCTGATCGCCCAGCGAGCGCGGGAAACGAAACGGCTGCACCATCTCGAGGAACTCACCCGCCACCACTGCGTCCCCGGCCACGCGGCGCGTCTTGATGAGCATCATGCGCTCCCAGGTCTGGCCCCATTGGGCGTAGTAATTCTCGTAGCCGGCCAGCGATCGCGCCAACGGTCCGGTGGGGCCCTCGGGGCGCAGGCGCAGGTCGATGCGATATAGCATGCCCGCCGGCGTCAGGCGGCCAACTTCGGCCACGAAGGCCTCGCCCAGCCGCTTGTGGAACTGGTGATTGCTCAGGCCGCGGCCCGACAAGCCCTCGTTGCGTGGCGGCTCCTTGAACACGTGGCCTTCCTCGGAATAGACGAACAGGACATCCACATCCGAGCTGTAGTTCAACTCCTGGCCGCCCAGCTTGCCCATGCCCAGGACGCAGAATTCGGTCGGCTGCCAGTCCCCGCTGGCGTCCTGATGCCAGGGCTGGCCGAAGCGTTCGATCAACTGCTGGCGGCAAAGCCGGAACACGCCGTCGAGGCAGACATCCGCAACGTCCGCGAGCTCGCGCGTAATCTCCGTGACCGTGCCGAAGCGGGCCAAGTCCCGCGCCGCGATGCGCAACAACTCGCGTTGCTTGAACAGGCGCAACTCGTCGAACGCGCGGCTGTATTCCCGATTGGCCAGCGCGGGCTCGAGCCAGCCGTTGACCTCCCGGCGCAGGCCGGATTCCTGGCGCGGGTAGTGAAGCCGATCCACTTCCAGAACCCGGCCAAGCCAATCGGCATGAATCAACAATTGCTCTCCCAGTACCTGGGAGCCCGCGAGGACGGCGACGAGTACGCGTGCCTGTTCGGCGTCGAGGTTCCGCAATAGCGGGGCGGCGGGGCCCGCGCGCAACGCCACCAGTTGTTGCTCGGCGCGCCTGGGGTCGGGCCCGGCGGCGACGGCTTGGGCCAGTACCGTGCTCTTCACGCGGGCATGAAACACCCGCGCCACGCGCGCGACAAGGCCGTTCAGCCGTCGCACCGCTCGACCGGGGGCTGGCGCCCGCGTCCGGCCGTCACCGCGGCGCGGCCGGCTTCTTGGGAGGCAGCAAGGCGAGGATGGCCTGCTGGTTGAGGTACCACTCGCGGAGTTGCCGCGAGAGGGTGGATTCCTGGAATTCCTTGAAATTCTGGATGTTCAGCGCGGCGTCCACATCGTCTTTGAGCTGTTTGTTGAGGTCGCCTTTGGCGTCCACGGCCCAGCCCTTGAAACTGCCGATCGCGTCGCCCAGTGCGCGGGCGGCGGCGAGGCGTGTCTCGAGGTCGTATTTGAAGTCCACAACTTCGACGAAGCCCTTGTCCACCTTGCCCCGGCGGCGCTCGTCTTCGCTCTTGGCGGTGATGACGAGCTTGGCGAAGTCGATGATCCGCTTCTCGAGCTGGGCGACGACGTCCTCATCACCAACCGCTTTGTTGGCCTCGACGCCGATGTCGCGTTGCGCGCGTTCGAGCACCCCGCAGGTGGAGCGGACGACCGCTTTTTCGAATTCCTCGAAGAATTTGCGGCCACGTTTGAGGATGAGTTCCTTTTCATCCTTGGTGAAGGTGTAGGTCTTCTCGTCGAGCCCCACGAAGTTGGTGTAGGCAGGCGCTTCGAGGAGCTTGGCGAGCCGGTCGGTGAGCCGTTTGGCATCGATTTTCTCGACCGCCCGGACTTCCTTTGGCTCGGCCTTGAGCTCGAGTTTGAGGTCCACGGGCAGGAAGGCAAAGACGAGCCGATCCACACCGCCGACCTTCTCGACCTGCTCGCCCAAGGCCTTCCAGTGCGCCTGGATGATCTCTTTGCGGTCGAGGTCGCCGACGAACTCGAAGGCGTTCTCGACCCGCAGCGAGCGCGTCGAGGCCTTGAACCAGACGAGGATGTCGTTGAGCGCGCCGCTCAAGGCGCTCACGTAGGAGCCGACGCTTAGGTTGACCTCCTCGAGGGGGCGGCGGTCCCGCGGGTCCCGTGGGGCCCTGGCCCGGATGAACGTCTCGATGATGCTGCTGGGCAGATTGGTAATGGTGTCGCCGAGGACGGCATAGGCGCCGACGACGGGCTCGACCCCATAGTCGAACCGGTTGACATCGCCGTAAGCGCGCGTGTCGTCATCCGTGCCGAACAGGAGCTTCTTCTGCTGGGGCTCGGCGCTGTCGTAGTAGCCCCATTGGATGGCCGCCTTGTCGTAGGGCAGGGCTTCCTTGGAGGCATGGATCACCTGGCCCAGGAAGATCGAGGCCTTGAACGTGTTGTAGTCCATGACCGAGAAGCTGGTGACGTTGGTGGCGAAGGTGTTGGTCTTGACGTCGGTGACGTACTGGCGGAACCACTCGTCCAGGTCCTTGTGAGTGAGCGTGCCGGCGAGGCTCCCGGCGAAGTTGTGCCGCAGGCCCAGCACGTGCCCGACCTCGTGGGCGACGACCTCGCGCACATAGTCCTGCGACGCGCGGAGCACAGCGGCGTCATCGAGCTTGCCCTCCGCCAGCATGCCCTCGAGGCCGGCGGCCAACTGTTGGGCAAACGCCTCGCGATCGACGGAGCAAAGCGAGGACGGCGTCATGAAGTCAATGCCGAGCCCCGGCTGGCCCCCCGCGGCTGCCTTGGGGTCGCCTTTGTCCTTGGTTTCCTTGGCCTCGATGGTGGCGCGCATCAAGCGCAGGAGTTCCCGCGCGCGGCTCTTGCCGCCGATGGCAAACACGCTGGTCATGTAGGCCTGGCCGTGCTCGGAGGAACCCGTGCGAGGATCGACCAACACGTCCGCGTAGGCGAACCCGGCGTTGTCCCACGGCACCCATTGAACCACGTTGTGCTCGAGGTCAGGGGCCGTGACCCCTTTGGGCGCTTTCTCCGCTTTGACCACTTCCTTCCCGAAGGCGCGATTCCAATAAAGGATGCCCTCCCGCATGGCCTCAACGTAATCGGGTGGCGTGTTATCGCTGTAATAGAAGAGTACCGGCCGCGCCAGGTCGAACCGGGCGATCTTGGTCGTCAGGCGGCCCGTGACGGGTTCCACCTGCGACTGCACTTCGAAGAACCGAACATACCGCGCCTCACTGGCGTTATGCTCCTTGCTCTTGAACTCACGCGGCGCGTACGGGCTGATGAAATAGCGCAGCTCGTAACGCTCCTCGCGGTTGGGGTCGACGCCGCGGTCCCGCGCCTGGGCGCTCTGGCGGATGACCACTTGATCGCCGTCCTGGCGCACGTCGAAGACACGGCTTTGCGGGACCTCGAGGGAACGGGAGCGGCCGGCGACATCGAAGCCCCCCCCCCCGTACCAGATGTCGGTGAAGACCCGCCGCATGCCCTTGTTGAAATCGATCACGACCTGCTGATCATCCTGCTCGACGATGGGAAAGGTGGTGAGGAGGCGGCGCGCCGGGAGGTCTTCGGTCACGAGCAAGCCCTGGGTGGCCTCATAGAGGTCCACACCATCATGAAAGAGCTCGAAGCGGACGATCTTGCCCGCCAGGCCCGTGCTGGTGGCCGAAAGCGCCTGGGGAATGATCGAGGCCGAGAGGATGTACTCCTTGCCGAAACCGGCGCGGGGAATGGCGATGTTGTTGTTCGTGGCCGCCCGCAAGCCCAGGCCCTCGGTGATGACCGGGCCGGACTTGGCCGCGGCGGCGTGGCTCGGCTGTGGCGCCTGCGCGCGCGCGGCCCAGAGGCAAAGGCCTCCGGCCAGCATGGTGAGGGTGAGGAAGTGGGCGGCGCAATGGCCGCAACGGGGATAAGATTGAGACATCATAGTGCTCGAAAAGATGCCGGTCAGTAAAGACAGCCAGGCCGCCGCGCGCAACGCAAAAGGAGCGAAAAATGGGGGGGGTTGCGCGCGGGGCGGGCTCAAAAGGTCGGCCCGAGAATCCAGGGAGCGAACTCCTCGTCGCCGAGCCCCTGCGCCTCGCTCTTGGTTGGCCGGCCGCTGGCCACGGCAATAATCTCCTCGAAAATGCGCCGGCCCACTTGCTCGACGGTCTCGCGGCCCTCGAGGACCGTTCCGGCATTAAGGTCCATATCCTCGTTCATCCAGTTGAACAAGGGAGTGTTCGTAGCGACCTTGACGCACGGGGCCGGTTTGCAGCCATAGACGCTCCCGCGACCGGTGGTGAACACGCCCACGTTGCAGCCGCCGCAGACCAACCCGGTCATGCTCACGGGATCAAACCCCGGGGTGTCCATGAACCCGAATCCGGCCGAGGTGATGGGTTCGGCGTAGCGATAGACCGCATTCAACGGGGCCTGGCCGCCTTTTGCCAGCGCGCCCAGGCTCTTCTCGTAGATGGTCGTCAGTCCGCCGTCCCTGTTCCCCGGGCTCGGATTATTGTCAATGGTGGCGCCATGCAGGCGCACGTGCGCTTCCCACCAGCGAATGTGCTCGAGGAGCCGTTCCCCGACCTCGCGGCTTACGGCGCGCCGCGTGAGGAGGTGCTCCGCCCCGTAAATCTCGGGCGTCTCGGCCAGCACGCTGGCCGCACCGTGGCGAACGAGTTCATCACTGGCAACACCCAGGGCAGGGTTGGCGGTGATGCCACTGTTCCCATCCGACCCGCCACAGTTCAGCGCCAGCACGAGCCTGCTGAGCGGTTGCTCGGTGCGGGCGGCTTCGTTCGCGCGCGGCAGCAAGCCCGCCAGGGCGGCCGCGGCAGCGTCGGTGGTCTTGCGTGCGCCGCCCTGGGCCTGGATGTTCAGGAAGGTTGGCGGGCCCTGGCCGGGGCGAGGTGTGTCCAACGCCTGATCGCGGCGGAGTCGATCGAGTTGGTGGCCTTCACACCCCAGGCCGATCATCACGCACCCGTAGATGTTCGGGTGCCGGACCAACCCGGCGAGAACGCGTTGCAGCATCGCGTAGGGCTCTCCCGGCTGCACGCAACACCCGCTCTTGTGTGTGAAGGCGAGCACGCCATCCACGTTCGGGAAATCACGGCGCAGTTCCTCCAGCGGGAACCGCGCCTTGACGTATTGCGAAACCGACGCCGAACAGTTGACGCTCGAGATGACGGCCAGGTAGTTGCGCGTGCCAACCCGCCCATCGGCCCGGGCATAGCCCAGGAACGAACGCGGGCGGTCCGGAGGCGCCAACGGGCGCACTTCCGTGCCGAACTCGTATTGGCGGGCGAAGTCACGCATCCCGACATTATGCACGTGGACGTGATCGCCTGGGGCGATCGCCGTGCGGGCAAAGCCGATGATCTGGCCGTATTTGTGCACCGGCGCCTCCTCGGCCACCGCCCTGACGGCGAGCTTGTGCCCGGCGGGGATGTCCTGCCTCAACTCGAGGACCTCGGTCCCGGCGTGCAACCGCACCCCGGCTTTGAGCGGCCGAATGAGCACGGCCACGTCATCCTCCGCGCGCAGGCGGACGGCAACGTCGAGGAGTTGATGCATCGGGGAGCGTGAACGGGGGCCGGGCGGTCGGAGGGCCGCACGCGCACTGAACCGCGTCGTGTGCTACGGCTGCGGTTTGATCGCCTTGATGCGGATGTCCTTGAACTGGACCGTCATCGGCTCGCCTTGATGCAACTGCAGCGCCAGGACACCCGTCATGGCGCGCTTGGCGGCCTGGTCATCGGTGACATCCACCGTGACGCGCCCGTTGATGATGTGCGTGAGGTGGTTGCCACGCGCGATAATGACGTAATCATTCCAATCTTCCGGCTTGATCACCGCTTGGATCCGCTCGGAAGGACCGAGCGAGCCAAGCACGCGGATTTTGCCGTCCGGGTCGATATTCACCTTCTGCCCGCGTTGGGCGAGAATACCGCGGCCGCGTTCTTCATACAGGATGCCGGTGTGGGTGGGCCCCGCCTCCATGTCAGCCTGGTAACCGCCCACGACCCAGGAGCCGGGGTCAGCGACTTTGCTGCGGTACTGGATCCCGGAGTTGGCAAAGCCGGCCGTGTTGTTGGGCACGAGCTTGAACGCGAGGCGCAGTTCGAAATCGTCCGTCGTGCCGCCCTTCCAGATCAGGAAGGTGTTGTGCTTCGCCGGTTTCTCGAGTGTCGTCCGGCCGGTGATGGCGCCCTCCTGGACCGACCAAAAGGCGGGATCGCCATCCCAACCGCTCAGGTCCGTGCCGTTGAAGAGGGGAGTGAACCCGGCCTCAGGTTGATCGGCGGCGGCGGCCGGGACCGCAAGCAAGGCACCCGCGGCGAAGCCTGCCAGAGAAAGAACGAAGCTGTTTTTCATAGAATTGAATCAGATTGTCATTCGGAGATCGCCGCCACCGTAACGGTTCGAAGGCGTGTCTGCAACAGCGTTGCGTTGCCGGGCAACGGGCGGCCCGCCCCGGCTGCGAGCCCGTCGCGCGTTTGTAGTCCGGGCTTCAGCCCTTCCCGCGTTGAACATGCTGAAGCCTCCACTGCGAACACAAACAGCCTCACGCGTGGGAGCTCCCGCCCGGAAAAGCAAAAAACCGCTGGCGGGGGGCCAACGGTTCGGCGGAGGCATCGGAGATCGACGCCAGAGGCGGGCGGCGGACCCTTGCGGGCCCTCAAGGTCCGGACGCGGTCAACTCGCGGCTGCGCGCCTGAAAATCCGCGTACGCGAGGCGAATCCCGGTCTCGAGGCCGGTTTCCGGCCGCCATCCCAGCGCGAACAAGCGCGAGCTGTCCAGCAACTTGCGGGGGGTGCCATCCGGCCTGGAATCGTCCCAGACGATCTCACCCTGGAATCCAATCACGCGGGCGACAATCTCTGCGAGCTCACGCACTGTCAGGTCGCTGCCGAAGCCGGCATTGATCGGCTGTTCGTCGCTGTAGTGGCGCATCAGGAAGACGCAGGCGCGCGCCAGGTCGTCCACGTAGAGGAACTCGCGCCGCGGCGTGCCCGTGCCCCAACAGACCACGCGGTCGCGCCCGGCGGCCTTGGCTTCATGGAACTTGCGAATGAGCGCCGGGAGGACGTGGGAAGTTTCGAGATCGTAATTGTCGTTTGGACCGTAGAGGTTGGTCGGCATGACGCTGATGAAATCGGCGCCGTGTTGGCGGCGGTAGGCCTGGCAGAGTTTGATGCCGGCGATCTTGGCGATCGCATACCACTGGTTGGTGGGCTCGAGCGGGCCGGTGAGAAGGCAGTCCTCGCGCAGGGGCTGGGGCGCCAGGCGGGGATAGATGCAGGAACTGCCCAGGAACAGAAGCTTCCTCACACCGGCCCGGCGCGCCTCGTGGATCAGGTTGTTCTGGACCTGCAGGTTTTCCCAGAGGAAATCGGCGGGAGACTGGTGGTTGGCCTGGATGCCGCCGACTTTCGCGGCCGCAACGAAAACGAATTCGGGATTCTCGGCGGCGTAAAACGCGCGGACGGCCGCGGGATCGAGGAGGTCCAGTTCGGCACGCCGTCTCCCCAGGAGGTTGTGGAATCCCTGCCGTTGCAGTTCACGCCACAGCGCGCTGCCCACCAGCCCATGGTGTCCCGCCACGTAGATTCGAGCGTTCGCTGCCAGGTCCATCGCGGCCAAGGTTTATCGCGCGCGCCGTTGCGGGGGCAAGGTTTTACCGGCCATTCGGCGGCTGCTTTCGGACTTGTGACACGCGGCGGCCTCGGGCTGAATGAGCGCCGCATGGGACCCAGCAACCAGGCGAGCAACGCCGAGCACACGGGCGGGGCGCACGCCGACACGCCGGGCACAGGCCCCACGCCGGCGCTCTATCGACTTTGCGACTCGGTCACAGAGGTGCTGCTTTACCTGATGGTGGTTTTCTCGCCCTGGGCCCTCGGAACCACCCAACGATGGTCGATCTGGACGATGAACGGGGCCGCGTATGCGCTGGCGGGGCTGCTCGTGGTCAAGTGGGTGGTGCGCTGGCGGGCGGGTTTCACGCCCGCGCGCTGGGGGTCCTCGCCGAACCACCCGATCGTGAGAGCGCTGGCGGTGCTGACGGTGTTGATCCTGGGCTGGTGCCTCGTAAGCGCTGCCAATGCGCGGGCCACGGTGAACATCCGGGGCCTCGGGCTCGAGTATCACGATCAGTACATCCCCTGGCTTCCCCACAGCTACGACGCGCCCAGCAGTTGGTTCGCGTTCTGGACTTACGCGGGAGTGGCCGGCGCGTTCTGGGCCGCGAGAGATTGGCTGCTCGGCAAGAGCCGCCACGAGCGCCACACACGACGGCACGGCGCGCCCGCGGCCGACGAGGGCGGCCGGGCCGAGGCAGAGGGGCCAGTTGCGGCCGACGCGCCCCACTCGGAAGGCGGGCGGCTGGCGGGCGCCCGGACGGACTCGATCGCGCTGCCCGATCGGTTGCGGCGGTTGCTTTGGGTGCTCTGTCTCAACGGCGCTGTCCTGGCTCTCGAGGGGATTCTGCAGCGCCTGGACGGAACGAACAAGCTCCTCTGGCTGGTCCAACCCTATTGGAACCGGGATGCCGAGAGCCAATTCGGGCCGTACGCCTACCGGGGCAACGGGGCGGAGTACCTGAACCTGATATGGCCGGTGTGCGTCGGGTTCTGGTGGACTCTCCGGCAAAGAGCCGCCCGGGCTGGCTTGCGGGCTCGCGCCGGCGGTTCCCCCCACGTCGTGCTGCTGCCGTGCGCCGTGCTGACGGCGGCGGGGCCGTTTGTCTCGACGAGCCGCGGCGGCGCGATCATCACCGCCGGCTTGATGCTGGTGACGCTTTTGATCTTGACATTCGCGAACCGGGGCCGATGGCTGCTCCAGTTGGGGACAGTGGCCGCGTTCGCGGCCGCGTTGGGTTTCGGCGTTTACCTTGGGTGGGAGCGGCTCGAGGCGCGCTTGGAAAACGTCTTGGCGGACCAGATGAGCGGGCGCAAGGAGATTTACGCCAACGCGCGCGAGATGGCCCGGGACTACTTCCCCCTCGGGTCAGGGCCGGGAACGTTCGGATCGCTTTACCGGTTATACCGCGGCGACCCGGGCCAGCCATGGGAGGCCTACCTCCATAACGACTGGCTTGAAACCTGGATCACTTTTGGCGGGATCGGCTTCGCGCTGATCGCGCTGGCGCTGGTGTTGACGGCGGCGCGCTGGGCCTTTGCCGGGGGCCTGGAAACCGGCCCGGTTCTGACCACGTTCCTGTGGGTGGCGATGGGCGGCGCCTTGGCTCACGCGCTGTACGATTTTCCGTTCCAGATCCACTCGATTCTCTTCGCGTTCGTTCTGCTGGCCTGCGTGAGCTCGATCGCCTCGAGGAAGCCGTGAACGGGCGGCGGGTTGGGGCTGCGCGCGCGCGCCCGGCGGGAAGATTTTTCCGAATAATACCGAATAATACCGAATAATATCGAATAATATCGAATAATATCGAATATTTGCGGGGGTTACGAAGGCGCGGACGCGGGAGCCGCGAACGGGGAGCCGCAGATTGGCGCGGATTGATGCAGACAGCGCGATGGGGGGATGGAATGGCCACCAAAGAACAGACAGGACACAGAGGAGGGGATGGATCGAGGAGACGGCTGAGCGAGTTGGCGCACCTGAGGCAAGGGCGGCTGGTCGCGAGGTCATACGGTCTCGTCTCCTTTCCGTGGTGCCCGTGCTGGTTGATCGCCGGGGCGAGGGGCACACCGCGCCGCGACTGGCGGGCAGTTGCTATGGCGGCGGCCGCCGCCCGCGGTGCGGTCCGCGGGCGCGAACTTCGCCCAACGCAGAGCAGTAATCAATGAGTCCGTTGACTCGATTGACTCTATTGCGGTTTTTTTGCGGGAAAGGGGAAGGCAGGGGGCCAACCGCGAATCAGCGTGAATCAACGCGAGCCCCGTGGCTGCGGAGAGGTGGTAGCCGCGGGGGAGGAACTCCTGGGGGAGAGGGAGGGGGAACGGGACGAAGAGCCAGTCGTCAGCGAGCAGGAGGAGGCGGCGGGGGCCCGCTC